>WNFB01002433.1_pt1 | contig 16208 bp, 19 predicted proteins | sample 5400501 | NCBI WGS metagenome assembly WNFB01 (sample SAMN13153341, study PRJNA577476) | soil metagenome | isolation source: 200 cm saprolite under Douglas fir tree site 2 hole 1 | place: USA:California | collected 2015-04-18
AGGCGCTCAAGGTCCTCCTCCGCGGCCGCACGGCCATCGTCATCGCCCACCGGCTCTCCACGATCCAGAACGTGGACGAGATCCTGGTCATGCACAAGGGCCGCATCCGGGAGCGGGGGACGCACCAGCAGCTGCTCGCGCAGCGGGGGATCTACTGGCGGCTCTACCAGCTCCAGTACAAGGACCAGGAAGTGCTGGCGGGCGGCGAAGCCGAGCTACCGGCCTGAACTTCCCCCTCACCCTACCCTCTCCCCCAAGGGGGAGAGGGATGGCCAAGCCAGGCTATCCCCTCTCCCTGGAGGGGAGAGGGGCAGGGGTGAGGGTTCCGAAGCCGCCCGCCTCTGAGCGCCCTATAATGCGCGCGGCGTCATGACCGAGCGCGGCCCGCAATCTCCGGCGTCTGCTTCACCCGGCCCGCGCCCCCGACGCCAGCGCCTCGGCGAGATTCTCGTCGCCCAGGGCATCATGGCCGATCCCACCAACGTCGCCGCGGCCGACGCGATCGCCTTCCACAGCAGCCTCAAGGTCAAGCCCGTGGTGGCTCCCGAGTCCGAGGTCGTGGCCGCCGTCCTCGCCCGCCGCTACGGCAGCCCCAGCGTGACGCGGAGCGCGTCGTCGACGGCCTCGAGCTCCTCCTGATTCAAGCGGCCGAGCCGGGAGCGAAGTCGCGACTTGTCGATAGATCGGATCTGGTCGCCGAGGGCGCGGGCCGGCTTGCCCTTCACCTCGATCGCAGCCTCTCCCGGATAGAGAGAGCTCACATTGCTCGTGATTGGGAGGACGACCACCCGCGATCCGTGGGTGTTGCACGAGTCATTGGAGACGATGACGGCGGGCCGTGTCTTTCGGATCTCGGTGCCGCGCGTCGGATCGAGGGCGACCCAGAAGACGTCGCCGCGGCGCGGGCGTGGCCTCACTCCGGCCAGCCTTCCGTCTCCGTCGACCGCCACTCCTGCTGCATCCGGCGGCGCCACCGCTCCCTGCTCGCTGCGCTGTACGCAGCATCGAGAGCTCGCCGGTCAGGACGGATGCGGGCCCGCACCGCCTTGTTGATGAAGGAACTGATCCCCTTGGGCGGCAGCTCCTTCTTGAGGCGCCGGTAGAGGTCCTCGTCCATCACGATGTTCAGCCGAACCGACATGTCCTCACTCCCCGAAAGCTGTATTGTATACAGCATCGATCGCAGGCGCCACCCGACCGGCCTCCGGCGCGCGCCCGCCGCCGAGTCAGCTCTTCTTGCCGGTCACGAGCAGCACGGCGCCCACGACGACGCAGCCCGCGCCCAGCCAGACCGGCAGGTCCACGTGCTCCCTCTCCTTCACCTGGAGCTCCAGCGGCCCGATCTTCGCCTCGTGCGTCTCCTTGGTATAGCTGAAGCCCCGATACGCCAGGGCGAGCACGCCGCCGACGATCAGGAGCAGGGCCACGATCTGCCTCGACTTCATCGCAAACTCCTTTCTCCCCGAGACACGGCGGCGCGCGTCTCCAGGAGGGCCAGGTCTTCGGAGCCGAGCCGCCGCCACCGTCCCGGGGCCAGATCGCCCAGCTCCAGCTCGCCGATCCCCACCCGCACCAGCTCGCGCACCTCGTGGCCCACGGCCGCGCACATGCGCCGCACCTGGCGGTTCTTGCCTTCGGTGAGGACGATCTCCAGCCAGGCGCCGTCCCGCCCCGACCCGAGCGAGCGCAGCCGGGCCGGCCGGCTGCGCGTCCCGTCGCCCAGGTCGACGCCGGACCGCAATGCGTCCAGCGCCGCCTCGTCCGGGACGCCCGCCACCCGGACATGGTACGTCTTCGGCACGCGGTGCTCCGGGTCGGTCAGCCGGTGACCGAGGCGGTGGTCGTTGGTCACGATGAGCAGCCCCGCGCTGTCGCGGTCGAGCCGGCCCACCGGGAAGACCCACCGGCCGACGTCCCCGAGCAGGTCGTAGACCGTCGGCCGCCCGCCGGGCTCGACGCGGGTCGTGACGTAGCCCGGCGGCTTGTGCAGAGCGAGCACGACGCGCTCGCCGTCGTCGCCCACCCGTCGCCCGTCGACCTTCACCTCGTGCCGCCGCGGATCGATGCGGCGGGCCGGCCACCGCACCACCTCGCCGTCGACGCTCACGCGCCCCGCCTCGATCCAGCGCTCCGCCTCCGCGCGCGAGCAGACCCCGAACTTCGACAGGGCCCGAGCCAACGATAGGGGGCCGGGAGTCACCGCTCGGGCGGCCGGTCGGCGAGGGCGAAGGTCATCTGCCCCTCGCACACGACGTGGCCGTCCACCCGGGCGATGCCTCTCAAGGTACCCATCTTCGCGCGCAGGCGGACGACGATCGCCTCCAGCATCACCGAGTCGCCCGCCACCACGGGACGGCGGTAGCGCACGCGGTCGATGCCCATGAAATAGATGAGGCGGGAGCGGTTCTCGGGCTTGCTCAGGATCAGCACCGCGCCGGCCTGGGCCATCGCCTCGGTGAGGATCGAGGCGGGCAGGGTCGGCCGGCCGCCGGGGCCGGCGATGAAATAGCGCTCGTCGGAGGCGACGTTCTTCAGCGCGACGCAACGGCGGTCCGGCTCCAGCTCCAGCACGCGGTCCAGGAGGAGGAAGGGGTAGCGGTGGGGCAGCACCGCCTTGATGTCTTCCAGCCCCATCGGGAGCGTGAGCGCGCTCACGCGTGGCTCCGCCGCCATGGCCACGAGTTTATACGTGTTACCATTTTCAGTCTTGCGTAGCCCCGAGTCGCTCGAGAAGTCTCCGCGGCTGCCGGGAGCCCTGCTCGCCGAGCTGCTTCCCATCGTCGGAGAGATCGGGTCGGTCCTCGATCCCGACAAGCTCCTGCCCACCATCGCCCGCCAGCTCCGGCGGGTCGTCGACTACAAGCTCCTGGACATCTTCCTCCCCGACAAGGACGGCGGCCTCGTTCCGGCCTTCGTGGACGGCTATCCCCCCGAGACCGCCGCCAAGCTGCGCATCCGGCCCGGCGAGGGCATCGTGGGCGCCGCCGCCAAGGCCCGGGAGCCGGTCTTCGTGCCCGACGTGAGCAAGGACCGCCGCTACCTGCCCCTGGTCCCGGGGGTGGTGGCGGAGATGGCCATCCCGCTCCTCAACCGAGACCACCTCGTGGGCGTGCTGAACATCGAGGGGCCCGACGCGAGCGCCTTCACCCCCGAGGCCCGCACCGCGCTGCAGGTCCTTGCCCGCCACCTCGCGGTCGCCATCGAGAACGCCACCTTCTATCGCGAGACCCGCTGGTACGCGGGGCTGCTCGCCACCCTCTACGAGATCGGCAAGGAGACGGCGTCCATCCTCGACCTCGACGAGCTGCTGCAGCGGGTGGCGGAGGTCGTCAAGCGCGTGATCGACTACGAGATGTTCGGGATCCTGCTCATCGACGAAGCGACGAACGAGCTCGTGGTGCGCCAGTCGGTGGCCTACGCCGTCGCGCCCGAGAGGCCGCGCATCAAGGTCGGGCAGGGGCTGACCGGGGCCGCGGTCCTGACCCGGCAGCCGATCATGGTCGGCGACGTGCGCCAGGATCCGCGGTATCTCAACCTGATTCCCCAGACCCGCTCCGAGCTGGTGGTGCCGCTCATCCACAAGGAGAAGGTACTGGGCGTCTTCGATCTCGAATCGCCCGTGCTGAACCGCTTCACCGAGGAGCACGTCAAGGTCCTGACGCTCCTGGCCAGCCAGGTCGCGGTGGCCATCGAGAACGCGCGCCTCTACGAGTCCCTCCGCGAGAAGGAGGTGCGGCTCGAGAAGGACCTCGACGTGGCCCGCCGGATCCAGGAGGGACTGTTTCCCGAGAAGAGCCCCGGGGGACCCGGCTGGGAGGCCTCCGCCCACTTCGTGCCCGCCCAGGTCCTGGGCGGTGACCTCTACGATTTCTACGACCTGGGCGACCGCGTGCTCGGCCTCGCGGTCGGCGACGTGGCGGGCAAGGGCGTGTCGGCCGCGCTCTACGGCGCCTTCGCCTCCGGCAACGTGCGCGCCCGCGCCTTCGAGCGCCACGCCCCTGCCGAGCTCCTCCGCCACGTCAACAACACCCTCCGCCGGCGCGGGATGGACGGGCTCTTCTGCACGCTCACCTTCGCCCTCTTCGACTTTGCCGCCCGCCGCGTCACCCTCGCCAACTCCGGACTGCCCTATCCCGTCCACTATCGCGCCGCCACCTCGCGCTGCGAGCCGATCGAGCTGCCGGGGTTGCCCCTCGGCGCCTTCGACGGCTCGACCTACGACGAGAAGACGCTGGAGCTGGCGGCGGGCGACGTCCTCGTCTTCTATACCGACGGGGTGACCGAGGCCTGGAACGGGACCGAGCAGTACGGCGGCGAGCGCCTGGCACGCCAGGTGGAGGCGAACGCCGGCCTCTCCGCGGCGAAGATCGGCGAGCGGATCCTCTCCGACGTCGGCCAGTTCGAGGGGACGGGCTCGCCCGCCGACGACGTCACCCTCGTGGTGGTCAGGCTGCGGTGACGGAAGAGCGGCGCCAGCGCCAGAACCCCCGCTTCACGGTGGACGTGCCCGTGCGGTTGACCTCCGGAGGCGCCTCTTTCCCGGGACACCTCAAGGACATCTGCCGCGACGCGGTCCTCGTGGAGAGCCACCAGCCATTGCCCCTCGAATCGGAGGTCGCCGTGGCCATGGCCCTGCCCGGAACGGGCGGGCCGCTGGAGGTGGGGGGAAAGGTGATCCGGGTGGCGCCCGGCGACGGCGACGCCCAGCGCTTCGCCATCCTCTTCACGAGCGTCACGCCGGCCGCGGAGACGCGCATCGACTTTTTCATCGCCCAGCACGAGTGACGCCGAAATGTGCCCGTAAGGCACGGAAAAGGCCCGGCCGCTGGACCGTGAGGCGCGTCACAAATGGGCGGTCTTTCTCTGACCCTATACTGGAGATATGACGGAGAGGAGACGGTACCGCGGCGGATGGGTGGGAGCGGCCTTGATCGGGGCCGTCCTGGTCGCAGGGGGGGCCCCGGCCCGGGGCGGCGACCAGATCGCCCGTTTCGCGAGCCGGACCGACCTGGTGGTGCTGTCCGCCATCGCGATGGACCGGCACGGGCGGCCGGTGACCGACCTGCGGAGGAGCGAGTTCTACGTACGGGAGGATGGACGGCCGCAGGCCATCCAGCATTTCTCGGAAGGGCGGGAGTCGCCCGCGCGCGTCCTGCTGCTGGTGGACGCGAGCGGGAGCATGATCACGACGCCCAAGTCGTCGAGCCCGATCATGGCCGCGCGCCAGCTCCTCTACGCCCTTGACCCGAACGACGAGATCGCCCTGGCCGGCTTCGACTATCACTATTTCGGCGTGGTGGCCTTCACGACCGACCACGCCCAGATCCTGCGCGGTTTTTCCGAGCTGCAGCCCTTCGGCACCACGGCTCTCCACGACGCCCTCGGCCACGCCGCCTCCGACCTCGCCACGCACGGCGAGGGCCGCCGGGCGGTGGTGGTCATGACCGACGGCGTCGACACGGCCAGCCAGGAGTCGGCCGAGGCCGTCATCGCGCGCTCGCGCGCGCTCGACGTGCCCATCTACGCGATCTCGGTCGTCTCCCCGATCGACGACCCCGTGTCCGGGCAGTTCACCGGCAAGGCGCGGCCTTCGGCGTCCACCCTCGGCAGCCGCATACTGGCCCGCTATGCGGGGATGTCGGGCGGCGCCGCCTTCGTGGTGAGCGATTTCGCGGGGCTCAAGCAGGCCACCGACACGATCGTGGGCGAGCTCAAGCACCAATACCGTTTGGGATATGATCCGCCGCCCGGGCCGAACGGTTTCCGGCGGGTCGAGGTCACCACCACGCGCAAGGGCGTTTCGGTCAAGACGCGCAGCGGCTACGTGCCGCAGTCCTAACCAATACCCGGGGCGTACCGCACAGAACTGACGACGATGAAAATGGAGGTCCGATGAGGCCGATCATCCCGGTATTACTGATCGTGGGCGTGGCGGGCTACGGCTGCGCCACGAAGAAATACGTGGGTAAGGAAGTGGGCGAGATCAACACCAAGGTCGACAACCTGTCCGGCGAGGTCGAGAAGACCCAGGAGCGCGTGAAGCGCAACGAGGTCCGGATCGACGAGGTGAACAAGGACACGCAGTCGGCCAAGGCCGGCGCGGCCGAGGCCAGGGGCGCGGCCGACCGGGCCATGACCCGCGCCACCGAGGCGGAGAAGGCGGCCAAGGGCAAGCTCATCTACACCGTGACCCTCTCCAACGACAAGGTGACGTTCCCCCTCAACCGGTTCGAGGTCAGCACCGACGCCAAGCAGATCGTCGACGAGGCGATCGCCCAGCTCAAGGCCGAGAACCGCGGGGTGTACTTCGAGATCGAGGGCCACACCGACTCGACCGGGCCGGACGCCTACAACATGAAGCTGGGCGAGGAGCGGGCCGAGGCCGTGCGGAACTACCTGCACGACCAGCACGGCATCGCCCTCAACCGCATGCAGGTCATCTCGTATGGCGAGAGCAAGCCGGTGGAGGACAACAAGACGAAGGAACACCGGGCCCAGAATCGCCGCGTGGTGATCAAGGTCCTCGAGTAGGCCCGGAATAAACGGTCCCCGGCCAGGGTATCAAACTCGCGCAATTGCTCGCGCCCGCGACAGTGGGGGTCTGGGGGGGCGGCAGAGTCCCCCCGGCTCGATAGCGAGCGAGGGATTCATTCCCGAGCGAGCGTAAAGATGGCCCCCGAGGCGGCGGAAGGCGAGAGCGGCCTGCTCGACCAGGCCCGCAGGGGGAGCCTCTTTGCCTTCGAGGAGATCGTCCGGCGCTACCAGCGGCGGGTGTACGCCACCGCCTACCGCATCGTGCGGCGGCACGAGGTGGCCGACGACGTGGCCCAGGAGGCCTTCATCCGCGCCCACCGCAGCCTGGGCCGCTTCGACACGCGGCGTCCGTTCGGACCCTGGATCTGCCGGATCGCGGCGAACCTTGCCGTGAACCACGTGCGCTCGCCCCAGGCCCGGGAGGACGCCCTGCCCGACGGCCGCGCCGAGACGCCCTCCGCGGCCCCGGGCCCCTTGCAACGCGTCCTCGACACCGAGGCGCGGGCGATGCTCGACCGGGCCCTCGGCGAGCTCCCGGCCGAGCAGCGGGCGGTCTTCTGCCTGCGCGTCTTCGAGGAGCTCTCGTACCGGGAGATCGCCGACGCTCTCGGCATCGAGATGGGCACGGTGATGAGCCGCCTGTCCCGCGCGCGGGAGAAGCTCCGGGAGGCGCTCGGCCCCTACCTGGCCACCGGTCCCCGCCGGGCGGGGAGCCAGCCGTGAGCGCCCACGTCCTGGATCGGCTCTCGCTGTACCTCGACGGCGAGCTGGCCGCGGCCGCGCGCACGGAGGTGGAGACGCACCTGCGGCGCTGCTCCGCGTGCGCGCGCCATCTCGAGGAGCTGGCCGCGGTGGACGCGGCGGCCCGTGAGCTGCCGGTGCCCGCACCCCCCGGGTACTTCGACTCGCTGCCCGCGCGCGTGCGGGCCCGCCTGCCCGCGCCGCGCCGCCGGACGGCACCGGTGTGGGTGTGGGCGGCCGCGGCCGGCGTCGCCCTCGCCGCCCTGACCCCCTTGTTGTTTCGCCAGACGGCATCCCCGGTACCGGAAGCCGCGCCCACCGAGGAGACGGCGCGCGTCGCCGCGCCGCCGGCCACGATCGCGGCGGCCACGCCGGACGAAGCCCCGCTGGCGGGTGGCGAGCGCGCGAAGACGCGGGCCGCACCGAAAGACACGGGGCGATCGAGCCTGGCGCCGACACCATTGCCCCTCCTCTACAAGAGGGCTCAGGAGAACGCGGCCGCGGCGCGCCCGTCCGCAACCGGCCAGATCCAGAAGCACAACGGGCCGTTTGCCCAGGCTCCCGCCGCCGCGCCGCCTCCGCAGGCGCCAACGCAGGCCCAGGCTTCCCAGGCGGCCGCTCGCGCGGACGAAGCGCGCGCGGGGGGAGCGCCGGAACAAGCTCCCGCAAGAGCTTCCAAGGAGGTCCAGAGGGAGGCCGCCCCCGAGGGCAAGCTGGAGCGCGACCAGGACCGACGCGGCGCGCTCACCGATTCGACGGAGCTCGCTCAGGCCCCAGGCGAGGAGGCGCGGTATCGTGGTCTGCTGGCCCGCCGGCCCGCATCCGCCGACGCGGCGCGCAAGCTCCACGACGACTGGACCGCTTTCGCGAATGCCCACGCCGGCGGTCCTCGCGCGGACGAGGCGCGCGTGCGCGCTCTGGACGCGCTGCTCTCGGCCTACCGCCGCGGCGGCGAGGCCCGTGACCTCCAGAGGCTCCGGGAAGAGGCCGCGCTCTATCTCCAGCGTAGCGACGCCGCACAGGCGCCCCGGGTCCGCGCGATGCTCGAGGCGGCGTCCTTGCAATAGCGGGCCCCTGCCCCTATCCTTTCGCGCCGCCGCCAGGGGGGCTCATGTCGAGGCTCTTTCGCAGGAAGCCGCTGGACGCGCTGATCGCCGAAGGCGGCGAGGGCGAGCACAGCCTCAAGAAGGCGCTCACCGCGGTCGACCTCATCGCCCTCGGGATCGGAGCCATCGTCGGCGCGGGGATCTTCGCCACCCTGGGCAGCGCCACCTCCGGCGGCACCGGCCAGCCGCCGGCCGGGCCCGGCGTCGCCGTATCGATCGTCCTGACCGCGGTCGTGTGCGGCTTCTGCGCGCTGTGCTACGCGGAGTTCGCCAGCCTCGTCCCCGTGGCCGGCTCGGCCTACACCTACAGCTACGCCACGCTTGGCGAGCTGGTGGCGTGGATCATCGGCTGGGACCTCATCCTCGAGTACGCGGTGGGGAACATCGCGGTCGCGATCTCCTGGGCCGCCTACTTCCGGCAGCTCATGCTGGGCTTCGGGATCGAGATCCCGGCCTGGATCTCGACCGACTACCGCTCGACGCTGCTCGCCGCGCGGGCCGCGGCCGCGGGCGGCGTGGCCGGGCTGAGCCCGGAGCTGAGCATCGCGTATCAGGCCCACCTCGATCATCCCGTGGTCTTCGGGATCCCCGTCGTCTGCAACGTGCTCTCGGTGACCATCACCGCCGCGATCACGTGGCTGCTGGTGCGCGGGGTCAAGGAGTCGGCGCGCTTCAACAACGTGATCGTGGTGCTGAAGGTGCTGACCCTGCTCTTCTTCATCGCCGTCGGCGCGTTCTTCGTCAAGCCCGCCAACTGGCATCCGTTCTTCCCGGGCGGCTTCCACGGCGTGTGGACGGGCGCGTCGCTGATCTTCTTCGCGTACATCGGCTTCGACGCCATCTCGACCGCCGCCGAGGAGTGCGTGGACCCCGGGCGCGACATGCCGCGCGGGATCATCGGCTCGCTCGTCATCTGCACCGTCCTCTACATCGCGGCGGCGCTGGTGCTGACCGGGATGATTCCCTACAGCAAGCTGGTGGGGGTCGCCGATCCGCTGGCCGCCGCCCTCGCCTACGTCCATCAGGACTGGGCGGCCGGGTTCCTGGCCGCGGGAGCGGTGATCGCGATGACGGCGGTGCTCCTCGTGTTCCAGCTCGGCCAGCCGCGCATCCTGTTGGCCATGTCCCGCGACGGCCTGCTCTCGCCGTGGTTCGCGCAGATCCACCCCCGCTACCGCACGCCCCACGTGACCACGATCCTGACCGGCGTCTTCGTGGGCTTCTTCTCCGCCATCGCGAACATCGACGAGATCGTGCAGCTCACCAACATCGGCACCCTGTTCGCGTTCATCCTCGTGTGCCTCGGCATCCTCATCCTGCGCAAGCGCGAGCCGGACCGGTACCGGCGCTTCCGGGTGCCCCTGGTGCCCCTCACCCCGCTCCTCGGCATCGGCATGTGCCTGTTCCTGATGGCCGGGCTGCCCGGCGTCACGTGGATCCGCTTCATGCTGTGGCTGCTCGCCGGGCTCGTGCTGTACTTCCTCTACGGCGCGCGCCGGAGCCGGCTGGCCACGGCGGCCTGAGCGGGGCGCCATGCTCGTCGTGATGCGGCAGGACGCGACGGCGGACGAGATCCGCGGCGTGGTGGACGCGGTCGAGGCGCGCGGCTACAAGGCGCATCCCATCCCCGGCGCCCACCGCACCGCCATCGGCATCACCGGCAACAAGGGCGCGGAGGAAGCGCCCGTCTTCGAGACGCTGGCCGGCGTGCTCGAAGTCATCCCCGTCACCCACGCCTACAAGCTGGTCTCGCGCGAGGTGAAGCCCGAGGACACGGTCGTGAGCGTGGGCGGCGTGCCCGTCGGCGGGCCCGAGCTGGTGGTCGTGGCCGGGCCCTGCGCGGTGGAGTCCCGCGAGCAGCTCCTGGCCATCGCCCGCGCCGTGAAAGCGGCCGGCGCTCAGCTCCTCCGGGGGGGCGCGTACAAGCCGCGGACGAGCCCCTATTCCTTCCAGGGCCTGGGCGAGGAAGGCCTCAAGCTGCTCGCGGAGGCCCGGGAGGCGACCGGCCTGCCCGTGGTCACGGAGGCCCTCGACTCCGAGAGCATGGACCTCGTGGAGCGCTACGCCGACGCCATCCAGATCGGCGCGCGCAACATGCAGAACTTCTCGCTCCTGAAGCGGGCGGGCCGCGCGCGCAAGCCGGTGATCCTCAAGCGGGGCATGTCGGCCACCCTCGAGGAGTTCCTCATGTCCGCGGAGTACATCCTGGCCGAAGGCAACTACCAGGTCATCCTGTGCGAGAGGGGCGTGCGCACTTTCTCCGACCACTCGCGCAACACCCTCGACCTGGCGGTCGTCCCCGCGGTCAAGCGGATGAGCCACCTGCCGATCCTGGTCGATCCCTCCCACGGCACCGGGAGGCGGGAGAAGGTGGCGCCCCTGTCGCGGGCGTCGGCGGCGGTGGGGGCGGACGGGGTGATGATCGAGGTCCACCACGACCCCAACCGCGCGCTCTCCGACGGGCCGCAGTCGATCACGCCCGACATGTTCGAAGAACTGATGCGCGAGCTACGCCAGATCGCCCCGGTGATCGGCCGTCGGCTCTAGCCAAACGCCGGCCGGACCGGCCTTTCAACGCGGAGGGCGCGGAGAAGGGCACGATCGGCTCGAGGACGCGGAGACGGAACGGGACTGAATCTCTTCCTCCGCGCCCTCTCCGTTTTTTCTCCGCGTCCTCCGCGTTAAGAGTCTTGCGCCTAATTCAGCCCGATGACTTTGCGTTCCAGGAGCCGGGCGAAGATCAGGAGCGCGTCCTCCTCCGCCATCGGGCACAGCTTGAGGATCGAGCGCACGTCCCACTCGCCGTTCACCCGCGAGAGGACGAACCCCTCCTGGGGATCGAAGTTCTCCCGGGTGAGCGTCCGCATGTCCATGAGGAGCGTCGGCACCTTGTCGAGCGGCACCGTGCGCAGCGCGCGGTCCTTGCTGCGCGAATCCATCAGCGCGATGAGCCCCTTCTTGGCGTGCTGGTTCAGCCGGTCGATCGCGAGCACTTCCTCGTAGGCGCGGAGCGCCGCGTCGTAGCGCCGCTCGCTGAGCCGTTGGTTCGCCACGCTCAGCAGGTCCTTGATCGTCCCCACGAGGTCGGCGGCGGCGGTGGCTTCCTTCCCGACCGAGTCCACCTGCACGATGCCGCGCCGGTGCAGCTCGAACATCGCGCAGGCGGTCTCGAACTCCGAGCGGCGCAGCTCGAGGCTGATCTCGGCCAGGCTCTTGTCGAGGGAGGCCAGCTTCAGCGCCTCGCGCTCCACGGCGTTCCCGGGCAGCTCGTGGCCCATCATGACCCGGAAGGTCACGCTCATGGAGGGGAGGACCTCCTTCATGCGCTGCCACTCGTCGACCCGGCGCACGCCCTCCATGATCACCCCCGTCACGTCCACGTCGATGAAGACGGTGACGTTGGCCGGCACCTCTCCGTCCTTGAACTCGAACTTCCCCTCCGGCCACAGGAAGAGGTCGTAGATCGTCTCCTCGGCCTTGGCCTGCAGGCTCCGACGCAGGTCGGCCTCGCTCAGCAGCCCGTCCGCCATCAGGATGGAGCCGATGAGGCGGCCTTCGGTCTCCTGCTTCAGGAGCGCGCGGAAGAGCTGCTCCTCCGTGACGAGTCGCTCGCGGATGAGGAACTGGCCCAGGGACTCGCGCGGGTCGTTGGACCACGACGTGTGGATGACCCCGCCCTGGAAGAAGATCCGCTTCTGGACCGAGCGGCGCTCCAAGTGCAGCGTACCCGTCTTCCGTCCCGAAGAGATCCACTGCAGGATCTCGGGGAGGTCCATCGTCCGGAGGTTGCCGCTGAGGCCCATGTCGGTGCGGGGCCTTCAGGCGGTCAGCCGCGTTCCCAGGAGAGGTCCCAGTAGAGATAGTCGCGCCAGCTGGCCGGCGCGCGATGCAGGCCGAGGCTGAGCGTCAGGTAGGGCAGGGCCGCGGGCCGGCGCGGCCGGCGGACGAGATGGAAGTCGATCTCCTCGGGCGTGCTGTCGCCCTTCCGCCGGTTGCAGGGGATGCAGCAGGTGACGATGTTGTCCCAGCCCTTGTGGCCGCCCCGCGCCACCGGGATCACGTGGTCGAAGGTGAGCTGGGAGGGAGCCAACCGGCGCCCGCAGTATTGGCAGGTGTGGTCGTCGCGGGCGTAGACGTTGGCGCGGGAGAACGGCACGTCGGCGAAGGGTCGTTTCATCCGGACGTGACGGAGCAGGCGGAGCACCGATGGAAGCTTCACCCGTACCGTGACGCCGCGGATCTCCCGATCGTAGACGGCGATGACCTCGACCTTCCCCTGGAAGAGGAGGGTCATGGCCTTCTGCCAGGAAATGATCCTCAGTGGCTCGTAGGTGGCGTTGAGGACCAGGGTCTGTTCCATGGCGGGACCGACCAAAAATTGTGCGACGGCGCCCCGGGGTTGTCAATTCCTCAGGCGGGGGCGCGCGCCTCCTGGACCAGGCGCACGTACTCCCGGGCCTTGTCCGTCACCAGCTTGGCGTTGCCGTCGCGGATGGCGGCCGTGTCCACCAGGTCGGCGCCCACCCCGAGGGCCATCGATCCCGCCTTGATGAAGTCGGCGGCGGTCTTCACCGAGACGCCGCCGGTGGGGATCATCTCGACCTGGGGCAGGGGCGCCTTGAGCGACTTGATGTAGCTGGCGCCGCCCAGGGCGCCGCACGGGAAGATCTTCACCACGTCGGCGCCCGCGCTCCAGGCGGCCACCACCTCGGTGGGGGTGAGGGCGCCGGGTATGACGGCCACGGAGTAGCGGCGACACATCTCGATCGTGGCGAGATCGAGCGCCGGGCTCACGACGAAGCGGGCGCCGGCGAGGATGCAGGCGCGAGCGGTCTCGGCGTCGAGCACCGTGCCCGCCCCCAGAACGACGTCGGAGGCGAAGCGCCGCGCCACCTGCTCCATTACGCCGAGGGCGCCGGGCACCGTCATGGTGATCTCGAGCACCGGCACGCCGCCTTCGCGGATCGCGTCGACGACCTTCATCGCCTCGTCGGCCGACTGCGCGCGCACCACGGGGACCAGCCCCACCTCGGCGATCTTCCGAAGCACGTCTTGCCTGGTCATGGCCTTCCTTTCGCGGAGCGCCTCACCGCGCGACCCGCGCGGCGCCTCCCTTCATGACCCGCTCGACCTCGGCCAGCGTCGCCATCGTCGTGTCGCCCGGCGTCGTCATCGCCAGCGCTCCGTGCGCCGCCCCGCACTCCACCGCCCACTGCGCCCCCTTGCCCATCAGGAACCCGTAGATGAGGCCCGAGGCGAACGAGTCGCCCCCGCCGACGCGGTCGAGGATCTCGAGGTTATCGCGGGTCGCGGCCTGGTAGAGCTGGCCGCCGTGGTAGACGACTGCACCCCAGTCGTTGACGGTGGCGCTCTTGACGCTGCGTAGCGTCGTCGCCACCACCCGGAAGTTCGGGAACTCCTTCACCGCCCGTTCGATCATCCGCCGGAAGTTCTCGGGGTCGAGGGCGGAGAGGTTCTCGTCGAGGCCTTCCACCTCGAAGCCGAGGGCGGCGGTGAAGTCCTCCTCGTTGCCGAGCATCACGTCCACCAGCGGGGCGAGCTGGCGGTTCACCTCCTGGGCCCGTTTCTGGCCGCCGATCGACTTCCACAGCGACGGCCGGTAGTTGAGGTCGTACGAGACAACCGTGCCGTGATGGCGCGCGGCCTGCATCGCCTCGCGGGCGACGAGCGGTGTGGTCTCCGAGAGGGCGGTGAAGATGCCGCCGGTATGGAACCAGCGCGCCCCCTGCTTGCCGAAGACGAGGTCCCAGTCGATCTCGCCCGGCTTCAGCTGCGACACCGCGGTGTGCCCGCGGTCCGAGCAGCCGACCGCGCCCCGCACGCCGTAGCCACGCTCGGTGAAGTTCAGCCCGTTGCGCGACGTGCGGCCGACGCCGTCGTCCTTCACCCACCGCAGGTGCGACTGGTCGACGCCGCCCTGGAAGATGAGGTCCTGGACGAGCCGCCCCACCGGGTTGTCGACGAGCGCGGTGACGAACGCCGTCTCCAGGCCGAAGCAGCGCTTGAGGCCGCGCGCGACGTTGTACTCGCCGCCGCCTTCCCAGGCCTGGAAGCTCCGCGTCGTGTGGATGCGGCCCTCGCCGGGATCGAGGCGCAGCATCACCTCCCCGAGGCCGACGAGGTCCCAGCGGCACCCGGCCCGGTCCTTCGGCTTCAGGTCGGCCATGGCAGTTTGGCGTGTAGTGTAGCGCATGACCACGACCTGGCGCTTCGTCGCGACGCGGGCGCCGAGGGCCGCCTCGCGTTGACCGGAGCCGGCAAGCAGCCTAGAATCGCCGCTACTTTTGATACGCGCGCGCTTCGCGGTGTCGTTCGGGGACTCGCTCGACCTCGATCTGGTCTCGGGAGAGCAAGCCCCTGCCGCCACCGAAGCGGTGGTGGTGCCCCAGGACGTCCACCTCATCCTGGGCGACGTGGCGACGATCGAAGACACCCGCGAGACCCCGGAGCAGGTGCTCGCCGCCTCGGCGCCGGAGCGGCCCCGGCGCCCCGGCTCGATCGTCGTGGCCCCGCCGAAGCAGGGCGCGCCCCTCACGCTGCAGGCGATCGTGTACGACTTCGAAAGCTCCCCGCCCGCCCGGGAGGCCCACGTCTTCGAGGCGCTGCTGAGCGCGTTCGAGGAGGCCAAGGCGCGCTGCATGTCGTGCCTCGCCGTGCAGCCCCTCGGGACCGCGCACGCCGGCTTGCCCCCCGCGCGCTTCCTCGCCCTCCTTGCGCAGGTCTGCTACTCGTCGGCGGAGCTGGGCACGAGCCTGCGCCGCGTCCACCTTCTGCTGTCGTCGCCCGAGGAGCTGTCCCGCTACGAGTCGCTCCTCTCGCAGATCGTGGACAAGAAGCCGCGCCCGGAACGATAGGCGCAAGCCTCTTTAACGCGGAGCACGCGGAGAAAAACGGGGAGGACGCGGAGGAAAAGACAGGATCCCTCCTGTTTCCGCGCCCTCAGGCTATTCTTGCCCCTCCGCGCCCTCCGCGTTTGAAGGGCGATTTGTTGGCCAAGCCGGGAGGATGAGCATCGCGTCGCCGTAGCTGTAGAAGCGGTACCGCTGCCGCACGCCTTCGGCGTAGGCCTTCAGCACCGCCTCGCGGCCGGCGAAGGCGGCGACGAGAAGCAGCAGCGACGAACGCGGCAGGTGGAAGTTGGTGAGGATGGCGTCCACGGCCCGGAAGCGATGCCCCGGCACGATCGCGAGCTCGGTCTCGCCCTCCGCGGCGGCGACCGTTCCGTCGGGACGAGCGGCGCTCTCGAGGGCCCGCACGGTGGTCGTCCCCACCGCCACCACTCGCCCGCCGCTCGCCCGCGTCCGCTCCACCGCCGCCGCCGTCTCGGGCGGCACCACCCGGGCCTCGGCGCCCACGCGGTGGTCCTCGACCCGCGGGGCCTTCACCGGCTGGAACGTGCCCGGCCCGACGTGCAGCAGCACCTCCGCCCGCTCCACGCCCCTTTCCGCCAGCTCCGCCAGCAAGGGCCCGGTGAAGTGCAGCCCGGCGGTGGGCGCGGCCACGCTGCCCGGCTCGCGCGCGTACACGGTCTGGTAGCGCTCGCGGTCGGCGGGCCGGTCGGGACGGCGGATGTAGGGCGGCAGGGGCGTGTGGCCGCAGCGCTCGAGGGCGCCGTCGATGTCGCGCCGGCGGGACAGGAGACGGACCTGCCGCGTCCCGTCCTCGCGCAGGGCCTCCGACTCGATCACCACCGACAGGTCGTCGTCGACGGTGACCCTTTGCCCGGGCCGCAGGTGGCGTCCCGGACGCACGAGCGCTTCCCACCGCCCGTCGCCCCGGTCGCGCACGAGCAGCACCTCCGCTTCG
>WNFB01002435.1_pt1 | contig 16207 bp, 10 predicted proteins | sample 5400501 | NCBI WGS metagenome assembly WNFB01 (sample SAMN13153341, study PRJNA577476) | soil metagenome | isolation source: 200 cm saprolite under Douglas fir tree site 2 hole 1 | place: USA:California | collected 2015-04-18
TGCCGGTGCAGGCCGGCTGCCGGTGCAGGCCGGCTGCCGGTGCCTGCCGGCTGCCGGTGCAGGCCGGCTGCCGGTGCAGGCCGGCTGCCGGTGCCGGCCGGCGGTCGGTGCCGGCCGGTAGTGTGCCGTGCCATGAAGAGCGTGCAGCCCGAGGTGTTCCTGGTCGCCCGTCCGCAGCTCGACTACGAGCAGATCGCGGCCTATCTGCGCGAGGTCGGCGGGGAGAGCTGGCTGGAGCGGCTGGACCGCGGCGATCTCGACGACGCGGAGAACCTGGCGGAGTTCGCCGGAAAGATCTGCTACCGCGCCTGGGAGCCCGGGCTGAACCCGAACGTCCGCAAGGTACGCACCGACCACCGGAAGTACCTGGAGAACATCCTGTCCAGCGCGCACGGCTCGGTGCTTGAGCACGCGAGCTTCAGCTTCGTGCTGCATAACGTCAGCCGTGTCCTGAGCCATGAGCTCGTTAGGCATCGGCCGGGGACCGCTGTCTCGCAGGAGTCGTTGCGGTTCGTGCGGCTGGCCGACATCCCGTTCTGGTTCCCGGAGTGGGCGCGCGCCGATGCGGAGCTGATGAAGCGCTCGACTGCGCTGCTTGAGCAGATGGAGGAGTTCCAGCGCTGGATGGCCGGGCATTTCGGGCTGGACGAGGATGGCGTGCCGTTCCATGAGAAGAAGCACAAGACCTCGTTCATGCGCCGGTTCGCGCCGGACGGGGTGGCCACCGGCCTGCTCTGGACCGCGAACATCCGCACTCTGCGGCACACCATCGAGGCACGCACCGACACTGGTGCCGAGGAGGAGATCCGGCTGATCTTCGGCAAGATCGCGGAGCTGATGCGGGCCGAGGCTCCGGCGCTCTTCGGCGACTACGCCGTCGAGGACGGCGCCTGGATTCCGCGGTGGCGCAAGGTGTGAGAGCTTCAGCCGGGCGCCGTGCCGGGCGGGCAGGTGGCGCGCGGGGAGCCGGCCGGGTCATGGTGAACGTGCTCGCTGGACATCCGGCGGGCGAGCATCCGCGCGGTTTCCCTGACCATTGCGTCCGGCCCGCTGATGAACACCTCGCGACCCTCGCAGGATGCATGCTGCCGGACGGCGTCGGGCAGCAGGCCGGCCAGACCGTCCCAGTCCGGGTCGTGCGACACGACGGGGATGACCGTCAGGCCCGGGCAGGAGGCCGCAAGCAGTGACAGGACGCGCATGTCATACAGGTCACTGGCGCTGCGGGCTCCGACATACAGGCTTATCTTCCGCTGCCCGGCGCGGCCGGCCAGGCCGGCCGAGCAGATCACGCCCTCGATGAGCGCCTTGATGGGGGCCAGCCCGGTCCCGCCGGCGATGCAGAGCAGGTCGCGCTCGCAGTCGGCGGCGATGGTCATCTCACCGCGCGCCGGGCCGAGCAGCAGGGTGTCGCCAGGCTGCGCGTAGTGCACGAGCGCGGTGCTCACCATGCCGCCGGAAACCGCGCGGACGTGCAGGTCAAGCAGGCCGCTGGCACGTGGCGCATTGGCGATCGAGAAATTGCGCCAGACCCTCGGCCACCGCGCGACCTGGATTGCCACGTACTGCCCGGGCCGGTAGGGCAGCGGCTGATCAGGCCGGATCGTCAGCACGGCGAGGTCCGGGCCGCGCTGATCGTGCCGGACTATCTCCCCGATCCACCATGGCGGCGCGCGCTCCGCATCCGCTGCCGCGGCCGCCCGCATGATCTCGCCGATACCGCCGAGGGCGGCCTCCCACGCCGCCTGCGTTCCGGCGGTCCACGCGCCGGCACCGAAATGCCGGATGGTGGCGAGGAGCGCGCCGAAGAAGGCCTCGTAGTGCCTATCCTTTACGCCGTATTTGCGATGATCGCGGCCTAACTGCCCGACATAAGCGGTGAACGTCTCGGGGCTGTCCATGCTCCATGCAATCCTGGCCAGCGCGGCGAAGACCTGCTCCCGCTGGGCGCTCATCGCCAGCGGGAACATCGCCCGGATGTCAGGATGCCGCACGAAAAGCCCTGCGTAGAAGTGCTCCATCGCTTCACGCGCGCGCCCCTCGATGACCACAAAGGATTCCTTTACCAGCCGCGCGTGCAGCTCGGAAATGAGGTTCGCGGCATTTCTGCACTGCGCATCATCGGCGGCCCTGGTTTCCGGCTGCCCGGCCGGATCCACATCCTGCCTGGCAGTGGCCGCCGACTGCGGTGCACGGGGCGTTTCCGTTATGGCGCCAGCGCCCGAGCCTTGCGCGCCAGTGCGTCGGCTGACGGCCGTCCAAAGCGGCTGACCTGCGAACACCCCCGGCGGATTGCCGTCGGGGATGCCACTGTCCAGAGCGATCGCCACTCTGCGAGTCTGGCACTGTGCCCTGATGCATACAAGCCACTTAAGGCAATCCCAGATGAGCACGCAGCGTAGTTGAATGTCGTTCGGGGAAGCCCGCGAACGGACGAGGCAACTTTGCCGGCTAACGATTGCATGGCCTTTTCCTAGTTACTGACTGGTCAGTTTGCGCTTTCCATTCTGCGCGAACGGCCGTGTGTTCGCGCCGCTGCGGACAGGCCGCAGCGGGCGGCACCGCCGGCGCTGGGCAGCGGGTCCCCGGCGTCCTGCGGGCCGGCCGCGGGCGGCCCGGACGGCCTAGGATGAGCCGGTGACATCTGCCGGATACCTCTGCTTCCCGCATCTTCACGACGATCTCATCACGTTCATCGCCGAAGACGACGTGTGGCTCGGCCCGGTCGCTGGCGGACGTGCGTGGCGGCTCTCGGCCGACCAGGCGCAGGCCAGCCATCCCCGCATTTCCAGGGACGGCACGATGGTCGCCTGGACGAGCAGGCGTGACGGCCCGCCCGAGGTCTACCTGGCCGGGGTCGAGGGCGGGGACGAGCGCAGGCTCACCTACTGGGCCGACTCGCAGACCCGCGTCTGCGGCTGGACTCCCGCCGGGGCGGTACTCGCTGTTACCGCATCCGGCCAGCCATTCAGCCATTTCACCTGGGCATACGCGCTTTCCGCCGGTGAGGTGGGGGCCAGCCCCGCAGGTGCGGCGAGCGAACAGGGCGGAGCTGACGGCGGCGCCAGGCGGCTGCCGTTCGGCCCGGTCTGTGACCTGGCGGTCGAGGAGACTGCCGTCGCCCTGCACAACGGCAGCGTGAACCGCGAGCCGGCGACCTGGAAGCGGTACCGGGGCGGGACGGCCGGCCGACTGTGGCTGTCCACCGCGGCCGAAGGCGGCCAGGCTGCCGCAGGCCCGTTCGTCCGGGTCCTTGCCGGGCTGGACGGCCAGTTCGCCAGCCCGATGCTGGTCGGCGGCAGGCTCGCGTTCCTCTCCGACCACGAGGGCACGGGCAACGTGTACTCCTGCGCGCCGGATGGCAGCGACCTGCGCCGGCACACCGATCACGACGGTTTCTACGCCCGCAACGCGAGCACCGACGGGAGCCGTGTCGTCTATCAGTGCGCGGGCGACATCTGGCTGCTTGAGTCCCTGGACGCGGGCAGCGAGCCGCGCCTGCTCGAGGTCAGCATCGGCTCGCCGGCTGCCGGGCGGGCCGCGCGGCTGATCTCCGCCGAGAACCATCTCGGCACGCTCAGCTGCGACCAGACGGGGCGGGCCAGCGCCATCGAGGTACGCGGCACGGTGCACTGGGTGACCCACCGCGACGGCCCGGCCAGGGCGCTGTCCGTCGTACCGGGCGTCCGGGCGAGGCTGCCGCAGGTGCTCGGATCCACCGGCCAGGTCGCCTGGGTCACCGACGCCGGCGGAGCGGACGCGCTCGAGATCGGGCCGGCCAGCGGGCCGGCCGCACCGGCAGCGCCCCGGCGCCTCGCGTCCGGATCCATCGGCCGGGTGGACAGCCTGGCGGCGGCCCCGGATGGCAGCACCATCGCCGTGGCGGCACGCGACGGGCGGCTGCACGTCGTGGATGCCGCGTCAGGGGCGGTCACCGAGCTCGCCTCGTCCGGCAACGGGCCGGTCACCGGCCTGGCCTGGTCGACGGACTCGGCCTGGCTGGCGTGGTCGCAGCCGCGGACAGCGCCGCTGCGCCAGGTGCGGATGGCACGGCCGTCCAGCCAGGTCGTGCTGGATGTCACCGACGGCAGGTTCGTCGACACCGATCCCGTGTTCACCAAGGACGGCCTTTACCTGGCCTTCCTTTCCCGGCGGAGCTTCGACCCCGTCTACGATGCCCACTTCTTCGACCTGGCTTTCCCGTACGGCAGCCGGCCGTACCTAGTGCCGCTCGCCGCTGCGACGCCATCGCCCTTCGGGCCGCTGCCGGACGGCCGGCCCCCCGGCGACGGGCGTTCCAAGGACGACGCGGCGGATGCGGACGGCCCGCACGGAGCGGACGGCCCGCGCGGAGCGGACGGCCAGCGCGGAGCGGACGGCCAGCGCGGAGCGGACGGCGGCTCGCCGGACCCGGGCGCGGCTGCGGAGGCACCGGCCGGCGAGGACGCTGCCCGGCCCCCGGATGACGACGAGAAGCACTCCGCGCCGGTCGACGTCGATGCCGATCTGCTGCCCGGCCGCATCGTTCAGGTTCCGGTGCCCGAGTCGAGGTACAGCTCGCTGCGCGCGGTCAAGGGCGGGCTCGCGTGGCTCAGGGAGCCGGTGGCCGGAACCCTGGGTGAAGGCGGCGCCAGCCTGGGCGACGCCGGGCCGCGGCCGGCCGTGGAGCGCTTCGATTTCCTGCAGCAGCGCACGACTGAGCTTGCCGACGAGGCGGACTGGTTCGAGGTGAGCGGGGACGGCAGCCGCCTGGTGGTCAGCGACGAGGGGGATCTCAGGGTGATCCCGGCTGACCGCAAGCCAGACTCCGACGACCCGGCCGACCGCGTATCGGTAGACCTGTCGCGGGCCAGGTACCTGGCCGATCCGGCAGCGCTCTGGCGATGCGCCTATGCGGAGGCCGGCCGGATCATCCGGCACGATTTCTGGGTTCCGGACCTGGCCGACGTCGACTGGGACGCGGTTCTCGCCGAGTACCGGCCGCTGCTTGACCGGATCGCCGGGCCGCGGGACTTCGCCGACCTGCTCTGGGAGGTCCTCGGCGAGCTCGGCACGTCGCACGCCTACGTGATGCCCGCGAGTGCCGGCGGCCGGGCTGACGGCCGGAAGCACGTCGGCAAGCTCGGCGCGGACCTGGCGGTCGCCGAGGACGGCAGCTGGCGGGTCACCCGCGTCCTGCCGGGGGAGTCCTCGGATCCCAGGGCCTGCTCTCCGCTCGCCGCGCCCGGGGCGCGGATCGGCCCAGGGGACGCGCTGCTCGCGGTGGACGGGCAGCAGGTCGGCGCGGCCGGGCCTGGCCCGCTGCTCGTTGGCGCGGCAGGAAAGCCCGTCGAGCTGATCATCGCCCCGGCCGACGGCGGCCAGCAGCGCCGCGCCGTGGTCATCACGCTCAAGGACGACCGTCGGCTGCGCTACCAGGACTGGGTCGCCGGACGACGGCGACTGGTCCGCGAGCTGAGTCACGGCAAGGCCGGCTACCTGCACGTTCCCGACATGGTGAGCGAGGGCTGGGCCGACTTCCACCGCGACCTGCGCTCAGAGATGGTGCGCGACGCGCTGATCGTGGACGTCCGCGGCAACCGGGGCGGGCACACTTCCCAGCTGGTCGTGGAAAAGCTTGCCCGGCGCGTCATCGGCTGGGACGCGCCGCGCGGGCTGCAGCCCAGCACTTATCCGCTGGAGGCGCCCCGCGGACCGGTCGTTGCCCTCGCCGACGAATACGCGGGATCCGATGGCGATATCGTCACCGCGGCAATCAAGATCATGCGGCTGGGTCCGGTGGTGGGCGCGCGCACGTGGGGCGGCGTGATCGGGATCGACGTGCCCTTTCATGAGCTGGCGGACGGCACGCAGATCAGCGTGCCGCGGTACGCGACCTGGCTGGACGGCTACGGCTGGGGGGTGGAAAACCACGGCGTCGACCCGGATGTCGAGGTGATCCCGTCACCCGAGGACCTCGCGGCCGGGATGGACAGGCAGCTGGAAACCGCCGTCCGGCTGGCCATGGAAGCGCTCGATGCCAGGCCGGCGGTCACCGCGCCGGACACCTCAGGCCGGCCGTCCAGGCGGCCGGCAGCGCTGCCGCCGAGGCAGGCCACGGGCGGCTAGCCGCCGGTTGCCTGCCACCGCCCGCCGAGGTCAGCAGGCTGCCCGAGGCCGGCCGCAGGCAGCCAGCCGCCGGTTCCCTGCCACCGCCTGCCGAGGTCAGTAGGTGGAGCGACCGCCGAACATGTCGGCGAGCCGGTTGGCCAGGCCCAGGTCGCCGTCCATCTCCAGCCGGCCATCAAGGATCAGCGGGAGGAAGCTCCCGGCATCGGCGACGACCCGGACGAAGTCCGCAAGCGGCACCCGGATGGTCAGGGCAGCGCCCGCCGCTGCGCCCTGGCGCGCCGTGGCCCGCCGGCCGCTGACCTCGATCGTCCATGATCGCCGGGTGCCGTCGCTCATGCCAAGGTCGTAGACGATGCTGCCAGCAAAGCCCGCCGCCTGGTCCGGCTCGAAGCCGCTGGCGATGACGGCGAACAAGGCGCGCTGCGCCGCCGCGCCGCCGAGCACCCGCTCGATCCTGCGGTCGGACGCCCGTCCGGCCAGCGCACGCGCGCCCGCCTGTACCCGCTGCCGGGCGGACTCGCCGGCCGAGCGCCTGGCCTGCCCGGCCAGCTCGCGCATCGGCACGTGCCTGGACCGCCGAGCGGCGGCAAGCTCGGCATCCTCATTGATCGGATAGGGCGCCTGCATCCCGCGCGGCCCGCTTCGCCGGGCGAGTGCCTTGTCAACCGCGGCGGCCAGCCGGTCGGCCTTGGCGGCCTCGCTAGCGTCCCTGCCCTCGGCGAACCTCGGCAGCACGTCGCGGGCGAACAGCTCGATGCTCTCGCAGATGTGCTCGTGCCGGTTATGCCCCGCCTGCATGACGAACATCACCTGGTCGACCCCGGCCGCCGCATACCTGGCGATCAGGTCGGTCACTTGCGCAGGGGTCCCGATGGCGCCCCGCAGCGAGCCCAGGCCCGCCTGCAGCAGGCGGACGGCCAGCGGCGCCGCTGTTGGCGACACGATTTCGCGTGCGAAGCCCTGCTCAGTGCGGTCCTCGCCGAAGCTCTGCCACAGGTCGGTGCCGCCCACCACGTGCGTGCCGCCGTAGTAATGGCCGAGCGAGTAGCCGAAGAAATGCGCGCCGTCGATACCGCGGTCGATCGCCGTGGCCTCATCGGGGTGCAGCATCATCGGCAGCACCACGGCGACGTTCGGGTTGACCGCGAAGCCGCGCGGCACGCACTCCTCGGAGGCGATCAGGTCGTAGTACTCGGTCACCCAGTGCGCGGCTTCCTCCGGCTCGACGAAGGAGAACGACAGCGCGCCGATGCCGCTGCGCGCGGCGAGGTGGATGGTCTCCCGGCGGCTGCAGGCCACCCAGAGCGGGGGGTGCGGCTTCTGCAGCGGCTTGGGCACCACGTTGCGCGGCGGCATGCGCAGGAAGTCGCCGTCATATCCGGCGAACGGGTCCTCCGTGAACATCCGGGTCACCGCGTCGAGCGTCTCCTCCCACATCGCCCGCTTGGCCTCGCGCGGCACCCCGAATCCGCCCAGCTCGGCGGCGGAACTCGATTCCCCCGTGCCGAACTCGACGCGCCCGTCAGAGACGAGGTCAAGGGTCGCGATCCGCTCGGCGATCCTGGCCGGGTGATTCACCGCCGATGGCGCCTGCACGATGCCGTGACCGAGCCTGATCTGCCTGGTCCGCTGGCTGGCCGCGGCGAGGAAGACCTCCGGCGCCGACGAGTGCGAGTACTCCTCAAGGAAGTGATGCTCGACCTCCCAGACATAGTCGATGCCGGCCCGGTCGGCCAGCTCGACCTGCTCCAGCGCGTCGGACAGCAGCCGGTGCTCGGCATCCGGTCCCCAGGGCCTGGGCAGCTGGTGCTCATAGAAGATGCCGAACCGCATTCCGCCTCCATCATGCCGTGCCGGTTATTTCATCTATTGTGCAACTTTCGGCCGGGCTCCAGGAAGGCTCCTGCCCCGGTGCCCCCCATCCCGCCCGGCCGGCATTCCGGCCATCCGGCCAGCCCGGCCAGCCCGGCCCGCACCAGTCTGTCCCAGGCGGTCCGATCCATGATCACGGAAATCTTGGCGGGTTCCAGCACCACTTTGTTTCCGCGATCAAGAAAGCGGTGAATCCCGCGATGGCTGCCGCTACAGGGGGGACTGATATCCCTGGATCCAGTGAAACTTCATCCAGGTAATCGCGGCTTCCCATGCCCCGGTCACCTCGAGCACCCCCACGATCACCAGCATCGCGCCGCCGATGCCGGTGATGAGCCGCGCATGCCGCCGCGCGAAGCCGAAGATGGCGATGCCCCGCTGGAACGCGAACGCGACCACGATGAAGGGAATGCCGATACCGAGCCCGTAGACGAACGCGAGGAACGCGCCGCGGCCGGCCGTGCCGGACGTGCCCGCCAGCGTGAGCACGGCGCCCAGCGTCGGTCCCACGCACGGCGTCCAGGTCACCCCGAACATGACGCCGAGTAGCGGAGCGCCCGCCAGCCCGGCCCGCGGACGCCACGACGGGCGCGCGATCCGCCCGGCCAGGATGAACCGGTCAAAGACGCCGGCGAACATCAGGCCGAGCACGATGGTCACGCTGCCGAGAATCCGGCTCACCGCCTGCTCGTGCACGAGGAGCCGCTCGCCGATGCCGCCCAGAAGCACACCCTCGCTGGCGAACAGCGCGGAGAAGCCCAGCACGAACAGCGCCGCGCCTGCGACAGCCCGGCCCCGGCCGGGCGTGCGGACAGGCACCGCCCTGGTGGCGGTCGCAACGGAGCCGGCCGTCGCGGCGCCGCCCGGGTCCGCGCCGTTCGCGATGGCACTGCCCGCGGCCGCACCGCCCCCGGCATCGCTGACTACGGTGCCCGACATCCCGGTCACGTACGACAGGTAGCCGGGTACCAGCGGCAGAACGCACGGCGAGAGGAACGTGACGGCGCCGGCCGCAAGGGCAACGGGAACAGCGAGAATCAGCGGCCCGGATGCCACCAGGTTGACGATCCCGCCGCCCATGTCCGTCTCCTCACGACCGCGACCGGCTCCAACCTACCGGCCGCCGTCCCGGTCCCGGCGGCTGGCCCGCGCCATCGCGGCGTTCCCGGATCCGCCCGGGCCGCACACGGGATTGACCCCATCGCGGGCGCCCGGCGACGATGGCCGTCATGCGCACAACGCCACCCTTCCGCGCCGACCACGTTGGCAGCCTGCTCCGCCCGCAGCACCTGCTCGCCGCCCGCGACGATTTCGCCGCCGGCCGCATCGACGCAGCCCGGCTGAGAGATATCGAGGATGCGGCGATCGCCGAGGTGGTCGCCCGCCAGGAGGAGGCCGGCCTGCAGACGGCCACCGACGGCGAGTTCCGCCGCGCGTCCTGGCACATGGACTTCATCTACCAGCTTGGCGGTATCGGCAAGGCCCCGGGCAACCTCGCGGTGAAGTTCCGCAACCCGGCAGGGACGATCGAGTTCACCCCGGCCGCGCTGCATGTCGGCAGCAAGATCCGGCTGGACCACACCATCTTCGAAGACGACTTCCGCTACCTGCAGTCGGTGGTGGCCTCGGGAACGCCCAAGCTCACCATCCCGTCGCCGAACATGGTCCACTACCGCGGCGGGCCTGCCGCGCTGGATCCGGACGTCTACCCGGACATGGCCGCGTTCTGGAGCGACCTGTCCGCCGCCTACGCCCAGCAGGTCCGCCGGCTCGGCGAGCTTGGCTGTACCTACCTGCAGCTGGACGACACCAGCCTCGCCTACCTGAACGACCCGGCGCAGCGGGCCGAGATCGCCGAGCGCGGCGAGGACGCCGAGCACCTGCACCTGCGGTACATCCGCCAGGTGAACGACGCGCTGGCAGGCCGCCCGGCCGGGATGGCCGTGACCACGCACATGTGCCGGGGCAATTTCCGTTCATCCTGGGCTGCAGAAGGCGGCTACGACTTCGTCGCCGAGGCATTGTTCAGCGAGCTCGCCGTGGACGGCTTCTTTCTTGAGTACGACGACGAGCGGTCCGGCGGCTTCGAGCCACTGCGGTTCGTGCCGAAGGGCAAGCTGGTCGTGCTCGGCCTTGTCACCACGAAGCGCGGCGAGCTTGAGGACGCCGGCGCCCTGAAGCGGCGGATCGACGAGGCCGCCAGGTTCGTGCCGATGGACCAGCTCTGCCTCTCGCCGCAGTGCGGGTTCTCATCCACCGTGGAGGGCAATGCGCTCACCAGGGACGAGCAGTTCGCGAAGCTCCGGCTGATCGCCGACGTCGCGCGCGATGTCTGGGGCTGACCCGCCGTCCGCGGCTGCCGGAGCGGTGATCGTCGTCGCCGCGGTCAGCTCAGGCAGGCCAGGGCGTCCTGCACGGCCCGGTGGAATGTCGGGTAGGCGTAGATCATCTCGCGCAGCCGCTGGGCGGGCACCGCGGCATGCACGGCCAGGGTGAGCATGCTCAGCACCTCGCCGCCGCACGGCCCGGCCGAGGTCGCGCCGACCAGGACGCCGCGCTCGGCGTCCTCCACCAGCTTGATGAAACCGTCGTTGCCCGCCTTGTGTATCCAGCCGCGGGCCGAGCTCGAGATCCGGCTGTAGCCGACCCGGACGATGATGCCCTGCTCCCTGGCCTGGGCTTCGGTCAGCCCGGCCGAGCCGACCTCCGGATCGGTGAAGGTCACCCGGGGCACCGCGCGGTACTCGGCCGGATGGTGGTCCTCGCCAAGGATGTCGGCGACGACGATGCCGGCGTGGTACACGGACATGTGCGTGAACGCGCCCTTGCCGACCACGTCGCCCAGCGCCCACACGCCGGGAGCGGCGCGCAGGTGACCGTCCACCGGAATCGCCCTGGCGCTCTCGTCGATGCCCACAGCGCCGGCCCCGAGAGAGGCGAGGTCCGCACGGCGCCCGGTCGCCACCAGCAGCCGCTCGCCGGTGACGTCATGGCCGCCCTGCAGGCTGACCGTGAAGGCGTCGCCGTCGTAGCTGACCCGCTCGGCGGATGACCCGGCATGCACGCTGATGCCCTCGCGGCCGAACACGTCCGCGACCAGCGCGCCCGACTCCGGTTCCTCCAGCGGCAGCAGCTGCCCGAGCGCCTCGACGACGGTCACCCGGGACCCGAAGCGGGCGAAGACCTGCGCCAGCTCGGCCCCGATCGCCCCGCCGCCGAGCACGACGATCGACTCCGGTAGCTGCTCCGCCTCGATCGCCTCGTGATTCGTCCAGTACGGCGTGCCCACCAGGCCGGGGATGGGCGGGATGGCCGGCCCGGTGCCGGTCGCGATGACGATCCCGCGGCGGGCGCGCAGCACCTCGCCGCCCACCGCGACCTCGCCAGGGGCCGTAATACGGCCGTACCCCCTGTACAGCCGGCCGCCTTTGCCGGTGAACCGGTCCGCCGCCAACGTGTCATCCCAGTTGTCGGTCGCCTCGGACCTGATCCGGTGGGCCACCGGCGCCCAGTCCGGCGTTACCTGAGAGCGGCCGGCCAGGCCGGGAATGCGGCGGCCCTCGGCCAGCAGGTTCGCCGCGCGGATCATCATCTTGGACGGGACGCAGCCCCAGTACGGGCACTCGCCGCCGACCAGCCTGGCTTCCACGCCCGCGACGGCCAGACCCGCCCCGGCGAGCCGGCCACCCGCGTACTCGCCGCCCGGGCCAAGGCCGATGACCACCACGTCGACCTCATGCTCGCTCATGTTGCGGCTCCTTCCAGGTTCGGATCATGCCTGTGGGTATGAAAGCGCGGAATGACAGCGCCCGCGAGCCGGTTGACAGCAGAGGCCGCCTGACCGCACCGACACGGACGGGGAATCACATGATGGGTGTCCGTGACGGGGCAGAGCGCGCGCCGGCGTCGCCGCTCTCGGAGGATGCTGCCGAGGAGCACGTGCACGGCATCTGCTTCAAGACAGGCCCGCCGGGCGTGGTTGGCGTCGAGCTTGAATGGCTGGTCTGCGACGGCGATGACGCTGCCTCGCCCGTCGATCACCAGCGGGTTGCCACCGCGCTGGCCGGGCTTGATGCCCCCGGCGCGCTGCCTGGCCAGGGCCGGCTCACGATCGAGCCAGGCGGCCAGGTTGAAATCAGTTCCGCCCCGGCCGCCGCCATCGGCGGCTGCGTGAGCTGTGCCGGCCGTGACCTCGCCGCCGTGCGGCAGGCCGTCCAGACGGCCGGCATCAGCCTCGTCGGACGGGGCGTGGATCCGTACCGCCCGCCCGCCCGCATCCTCAATCTGCCCCGCTACGCGGCGATGGAGGAGTTCTTCGACCGCGGCGGGCCGTGGGGGCGGGTCATGATGTGCAGCACCGCGTCCGTGCAGGTCTGCGTCGACGCCGGGCTGGAAGGCGACGGCCCGTCGGGTTACCGCTACCGGTGGCGGCTGCTGCACGCGCTCGGCCCGGTGCTCGTCGCGGCGTTCGCCAACTCGCCGCTGCGGGCGGGCCGCCCTACCGGCTGGAAGTCCACCCGGCAGGCCGTCTGGGCCCGGCTGGATCCCGGCCGCACCCGCGCTCCGGCCGGCGCCGAGCCGCGCGCGCCCAACGGCGGCGGCCCCGATCTGCAGGCCAATGGCGATCCGCGCTCGGCATGGGCCGCGTACGCACTGGATGCCGAGCTGATGTGCATCAGGCAGCGCGAGTCGCCCTGCTGGACGGCGCCGGCCGGGCTGACCTTCCGTGACTGGCTGCGCGGGGCAAGCGACAGGAAGCCGACCCGCGATGACCTGACCTACCATCTCTCGACGCTCTTTCCCCCGGTGCGGCCGCAGGGGCATCTGGAACTGCGGGTCATCGATGCCCAGCCCGGCGAGGGCTGGATCGTCCCGGCCGCCATCGTGTCCGCCCTGCTCGATGATCCTATTGCCGCGGAGGCCGCGATGGCCGCAGCCGAGGCCGTCTGGCAGGACAGGACGCCGCCGCCGCGCGCCGGGACCATCGACGGCCCGGCAGGCCCCTGGCTGCGCGCGGCCCGGTTCGGCCCGGAGGACCCCGGGCTGGCCCGGGCCGGCCTGGCCTGCTTTGAGGCGGCGGATGCCGCGCTCGGCCGGTCCGGCGCGCCGCCTGCCATCCGCCGCCAGGTAACCGACTTCGCCGATGCCTATGTGCTGCGGGGCCGCTGCCCCGCCGACGACATGCTGGAGGAGAGCCGATGACAACGGAGTCCGAGCTGCGGGACACGATCGCCGGGCTGCTGGCAGCAGCGAGGGAGCGCACCCACGGGCTGACCGGGTGCCTGGATGACGACGACCTGATCCGCCAGCATTCGCCGCTCATGTCGCCACTGGTGTGGGACCTGGCGCACGTCGCCAACCAGGAGGAACTGTGGCTGCTCCGCGAGGTCGGCGGACGGGAGCCGATGCACCCGGAGATCGACCCGCTCTATGACGCCTTCGAGCATCCGCGCGCCCAGCGCCCGACGCTGCCGCTGATGCAGCCGGCCCAGGCGCGGGCGTACGCCAGGGAGGTCAGGGGACGCGTGCTCGACCTGGTTGAGGGAACAAGGTTCACCGGCGAGCGGCTCGTGACCGGCGGCTTCGCGTTCGGCATGATCGCGCAGCACGAGCAGCAGCACGACGAGACCATGCTGGCCACCCATCAGCTCCGGCGCGGCAGGCCGGTGCTGGCCGCACCGCCGCCAGGCCCGCCGCCGGCCGACGCGCCGCGGCTGCCGCCGGAGGTACTCGTGCCTGGCGGCCCGTTCACCATGGGGACATCGGCCGAGCCGTGGGCGCTGGACAACGAGCGGCCCGCGCATCCGGTCGACGTGCCGGCGTTCTACATCGACACCAGCCCGGTGACCAACGCCGCTTACGCGGACTTCATCGCCGACGGCGGCTACGACCAGCCGTCCTGGTGGACCGCGGCGGGCTGGGATCACCGGCAGCGCGCGGGCCTGTCCGCGCCGCAGTTCTGGCGACGTGAGGGCGGGCAGTGGATCCGGACCAGGTTCGGGATCAGCGAGCCCGTCCCGCCCGCCGAGCCGGTCATGCACGTGTGCTGGTACGAGGCCGACGCGTACGCCCGCTGGGCGGGCCGCAGGCTGCCGCGCGAGGCGGAGTGGGAGAAGGCGGCCAGGTTCGACCCGGCGACCGGGCGGTCACGGCGCTACCCGTGGGGGGACGACGACCCGTCGCCCGGCCTGGCCAACCTGGGCCAGCGGCACCTGCAGCCAGCGCCGGCAGGCAGCTATCCGGCCGGCGCCGCCCCGTGCGGCGCGCGCCAGCTGATCGGCGACGTGTGGGAATGGACGGCGAGTGACTTCCTGCCTTACCCGGGGTTCGAGGCATGGCCGTACAAGGAGTACTCCGAGGTGTTCTTCGGCAGCGACTACAAGGTGCTGCGCGGCGGCGCGTTCTCCGTGGGCCAGGTGGCGTGCCGCAGCACGTTCCGCAACTGGGACTACCCGGTGCGGCGGCAGATCTTCGCCGGGTTGCGCACCGCCCGGGACGCGGCGGCTGGGGAGGTCGCCTGATGTGCCGGCATCTGGCCTACCTGGGCGAGCCTGCGACGCTGCGCTCCGTGCTTGTTGACCCGCCGCACAGCTTGCAGGTGCAGGCATGGGCGCCGCGGCGGCAGCGGCACGGCGTGGTCAACGCCGACGGGTTCGGCGTCGGCTGGTACGCCGACGGCGACCCGGTTCCGGCCCGGTACCGGCGGGCGAGGCCGATCTGGTCGGACACCTCGTTTGCCGACCTCGCCAGGGTGACGAGGAGCCGGGCCGTGCTCGCGGCTGTCCGCTCCGCCACCGATGACACCGAGGCCGGCGAGGCTGCCGCCGCGCCCTACGCGGCCGGCCGCTGGCTATTCAGCCATAACGGGGTGCTCAGCGGCTGGCCAGCGGCAGGGGCCACGCTCGCGGCAGGCCTGCCGGCCGGCGACATGCTCGCCCTTGAGGCTCGCTGCGACTCCGCCGTCATCTGGGCGGTCGTGCTCCGCTGGCTGCGGGCAGGCAGCGGGCTCGCCGAGGCACTGGACGAGACCATCCGCGAGCTGGCTGCCCGGCACCTCAGCGGCCGGTTCAACTTCCTGCTGACCGACGGCGAGACGATCGCGGCGACAGCCGCAGGGGACACCCTGTGCTACCGGAGCAGCCCGGCGGGGGTGGTGGTCGCCTCCGAGCCGGGCGATGACGAGCCCGGCTGGATCGACGTCCCCGATCAGAGCGTCGTGACCGCCAGGCCCGGCTCGGTAACCGTCCGCCCGATCGGCGCGGTGGCCGATGCAGCCCATCCAGCGGCGGGCGCCCATCCCGCCGCGCAGGCCGACAGGGCGGCGCACGCCGACAGGGCGGCGCGTGCCGATGCGGCGGCGCAGGCGGAGGCGGAGGCGGATGCGGCGGCGCACGCCGATGCCACCGCCCTTTCAGCTGCCTCAGCCGCCAGCGCCGGAGCTGGCGGCAGTGCGACCAGAACCAGCCAGAACGGAAGGACGGCCAGCGGGTGACCGAGCTGAGGATCGAGCGATGCCTACCCGACGGGTTCCTCGCGGAGTCGCTGCGGGCGGACGCGCGCGCGGGCCTTACCGGGTCACCGAAGTCGCTGCCGCCGAAGTGGTTCTACGACGACCGGGGGAGCGAGCTCTTCGAAAAGATCACTCTCCTGGACGAGTACTACCCGACCAGGGCAGAACGGGAGATCCTGGGCGCGGCCGCCGGCCAGATCGCCGCCGCCACCCGCGCCCGGACCCTGGTCGAGCTCGGTTCGGGCTCGGCTGACAAAACCCGGCTGCTGCTCGACGCGCTGCATGACGCCGGGACGCTCGGCAGGTACGTGCCGGTGGACGTGAGCGAGGCGGCGCTGGTCACGGCCTCCCGGCGGGTGCTGGACGGCTACCCGGGCCTCGACGTGCACGCGGTGGTCTCCGACTTCGAGGAGCACCTCGGCCTGCCCGAGGGCGGTGGCCCCCGGCTGGTGGCTTTCCTCGGCGGCACCATCGGCAACCTGCTGCCGGCCCAGCGGGCCGCGTTCCTGCGGTCGATCCGGGCCAGGCTCGCCGACGGGGATGCGCTGCTGCTCGGCACCGACCTGGTCAAGGATCCGGGTGTCCTTGTCGCCGCCTACGACGACGCGGCTGGCGTGACGGCCGCGTTCAACAAGAACATCCTGTCCGTCTTGAATGCTGAGCTTGGCGCCGACTTCGATCTGGATGCCTTCGACCACGTCGCGCTGTGGGATC
>WNFB01006088.1_pt1 | contig 16198 bp, 14 predicted proteins | sample 5400501 | NCBI WGS metagenome assembly WNFB01 (sample SAMN13153341, study PRJNA577476) | soil metagenome | isolation source: 200 cm saprolite under Douglas fir tree site 2 hole 1 | place: USA:California | collected 2015-04-18
ACCGGCCGATTGGGCCTACAAGCAAGGCTACCGCAAAGCCATGCTGATGCTGTCCGACTTTGGCGGTGGACTGGAGACCGCCGACGGCTTCGCCAGCATGTTCGTGAAGCGCGGCGGCTCCATCGTGCAGGAGCAATACCCTGCCCAAGGCTCTACTGACTTTGGGCCGTTCCTGGCGAAGCTGAACAAGGACGCGGACTTCGCCTACGTATTTTTACCGGGCGTCGACGGCTTGCGCTTCATGGATCAAATCCGCAACTATGCCGACATCAGCAAGCTGCCAATCATCGACGCCTACGCCGCGATGACTGATGGCTCGAACCTGGACGCCTTGAAAGACAAGGCGGTGGGGATCATCCAAGAGGGGCTATACACCTCGGCGGCCGACACACCGGAGAACCAAGCTTTCGTGAAGGCGTGGCAGGCCAAGTATCCGGGCCGCTACGTATCGTCGAGCGTCGCCCAGGGGTATGCGGGCGCGCAGATTATTGCGGCCGCGCTGAACAAGGTAAACGGAAAAGTTGAGCAAACACAGGATTTCCTGAACGCGCTGTACGCCACCAACGTGAACACGGCCAAAGGCCCCATCAAGCTGGACGCCAACCACGACGTCGTTGAGAGCGTGTATATCGATCGCGTGGTGAAGCAGGGCGATAGGTTTGGCCAGCAACTGCTGGCTACCTACAAGGACGTGTCGCGTTCCTGGGAACGCACGCCCCAGGAGATGGAGAATTTTCCCCTGGGCAAGCTGAAGGGGCAGTGGGTTGGGATGACCAAAGAGAAGCTGGAAAGCCTAAGTGCGCCGGCCAAGCGGTGAGCTTCTACTCCGGCTTCAGCCACTCAACGAACCAGGCCACGACCTTGGCCGCAACCTCATCCGTCTTGTAGCCGTAGGAGGTTTGCTCGAAAAAGTGGCCCGCGCTGTCGATGAGCTCCAGTCGGCTGGCGTCGTTACCGTATCGCTGCAGCTCCTTGTGCATCCACAACGAGTGGTCGTGCGGGATTACGAGGTCGAGGGTGCCATGGACCAGCAACACCGGGATGCGGATCTCGGCCGCGTGGTACAGCGGCGAAATGGCATGGTAGAAGGCCGGCTCGTCCCAGGGATCACCGCCGCGAGCTTCCATCATGAGGCGGTATCGCTCGGGCGCGTACGCCTTCAGACCTAACACCAGCGAGATCGAGTCAGTGGGCGGGCTCAACGCTGCCACTGCCTCCAGCCGCTTCTCACGGAACGAGGCGTTCAGAACTGCCAGGCCGCCGCGCGAGTGCCCGCTGGCGGCAATGCGCTGCGGGTCTACCAGTTCCAGGTGCTGCAGGTAGTCGACAGCAGCCGAGATGTCGGCCACGTCCTGCAGATGATATTGGGCATCGGAGCCGCGATAGCGCAGCGCCAGGCACACGAAACCAGCCGCTACCAGTGGTGCTTGCAGCCACTCGAGGCCGCGCAGATCGCCCGTCCGGCCCGGACACAGGACAATCGCCGGCCGGGGCCGGCCAGCTTGCCAACCGCGGGCCGCGACCAGTACGCCACCGCCTGCGTCGGGACCATCGCCAAAAGCAACCTCACTGCGCTCGAGCTCAACATTGCTGTCCATGGTTGGCCTGGATACTACCGCCAGTGGCTGTTTAGGGTAAGCTGAAAGGCGCCGCTGAGCAGGACCAACGCGAAGCGAACCATCGAGGAGGAAGCATATGCTGACACCACAGGATCTAGGCGGAATCATGGGCATGATGCCCGCCTTCGCCACATCTGAAGCGGGTGACATTCAGGCCACGTCTACCATCCACGTCGATAACCTCAAGGCCGCGGTGGATCGCGCCATCAGTGACGGCATCGACGTTATCGCCACAACCGGGAGCTTCGGCGAGTTTCACACGCTGCTGGACGAGGAGCTTCAGACGCTGGCCCAGGCAACGGTAGAGGCGGTTGCAAAGCGCGTGCCGCTGCTCATCGGCTGCACCAGCCTGAACAGCCGGGAAGCCATCCGTAAGATGCGCATGGCGCGCGACGCCGGCGCCGACGGTGTATTGGTTGGCGTGCCCTTCTACTTCCCTTCCACGGTGGACAACGCCGTCAACTTTTACCGGGAGATCGCGGAGCTGTTTCCCAGTTTGGGCATCATGATCTACCACAATCCGTCGCTCCATCACGTCACCTTGCCGGTCGATGCGGTGGCCAAGATCGCCGAGGCCAAGAACATCATCGCGATGAAGGACAGCCACCGTGACACCTCCACGTTCATGCGCCTGGTGGATGCCACTCGCGGGGGCCTGAGCGTATTCTGCTTCCAGGGGCAGTACTATCCGTACGCCAAGCTCGGCGCCGCCGGCTGCTGGTCCATCGACGCCTGGATGGGGCCGTGGCCGCTGCTGCGCTTGCGCAACGCCATCCGCGAGGGGAACGATGCGCTGGCCAGAGAGATCACCATGGAGCTGACGGCCGGCTTCGAGGGCCCGCCGGATCTCCAGTGGCGCGAATCTTCGGCCAAGCTGGCCATCGCCCAGGCTGGCTACTGTGATCCCGGCCCGCTGCGGCCACCATTCTCGATTGTGCCCGAGGCGATCATGGAACGTGTAGGGCGCCGAGTGTCGCGCTGGCAGAGCTTGTGTGACAAGTACCGCCCGCACGTGCAAGCCAGGGCCGCCGCTTGAGCCTGGTCCAAGCCGACTTCGCCCAAACGGTCGAACGCCTTGTGGCCGAGGGCTTGCCCCGGGCCAAGCATCCCTTCACCTGCAGGGTCCTGGCAGGCGAAGCCAGCCGCCAGGACCTGGCCATCTTCGCCGTCCAGACCTATCACCGCAACCTGTACAGCTCGCGCTTCGCCGCCGCCAACTTTGCCCACTGCCCGTACCTCGACGTGCGACGGGGCTTGTTTGAGGTCATACGCGAGGAGGAGCTGAAGGACCTGGGCGAGCCGCCGTCTCACGCGGAGTTGATGCTGAGGTTCGCCCAGGCGCTGGGCATGGAGCGGGAAGACGTGATCAACGCCCGCCCCTTGCCCAGTACGCTGGCCTTCATCGACGTCATTATGCAGCTGTCGGAGGGGCATTGGCTGGAAGGGCTGGCGTTTCGCGCCTCCGAGATCCATGCGCCCCGAGGCTCTGGCATGTGGCGCAAGGCGCTGCAGGAGCACTATGGCTTGTCCGACGAGGCGGTGGCCTGGTGGAGCACGCACGAAACGGCGGACGTCGAGCATGGCAATATCGCGCTCAAAGGGTATGGCACGTACGCGACCGATGAGACATCACAACAAATCGCCGCTCATGCGCTGCAGCGCATGATGGCGGCGTGGTGGGTGTTCTGGGACGGTATCGAGGGCGCGGCTCAGACCGCCCGCCAGGGGCACGATGTCGGCTTCCGTTTGCCATGCGACCCAGCTGCTTCGACGGGGAGGAAGCGCAACGACGAAAAGCACATCCCGCAGGTCCGCCAGCAGCTCCAAAACATCCTCGCGAAGAAGTAAACGGGCGCAGCGAGTGGCGCTGATCCTGTCGCACAGCGATGTCGAGCGTATCGTGGCAGAGCTCGATGGCGAGGTGCTGGAAGACCTCATCCGGCGGGTAGAGCTCGGCCACCGTGAGATGGCCGGCGGCCAAGTGCGCCAGCACTCGCGCATCTACCTACGCTACCCGGAGGACGGCATGCGCCGGCCACCGGGCCTGTTCAGCATGTCGGCCCTGCTTCCCAGGGCGGGCGTGATGGGTACGCGGCTCCTGGCATTGGGCGGAGCAGGCGGCGATGGCTTGCTGATCCTGTTCAGCCAGGCGGAGAAGAAATGCCTGGCCATCATCGACGACTCGACCTTGCACGAGTACCGGACCGGCACCCCTGCAGCCCTGGCGGCACGCTATCTGGCCCGGCCACGACCGCAGGTCGCTGGTTGCATCGGCAGCAGTGGCATCGGCCGCGGCACGCTCACGATGCTGTGCCACGCCCTGCCCTCGGTGGCGGAAATCAAAGTGTTCAGCCCCAATGAGGCGCACCGCACGGCCTTTGCTGCTGAGTTGTGTCAGCGCCTAAGGCGCGAGGTGCGGCCGGTGGGCTCGGCCGAGGCAGCCGCTGAGGGCGTCGACCTATTGGTCACGGCCACCGACGCCGACCGGCCGGTTGTCGCCGATGGGGCTATATCCCAGGGCGTGCACATCAGCGCCATGGCTCGAAACGAAGTGGATATGCCCACGCTGCGGCGCAGTCTGGTGGTCACGGCATCCAGGCAGATGGACCGAGAACTTGATCCGCCCCTGCGCGACCCCATTCCCGACGAGCTCATTCACTGTGAGCTGACCGAGCTGGTGGCCGGCACGGCTCAGGGCCGGTCGTCTGAGCGGCAGATCACGGTTTTCCTGGGCGGTGGTGGACCGCTGGCCACGTGGGACGTGGCCGCCGCGCAAGCATTCTACGAAGCCGGCAAGAAGCTGCGCCTGGGCACTACCGTCGAGATTGCCGAATGAGGCAGACTTCGGCATCAAGGGAGGAAGTATGAACAGCTATCGCCATTCAATCGGCCTAAGGCGGTGCCTTATGCCAGGCCTGGCGCTGTGTGCCGCCGGCATGCTGCTGTTGGCCGCCTGCGGAGGTGGTGCGGCCAATTCGGCCGCATTGTCTGCGGCAAGCTCAGCCCGTGCGGCCAATTCAGCCGCAGCGCCGGCCAATGCCGCCGGCAGCAGATCGGGCCAGCTTCAAGGTCTTATAGATAGTGCGGCTAGGGAAGGCAAGCTGGAGCTGGTCATGTCCGAGGACACCATTGGCGGCAGCGAGACCGCCAAGCTGTGGGCCGACGGTTTCAACAAGCTCTACGGCCTGAAGCTCCAGGTGCAATTCACGCCCGGGCCGGCCATGCCGGAGATGGCCGGCAAGATCGTGCAGGAGTACCAGGCGAACAGAACCGCCTCGACAGACGTCTTCCTCGGCGCGGAGACGCACATTATCTCGCTCATGAAAGCTCAAGCGCTCATGCCCGCCGATTGGCCGTCCTGGGCGTTTAACATCCAGAATCCCAGGTTAGTCGTGCCTGGCAATATCGCAGTCGAAGTCAGCTCCAACACCCCGGGCATCACCTACAACGCCAACAAGGTGGCCGGCGCCGCCGTGCCCAAGACCATGCAGGACTTGTTGAAACCGGAATACAAAGGCCGAATCGCCTCAACGCCCTACGCGGCCATCTTCGACGATCTGTCCACGCCCGAGCTATGGGGTGAGCAGCGCACGCTCGATTATCTCAAGAAGTTCGCTGAGCAGATCACCGGGCTCATACGTTCGGGCGAGGTGCAACGCGTGGCCACCGGCGAATTCGACCTGTTCGCGCTCAATACCGACGGCGCGGCGGCGCTTAAGGGGCAGGCCCAGGGCGTCCCGCTGGCCCACGTCGTACCCAACGATGCCGCCTTCATTCAATACCGCTACATGGGCGTGCCCAAGAACGCGGCGCATCCCAACGCGGCACAGCTATTCGCGAACTACATTCTCAGCCGTGAAGCTCAGGACATCCTGTACCAGCGCGCCTTCACCGACCATTACCTGCTGCCCGGCTCCAAGAGCGCGCCAGCCGTCCAGAAGCTGCAGGCCAGCGGCGTGGCCTTTCATGATCTGGACGTGCAGTTCATCCAGCGCAATGACCCGCAGAAGCTCGACGCTTTCCTCAAGCAGGCAGTCGACATCCTGCAGAACAAGCGCTGAGCGTCAGCTGAGGTAGCCCTTTCCCGATAGTAGCGCTCCGCGCCTGTGACGGCCGGCGTTCGGCCCGGGCTGGCGCAGCCCAGCAGCAGGCCGGCGGCGAGCAGCCCGCCGCCACTGAGCACGCGCCGGCCGGCGACGGGTCTAGTCCACATACCAGTAGTGATCGATGGGAAAGCTGCCCAACCGCTGGTCACCTTGCCGCGACGGGCTGCTGCCACGCCGTCCGCCAATCCTCCGACTGAGGGATTACCTCCGAGAGCACCACCAAATCCGGAAAGCGGTTTTCCGCAGGCGCTCGAATGACGTGTGGAGGCTCCTTGCCCGCCTGCAGCTCGCGGATGACGCGCAGCAGCAGCCGGCGGGAGGCGGTAATGGCCTTGTCTGTGTAGCCGAGGTGCTCCTGGCTGCGGTCTTGGATCCGCCCCTGGCTATTCGTGGCCCAGATGTCGTGGATGGGGAAGAGGGTGCCAAGCCCACTGAACCACTCGTCGCGCATTGAGTCCCGATCCTGGAGATAATGATTACTCTGGTTCCGGATGGGCCGGAAATCTGGGCCAACCTCAGCCGCGTAGCGGCGACAGAAGTCCTCGCGATCAAGGGGGCCGCTGCGGCGATAGGTGATCATCCACTTCCAGTGATGGGTGTCATCGATGGGTACCTGCCAGTTGATGTTGTAGCCGTCGCGGCCCATCTCACCCGGTATGAAGCAAATGCTCGGAAAGACGAAATTGAGGATCTTGACCCACTGCTTACCGCCTTCAGATGCGAGATTCTCCCGGACGGCGAACAGCCTCAGCCCGAAACTCGTCTCCTCGACCTCAATAGTCGGGCAGAGATCCTCGCGGTAGAGCGTAAGGTTGGAAGCGCTCGTGCCGCCGGTGCCGGTTGTGAACTCTTCGTGCGGATCGTCGCTCTGGCGCAGCTTGCGGTGCAGGAACGATTGATGTGCCGGGTCGATGTTCCCTTCGGTTCCCTGGAGATAGTTGCAGTCCTGAAGGAACTTGCGAACAAACAGACGGTCTTCGGCGGCTTGCAACGCCTCATAGTTAGGGAACAACGGTGGCTCGCCGGGACCCATGTACGCAAAGATGATCCCGGCGACGTCATGGCAAGGGTAGGCGCGCTGGCTAACCTTCCCGTAGAACTCGCTGCCGGACGGCTCGCCGGGCTGCTCCAGGCAGTTTCCCGCCACGTCATACAGCCAACCGTGGTAGAGGCAGCGCAGACCACCATCTTCGATCCGGCCATAGCTCAGGTCGGCGCCGCGGTGGGCGCAATGCAGGCCCAGCAGGCCTGGCCGTCCGCGCTGATCGCGGAACAGCACCAGGTCCTCGCCGAGCAGGCGGACGGGCAGCGGCGCTCCGCCAGGCGGCACCTCTCTCGAAAGAGCGGCCGGCTGCCAGTAGCGGCGCAGCAGCTCGCCGGCCGGCGTGCCAGGGCCGGTCTGGGTTAAGAGCTCGTTCTCCGCCTTCGTCAGCACGCTGACCTCCTTACTAAGCCTGCTTGGTTTCTTGCGAAACCAACCGATCAGCCTGCGGTGAACAGCTCGACAGTTGGCCGGGAGCCAATGGCTTTGCCGCCGTTATTGGTGACCAGTACGTTGCAGCCGGAGTCGATGCCAACCTCGCGATCCATGTGGCCCACCCAGGGATGGACCACGAACACGTTCCCCTCCTGAAGCTCGTGAGCCGGGTACGGCTGGGGCAACGAACCGCCGACCGGCTTCTCCTGTTGTGACAGGCCGATCGAGTGGGTGAGCGGCTCCTTTGCCCACTCATAGCCGGCTTTCTCTATGACCGCGAGGCTCGTTCTGCACACATCGCCCAGATTTGCTCCGGGGCGTGCGCGTTCCTTGAAGGTTTCGAACGCTTCCTGGCAGGCCTGGAACATGCTGCTGACCTCGGCGCTTGGCGGGCCTACCGTCACGCAGATGTGCGGCTGCACGAAATAGCCAGAGTAGCGAGCATTCATGTGGGCCACGATGATGTCGCCCTCGGCCAACGGCCGTTGCGAAGGGCGCCTCACGGGGTGGAATGGCCTGGGACTCGCCTCGCAGGAAATCATCGATGCCGGCTCACAACCGCCCGCCAGCAACGTCTGGATCATGTCGGCGTGCAGGCGGTTCTCAGGCACGCCAGCATGCGCCTCCCGGAGCAGCCGGTCAACAGCCTGATCGGCGACCTCGGCAGCGTGCTCCATCATGGCGATTTCCTCGGCGCTCTTGACCAGCCGCAGGTCGTCGACGATCGCCGTGACATCCCGGTGCTCGTGTTCGGTGAGGGCGCCCATCAACTCCTGGTTGCGCGCCGCTCCGGCCGCTCGAAGGTCCACCAGCCCAATGGTCTTTGGACGCAGCGTGCCCAGAGCATTGCTGAGCGCCGCGGCGTAGCTCTCCGCCGGAAGCACCTGCTGCACCCAGGACTGGGAGCGCCGCGCCCAGTGCCGCCAGCGCTCGGGCGTGAGGAACATGACATCGCCATCGAGGGGAAACACCCCGACGCCTTCAATATCTATGTGGGTCAGGTATTGGGCGCCCGTGCCGCCACCGGAGCCATATGCAACCAGGCAGTCCAGCCCATCGGATTCCATTCGGGTGCGGACGCGCTGCCAGCGCCGGTCCCGCTCCGCCAGAGAAAGCATTTGGATGTCGTATGTGGGCATCGTGGCTGCAGCCATCTGAATCCTCCCTCCGGCCCGGAGGCCGTGTGTAGCCCGTAGTATATGCTTGCGTCGTTTCGGGCCGGGTGCAGCATCCGACAGTGAGCAAGGAGATGACAGGATGATCATCGACTGTGACAGCCATATCGTCTTCCGCAATCTGAGGAAGCGTTTGCCTAGTGATTTGGCTGCCCTCGGGCCGATCCTCCGGTTCGACGAGCACGGCCTGCTCGCCGGCCGAGACTTTCCGGGCGAACCACCCGACATTACCGGCACCACCCCTGGATTGGGCAGGGGATCAGGCACCGAACACCTAGGCTTGGTGGACGTCGAAGCCAGGTTGAGGGACTTTGAACGCCTGGCTATCGACCAGCAAGTCATCTTGCCACAATTTCGCTCCGACCTTGCCTGGTCCTACCTCATCGAGCCGAAGCTGGCGGTCGCAATGGCCCGAGCCTACAACCGGCGCCTGCTGGAGGCGATCAGGAAGCACCCCGACAGGTTCCTAGGGGTGGCGCTCGTTGCCCTGCAGGATGTGAACGCTTCGATCGACGAAATCGTCTGGGCGCGCGAGAATGGGCTGAGCGCGGTTGCGCTCGACTACACTTTCCCCGTCGAAGCTCACCCATATGGCGAGACGCTGGGCGAGCACCGAGAGCTGTGGCCGTTCTTCGCCAAAGCCGCGGAGTTGAACATGCCCATCTATCTCCATGCCACGCAGCACGGGCACCGGGCTCTCAACCTCATCCGCTTCCAGCGAATCGGCCTCGACTTCTTTGCGCCACACGACGCTCACATGAACCTCGTCTCGCTCATCACCAGCGGCTTGCTGGACGACTTTCCTACACTCCGCTTCATCCATACTGAGTCCGGCACGGGATTCATCAAGCCGCTGGTCGAGGCGCTGGATCGGCAGTTCCGGGATCCGCGCACCAACTACGACGAGGAGACCACCGGCGCGCCCCGTTCGCGTCGCAAGCTGCCGGCGTCCGCACGGCGTCTGGTGCCGGCGGAGGAGATGGAGGAACAGAACAAGCGCCCGCCCAGCCACTATTTCCGGACAAACTTCTACTTCACCATCGAGACCGAAGAACCGGAGCTCGAGGAAGCGGTCCGCTTCCTCGGCCGAGATCGTTTCCTGTTCGCCACGGATTACCCGCACAATGACCCCGGCGGGTCAATGAAGTGGAAGGACGGCCAACTCCTGCAGGCGAACGCACACCTCAGCGCCGAGGAGAAGCACAGCATCTTCTGCGGCAACGCGATGAAGCTGTTCAAGCTTTCCCAGACCGCGCCACAGGTTGCTGCCGCTACGGCTTGATGTCAGCCCTCAAAGTCACCCTGGCCGTCGCGCACTATGACCGGCACATGCCGTTCGTGGACAGGACGGTGGGCCTCGAGGGGGCGGAGTTGGTTGTGAAAGAGGTTGGCCAATCGATCCCTGGCCGAGATGGTGATGATCGGCATGGCCGCATGCTCAACGACGCGGAATTCGAGGCGGCGGAGGTGTCCTTGTCCTCGTACTTGATGGCCAAGGAACGCGGCGCGCCCTTCACAGCTATCCCGGTGGTGCCGCGCAGGCTATTCTGCCAGTCGCTGTTCTTCGTGCGCAGCGATTCGGCGCTGCGTGGCCCGCGGGACTTGGAAGGAAAGCGCGTCGGCATCAACACCTACCAGACGACACTCTCGGTCCTGGCCAAGGGCGACCTGGAGCACGAGTATGGGGTTCCGTGGGAAAGCATCACCTGGGTCATCAACGCTGCGGAGACGCTGGCCTTCGAACCTCCGGCGGGCGTCCGTCTGGAACGAGCCCCAGCCGGACGCAAGATCGACCAGATGCTCCTGGCGGGCGAGATTGACGCCGCGGTGATGCCGCATCCGCCGAGCTCCTTGATGGCCAACCGCGACCGTGTGCGGCGGCTCTTCCAGGACGCTCGCCAGGCTGAGGAGGATTACTATCGAAAGAACGGCTACTGGCCGGTGATGCACCTGGTGGCCATCCGCCAGGACATCACTCAGCAGCACCCCTGGCTGCCGCGCGCGCTGTTCGAGGCCTTCGAGCAAGCAAAGCGCAAAGCGCTGTGGCACTGGGAGGACCCCAACTGGTCCACGCTGGCCTGGGGCCGCCATTACCTGGAAGAGGAGGCGGTCCGCATGGGCGGCGACCCGTGGCCCAACGGCGTCGCCCGCAATCGCGCCAACCTGGAGCGCTTCATGGTGTACTCCCAGGAGCAAGGCCTCACCAAGCGGTCGCTTTCCATGGACGAACTGTTCGATGAATCGGTGCTGGACACGTGAGCCCGGCTGATAGCCTGTTCGAGCGCATTCTCGCCCGGCGCGACGCGGGACGGGCCCGACGCGCCCAAGCATTGCCCATCGTTAAGGGCGCAGAAACCATCAAAGAGCTCACCCCGCTTGGCTTGCTCGAGTGGTACCTTCATCCCGATATCCCTGGCCAGCTCATCCGATTTCCCCCTGGCAGCCGCAGTGGCCGGCTGCAACACCAAGGCGGCATCGTGCACATGGTCCTCCAGGGCGAGGGTTGGACGCTTTTGGATGGCACCCGGCATGACTGGCGAGAGCGCTCGTGTATCGCCCTACCTGCCAGACCAAACGGCATCATTTACCAGCACTTCAACGCCTCCGACACCATCGCCGCACGGCTGCTGGTGGCGCTGCCTAATGTGCTCGAACCGCTCGACGTGGACATGGGCGCTGGCTTCGAAGTGCTGGAGCCGGCGCCCGAATACCGCCAGCTAAAGGCCAAAGCGACCGCTAATGGCTGAGCGAGTCCGAACGCGGGAGGCCGAGCCTCAGGCGCAGCAGGCGGACACGTACGAGGCGAGCATGCGGCAAGCCCGCGAGCGCGAAGAGCGGGCCGCCGCTGGGCGCGTCGTCATTCACGCGAGCGACGTCCCGCTGCGGCACTATCGCCAAGGCCTCGCGGCCTACTACTTGCATCCAACTCGAACCGAGAACGCGGTCACCGATTGGAAAATCATCTGGCACGAGATCCGCACCCACTCCGGCCGGCATGTGCACCAAGGCGGGCTGGCCATCTATGTCGTTGCCGGCAAAGGCTACACGCTCGTGGACGGGAAACGAGTGGACTGGGAAGCTGGCGACATGATTGTGCTGCCGATCAAGCCTGGCGGCGTGGAGCATCAGCATTTCAATTTGAATGACGGCGAGCCGGCCATCTGGGTCGCGTTGATCTATCACCCCTGGATGGAGATAGCCGCCAACGTTCTGGAACAGAAGGAAGCGTCGCCGACCTACGAGGCGGTATCTGGGTGAAGAGTCCCCGATGGCAAGCTGGCTCGCGGAAGATGGCTGGGGCGCTACCCTCCATGGCGGCCATGGTCTGGCTCCTAGCGGCGTGCGGCGGCGGCCTGCCGCCGAGTCCCGCCACGGCTTCGGCCAGCCCGTCGGTGCCGCTCAGCAGCTCCGGGGCGAGCTGGGATCAGGTGGTCCAGGCAGCCAGGGGCGAGGGCCAGGTAGTGGTCCTAGGGCCGCCCGGGAGCGATGTCAAGGAGGGACTGACGGCCGCCTTCGAGCGCGCCTATCCTGGCGTGCGGGTCGAGTACAGTGGAATGACAGGAAGCCAGCTGACACCGAAGCTGCTGAACGAGCGGCAGGCGGCGCAGTACCGCTCGGATGTGTACATCAGCGGCACCACCACGGTCATCGAAGATCTGATACCAGCGCATGCCGTCCAGCCCATCAAGCCCTTCCTGGTCGGTCCTGATGACTCTGACCCCGGCAAGTGGCTGGGCGGAAAGTTCGATTTCGCGGACGCGAGCGGCGAGCACAACCTTGTGTTCACGGCTTTGGTCAAGGCGCCGTTCGCATACAATCCCGGCCTGCTGACGGCCGAGGAAATCAAAACCTACAAGGCCCTGCTCGACCCCAAATGGAAGGGCAAGCTGGCTATGCGCGATCCTCGCGCCGCCGGGCCCGGGCTGGCGACGGTCACCTTCTTCTATGTCGCGCCTGGCCTGGGCAAGGATTTCGTCAGCCAGCTGCTTTCGAGCGGGCTTGTCCTTTCCAATGACGATCGGCAGCTCATGGATTGGGTCGCGAGAGGACAGTACGCAGTTGCCATCGCGCCGGAGGAAACTACCGCTACCGAGATGAAGAAGAAAGGCATCACCACACTCGAGCTATTCGACCCGGCGCGCATCCAGGAAGGCGCTTATCTGACAGCCGGTTTCGGCAGCCTAGCGGTGATCGACCGCGCGCCACATCCCAACGCGGCCAAGCTCTATCTCAATTTCCTGCTGTCGCGCGAAGGGCAACTGGAATGGAGTAAGGCGTCGGGCTACTTCAGCCGGCGTCTGGACGTTGGGTCCGATTACGTGCTCAACAAGGCGTCGATCCCCAAGGAAGGGGCCACCTATTTGGAGACGTACAAGGAGCAGTACGTGCGCACCAAAGCTGAGGTCGATTCGTTCTTACGCTCGATCTTGCTCAAGTAAGAAGATCGCCCCGAGTTCAAGACCCTGTGTGCCCATCATCAGCCCGCCGACGAGCCCAGTGCTGACGGACGGCGAACCCCGGTACCGCCGTCACTGTTCAAGATCGCGCCGGTCATAGCGCGCGAGCGGTCGGAGGCCAGCAGCACGTAGCAGCCGGTGTGGTCTTCGGGATGGATGGCAATCCGCAACGTCGTGCGCTGCTTCGCCTGATCCTCGATATCCGGGCGGTCGAACATGCTCTCACGGGCCGGCAGGACCGACGCCGACCTGAGATCGGTAATGGTCATGCCCGGCGCCACACCGTTGACACGCACATCCGGCGCCAGCTCGTAGGCTAGCTGCCGGATGAGGCCGACCACGGCGTGCTTGGACGCCGTGTAGATGGGGCCGCCACCGCCGGGATAGAAGCCGGCGCTGGATGCAGTGAAGATGACGTTGCCGCGAGACTTGAGCAGCTCCGGCAGGCTGGCCATGACGCCATAGAGGTAGCCCTTGACGTTCACCGCGAAGACCTCCTCGAACAGCGCGTCCACAGGCCGCTCGGCGAGCTCGCGCACGGGCGTGAAGCCGTCGAACACGCCCGCATTGCCCACAAACACATCGAGCCTGCCAAAGTGCTCGGCAGCCGCGGCCACAGCGCGGCGGTTGTCGTCCAGCAGACGCACGTCGCCGCGCACGGCGATCAGCGACTCGCCCGCCTTCGAGCTCAGCTGCTCCAACCGCTCTGCCGACAGATCGCATGCAACGACGCGAGCACCCTCGGCTAGATAGGCCGCCACAATCGCCCGCCCGATGCCCGAGCCTGCTCCTGTGACCAGTGCGACCTTGCCTTCAAGCCAGCCAGCCATATCCCCTCCTGAGCTGCCGGGGGATTATAAGCCGAGCATGGTAGCCTGGAGGACCAGCCAGCCATGAGCCGCCAATCCGTGTGGTCACCGTCTCCAGCGCCCGACGGACAGCTCGATGCGGCCGACATTCGTTCGGGCCTCGAACGAGGCGAGCTGCCGGCGTGGGTCTTCTCGGATTTGACACTGTACCGGGCCGAAATGGACCGCGTCTTTCCCGCGAGCTGGTGCTACCTCGGCCACGAGTCGGAGATCCCTCGGCCGGGCGATTTCGTCACCCGCTCGCTGGGCGATGACTCCGTCATCATTACCCGCGACACGGCGGGTGCCCTCCACTGCCTCCTCAACACCTGCCGGCACCGCGGCATGCAAGTCTGCCGGGTGGACCGAGGCAACGCCAGCCGCTTCACTTGCCCCTACCATGGCTGGACTTACTCGAGCACGGGCGAGCTGACAGGCGTCCCGGCGGAACGGGCCGCCTATGATGGGCTGGATACGTCGCAGTGGGGCCTACATCCTGTCGCCCAGCTGGATACCTACCGCGGGCTGATCTTTGCCACCTGGTCCGCGGACGCGCCGCCGCTGGAGACGTATTTAGGTGCGATGGCCTGGTACTTGGATCTCCTGTTCAACCGTAGTGAGGGTGGACTAGAAGTGATTGGGCCAGCTCAGCGCTGGATCGTCGACGCGAACTGGAAGATCGCGGCCGACAATTTCATCGGCGACGGCTACCACATCCTGACTACCCACGGCTTCGCCTTCGCTGCCGGCCTGTCGGCCGCACGCTTGCCGGGAGCGCCTGTACGAGATCGGCCACCCATCCGCCACTACCACGTCTATGCGGGCAACGGCCACGGCGTCCAGTTGGTGGGTGGCGCTCCTCCGAGCGCCCAGCGCACCTACCTGGGCCTTCCACAAGAGCTGTGGCCGCAGCTCGAAGCCAATCTCAGCCAGGGACAGCGCGAGGCCATTGAATATGCCACGACGGTGCATGGCACCGTTTTCCCGAACCTGTCACTGCTGAATGCGGTAACACCCACACCGGACGGCAGCCCAATCGGCTACATCACGCTGCGACAGTGGCAGCCTAAGGGACCGGACAAGATGGAGCTGTGGTCCTGGTTCCTGGTAGAGCGCTCCGCCCCGGAATGGTATCGCCAGGCGTCCTACGAGACCTACGTCTTGAAGTTCGGGGCGGGCGGCACCTTCGAACAGGATGACACTGAGATCTGGACGCGCATCACCCAAGGGGCGAAGGGCACCAGAGGCAGGCGCAACCGGCTGGCCTATCTCATGGGCCTGGATGGGCTTGAGCAGGATCATAGTTGGCCGGGCCCTGGCGAAGCCTACTCCGTGCCCTTCTGTGAGCTGAACCAGCGGCGCTTCTTCGGCCGCTGGCTGGAGCTGCTCGCTGGGGAGGAAACCAGGGCGGCTGACCGCTAAATTTAGCCCACTTCCTTGGCGATGGCGATGGCCCGCCGGATGGACCCCAGGTTCTGTTCCTTTTCGACGGCCAGATTGTAGCTGCCGGGCAGCGGCACCGTATCTGCCGGACCTTCCACGTCCAAACGCCGGCTGTTGTCGCCGGTGATCCTTGTCCAGAGCGTTTGGCCCTCGGCGCTCAGCAGCCAGTTGATGAATACTTTGGCTGCGTTCGGGTGCGGCGCCTGTTTCATGAGCGCCACGTTGCCGTTGCCGGTGGTGTATTGGGCTCCCAGCGGGTTATCGGGGGCCAGGGGCTTAACGTTCTTACCTAAGCCTTCCCGTTGTAACAGCTCGAGCTCCGATTTACCCAGGCCCATGCCAATGGGATAACGGCCCCTCACCACGAATTCCGCCTGCTGCCTCCGATCGGACACGACAGTCATGTTTTGCTGGAGCAGCTTGCGGACGAAATCTTCCCCCTTGGCCAGGAGCAGATGGGCCAGGCCGGCGTTGGCGGCGCTGGGAGCAGCCAGGTCGGTGGCCACCATCTTGCCCTTCCAGGCGGGTTCGATGAGCTGCTCAACGCTGAGTAATTGACTTTCGGGCACCAAATCCCGGTTCACGTAGAACAGGAACAGCTTCCGCCCGACGTAGCCCCAAATAGTCGCCATGGCACTGTCGTTCCAGCCAGCCTCGAACCCGTCACGCCATTTGGCATCGTCCAGCACCTCAGGCAAGATCAGCGCTGAGCGCAGTTGGTCGAACCCTCCCGCATCGCGCAGCTGGTGTACGGTGGGTGCGCCGGTGTACACATCCCACAGATGCTGCCCGGCCTGCAGTTCTCTCTCGACCCGAGCAATGAAGGCATTGGCGTTGGTGGGCGTGACCTGCAGCGTGATGTCCGGATACTTCTTCTGAAACTCGGTCGCGAATTGACGATACAGCTCGCCTTGGCCAACCGACACCACCAGCTGGCCTTCCCTGCGGGCAGCGCCGACCGTCCGGTCCCACTCAGCTTGCCAGTCGGCGCTGGGCCGAGGCACTGAGTTGGGTGCGCTGGAGCTTGGACGGCCACTGGACCCAGCAGCAGCGGCGGACGACCCTGAAGCGCT
>WNFB01002437.1_pt1 | contig 16192 bp, 13 predicted proteins | sample 5400501 | NCBI WGS metagenome assembly WNFB01 (sample SAMN13153341, study PRJNA577476) | soil metagenome | isolation source: 200 cm saprolite under Douglas fir tree site 2 hole 1 | place: USA:California | collected 2015-04-18
CTATTGGCCGCATATTCCACGGCCCAAGCCCAATCGCCCGATCCTTGGATTGGAACGTGGAAAGTCAATCTGGCCAAGTCGAGCTATAGCCCCGGCCCGAAGCCAACGGCGGCGGCAACGGTCAAGATGGAGCCGTCGGCGGGCGGCCTCAAGACCACCATCGACGCTACTACTCCGCAGGGCCAGCCAGTCCACACCGAAACCGTCGGAAAGTTTGACGGCAAGGACAATCCGGTCACAGGTGCGCCGGCGCCGAACACGACGACGGCCATCAAGCGTGTCAACGGGCGAACATTCGAAGCCCTGGGCAAGGTAGGTGGCAAGCCGACCATTAACACAAGGGTTGTGGTCTCGGCCGACGGCAAGTCACTGACCGCCACTCAAACCGGCAAAGACACTCAGGGTCAAACCGTCAAGAACGTCATCGTGGCAGACAAACAGTAAGGGATTGAAGAACGCCGGGCGAGGTTCCTAGGGCAGGCAAATGAGCGGGAGGGACCATGCCGGGCGCGCCATGCTTCGGGCAGCGAGGCGAATCCCCATTCGAACAGTTCAGATCGTTCTTCGGGGGGATAGCCGTCCAACGATTCGGACCTCAAAGCAAGTGAATCGATCTGGACCACGCAGCGTCACCGCGCCCCTGCAAACCTGCCTTCCTGACTGCCCCTCGAAATTTACGTTCGCAGCAAAGCTGGGCCACCCGCCGAAAATCGCTTGAAAGGCAACCGTTCGTTAGATAGATTCATGCGGAAATGGCCCTGCCCCCTATAGAGACACCCTACCAACGATGGAACCGAAGATTCTTCGTCGCCGTGGTGATAATCGTTTTCGTCGGCGTAGTTGTCTGGCTGCTCTATACAACCAGCGTTTTTCGGTAGCCATCGTCACCGCCCGGCTATTGATTCGCACCACGTTGGACAAGCGGAACACAACGGTTCTTGAAAATCGAAAATTCGAGCGTTGGGCAATCTTGGCTGTGCCGTGAGTGAATCGGGGGCGAACCACGGGTGGACTAGCCCAAAGTCCTCTCGACGACTTTCATGGCTGCTCGAATGTCGTTCCAATCGGGAATCTTCGCATCCAAGTCAATGCTTTGAAGTAGGGGATCATCGGGACGGTGCTTTTTAGCCTCGCTTACAATTATGCGAGCCAACATAGCCGTAGCGGTTGACGGGGGTTCTCTCGTTGAGGCCGTAATCGCCGCGCTGGCGGCATTGATTAACCCGCGAGCTTGGTTAACCAGATCAGACAAAGCCCCTCCCTTTTGCGGGGGTGTGGTGCGAGACGAATGCGAGAAGGCGGGTCATGATGTAATCTGCGTGCCGCACACGCTCCAGAATTTCGTGGCCGAATCTTAGGCGCGGGGTAGTCGGACCGTGTGTGGCCGGATTGTGCTGGCTCGCTTCAAATCCGCGTGCGAAGGCTCTGTGAGCATGAGTTGGTCGACTTCGTTAAGGACAAGCCTCATTCGTCTCAACAATTCTCTTCGTTCTTTCCGGTGTGTGCACTGCTTCAGATCCCGCGCCACAGCGTCGAACCGTTGTCTGAGCGCTTCGAATTGCCGGTTGTCTGCCATGAGGTCGCCATACATACCATGAATTGAGCGAACGGTCTATACAGTGATTCCTGTAAGCCACCCAGTGGGAAGTGATTAAGAATCCTTTGCTGCTGGTCCGGCAGGCCGCGCGCCCGGACCAATTCGGAATTACCAGGTGATAAAATCCAGCGGCGCCATGCCCCTTGTCCTCCTTCTATCTATATTGAAGCGGATTCAATACGCAGAGCTTCGCGATTCCCTATAATCTTTCGCTGGCGAGTGCCCCGTCCTTGATGCCTTTCAAGGGCGGAGTTCCTCGTCAGACTGATGGAGAGAATATGAGAATCGCATTGAGCATTGTGGGCGCAGTGCTGGTGTTTTTTGGCGGTGTATGGGTCCTGCAGGGAGTCAACGTGTTGCCCGGCGGTTTCATGTCAGGGCAAATGCGATGGGCGGTGCGCGGCGGTATTGCAGTGATCGCGGGTTTCGCTCTGTTGCTCTGGGCTAACCGCAGACGGCAACGCGCGGCTTGATCCCCCGCCCTTTGGCTATCGCGGGAGAGTGCACTTCTTGTTGTCATTCCGAGGGCTTGCTTTTGGCCCGAGGAATCTCTCCGCCGTTTTTCACGGGACGCACAAGGACAAGAGAGATTCCTCGCTCCGCTCGGAATGACAGAGAAATTTTCATGTTTCCGCGAGCTATTTAGCCGATGACACTTTGACCTGCAAGTTGTCCCACACACTCTGAACGTCCGCCCTCCGAAGTCGCGATGCGCAGCGCTGTTTCATATCCCAGCATTAAATTCGGACACTACCGCGCTGTGGATAGATTGAAGGTTGTTTCGGCGGACTGATACAATCTCAGGCTGGGGGAAAACGATATGGAATTCCTAGCCGGCAGCCTGCTGGAATTGATCACTCAGACGTCCACGAACCTTCCGCCGGACGTGCGCGCGGTGATGTCCATTGCGGCCGAGACCGAAACGCCGGACACGCAATCGTCTCAGGCGCTCAACATTATCCTCTCGAACATTGACATGGCCCAGGAGGACGAGGGTCCGATTTGCCAGGACACCGGCATGCCCACCTTTGTGGTGCATACGCCCGTGGGCGTGAACCAGCTCCGCATCAAGAAGGCAATCCAGGAGGCGGTGGCCGAAGCGACGCGCCTGGGGAAGCTTCGCCCGAACTCGGTGGACTCCCTCACCGGCGTGAACAGCGGCAACAACCTGGGGACCGAGACGCCGGTCCTGCACTTCGAGCAGTGGGAAGACGACGAGATCGAAGTGAAGTTGATCCTCAAGGGCGGCGGCTGCGAGAACAAGAATATCCAGTACTCGCTGCCGTGCGAACTGGACCACATGGGACGCGCCGACCGAACCCTGGAAGGAGTACGCAAATCCATCCTGCACGCGGTGTGGCAGGCGCAGGGACAGGGCTGCGCGCCGGGTGTTGTGGGCGTGTGCATTGGCAGCGACCGCGCGCACGGCTACGAGCTGGCGAAGGAGCAACTGTTCCGCACGCTCGACGACGTGAACCCCGACCCGCGCCTGGCGAAGCTCGAAGCTGAGATCATGGAGGAGGCCAACAAGCTCGGCGTGGGGGCGATGGGCTTCGGCGGGAAGGCCTCGTTGGTCGGATGCAAGATTGGCGCGGCGAACCGGCTGCCGGCGAGCTTCTTCATTTCGGTGGCGTACGAGTGTTGGGCCTACCGTCGGCTGGGCGTGCGGCTGGACGCGGCCACGGGTGCCATCACGAAGTGGCTGTACCGCGATCCTTCGCGGCCGGTGGAGCGCATGGCGCGCGGCGCGGGGTTCAAGCTGACTGGACGCGAAGTCGTGCTGACGCCGCCGCTGACCGATGCGCAGGTGCGCGCTCTGAAGGTGGGCGACGTGGTGCTGATCAACGGAGAGCTGTTCACCGGACGCGACGAAGTCCACACGTATCTAATGAAAAATCCGGCGCCGGTGGACCTGCGCGGGGCGGTGCTCTACCACTGTGGCCCGGTGATGTTGAAGCAGGGCGACCGCTGGTCCGTGAAGGCCGCAGGCCCGACGACGAGCATGCGCGAGGAACCCTATCAGGGCGAAATCATTCGGAAGTATGGGGTGCGCGCGGTGATCGGCAAAGGCGGCATGGGCAAGAAGACATTGGCCGCGCTGAAGGAAGCGGGCGCCGTGTATTTGAACGCCATTGGCGGCGCCGCGCAGTATTACGCGCGCACCGTGGAGAAAGTGTTGGGCGTCGAGCTGATGCAGTTCGGCGTCCCCGAAGCGATGTGGCACATCCGTGTGAAGAATTTCGCGGCCATCGTTACTATGGACGCCCACGGCAACAGCCTCCACGCCGACGTGGAGAAGGTCACCGGCGAAGTCTTGGAAACCTTGCAAAAAGTCTAGCGCGGCGTCTCGCGGGACCCCTTGCGGCGGCTTCAGCTCTTTTTCGCGGGGAGGTAAAGCGCTGAACACAGCGGAGCGAAACCGCTACGAAAGTGACTTCAAGGGGTTGAAGCCCCCTTTTCTCGAGCCAACCCTTCGGCCGGGCTGAAGCCCGGCCCTCCGAGGGAAGGCCGTATTTTCGCTCGGCGCGGCGAATTCTGCCATTAGTAGTGAAGCGCATTTTGAGCACACAAAGCACACGAAGGAAAAATTAATCCATGAAGGAAGCGAAGGCGGAGGAGAGGCCTGACTGGGAGCGTCACGGGATTCGGATCATCCGGTGCGGGGAGCTGAATTCGGACACGCCGCAGACTCCTGGAATGACACGCGCCGAAGCAATTTCCCGCGCGAGCGTCGGGGCGCAGAAGCTCTGGGCAGGCACCGTCGTAGTTCATCCGGATGCCAAGACTGGCCCACATCATCACGGGGAACTCGAAACCGTGATCTACGTCGTCAGTGGGCGCGCACGGTTTCGCTGGGGCGAGCGGCTGGAATTTGTGGACGAGGCGGGACCAGGCGATTTCGTGTTCGTGCCGCCGTATCTGCCGCATCAGGAACTCAACGCGCGGTCCGATATGCCTGTGGAGGCCGTCATCGTGCGCAGCGGGCAGGAACCAATCGTCGTCAACCTCGACATCCCCAGCCCGGAACCCAATCCTGTTACGCCTCAGCCCGATCCCTTCCACTCCTGAGCCTCGCCCCGCTTTTCCAGCCGGACCTGCGATCCCTCCAGTCTTTTTGCATTACGACTACATCCCCTTTAGGGCATCGGAGAGACGAATCTGCAGTCGCGCTGACAGGAGTGCCGGTAGCCTGAACTCAGGCACGCAAAAACGCGGCGCCGGGATTTTTCTTGATCGCCCTCGCCAAGCAAAGAGAAAGTGCTGAACTTTCAGTCCAGTCGCCTGTGTGGGCCGTTGCTGCCGCCTACTTGCTCCGGATGTCGCTGCTGTGGCTCATCCATCGCGACCCTGACGCCTACCAGTCCTTGTTTTTTCCAGTAAGCAATGAGACCTGGAACGTCGCATCGTCGCTGGCCCAAGGCAAAGGATTCTCCGCGCCGCTCCCTGGCGTGCAAGGGCCGACGGCGTGGCTCGCCCCCGGATATCCAGCAATGCTCGCCCTTGCCTTGAAGCTCTCCCACATGGATGCTTATGCCGCACGTATCATCAGCCTGGCGCTCAATAGCACCGCGTCGGCGCTCACCTGCCTGCCCATCTATGCAATCGGAAAGAAAATTTTCAATCGCAATATTGGGCTGGCTTCCTGCTGGCTCTGGGTATTCCTGCCGATGTCGGTACTTTTCCCTGTGGAATGGCTGTGGGACCCAAGCTTTTCGGCTTTCTTGTTGGCGGTGCTCGTCTGGTTGACATTGAATCTGCAGCGAGAACCCTCCGCGTGGCGTTTGTCCGGTTATGGCCTGTTGTGGGCTGTCGCAGTGCTGCTGAATCCAGCCCTCGGGATCGTCTTCCCCTTCCTGCTGGCCTGGTTAGCCATCAAACGTTGGCAGGGCTTTCTCAAGTGGAGTCCCCTTGCCTTCGCAGTGCTCACTTTTCCCCTCGGTGTGCTCCCTTGGACGGCCCGCAACTACTTTGCCTTCGGCCAGCTCGTTCCGATCAAATCTACCTTCGGCTTGGAATTCTGGCTGGGAAATAATCCCGAAGTGAAACGGAATTGGAGTCCCGGAAATCACCCCAATAATGACAGTGAGCAAATGTACCAGCTCGTGAGCCTCGGCGAAATGAGTTACATGAAGGCAAAGCAGCGACAAGCGGTTCTCTTCATTGAGGCCCACCCCGCTACCTTTGCCAAATTCTGCTTGGGCCGGTTGGCGGACACCTGGACGGGCAATGCCGATGTGCCGTGGGACCGGTTTGTATTCCTGCTGCATGCAGGCGGGGCATACTTAATCTTCATCTAGCACCTTTTCTGTACTGGCGCTTGCGGGCCTGGTGCTGGCCAGTCGTGTTCGCAGCTCTGAAGCGGCTCCGTTTTGGATCGCTGTGCTTGTGTTCCCAGAGACCTATTACGTCACACACTCCGGCCTGCGATACCGTCACCCGATTGATCCCGTGCTCACGCTGCTGGCCACCTACGCGGTAGCTTACGCGGTTTCGGCCGTGTCCAACGGTTGGCAGGCACGCCGCACTTCCCGCTCCGTCGGTTCGCCGGGCAGTTTGGTTGCAAACTAGCGCGGGCGCACTGTGGGCGATTCTGCCGCTGTGGAAGCCCCAGGGCGCGCGCCGGATTGGTCTTCGACATTAGGTCAATGTCCGCCAGAGATATGCCCGCTTTGCGAAGCGCCTTGAAGAACGCTGCGACGTCATCTTGGCTCGGCTGCCTCCCAATCTCTGGAATCGTCCGGATCTGCGAGTGGGGATCTGCTCCTGTGCGGTAGAATCGGTGTCGCATGGACGACCAAGCAATCCTCCGGCTCGGCACTTCTGCCTTCACCGCGGCGGGATGGCCGGGCAGCTTCTATCCGGGCGACTTGCCTGAGCGGGAGTACTTGTCGTACTACGCCCGGCATTTCGATGCCGTCGAGGTGGACAGCACGTTCTACCGATCGCCGGCGGCTTTGACGGTGCGCGGCTGGTATGAGAAGACTCCAAAAGGGTTTTTGTTCGCCGCCAAAGTTCCTCAGCAAATCACGCACGAGAAGATGCTGGTGGAGTGTCGGGACGACTTGGCGAATTTCTTGAAAGTGATGGACTTGCTGCGGGAGAAGCTCGGCCCCTTGTTGTTTCAGTTCCCCTACTTCAACCGCACCAAGTTCAAAAGCGGCGGCGAGTTCGTCGCGCTCTTGAAACCTTTCCTGAAGGCGTTGCCCAAAGGCTATCGCTTTGCAGTGGAAATCCGCAACCGCCAATGGCTCGACGCGCGGTTCGCCGACACGTTGCGAGAGCGGGCTGTCGCGCTGGCCCTGGTGGACCACGCCTGGATGCCGCGCCCAGCCGAGGTGTTTGCAAAAATGGATCCAATCACCGCGGACTTCACCTACATTCGATGGCTTGGCGACCGTAAGGGCATCGAGGAACAGACCAAGGTCTGGGACCAAATAATCGTGGACCGCCGGCCGCAGCTCCTCGAGTGGGCAGAGATTTGCCGGCGAATCGCGAAGCGCAAGATCCAAATTCTTGCCTTCGCCAACAACCACTACGCCGGCCACGCGCCCGCCACGGTCGAGATGTTTCGCCAATTATGGAACGCGGAGACTCCGAGTAACAAAGTTGCCGCGCCAAAGCTTGCATCGGGGCGGCTCTTCGATTGACTTCTTCTCTCACCCGTCGCCCGCTGGACCGACGGCGGCTCGCCTGCGAACTAGCCGAGGAATTTCGATTCCGCGCGGTGGCTGGAAGGCACATGCCTATCATGTTAGAATCTGCGCGCCCGGTCGTATTCCGGATAGTACGACCTGTGGTCGGCGCCGTGCCGGCGTGTCGGAGCGCCTGACCCGGCACGCCCTGCCGTTCCAGGCATAACCCGCCCGTGCGTGGCCCAGGATACGCTCTGGTTTGGAGTGCGAGCATTCAACTTTTTTAAGAGACGGAATTCAATGTTCTGCGCTGGGCCTCTCCGCCACGAAAATGTTGTGCGAGTTTATCCTCCCAGCCGGAACGCAATTGTGATGGTGGTATCTACCTCGACGGGCTCGCCGTTCAGCAAGGTTGGTTTGTAGCGCCACTGGCGGACAGCGTCCATCGCCGCCTTTACAAGCAGCGGATGACCCGAGATAACCTGAAGCTCCGCGACGTTCCCTCCCCTGTCGATAACCGCACGGAGGACCACGTCTCCCTGAAGGTGAATCTGGATCCCGAGTGTGGGATACGCGGGTTTGGTCAGGCTGATCAACAAAGCCTGTTCGACGTCTCCGCCTTGTCTAATTCGAACAGGCTGCGCCTTCTCGGGTGGTGGTGGATTTCTGCGACTCGAGCCCAAGATCTCATCTGACTTATCCAGACCAGGAATGCCGTTAAAAACTGAATTGGTCTGAAGGCTCAGCTCAGCGTCCAGAGGCAATTCCGGTTCCCGAGGAACTTCTACAGTTGGCGGAATGGACGTCGCAGCTGTCAGCCGGATGCCCCTGAAGAACCGCCGGCCGTGTTTTGTTCGTGGGGGTAACGGAGATTGAGATTGGAGAGCTGGAGGCTGCGGAGCAAGAAGATAGGTGCCCGATAGAGCCTTCGGCAGCGCCTGCGTATGCATCAACGGAATCAAGATCAGCACAGCCAGCACGATCACTTGACCCATTGCTGACAGGACAACCGCCCAGCGCTTGTACGTGATTTGTCCGGCCAGGCTCGATTCGACCAGTTCACTGAACATGAGTGTCCCTCCTCCGCGGAAAACTGTTGCGCTCCGTGAATCTTTGAGGGGGCCTTGAGATGTTTCGCAGAGTTGGACACTGAGCGAATCAATTTTGTTCCCAGATCAGAAAAATCATATTTGGGAAGAAAAAGGGTTACTGAGCGCACCAGCCGCCATCAATCAAGATGTCGCTGCCGGTGATGAACCCGGCGTCTTCGGTGCAAAGGTACGCGGCGAGTTTGCCGACCTCCTGGGGGTTTCCCCAACGCCCCAGGGGAATGCGGGAGGTGAAGCTCTTCTCGACTTCAGGATTGCTGAGCAGCGATTGGTTCAGTTCCGTGGCAAAGGGGCCTGGGCTGATACAGGCCACGGTAATTCTTTCGGGAGCGAGTTCCAGCGCCAGGGTGCGGCTTAGCGCGAGCAGCCCTGCCTTGCTAGCGGCGTACGGGCTCCGCATAGGAATCGCCACGTGGCTCATCGTCGAAGTAACGTTGATGATGCGACCATACCCGCGCCCCTTCAGGTGCGGCACAAAGGCCTTGCAGAGGAGAAACACGCTGGTCAAATTTGTGTTCAGCACGAGGTTCCACTCTTCGAGAGAGAACTCGACCAGGGGCTTGCGCAGATTGATTCCGGCGTTGTTGACCAGGATATCGACGCCACCCAAATACGCCACGACCTCGCGTTCGAGCCGTGCGACCTGGGCCTCCTCCGTGACATCGCCGAGAAAGCAGGCCGCGTCCACGCCGTGCCGCTTCGCTTCCGCTTCCGTGATTGCGAGCTGAGCCGCATCGCGTCCCAGGAGTGCAAGCAATGCGCCGGATTCCGCCAATGCGATGGCAATCGCTCTCCCAAGTCCTCGGCTTGCACCTGTGACCACTGCTCGCCGTCCCGCTAATGGTTTCACTGTCATAGGGAGTGATTCAAGCACACACGGGATGCGCTTAGCGAGAAGAAATGTACAAAATCAAAGTGAAGACGCGCTCGCGCGACTTTGCGCTTCGCGTCAAATGCTCGCGAAATGGTTTTACACAAGACTAAAATTCCCTTCACACGCCAGACCTTTTTTTTCGCGAATCTGGCGCACGCGGAAGGGGGTCGGGCGCTTTCCGTGCCGGTGCCCAAAAGCGCGAAGCCTCTGAAGTCGCTGATTGACGGGAGTCGGGCAGATGAATTATTCTCCGCACTAACGAGGCGCCATAGGAGGGGGTTGGAAAACGAGAGTTTCGCGGACAAACGCAACCACGATGCAGAAGTTGAGGAAGTGAAAACGCGGGTATCGGGGCCAGTGGTGGGCTCGCGCCGGGAAAGAGTGTATGTTCCTTCCTCGGTGTTGCCAAAACGATTTACGGTTTTTTCCGCAGGGCTCGGAGGGATTAGGTCATGAAATTCCCTGTTCGCTCATTCGCCTTACTGATCGGGATTTTTTCGTTCGTATGCACGAGTGGACATCAAAGCGCGTGGTGCGCTCCGTCAGCTTCGCCATCCGAGAGCCCTAGAGCAGCACAGTCACCCTCCGCGGTCAATGAGCCGGCTTCCAGCGAGATCACTCTTCCGGGACCACTCCGCTCGTTCATGCGCATGGCGGCGATCAGCCAGAAAGCTTCGCCCGAGGAAGTGATGCCGCTGCTCGCTCGCAACATCGTGGTGACGGGATATCAGGGTGGAAAACCAACCGAGTATCTCATCATATTGAATCGGTACCTGCAACAGGCCAGAGAGCTCCAGGCTCTTGCGGGTTCAGCCGAAGCCATCCGCATCTCGGACTGTAGCAAGGTGCAGCCGCTGCTGGAGGCCCTCGGCTATCGGCTCCGGCAACCATGTGGGCCGAACGCCTCCTTAGAAACCGCGGAAGCGGACCAGGCGTTTCTTACCATCGATTCCGGGTTCCCTCTGGCGGACCTCGAGGAAACACTTCGCGGGGGCAAGCCCTTCGACTATCCATACGCACCGTCCCGCGTGCCCGTGCTTTTTTCGCCCAGCGACTGGATGCCAGCCGACAAGAACACCTCCAAGTGGGAAGTCGTGGACTACCTGGTTCGCGACCCTTCCTTGGCGCGCCTGTATTGGGCCCTGGCCCGGATGGACACTGAGACGGGCCTTTCTTTGCGGCAGTCTCCTGGACTCGCGAAGCTAACCCCCTACGCCCCCCTCTTGGATTTCTTCGGCAGCCACATCAGCATCCGCTCTGGGCGCGTCGTTGTGCCTGGGGGAACCGCTTCGGAGTCCGCGTGGAGAGACCTGGTGGGGGCGCCTCCAACATCGGCGGGGGATTTCGTGCTGAAGCTTCTCTCCAAAGATGAAGGCTGGCTGGCCGCATTTTTTGACGCCCTCTCCTACGTCAGCCAAACTCAGCAAGCCTACTTTGCCGACCCGCGCCGCATGCCCCGGTTTTATGACGCACTCCGGGGAAAAGATATGTCCCCGAGCCCTGCCAAGCATGCTTTCCGGCCGGATCAAGGGCTCTTCCTCCTGATGACGCGGCTCCAGTTGGACCCGGATGGCCGACCGCACATTCCGGGCAACTTGGATGCCTGGAAGGACGTGGTTCGCCGCAAGAGCGGTTCAAAGATCGTGCGCGACTGGGGCCAGCTCGCCTCCCATTGGTCGAAGCCTGAGGACGTGCTGGAAGGTATGTTCGGGCTCTCACGCGTCCTGCAAAAGGACGGCCCTCTCCAAATTTACCTGACGCTGGCCGAGATGGATCGACACCGCACGGCGGAGCAACGCCTGACTCCGCAAACAGTTCGTTTGTTGGCAGAGAAATTCCAGCGGTTCGGCGACCAGTACATGATTTTTTCCGAATTTCCGGGCTTGAGCAACGCCTCGATCACGCGGCTCGTGACCGCCGGGGAAGCTCTGAGCCGCATACCCGACCTCATGTTGCGAACGGACGCGCTGGGCATGCTGCAAGCCAACATGGGACTGTGGCAAATCCTGGCCCGGCAAGGACAAATCCCGGCCAACGCTTTGGACGGTTCCTGGCAACGCTTCCTGAGTCCCTTTGCCGGAGTAACGAACCAAGCCCAGTTGTTTGATGCAGGCCGCGCTTCCTTCCTAGAATTGGTACGCTCCGCCTCCGGCAAGGCGGATGTGTCCCAAGATGAAGTGATCGCCTTGCTGGCAGGACCCGTTACGTCAAGTTCCGAGGGGCAACAAGTCCGACGAGAGATGGCCAACCGAATCCGATCCGTCATGGATGATCAGCGCTTGGTTTCCCTCGACACAATCTTCGCCCTCGGCGACGGCTTGGGAGAGATGGCAAAGGGGAAAGGCGCGTCCGAAGCCCTGACCTCCCAGGCCGCAGAGCTTCGGGAGTTCGAGATGCCGAAGCCGCTGTTCACGCCCCGCGAAAGAACAGAGTTCGCCGGTGGGCTCTACAATAGTCGCCACACCTATGCGGAGATGCGAACGGATCTGTCAAAGGTCATCCAGTCGCCGGGTTCGGCCGATGAACTGACGGCCGCGCGCGGGCAGCTCGCTCCTTTCTTGCGGGACACCCTGGTCGGACTCAACTACGCATACTACGAGCCACCGGGCGCACAGATGCTCCACCACAACCCTCTGTTCGTGCGCACCCATGACTTCTCGGGAGGGGGCTTCTCCGGAGAAATGACCTTGGCAGGGGAGCAGGCGTGGCAAACGCCGCGCTTGTTCGGCCGCGGATGGACGGCCAGCGGAGGCGCGCACTTGGTGGGTTCACTGGCGGATTTGCCCTACGTTTTGGCCTTGGTGGAGCAGGATTTTATCGTCCCTAAGAACGTGCAATCTCTAATCTGGGAAGACTTGGTCCCGGCTTTGATGAGCAGCGCGGTGCTGCCGCGGTGGTGGCGTGTGACTCGGAATGAGCTTCATGCCGTCACCCTGTACCAAAGAGCGGGCGAAGAACTTTTGACGGCAGCCGCAGAAAACGAACAACTGCGCCAGAAAGTGATGGCCATCCTCTCCGATCGCATGCTTCCTCAAAGAGCCGAGCGGGTGGAGAGTGCTCTCCGCACCCGCCATGCGGAGCTAGTTTTGGCGGAGATTTTGCCGTCCGAGACGTTCTACTTAGCGGCCGAGTATCGGCGGAAGTATCCGGGAGAAGCGAATGCCGGGGGACCTGCGGGAAAAGAGCTGGACGATCTAACTGCGCGCTTTCCGGCCGAAGTGAGCTGGCAGCGGCTTTCCGAAGATTTCGGGGTGCCCCACCCAGCGTTGACACGGAGCTACGCCCGGGAACTGTTGAACGTCAAACCCTTCCCCGCGTTCCTGGGGTACTCCAGCCGCCTGCTGGCGGAGTGTTGGGATTCCAATAATTTGTATTGGGCCCGGCTGGCGGATGAGAAGGGTTACGCGCCTGAGGCGTTGAATCGCCTGATTCCGGAGCTGACGCGCCGCATGGTGGAAGCGACGTTTGCCAGCCACCTGGAAGATTGGCCCGCCGTGCTACGGGCTATGCGGGAAACGGGTGAGGAGTTCCGCCAGGGTAAGATTGCCGCGCTGCCGACGCAGAACGCCCCGGCCGGGCTTTAGGCGACGGCTTTGTTACGAGATTTCCAGGATACCCGATCTGGGATCAGAGGCGCTCCTGGAACGTAGGTGAGGAACATATGGCGAGACGAACGATTGTGGTGGGAGTGTTGTTTGTGATCTTGCTCTCCGGCTACGCCGTTTGGATGGGGGCGCAGGAGCGCGATCAGGGCGAAAATGTCATTCGGGTTGTGGTCTCCATGGTGCAGCTCAATGTGGCGGTTACGGACACCAAGGGAAACTACGTGACCGGGCTGCGCCCCTCGGACTTTGAGGTCACTGAGGATCGCATCGCCGAGAAGGTAGCCACTTTCGAGGAAGGCAACGGCACCCCGGAAAACCTGGTTGACCCCGCCCCCGGAGACCCTCGGACCAGGCGCGTGGCGGCTCCTTCGGCCCCCGCGCCGGCCCTTGCGGGACTGCGCGAGAGCCTCTTGAAGGCCGGCTCGGCCGGGGGCTCCCCGGAGGGGGCCGTTGTTCAGGACAATGGCGCCAGTGTCTTCATCCTCTTCGATACGAGCAACTACATGTATCGGCAACGGGGATTTGTCTTTGCACAAGATGCCATCGCCGAGTTCGTCCGATCGCTGGAAAACCCTTACCGCGTCGCTTTTTATTCATACAGCCGCGACTTTTTCCGGGCTGCCTCCTTAACGGTTGACCGGTCAGCGGTCTTGCACGGCGTCCGCGCCACCGTGAACGGAGACGATTCGGCGTTGTATAACGCATTGTTGTTGACCCTGAAGGATGCCGGCCAATATACAGGCAGGAAAGTGGTGGTGGTGTTCTCCAACGGCCCCGACAACGCGAGTATGGTGTCTCCCGAGGACGTGGACGAACTCGCGCAGTCGGAAGGAATCCCGATCTACATGATTAGCACCAGGGAAGCGAAGCTGGATTCGGCTTCCTCAACGGTGTTCGGACGCATGAGCGCCAATACGGGCGGCGAAGTCTACTTCGCGAAGAGCTGGAAAGATGAGCAGCAAGCCTTCTCGTCCATTCGGGAAGATTTGGCGCACCTTTATTTTATGAGCTATTACCCGCAGCCGAATCCCAACCGCGGCTGGCGGACAATTACGGTAAAATTGGTGGGCCAGCAGTACAGGAAATACCGAATCCGCACACGAAGCGGTTACCGCCCCATACCGACTCACGGCGTGGTGGACACGCCCCCAGCCCAGTAGCGCATCGCCAGGACAAGCTCCAACCCTGGCTTTAATTTATCTGTGTGACCTACAACCTCGCGCTCCAGTTCGACCCAAACAGTAAATAGCTTGACGAGTTGGGCACGGCGCGCTCGGGCGGCGTTGTGCTACGCGCGGGCAATCAGGTAGGGTTGAATCAGGAGGAGGAAATGCCAACCGAGATCTGGACCTCTGAACAGCGTGTGAAATCGGGAGTAGAAATCCTTAAGTGCCTCCAGGAATTGTTCGATCTGTGCGGCTTTGACGAAGCTGATCCGCAAAGCACCTTTTTGGCATGGCTGACGTTGGCGATCGAAAGAACAAGGGGCGAATTTCTTAAGGGCGACCCCCGTTTAGACCGCGACGCACTTTCTTCGCTTTCGGAAGAACTCAACAAAATGCTGGAGCAATCTCGCATTGAGAGACGGTGAATCCGGGGCGCGCCGATGCGGCGCCGCAAAATGAGATCAGAATCAGGAGGTGTGGCATGGTGAAAGTAACAGACCTACGAGTAGAACCAGAATTGGCGGAAGCGAGGGAGTGGTACCTAGAACTGTCGCATTCACAAAAGCAAAGATTCCTCGGGGCAGTAGGATACGACCTGACCGTGTCCTTCCGTGGCTACGGACAGGACGCGATATTGAACCCAAAGTTTTGGTTTGGCGTTAACGAACTGCACTACGCGCTTTATGCTGCAATCAATGCCCTAGGAGCGGAGGTAGACCTCCGAACTATTTGGGACCACCTCTTTTTCGTGGCCGGCGAATACAACTTAACTGACATATTGACCTCCAGACTTGCATCCGCGAAGGATCAAATCACACTGTCGGATTCGATGCGCGAAAAGACCGCGGAGGCAACCCGAGGTGCGCGCGGGAAACCGGGTAAGGTTGAATCAACAGGCGGAAATGGCGCGTAGAAGCGAAAAGATCCCGCTGTGGCAAATAGAATTATTCGAGGCGTGGGGCGACGCGGGGTGCGACTGCAACTTCCGACAACTCACCTAACTTGACTTCTGTTCGGTCTTCCGTGCTTGGGCGAGAAGAGTATCGAGGCCGGCTCCGACCTGGGTGTTACTTCTGCCGATCTCGATGGCTCCCTTGAAGAAGGCCCCATCTTCGATCACAAGTCGGGCGGTGGTCAGGTCGCCCACGATGGACCCGCCCTTCTTGAGTTCGATCCTGTCGGGCGCGTTGACATTGCCAATCACCTCACCGGCGACCACCACTTCGCGGGCAATGATGTCGGCGTGGATGTGAGCAGTGCTGCCCACATTGAGCCGGTGGCCACCTAATGAAATGGCCCCTTCGATCTTGCCCTCAATTTTTAAATCCTCATGCCCTATGAGTTCCCCCTGAATCTTTAGGCCGGGTCCCAGGGAAGCGGGTGTCCGAATGGTTGAGTCTGGGAAAGCTGGAGTCCCAGCCGCTTGCTGACGGGGTTGCACATCCTTGTCGTTCAAAATGAGGCCTCCTGAGGGCTCGATCCAACCGAACTGGGAAACTTGGAATCGGCGCGCTTCCAGCTTAGGGGAAGCACTCAAGCTGAGGCAAGGGATCGGGCCTGCTCGGTTGCCTTTCCAGCAACTGGATGCAGAGCGGAATTGTTGGTGCCGACTCTTGGATTGGCGTGCTCAGGCAATCTCGCGCGGCGCGGCCAATATGGTGCGGCGTCGGAAGGACAGCAGAAGAGGTCGTTGACTGCCCTGACGTTTCGCACTGGTAATGCAGCCGCACGGTTGTCCTCCACGCTGGAAGATGAAGCGACAGTGACTCATCTTCAATGAGGGTAGGGACTGAATGGCCGGGCAAGGTATCCAAGCGCTTGGTGACGTAGCTGTAGTCGGATATGAGGGAAGTGTTCCCTTCTTCCGCTTGACGAGCAATGGGGTTCCCGGACAAGCGAACCGAAAGGATTCCTTTTCGTCTCACTCCTCGAACCCACTGTGGCGGGCCCGGCTGTCTCGTTTCATCCAGAGGGGCTGACCCCGCCGGTCCTCAAAGATGGGTCGGGGCCGAGGAATCCGGTGAATCCACGATTGACAAAGAATACGGTCTACTCGCCGCCTCCGCCCAACCCAAGCAAACGCTGCCTAGGTGCTCTTGGTCGTGTTCGCATGACCCGTGGCCGTTGCAGCGCGCGCGTATGCCGGCGTATCGAACTCGGGGCGGATGTCCGAAGCCCTGGGGTCGATCTCGATCGAGCCTTTGAAGT
>WNFB01002439.1_pt1 | contig 16191 bp, 12 predicted proteins | sample 5400501 | NCBI WGS metagenome assembly WNFB01 (sample SAMN13153341, study PRJNA577476) | soil metagenome | isolation source: 200 cm saprolite under Douglas fir tree site 2 hole 1 | place: USA:California | collected 2015-04-18
TCCGCGCTTCTGCTGGGCCGCACACATGGCGAGAAGATCTGGCTCTTCAGGGAAGTAGACAAGGTGATCTCCGCCATCACTCACGGATATCAAAGTTCTCTGCGGGCTTTTCTGCGTTTCCGCCTGGTCGCGGTAGTGCTGTTTCTGGCTGGCCTCGGTCTCACTTATGTCGTTTTCCAGCGCGTGCCCAAAGGCTTCGTTCCCAACGAGGACCAGGATTGGTTTTTGATCGCCGTGCAGGCGCCACCCGGCGCTTCGACAGAATACGCACGAAGCATCGAGGATCAGGTTCAGGCGATCATGCGGAAAGATCAAGATATTCAAAACATTTTTGCTATTACCGGGTCCGGCATCTCAGGCAATGCTTCCAACCAGGGCGTGATATACGCAAAGCTTCAGGATTATTCGAAGCGCAAGGGCGCCGAGCATTCGGCAGATGCGGTCGTGGACCGCTTGCGCGGCCAAATGTTCGGCATTTCGGGAGCGGTTGTGTTGCCATTCTTGCCTCCCGCGGTTTCAGGACTCGGTGGGTTGGGCGGCTTCCAATTTGAAGTGCAGGACCAGGGTGCGCACACGCTGGAAGAGTTGGCCAACGTCACTCAGGACATGGTGCGGCAGGGCGGTTCTCGCAAAGATCTCGCCGGTTTATTTAGCAGCTATACCGCGAGCGATCCGCAGTTCTTGGTCACGATTGACCGGGAAAAGGCCAAGAGCCTGCACGTTCCGCTGCAGCAGGTCACGGATACGCTGGGCGTATACATGGGCTCGGCCTACGTGAACGATTTCGATTTCAACAACCGCTCCTATCGCGTTTACGTGCAGGCCGACAAGCAGTTCCGCTCCCGGCCTAAGGACATGAAGCAGTACTATGTACGCGCCGATGGTGGCGCAATGATTCCGCTGGAGAATCTGGTCACCATTACCCAGACCACCACTCCACAGGTCATCAGCCATTACAACCTCTTCCGATCGGCGGAGATTGACGGCTCGGCAGCGCCTGGGTTCAGCTCTGGACAAGGCATTGCGACTATGGAGGACTTGAGCAAGAAGGTCCTGCCTCAGGGATTCAACTACGAGTGGACTGGCTTGTCGCTGGAAGAACTGGCCTCTGGCCGGACCACGGTTATTTTGTTCGGGTTGGGGGTTCTGGTCGTCTATCTGACGCTCTCGGCGCAATACGAGAGCTTTGTACTGCCATTTATCGTCCTGCTGGCGGTGCCCATGGCCCTTCTCGGAGCCCTCAGCGCGCAGTGGTTGCGTGGCCTGGAAAACGACGTGTACTGCCAGATCGGATTGGTGATGCTGGTGGGACTCGCCAGCAAGAATGCCATCTTGATCGTTGAGTTCGCCGAACAGTTGCGCGAACGCGGCATGCCGCTGGTGGAGGCCGCCGTGGAAGCGGCTAGAATTCGCCTGCGCCCGATCCTGATGACCTCATTCGCATTCATGTTGGGAGTCGTGCCGCTGATGGTGGCCCATGGCGCCGGCCAAAAAGGACGCCATTCGGTGGGAACCACGGTATTCGGCGGAATGATCATGTCTACATTCCTGAATTTGTTCTTCATCCCGGTGCTGTATTTGATCATTGAGGGATGGCGTGAAGCACGCCAGGTGCGCGTAGGAGGCGAGGCGCCCGCGACCGAGTCATAGGCTTACGGTGAGCCTGAATTCCAACCTACTTCGTGACGCGCTGCAGGGCCGCCCCTAGTACGGGGCCAGGACCAGATTCCTGCACGAAGACAATCACGCGGAGATTTGCGGCATCGGTTCGCGGGGCAAGCTTGATGCGAACTTCCTGGGCAAAGCTCTTCCCTTTTTCCACGCTTCCAATCTTGGTAAGGCTCTGCACGACGGCAACGTGGGTCAGCCGGCGGCCTTCGTTCTCGCCGCGTAACACCTGGGACTCGGCGTGATTGAGCCCGACGACGATATAAATGTCTGCTTTCCGAGCCTTGGAGGATTCTGGCAGCGGATCGGTTTCTACGTGCGCCCGGACCGTGTTCGGATTTTCGAGCGAGATGGCAGAGATGCGGACCGGAATTTTTTCCACCCGACGAGCTTTCTCGCATGCCTGACTCGCCAAACGTGAATCGCTGCCCACGAATTCCGTGGTGCCATCGACCACCATCTGCGGCGTATAGACGCTGCCCAGACGGAAGCGGTCGGAGTAGGCGCTCTGGCGGTCGCTGAAGAAGCGCGAGGAGTAAGGATCGGCCCAGCCAATGTGGTTCCAGTAGTCCACGTGTTCGCTGAGCACGATTAACTCCGCTCCTGCGACCGGCTGGGAACGGTCCAGATCTTGGAGAAGACGATCCGCCGGAGGGCAACTGGAGCAGCCCTCGGAGGTGAACAACTCAACCAGAACCGGAGTAGCGGCAGCTTCATTATGTGGTGCGGGGGACGCTGCCAGGCAAATCCAGGCAGCATAGGAGAAAACAACAAATAACAGGGCAGACAATTTAGTCATTCGCAGCAACCAGTGTCGCATGATACTAGCGCAGACCTTGTGCTGGATGTACCAGATAGCGAAAAGTTACAAGACGCCACTGGCTTTCCAAACGCTCCACCGCCGCGTTCGCGCTGCGCAAGTGATTGGTCGTCCGCGACTGGGTACTGGGCTAAAAGCGTGTTGCTAGTTGTACCAAGCCCATCGGACGAATCTGACGATGCTGTAGATCAGCGCCAGCCCAGCGAGGGAGACAAACACGATGATGAGGAAACTCTTGATTCGTTCGTCAATCTGGTCGCCAATTTCAGGTTTTGTGCGGATCGCTACGAGCAGGAAAAGGAGCGCGACAACGAATACGAGCCAGGCAGCCGTAGTCATGCAAGACTCTGCGGGAAAGGAATCCGGTGTCCCTTTCGGCATCCTAATGACTCGGCGTGCCATTTGGAAATATCGGGCGACTTTCCCGATTCGCTGCTGGCATCACTCAACATTGCGAATATTGGCAGAAGAAGTTCGCAATTTTCCTCGCAGAATTCGAGCCACGCTAAAAAGTGCATACATCCGCTTTGGCTACACTCTGCCAACCTATCTGACTTTCGATTATAGGGAGAGTCGGGGTCAAGGCTATGAATTTGCATCTGCTTGCAACCGTGACATAAAAAAACTACATCGGGAAAATCCGTGTGCCGGTTCACTCGAACTTGAACTAGCTGCCGCAGCTTATCAAGCGGGGATCAGATTGGGCCATTCACAAGTTTCGCAAAGAAAAAGACAACACTGTTGAGTCTCTGTCATGCGATCAATTCTCCCAAGCCCCAGATGCGGGAACTGATACCAGCAGCCGGATGCAAGTCATAGGGTTTCTCCGCTTGCGTTCTGCGGAGAAACCAGCCAAAATGTCTTGTGGTCTGAGGCGTTGGTCACCCGCGCTTTGGATTAGCCCCGACTCCTGTTAGCGCAGAAGCCGGGGCGCTGGTTGTTAAGGGTTACCCGCTAGGGTGGAACAACGGTTACTTCCACCGTTGGACCGTTAGCAGTGAAGCGAATCAGAATCACGACTTTCACTGTGTTCCGCCTTTCTACCGCGCAGTGTTGACCGCACTGCGCGGGTTGTATTTCACGCCAAGGTCATTCGCGGTTAAGATTCTCCTTCAACCGTCTCTTAAGCTCGCCAGGAGTGGGCGCACGCATTCTGAAAACGACGCCGCTTTCCTCTGTCGTCTCCCGTTCGAGTTTCTCTGCCTCCACCAATCTCTGAGCAGCAGTCATTACCGCTCCAAGAGGCTGCGAATACTCCTCGATGTCAAAGCCGGATTGCTCAAGTTGTTCTCGAATCTGAGCGCTATTCAAGCCATCTCTGCTCTTAGAAACAACGTCCATAATCGCGTCGCTGAGACTAGGGGTTTTTCTTCGGGCGGTTTTGACTTCCTGCAAAATCTGCTCACGTTGCGCTTCGTCTGGGACAAAGCGAACCAAAGCTCGCAGCGCAATACTAAGCTCCGTGATGCGCTTGTCGAAAAAGTCCCGTTGCTTAACGGAGTGTTTTAGTTCCTCTCGCGAATCGTGGATAACTTGGTTGTAGTTAACGGCCATAATGGAGTGTATTATCGTAGATAATGCAACGAGAAGTCAAGCGAAAAGAGCATCCTCATGGGAGATTTTTCTGGATGAAGCCGAAGCGCCGATGCTAGGACAGGGGAGGAGCGCCGTGTTCTGCGCGAGGCTATAAGAGGCTTTGAGAAGCTGATTAGAAACCGAGCACGAATGCCGCGAAACTCAGCAACACGGAATTCGCCCAGTATCCAGCGACCGTTGACAGACTTTGCGGGCAGAATTCTGGACTATAATCACGGAATTCTCCCAATCATGCGTAAACTCCTCTCTCTGGGCTTGCTTCTTTCGATTTTTACATCCGCCCAAACCCCTACCGTAAAAACTCCAACACCCCGCTTTCAAGACGTGGCCAAACAGGCCGGTTTGACCGTCTCTCACATTTCTACTCCGGAAAAGAAGTACATCGTGGAGTCCATAAGCGGCGGCGCTGGGCTGATCGATTGCGATAACGATGGCAAGCTCGACATCATCACGGTGAACGGGTCAACCATAGATCGCTATCGCCAGGGCGGCGATCCCATGATCACGCTCTACCATCAGGACGCGGATTTCAAGTTCACCGACATCACCAAGTCCGCTGGCCTGACTCGCAAGGGCTGGGGCATGGGCGTGGCGGTGGCCGATTACGACAATGACGGCCTGCCGGACATCTACGTCACCGGCTTCGGTGGGAACGCGCTCTATCACAACCTGGGCAATTGCAAGTTTGAGGACGTCACCGACAAGGCCGGAGTGGTGGCGGGCGGGTTCAGCACCGGCGCGGCCTGGGCCGATTACGACCGCGACGGGCATGTGGACCTCTTCGTTTCGCGCTACGTGCACTTTGACATGAATAAGCTCCCCGACTTCGGGAGCGACGAGAAAAACTGCCGGTTCAAGGGAATTCTGGTGCAGTGCGGGCCCTGGGGCATGCTGGGTGAATCGGATTTGCTCTTTCACAACCGCGGGGACGGCACGTTTGAGGAAGTTTCCAAGAAGGCGGGTGTGGATGATCCCAACCGCTACTACGGTTTGGGGGCCATCTGGGGCGACTACGACAACGATGGCTGGCCCGATCTGTACGTCGCCAACGACGCCGGCCCCAATTACCTCTACCACAACAAGCACGATGGGACATTCGAAGAAGTCGGAATGCTTTCCGGGGTGGCACTCAGCGGCGATGGGCTGGAGCAGGGATCAATGGGCGTGGACTGGGGCGATTATTTGCACGAAGGCCGCCTCGCCATGCTCGTGACTAACTTCACCGAGCAGCCCGATACTCTGTACCGCAACCTGGGAAAACAGGGTTTTTCCGACGTGAGTTGGCCAGCCAAGCTGGCCCACCCCACTTTTCCCTACGTGGGTTGGGGCACCGCCTTTTTCGACATGGCTAACGATGGCTGGCTCGACATTTTTGTCGCCAATGGACACGTGTATCCCCAGGTAGATTCCATTCCCGGCGGCGCTCCGTACCGCCAACCCATGCAACTGTTTCGCAATAACCGCGACGGCACGTTTGAGGATGTTTCCAGCGTTCTCGCTGGGATTCCAGCGGAAAGCCGGCGGGGCGCGGCGTTTGGTGACATTAACAACGATGGAAATATTGACATTGTGCTGGTGAACGTGGGCGCGCCTCCCACGCTGTTGCTCAACCAAGGCGGAAACAGCAATCACCGCGTGCTGTTCAAGCTGGTGGGCACGAGGAGCAACAAGATGGCGATCGGCGCGCGGGTCACGGTGAAGGCAGGAAAACTGGCACAGTTCAGTGAAGTCCGCGGCGGCGGCAGTTACATCTCGCAGAACGATCCGCGGCTGCACTTTGGCCTGGGCGCGGAAGCCAAGATGAACGAGGTGGAAATCACGTGGCCGAGCGGGAAGGTTGAAGTTCTACACGATGCCCCGGCGGACTTTATTTATACGGTCGTGGAAGGAGAGGGAATTCAGCAGAAAACGGCTCTGCCGCCGCTGTGAAGAGGTCTCTCTGTGCTCAATCTCGGCGTACCGGAAACGGTATCTGTCGGGACTTGCGGGAGTAGAAGCGTTCCTGATCCAGGTTCCATATTTTCATGCAAACCACAGCCCGAGTCTCGACAGCGTCGGCGATACTTCATCAAATGTGCCCAGGATGCCGTGGCGCCAGAATATTTCGTTCATCGATTTTCACTGGTTTCCCCCGCATGCACGAACGCTGCCCCGTTTGCGGCCTCAAGTTCGAGCGGGAAGAAGGCTATTTCCTGGGAGCCATGTACATCAGCTATGGCTTGGCCCTGATCACCATCGTTATCCTTGCCGTCGTGCTGTGGGCGTCGACCCGATGGCCGTTGCACAAAACGGTATTCTGGGCGGTTTTACTGTTCTTGCCTATGGCGCCCACCCTTACGCTCTTCTCGCGGGTGCTCTGGATCTACCTCGATCGGGCGATCGATCCGGAATAGGCCGCGGCGGTAGCGTCCTAATTTCATGAACCCCAAAGGACACGAAGTTACACGAAGGACGAATCCCTAATGGTTTCCTTCGTGCTCCTTAGTGCCCTTCGTGGTTAATTTAGGATACAACCGCCGCGGCCCAAGTATTGCGTGCTTTTCTGCGAAATAGTAACGTTGTTCCGCTACCGCGCGTCTCCCTTTGCAGGATTGACTGTCTGTACTCGAACGTTCACATCAGGTGAAATGCCGCAGTTGGAACGGCGGTAGAACTGACGCTTCGTGCCATGCCAAGACGATTCCAAGGATTTCCGCGAGCACAATACCTTCTGCGAGTGGCAGCAGTCTTCCTTCTATACCTAGCCGCGGGCAAGCTCGGTCTGTCCGTGCCCTTCACCAGCGGAAATGTCTCCCCTGTCTGGCCCGCCTCGGGAATCGCGTTGGCCGCAGTGCTCTCGTGGGGCTATGGCATCTGGCCGGGCATTGCGGCCGCAGCTTTTCTGGTGAATTTCTGGAGTCCGATTCCTCGGCTGGCGGCACTGGGGATCGCAGTTGGAAACACGTCAAGTGCCTTGGTCGGCGGATACCTGCTACGCCGCATCGCAGGTCTGGAGACTTCACTGGTCAAACTGCGCGATGTTCTCGCGTTGGTCTTACTCGGAGCGCTGGCCAGCACACTTGTCGCCGCCACGGGGGGAACGACGACTCTCTTCTTGACCCATGTGCGGCCCTGGTCCGCTTTCTGGACGGCATGGCGCGTGTGGTGGTTCGGCGATGCCATGGGGGTGCTGGTTGTAGCACCATTGTTTTTGACAGGCTGGGCGCTGTGGAGATCTTTCGACCGGGCCCGCGGGATTGAACTTCTAGTACTCCTGCTCTCCGTAACCGCAACCAGCTTTGCGATTTTCAGCCGGGTTTTGGGCATGTCCGTGCAGGACGACGTGCTGGCCTTCGCCGTTTTTCCCTTCGTGATTTGGGCCGCGATTCGTTTTCGTGTGGCCGGCGCCTCGTTGGTCAGTTTCGTGATCGCGGCGATTGCCGTATGGGGCACAGCCCTGGGATACGGGCCGTTTGTCGAACATAGCCCCGTCCACAACGCGGTCCTGCTGCAGTTGTTCCTCGCCGTCATCTCGATCACCGGACTCATGTTGGCAGCGGTGATCAGTGAGCGTTTGCATATTAGTGAAGCCTTCGAGACCAGGGAAAGATTGCTGCGGGAACTGGAGCTGACGGAACAATCACTGAAGGAAAATCAGACGCGTCTCGAATTGGCCCAAAAAGCGGCGCGCATGGGTGTCTGGGAGTGGGATCTCGGAGCCGACGAAGTGGTTTGGTCTTTAGGCGCGCCGGCATTGTACGGCGTCGCACAAAGTACGTTTAGCCTGCGTTATGAAGATTGGCTCGGCTTTGTCCATCCGGAAGATCGTGACGCCGTTCGCCGCTCGGTTGGGGAGGCCTTGGCAGGAGAAAAAGAACACGACCTCGAATTCCGCACCGTTTTGCCGGATGGAAGCGTGCGCTGGCTCGCCGGCCGCGGCAAGGTCTTCCGGAATGTCTCCGGCACTCCGGTCCGCATGACCGGAATTTGCATTGATGTCACCGAGCTCAAGCAAGCGCAAGACGCAATACGGGAAGCCCATGACGAGTTGGAAGTCCGAGTCCGGAACCGCACCATCGAGCTAGCCCAATCTAACCGGGCTTTATCAGCGCAGATCGCGGAACGGATTCAGGCACAGGAAGCGCTGGAACTGCAAACCAGAAGGCTGCGGGAGCAATCCTAGCTTCTCGATCTGGCCAACGACGCCATTTTCATCCGCAGTCTTGATGGCAGCATCTACTACTGGAACGAAGGCGCGGAACGACTCTATGGATGGAGCCGGCAGGAGGCCCTGGCCAAGCCGCTGGAAACATTGTTGCACACGGAATTTCCCCTGCCTTTAGAAGAGATCAAACAGGCGCTGTTCAGGGATGGAAGCTGGGAGGGAGAACTCACCCACAGCAGGCGTGACGGTACGCGCCTCTCGGTGGCCAGCCGCTGGACCTTGTGGCAAGACCCGAAGGGCACCCCTTTGGGATGGCTGCAGATCAACAGCGATCTCTCCGAGCGTAAGCAGGCGGAGCATGCCCTGCGCGAACTTTCCGGACGTCTGCTGCACCTGCAAGATGAGGAACGCCGGCGGCTCGCCCGCGAACTGCACGATAGCACCGGACAGAGCCTTACGGCCCTGCAGATGAACCTCGCAGTGGTGCAGCAGCGGGCCTCTGGAATGGATGAAAGAACTTCGCAAGCGCTTCTGGAGAGCATGGACCTAGCCCAGCAGGTGGTAAACGAGATCCGCACTCTTTCCTATCTCCTGCATCCACCTTTGCTGGACGAAGTCGGTCTGGGTTCCGCGCTGCGCTGGTACGTGGACGGACTGGCGGAGCGGAGCAAGATCCAAATCGATCTCGATCTTTCGCCTCAACTGGGCCGGCTTTCGCAGGATCTGGAAACCGCCATTTTTCGGATTGTGCAGGAATGCCTGACCAACATTCATCGCCATTCCGGCAGTCCTACCGCCAAAATTCAGATCACCGAAAACGGGAATCGCATCGTGTTGACCGTCCGCGATGAGGGCAAGGGCATTCCTCCCGAGTTCCTGCACCGAACCAATGTGACGCCCGCCACCGTTGGAGTGGGAATTCAGGGAATGCGGGAACGTGTACGCGAACTGGGCGGACGCATGCGAATCCGTTCCGGCGCTCCAGGCACGATCGTGGAAGTCGTGCTGCCGTTCGCAGGGCGTGGAGCTACCCCTGAACCGCACGACCGGAACAGGCCTGCGGTGCCCGTGCAAGGACGGGGAAAACCCGCATAGGCGCTGCCACACCTCAGGCAACCCATCCGGTGCATCGGCACTGTCCTCCGGGATGCTGGGGCCGCATGCGCCTGGACTTCGATCCGGCGGACCTGTACCGGGAACCTGCTCGCTCATAGTAAGGGCTCCGATTTGGAACGAGTTGATTGTGGGAACCCGGCGCCTGAACCTTCTGCTGCGCCAGTCGCAATTCGGGACCCGTCCGGCCCTCACAGCCTTACCAAGCCACTCAAAATAGGGGCCTTGTTCGATTACTTTGGTGTGCGGTCTGCAGTGACGTTCGTTACTTTCTCGCGCTGCCTATCATAGCTAACCTTAATACTCAAGCCTGGAACCAGAACGTGCAGCTTGGTCCGCGGCAAAAGGCCATCTTGCACGCTTGCGGTTATTTTGGGAGCTGGTCGACAGGGAGAACGAGGGCTGGAAGATGCGGAACCGGATGATGTCAGCGCGCCAAACTGGGAAGTGCAAACGTGGATTTTCGCTCATCGAACTGATGATCGTGGTTGCCGTCGGGATGATCCTGATGGCGATTGGTCCGCCCCTGATGCTGAATACCATCTCGAGCATGAAACTCCGCTACTCGGCAACCGACTTGAGCGGTCTGATTCAAAAGGCTCGCATGCAATCGGTGATGAAGAACACCTTTTACCCGATCAGTACTACGACATTGTCCGCCGGCGACGTCGGGTACTTTGTCGATCTGAACAAGACTAACGTGTATGCGGCTGGTGATCCGATGGTGGAACTGGGTGGCCAAGTCAATGTCCATGGCGGTCCGGCCAGTGGCGCGCCCGGGGAGGCCGCCTTTCTGGCCAGCCTGAAATTCGCGGTCGATGCCGCCGGGGTGCTGCCCAGGTTCAATGCGAGGGGCTTGCCCTGCCTTGTTGTGGGAAACACCTGTCCGCAGACTCCAGGCCAGGGATTTGTGTACTTCCTTTCCCGGACCAGCACGTTCGGCACGAGTTGGGCGTCGGTTGCAGTGACCCCGAGCGGACGCGTTCAGGTTTGGACCTACGATGGCACGAACTGGGTACAGCAATAATTAAGAGGGACGAGTCATGACTATGAGAACTCCCATCTTTTACTTGCGGCACATAAAGTCTGGAGCGGGCGGGCGTAAGAGTCACGCTGCGGCAGGCATGACGCTCATTGAGCTGATGATCGCCATGACCGTGATGGCCATTGGTCTTCCCGCATGCATGTTGATGGTCCTGGTGGGCATACAAACCAATGCAAGAAACAAGACTGACACCACCGCCACGGTTCTCGATCAAGAGATCATCGAAAAATTCTCTACCCTCCAGCAGTATCCGAAACCGGGGACCGTCATCATCTACGACTGTGCTCTCAGTGGTGCCAATGCGGACCAGCACCTGGCAAATCTGGCACAGGCGGCGGCCCCGGGGGGAGCCGGAGCAGCGACGTACACTGCGCCGCCCCCCATGGGTTCTGGCGCCCAAATCGGCGATATCGACTGGACCCAGCCGCCGCCTGCGATGGCCACTTCGGCCGCTGCGGGTTACGCCATGCAATACCAAACGTGCAGCGGCAACATTTACCAGGTTCGCTGGAACATCACGGAAATCGGTCCCAATCCCACCAGCCGGCTCAGTTTGCTGACTGTTTCCTCGCGGCCAGTGGCAGCCATCGCGGCGGATACGGGCGGGGGAGCGAACCGAGCCATCCTCTATGCCCGACCCGTAACGCTGCGAACCATGATTGAGTCTCGTTGAGCGAAAGGCAGAGGGAGCTGGATATGACCGTACTTGAAAAAAGAATTTCTCACCCCCGGGAGCACCGTCGGGGAACCCTCGCGCGAGGTTTTTCCCTGCTCGAACTCCTGATAGTAACTGCAGTTCTAATGACCGTGCTGGGTGGCATCGTGCAGTACATTGCTGTTGCCAGCCAACGCAGCAAAATCGAATCCACCAAGGTCGACCTTACCCAGGAAGGCCGCGAGTTCATCGACGAGTTCGAGCGCGACATTCACCAGGCGGGCTACCCCAACTGCCGGCAGTTCAACAACGCGTTACTCTGCCCCAACGCTACAACTTACAACGATCACAGGATCGCGGCAGGACTGGTATCGGTCTCCAGCACGCAGATCATTTTTGAAGGGGACGTGGATGGAGATGGCAACGTGGACAGCGTGAGATACCAGTTACTGGACTCGGCAGGAAACCCGCCGGGCCCAGGCTCAACCTGCCCCTGCACCATCCAGCGCAGCCAGGTAAATAAGCAGGACGGCAACCCGCTAGCCGTGCCACCACAGCTCGCCCCCATCTGGAGCCAGGAATTGCAGAACGTCGTGAACAGTGGTAATCCTGCGGGCGGAGCCGTTTACGGCGGCGGCTTGAGTATCTCCGGGACCGCTCTGTTTCACGGCGGCACGGTTACTAACAACGCCTATTACGCCGCAGTCTCGTCCTTCAAAGACTATCCCGTGTTTTCGGCCTACGACCAGTTTGGCAATCCAGTGACGCTGCCTCAGGACATTACCACGGCGGGAGGCCAGGCGATCCTGGCATGCAGTGTCGCCAACGCAAACTGTATCAAGTCGATCCGAATCACCATCAATCTTCTGGGCAGCGGCACGACCGGCTATGACACCAAGACGTTTGTGCGCCCGGTCGCGACTCTGGTCGGCAGCGGCCGGATGGATAACTAGCAGGAGGCGAACCAATGTACATCAATATGTCAAAGTTTGACTGCCCGCAGCTCGGCCATGCGCCACGGAAGGAACGCGGAATGGCCCTGATCCTGGTCTTGTTGACCTTGCTGCTGCTCTCCGCCATCGGGCTGGGTATGATGTACATGTCTGACACCGAGACCGCGGTGAGCAGCAATTATCGCGACACGCAGGTGGCTTTCTTCGCCATGCGGGCCGGCCTGGAGGAAGCGCGCGATCGCATGCGCACCAGTTCTGCTTTTCCCCTCGTAAATCCCCCGACTTCGAATCTGCCCGCCACCATGCCGGGAACTCTGGCTTCCATTCTCTACATTAAGAATCCTTCGAACGGCGAGGTTGTGGACCCCCTGACTTTCGGCACCCCATACTTCGATGATGAGTTCTGCCACGAGAACTTCGTGGGTTCGGGCGTGGCGTTCGTGGCGCCCGGCCCCCCCTGCGGAGCGGGCCAGGGTCCGCCCGCAGCCAGCGCGGCATCCGTGACCAGCATTGACCCGAATACCGGCACGGCCGCCTCGATGAAGTACAAGTGGGTCCGGATCACGCTCAAACAGAACGGGACATTTGCAAACAACATCGCTGCCAACCGGGTGGATCCCACTCAGACTGACGACAAGCAGATCTGTTATGAGACCATAGGCAGACAACAAATCCCGGTCAGTTTGGTCCCTGGTGGTCCATTTGCCAGCTGCGCTGTGGCCCAAGCCGCGGGAGCGGATGCCAGCCCCGTTTACGTTGTCACCGCGTTAGCAGTCACACCCCAAGGAAGCCGCCGGATTGGCCAGTACGAAGTAGCTGCGTTCAGCCTTTTCCCCCCTTCAGGCGCTCTCGGACTGGATGGCCCGACTGTCAATTTCGCTCAGAATCTAAGTTCAAACAACTTTAACATCAATGGCAATGACAGCGGCGCGGCGGGATACACCGCAACCGGCGGTGTCGGCGCGTGTGTTCCCTCGGGTCCGGCAAGTGAACCTGCCATCAGCACGGGAGGTGCTCCTGCCGTCGCAGCCATCGACCTCGCACTCACGGGACCGCCGAACCGAACCGGCAACTACACCGGCGCGCCGCCTCCGGCGCCCGCCCCGGTTACTCCTTCCGTGGTCAACGCCGGTTCCACCGGAACCGGCGCGTATGGCGGTGAGTGGGCAAGCCCGGCGGACCTGGACAATCTGGTGAACAACTTGGCGAACTATGCCGACGTCGCATACCCCAAGGCGGGCAGCTGCCCGTGTGCCCCCACCGGGGGCATCGCCGGGACAAACGCCGCTCCACAGATCACTTTTGTGAACGGCGACTTCAACCTCGGAAACGGTTCGGGAGCAGGAGTGTTAATCGTGACCGGGACGCTCAGCTTCACCGGCAATGCGACCTTCAACGGTCTCATCTTGGTCATCGGTCAGGGGAATATGCAGGAAAGCGGCGGCGGCAATGGCGGGTTCAATGGGACAGTCTTCGTCGCCAACACCCACACTTCGCCCTTTCCGGGCACGGAGCTCGCTACCCTGGGCACGCCAACTTATAACTGGAGCGGCGGCGGCAACAGCTATCTTCACTACAACAGTTGTTGGGCGCGTATCGGAAACACTCTGAGTTATGGCATCGTTGCCATGCGAGAGGAGATGTACTGACCAGGGCTGTCCCAAAGAGCCTGTCGCGGGCGGAGAGATGCAGTTAGCAGGTTTCATCACAGCTAGCTCCGCCCCGCCCGCCCTATCACCCACCTTAGTTGCTGTTTCACCACTCTTCGTAGCTCTGACCAAGTACGGGTCTTGCCGAGAAAATCCTGCACCGACTCAGCTGCCGGTTTGGTAGCGCTTGGGGCAAGGGCTGCCTAGCGGCGATTGAGGTTACCCGTCACGACACTTCCGCCCACGGTTTGCATGTGGAAGCATCAGAGGTAGGATATCGGCTGGGGTGCGGTAGTGCCACATAGACCAACGAAACAAGGGATCGCTCTTATGAAAAAGTCGCTAGGCTCAATATGCCTGATGTTAGTAGCTGCCTGCGTTGTGGCTCAGCAGGAAACCACTCCGGTTGAGCCCATGGAACAAACGCCGGTGTTCCGCGTCAACGTAATTTCACGCACCACCAAGGCGGTGAACTATCGCCATCGTGGCGGCTCGACTACCGTCGACTTCAAGGGAACCAGTCTCATGCCGCAGGCGGGCGGCCGGGCAAAGGTGGACAGCAAAGAGGGACGCCTGCAAATCAATGCTGAGTTCTCTCACTTGCAGCCGGCTGGGAAATTTGGCGGCCAGTACCTAACCTATGTGCTCTGGGCGATTACGCCCGAGGGTCGTTCTGTAAATCTGGGTGAGGTCGTACCGAATTATGAGGAGAAGACCAGCCTGCAGGTCACAACCGATCTACAGGCGTTCGGCATGATTGTGACGGCAGAGCCTTATTTTGCTGTCACTCGGCCCAGCAGCCTGGTGGTCGTGGAAAACATAATTCGCCAAGAGACCAAGGGCTGGGAAGAGGCAATCGACGCCAAATTCGACATGCTCGAAGGCGGACAATACACGATTGATGTACCCGCAGCCCAACTTCCCTCCTCCACCGCCGACCCTAAAACACCGCTGGACTTGCTCGAAGCACGCAACGCCGTTGCCATCGCCAAAGCCGCGGGAGCGGGACAGTATGCGGCCGACAGCCTGAGTAAGGCGGAAGATTTTCTGGCTCGCGCGGAAGATTACCTGCGCCGCAAACAGGGCAGGACTCCGATCGGCACGGTAGCGCGCGGGGCAACCCAAATGGCCGAGGACGCGCGCGTGCTGACTCTGCAAAGGAAAGAGCAGGAGAGAATCGCCGCCGAAAAACGAGCCATGCGGGAAGCCCAAGAGAAGGCCGAAGGGGAAGCGAAGGCGTCCGCTGAGGCGGAGGCACGAGCCAAGGCTCAGGCAGAGGAAGATGCCCGCCGACGTGCGCAGGCGGAAGCACAGCGTACAGCTGCGGAAAAAGCCCAGGCTGATGCCGAGCGCGAACAGGCAGCAGCCGACGCAGCCCGCGCGGCGGCTTTAGCGGAGCAGCAGAAGGCGCAGACGGAAGCTGAAAAATCGCGTCTGGCGGCCGAAGAGGCCATTCGTCAGAAGGAAGAAATGCGGGCGCGCCTGCTCAAACAGCTCAATCAGGTGCTGGAAACCAGGGACACCGACCGCGGCTTGATCGTCAGCATGCCGGATGTGCTCTTCGACAGTGGGCAGTACACCTTGAAGCCTGCTGCCAGGGAACGGCTGGCTAGAATTTCGGGGATTGTCCTCGCCTACCCTGAATTGAGAATGGAAATCGAGGGGCATACTGACAGTATCGGCAGCGATCAATTCAACCAGTCCCTTTCGGAGAAGCGCGCCGCGACGGTGCGGGATTACCTGGTCGATTCCGGAGTCTCGATCAACAACGTAGTCGCGCGTGGTTTTGGCAAGCTGCGTCCGGTTGCGGATAACAGCACTGCAGCCGGCCGCAAGCTGAATCGTCGCGTAGAGATGATTGTCTCCGGCGACGTGATCGGGACCAGGACCGGCCCGGACACCGATTCCGGCGTCACCCGTCCCACCACGCCGACGCCGCCGCAGTAGTGGCGGAATGCTCGTCGGACAAAGCGGGTGGGAGGCGACCTTTGGCGTTTAGCAGGCCTGAGCGAGTCTCCAAGGCCACTTCGGCCCATCTGGACGACCATTGAAGAACACTGAGAGAGGCAAGAGAAATCAAAAGGTAATAGCTTTCTTTCCTGAGGCTGCGTACGGCCCGGCTCTGAACTCGGTAGGTATTGCCCAAGCCTGCGAGGATCTCGGCCACAAAGCTGTTTTCCTGACTGCACCGGACATGGCGGGAGTGTATTCCGGCTATGGCTTCCAAGAACTCATCGTCCGCATGGCGCCGCCCATGTCGGCAGAGGATACGGCGCAATACTGGCAGAATTTCATCAATGGGCATATCCCGAATTTCAACAAGTCTCCCTTCGATCAAATCGATAATTACGTCCGGGACTGCTGGGAGGCAATTGTCGAGACGTCCGTCTGGGCCCAGAAAGATCTGCCGGGCGTGCTGAGCCGGGTCCGTCCCGATCTGATCTGCGTCGATAACGTCATCCTGTTCCCGGCAATCAAGCAATACGGCAAGCCTTGGGTGCGAATTATTTCGTGCAGTGAGAATGAACTTCCTGATCCTGACATTCCT
>WNFB01006320.1_pt1 | contig 16191 bp, 23 predicted proteins | sample 5400501 | NCBI WGS metagenome assembly WNFB01 (sample SAMN13153341, study PRJNA577476) | soil metagenome | isolation source: 200 cm saprolite under Douglas fir tree site 2 hole 1 | place: USA:California | collected 2015-04-18
GTCAGGCAGGAGAATGCGGATGCGCTGCTGATACTGGAAGAACCGATATTGGTTACTCTTCGGAAGAGGATCGCCGAGCTGGCGGCCAAGTATCGGCTCCCGACCATGTTTGCGAGGGACAGGGCAGACGCGGGGGGCCTCATCGCCTATGGAACGAGCGTTGTCGAGGCGATGCGGCGCATGGCGCCATACGTGGACAAGGTCCTGAAGGGTGCCAAGCCGGGTGCGCTACCTGTCGAGACGGTCACCCGCCAAGCAGAGCGAGCTGTGCCTCCTGCTGCCGAATGGGGAGATGCGGCGGCCAGAAGCGGCGAGGACAACGCGAAAGGCTTTCACTCAATTCTTCACCCGTCCAAGGGGCCCGCGATGATGTCATTCACGTGCGAGACAATCAATCTCGGAGTGTCAGCAGCGGAAGAATCAACCATGCCTCCACCGTGCACTACCGAACCGCAATCGTGCCTTCTTTGCTTTATTGGCGGTTGGCACGAAGTCGCCAATTCCGCCTCGCGTGCGCACGGTTGCTACAAATGCATCATCAAACGTTATCCCGCCGCCTAGGCCTCGGCTTACAGGGCCACTCCGGCTTTTTCTCTTGTGTTCCGCGGCCATACGCGCCCGGATTCGAGGTGGTGTGCCCAAAGTGTGCCCAATTTGCACGGGAGTTGTCGAGTTTGAGCTCAGGCTCAAGCGGATGGTGCGGAGGTCGCTCGCGGCAAATAGGTCAGGCCGCAGGTGCGTGTAGCGCTCGGTCACCACGACCGAGTAGTGCCCCATGATCTCCTTGAGCTTTTCGATGGAGCCGCCGGCAAGGACCCATTGTGAAGCGAAGGTGTGCCGGGTTGCCTCATACCAGCCGAGTCCCTCGCGGTTTAGTCCGAGGCGCTTCAGTGTCGCGCACAGGTACATCCCGGTTGTGGCGTGGCCCCCCGCGATCTTCACGTGCTCCCCATCGCAACGCAGCGGCGGGATAACCAGGCCTTCGCCTCCGGTCTTGAGCTTCCACTCGGTCAGGACAGGTAGGAGAGCGTCCAGAATCGGGACCATTCGCGAGTCCTTGTCCTTCAGCGGACCGGATACCGACTCCCGAACATGGATGCGACGGCTTCCAAGGTCTACGTGCTCCCATTTCAGCCCAAAGACTTCGCCTGTACGCAAGCCACCAAGCGCGCCGATGGCATAAGCCACGTTGAGCGGCTCGGGCAGATCCAGGTAGATGCGCCGAACGTCCTCGAGCTTTTCGATGAAAGGCGTGGTGCGAGGATCATGTGTCGGCCGGAAGAGTCGCCGCGTTGAGCGTGGAAGCGAGCGCGCTGGGTTGGTTTGCGCGATGCCCTACAAAGCCGCGATCAACGCAGCCTCGGGCCTCATCGAGGAATTTCTACTCCCCCATTCGCCCGGTGTACCCGTCTCAGTTCTCAAGGCGGTCGTGATGGTCATCGAGGAAGCACTACAGGAACCGGACCGCGGCGGTCAGCAAGCTACCCCCGCAGCACAGGAGGTTACGCAATGAAGCGCGAGAAGAAGAGTCAGCGGACGGCAGAGGACCTGCGCCAGGCGACCGAGGAATCGATCCGCTCGCTTGCCATTTCTTTGCTGCGCGTGGTGTGAGGCCGAGGAAAGTCGTAAAGGTCTGCTTAGGTGCCCCTCTGGGTCTACGTCGGACGTTTTCGTTCAGCAGCGCACCGGTTGTGGAACTGGCTGCCCGATCGGATGACGGTCCATACATGGGCCGTCACGCTCAGCAGCCTCGCAGCCGTCGGGATCGCTGCGTATTCTCTCATCTACGCCATTTCTTCAGGCCGCCAACAGACAAAAGCCACCAACGCGGTAATCGCGGCTTTACGGCAGGTGGTCTCCGCTGCCAAGGAGACCACGGAGTCAATGCAGGCGGTGAACGGTTCGCTTCAGACTGCCGCGAAAACAACAAACGAAGCCGCAGCCGCGATGAATGCGGCTACTCGTCAACTGGAAAAGGCCGCTGAAACCATTAAGGAGCAACGCACGCTCTTGAGCGAGCAGGTCCAGATAGCACGAGCGAAAGAGCAGCGCGAACAAGCGGCACTCCGAGCAAAACCTAAGCTCCAGGTATCCATCGCCGGCGTAGGTTTACTTGAGCGCAAGCCCATTGCGCTGAAGCTCCCTCGCGAGAAGGCATCGAAAATCACGTTCACCACGATCAACGTGGGGAACGCTCCGCTGCTCGATCCGTTCTACCTATTTATCGTGTGGCCGAAGACTGTCGTTGTGACCGGCGCCAATGCCAACCTGCAGGACGACCCAACGGTTACGAAGGTTCAGACTCAAGCACCAACGGCGATTCAACCCGGACTGGATCAGGGGCAGAACTTCATCCTAAATGTTGAAGTGCCCAAAGAGCTGGACACGTACTCTGTCGATGTGGCCGTGAAGGGCAGTAACGCCCCCGCATTCGGCCCATTCCATGTCACCGTGCACATCCTGAACTAGCGAGCTTCCTCGTTGATCAGGGAACGATTAGGGTCGCACCGGCATCGTTGCCAGTTACCGACCTCCTCGAGCACCTTCTCGGCGAATCCAAGCGCGAGACGACCACGCTTCCGCCGTTCGGCGTCGACCTCGACTTACCTGTCTTGCATCAAGCCAGCCGCGAGCGGGTCGAACGGACCATGGTGAAGCGGGCCGCTGCAGTTTGTGCACTGGGCGCGAACGGTGATGAAATTTTTCATCGACGCAGTTTTGGCCTCCGCCTTAGCTGCCGCGGTGAGGTCATTCGGCGTTCCGCACTTCGAACATTCCACGATAAGGTTCATAGCGGTGCTCCGGTTGCCCTCGACGCTCCTCCTTCAGCCAACGCGCCGCAGGCGGGTGCTTTTCCACGGCGAGCAACCTATCCAGACCCGAAGCGATCTGCAACGGCCGTGGGAGCACGCGCGGCCCGCGTTGATAACCTCAGCTCTTTAAGATGCCCGCTCTGCGAGAGTCCCTCAATGAGCGTTATCGGCCTCATCGGCGTCCTTGTGCGCCTTCTTGAAATTGCTCTCGAGGAGAGTCAGATGGCGTGCGGCGCGTTCTTCCCTCTCTTCAAAGTCATAGTCCGTGGCTTTGGACTCAGCCTCCTCAGCGGCGTCTTCGAGCCATTCGGCCGTCCTGACGGCTGCTTCTGCCGCCGCACGAGCCGCCTCGCCCTCGACGGTGAGCGCCACCAGCCTCTCGGCAGCATCCCTCGCCTTCTGCGCCGCCGCAGCAGCCGCTATCGCTGTATTAGCCGCAACTTCCGCGGCGTTACGGGCATTGATTCCAAGGGAATGCAGCCGCTTGTACTCCTCGATAGCAGTCCGCGCAGCTGTGGAGGCGTTCGCGATCTCCTCACGGGTCCGCGCCTTTTTCAGCTCATAAACCGCCGAGAAGGCTGCGTTGCTTGCATCATGGGTCGCCAGATTTGCGGCCGAGGCCTCGGCGGCGGCCCGGTATGTTTCGACAATGGTAGCGAGGATCGCTCCTACGGAACCAGGCAGCTCCGTCGTCAGCGTCTGCGCTCCAAGGGAAATCGCCGCCGATCGCGCTTGAAGGGCGGCATTCCAGGCCGCCTCGTACACCTGGCTGTCTTGGAGCATGAGCGCGCGATCTTCACCAACGTCGACCGCGCCATCCGCGCACCCATTCGCCTCTAGAACTTCGTTTGCCGCGCGGTGCGTATGAATGGCGATCTCGCACAGAACGCGCGGATGCAACGAACCAGTCGCGAACGCGCGTCGAGCTTCCAGAGCGGCTTCCGCGGCGGCGCTCGCATGGCTCTCGGCTTCGCTCGCGAGATCGCGAGAAGGGTCCTCCCTCTGATCGATGCCGCTGGGTACACCCTTGGCGAGAAGCTCGCGCATGAACCGGACCGCTGCTCGTGCCTGTTGGACGGCTGCATCGGCTGCCTCGACGGCCGCCTTAGCGGCTTCTCTCGCCCCGGGGGCTGCCACCACCCCCGCTTCGAGAGGCGCGGCGGTGGGAGGAGCACCTAGAGCTGCTTTCGGACTTGGAACGCTGAATGCCTCGACCGCGGCGTCCGCTGCTGCCCGAACGAGTTCGGCCTCATGCTCAAGCACCGCCGTACCCTGAGCCACAGCGGACGCTCGGCTCGACCTCGCCACGCTCTAGACACCGAGCGCGATGGCGATCAGCAGGAGAACTATGAGGAACTCCATGTCGCCCTCCCTGCATTGCACCAGAGCAACAGCTCGGTGCGCACCGGAGTTCGACTGTATCGCACGGTATCTCGCAAAGGGCACGTCCCCGACAGGGCCAGAGGGAGAGGGGCCTGGGCAGCGGGTGAGCTTCAGCTGCCCCAAGCTGCTGCTCGAGAGGGTCAATGCGATCGCCGAGGAGATGAATCAGGACCGGAGCGGCGTGCTGATTAACATGGTGAGGTGGGGCATCAAGGCTCACTATCTCGACCAAACGGCTGAGGAATTTGTCCACAACCTTCGAATTACCGGGGCGAGTCCGACCTCATTGTTCCAGTGAACCTTGGAGAGGCACCGCCGAACAAACGAGGCGAGTGCTCAATGATTGAACCCTCACCAGAGCAGGACGAATGGATCAGGGTTCGCCGTATCGGCGTTCAACAAAAGGTCTGGGCGAAGCCGATTTTAGGTGCAACTGCAAGGCGCAAGCGGTCGCCTAGAAAATGAATCGATCGGTAACGGTGGGTGCCGACGATTCCGCAAAATGTGTCCCTCAATACGCATTATCGGACTCATAGAGGCGAGTCCGTCACCTACCGACAAGTGGTGCCTCGGCGGGCCGCCAATGTTGGGCCGAAGTTAACGGTCGAGGCGAAGGAGATTGATCCGCTCGTCCGAGTTGTCGATCAAATAGATGCGGTCAAAGCCAGTGTTTGGGTAGCGTCGGCCAGACTCCTTGGCTTGTTGAACGCTCGTCCGTGAAAAGAAGCCGGGGCACGGAATCACGAGCCAGCGTTCGTCGTACTGATCCCGCCAACGTGGCAGCTTCATTCTCTTGTCGTTGATCCGTTGCTCGACCTCGTCCAGGCCCGGACCCGGAATTGTCTCCTCAATCCAGCTCCCGAGGGCCAGGACCAATGGTCCTGCGCCTGCTCGGACAAACCAGACATAGTTCACGCCGAACGGGAGTCGGATTTCGTCGTGAATTGTGAGCCGCGGTCCTTCCGATGGAAGTTTGCGAGCACTCTCGCGAAGCAGGGCGCTCATGGTGACTGCTTCCATGCCTTCCACAGGTGCGAAGGCCGCTAGGGCTCGCACCACTTCAGCGATGTTGCTTCCGAGCTGTTCGAGCTTCGCTCTGTCGGAGGATGCTATGTCCAAATGCTCGAAGCCCACTTTCACCTCGCCCGGCGCTGCCGCAGCCGCTAGCCTCGCCGCCACCGGTAGAACAACGCTGTTCATGAGACTCTGGCTCTTGGCTTTGGCCCATTCGATGGATGCGCTTACCTCTATGCCGACTAGGTGCCCATCTACGCGAGCTGTCACGTCGGGCGGATCATCCCCGGCCGAGATCTCAATTAGGCCGAGAGCGCCTGCTCCGTTGAGCAATCGCACCACACGTACTTCCAGCTCTCGCTTGTCATTCCCGTCCATGAAGGGAGCTCCCCTTAAGCTGCAGTTAATCGCATAGGGCGAAATGATCCGGAAGCTCCTCTTCGGCCCCAGCTTTCTCGAGGAGTTCTCGCTCCGAACTGTTGATGTAGATCGAGCGTGGTCCTGCATGGGCCTCCCACGCATCTCGGCTGGCGGCAGCCATCTGACGCGCAACTTCTTCAGACGCTGAGGAACCTCCAGTGCACTTTCTCAGCTGTATTTGATTCGCCGCCTGGCAACCTAGTTCCTGAAGGAGCACGGCAAGACTACGCGCAGGTGGAGCCGCAGCATGATCGGGGTGAACCGCAGTGCCTGGCAGCTCTGTAGGTTGCGGAGTTGCCTGTATCTGAGAAAACAGGCGCTCAAATAGAGCCCATTCTTGGATGCGGCCACAGAGAAGGACCTCCGCGCCGAGGCAGGCCTTGATTGCTTCGCGCAAAATCCGCTCCCCAATCCAGAAAAGCTTGCCGGTGTAGCGCGAGAGCGGTCGCTCCAAGGGAGGTCCATAATCGTGAACCGACACTCGCCCATGATGGATGATCGAATTTCTCGCGTCAGCCAGGGTCATGAACCAGTCCTCGAGTTCACTCCGCAGATCTTGTTTGCCCTTCTGAGTATAACGAAGCAGGTCCGTTCTCTCTGTCGGCGACCAGAGGATCCCTGCCCAGGGTAGGAGGTTTCGGTGCGACTCCGTGGTCGTCTCGAATAAGTGACGCAGCTTGCGTGCACACTCTCTAGAAGCGCTGGTGCCGGTCAGAGCCTCGAATCCAGTCTTCAGAGCAATCAATCGTTGCTGAATGGTGACTGCTACTGGGTTTGACAGCGCCACGGTGTGCCATTCGATGGCAATGCGCAGCCGACGAAGCAGCTCCGTATTTGGCGCAACGTGGGCTTGAAAAATTGCAGCGCTGAGCTTGTTGGATGCCAACACCTGGCCAAGCATCGGCATTGTCGCATCGGCTAAGGGTGGCGGTCTCTGACCGATGGTCCACCCACCAGTAAGGATCCTCTTTAGTAGCCCTTGGCGAACAAGCGTGATGTGACCGGTTCCCTCGTCGATGGGCTGCACGTGAAGCGCAGCGTTCTCGGACGTCACGAGATAATGCCCACCGTTCTGGTCCTCCTTGTCGACGCGATCGTTGCTGTCCAGCGCGGCGAAACGGACCGCTGCCTGAATAGCCACGAATTCGTCTGGCGATGGTGGCGTACCGTCGAAGCCGGCCGCTTTTCGCCACACAAGCGCACCTCCACTGAATTTATCGCCAAACTTGTCCGAGGCGAACGAATCCAGAAGCTTTGAGACAAGCTCCTTAAAGCGCGCGGAGCGCCACGGGGTGTCCTCGGCTGGAACGCCGACAACCCAGTCGCCCAATTCAAGATTTTTCTGGAGGGGAAGAGCGGGGAAGAAGCCAAAGCAGGGATGCTGAAATTTCATTCTCGCGAACGTACCATCAGCCCCACCCCAATTACCTCCGCCCGTAGCGAGCTGTAGGCCCGTGGCGGGAGCCAAAACGATCGTATTGCGGGCCCCACGGCATGCTGATCTTGTCGGCTGGAATCCCCTCGTAGCTCGGAGCGGGTGGGCCGACCATGAGCTCTGTCATGCCCCAGATCAGCGCGTCGGCACGATCCGGCGAGCCTTCCCCCACGTAGCCTTGCGGTGTGAAGCAGCAGAGCTGATCCTCGAGCTGGGGGAAGGCTCCGGCATGCACAACCCTGCCCTGCTCGTAGAGGGCCGAGACGGGTTCGGCGCGTTGCATCTTGCCGCGGGAGGCTTGGACGAGGTTGACCCGGACAATGACGCCCATCGCCTGCGCGGCCGTCCGGATGACGTGCTCCACCATCTCGCCGCCGAAGTTGCGCTCTGCCACGATGCAGTCGGCCTGATGGTCCAGCACCGCTTTGACGGCCTGGCGCCCCCATCCGTCGGGGCTGAGGTGGCAGCTACGGTCAGCGAGTAGCACTCCGCGGCCGTCCTTCATCAACGCCTGGACGGTAATTCCCTGCTCATCGGTGCCCTCCTCGGCGCCGCCGCTTGGATCCACCGCGACGATGATGCGGCCGAGCTCATCGGACTTCGGCGCCGAAATGCGAAGACGGTCAAAGCGGTCATGGCTCCAAAGTGCGCCCTCTAAATCCTCGAGCACCTCCGCGTTGAGCTCCTGGCGGCCGAGCCGCGTTCCCTCGTATCGCTCGAGCACGGTTTTTCGGAACGCGCCGGAGAGGTTCTGCAAGTTTTCGTAGGTGCTCCCGCGGGAGACGACGGTGGTTGAATCCTTCAGCAGTTTTTTGATGATACCGATGGGCCTGGGTGTGGTTGTGACGCAGCACCGCGCCCGCGGTGGCAACCGAAGGCCGAGCACCAGGTTGTCCCAGGCCTCCTGGGCGTGGGTGAATTTTGCAAGCTCATCCACCCAGGCCCAATGATGCTGCGGGCCTCGAAGCTCCTCGTACTCGAACGCGCTGTAGATGCTCGCAGTCGTTCCGTTGGGCCAGGTCAGCCGGCGTTTGCTGGGCTCGTACTCCGGCCGAAACCAGGGTGGTGAGCACGCGAGGATTGAGCTCTCGCCGAGCTCCACCATCACATCGCGCGCCTGAGCGGGAGTCTCGGCAACGATGGCGCCCCGACTTCCTGGCATCTGCTGCGCCTCGGCGATGCAGAACTCGGCGCCTGCCCGCGTTTTGCCCCAGCCGCGGCCGGCGAGGACGAGCCAGACGAACCAATCACCGGGGGGAGGGAGCTGGTTGGGACGTGCCCAGAATTGCCAGTCGTAGAGGAGCTTTGCGCACTCCTCGTCAGGAAGCGATTGGAGCTCCTGGCGCAGCCGGGAGAACAGCTGGTCGGGGGGCAGGTCCTTCAACCCGGACCGCCAGGAGGGCAGCAAATCGTGCAATGAGCTGCTCGCGGTGGCCGAATTCAATCGGTCCTCCGCCTCTGCCGGTCAGCTCGATGGTCTGCGGGGCCCGTCCCAGCATCCGCGTCGTCAGGTATTCGACCGCCCATCGAACGTCTCCCAGCTCCTCGTGTCCCTTCTCACCCCGCAGTACCGCCAACGCATATTCAATCAACTCCGCGCCGTCCCGGGTTTCATCGGCGATCAGCTCGGCAAATTCCCGATTCCCGCGCGGCCGCCCGTCCGGGTTGCCCGATTGACCCGCCTTGAACTGGTAGAGCTTGAGATGGGCGGCCCGATGGCTGTTCTTCCCGCTGTTACCAGCCGTCGCAGCCCCTGCCGACGAGCTCGAGGTCTTCGAGCGCTTTCGCTGCTTTCGTTTGCCGGCCATGCGTCCTCAGAGTCAATCATCTTCCGGCTTGAACCTCACGCTATCGACGAGCTCGGGCAGCGCCCGCTCCAGCTCCGCAACAAACACCAGCCGCTTGCCCTGCTTACCCGTTTCGTTGAGCTTTACCCCGTTCGAGGTCAGCACCCGGGCAATGCGGCGCTTGTCGATCCCGGTCATGCTGCCGAGCTCTCGGAGAGAGTAGACGAGCTGTCGCGGGCGTCTCATTGCGCGTTTTACAACCCCCCGACTTGTTGAGCGGCCGTGTCGATCGCGGCCTGGAGATCGTTGAGGGAAATTTCCGCCAGGCGGTGCGCGACTTCTTCCGCCGAGACGTCGGGTCCCGTCGTGACGTTGATCGTCGGGTTGTTGTGAATCACGATGTTCGGGCCGCCTCTTCTGGCTAGCGCAGTGCTCGAGCTACCCTCTCCACCGAAATCGACGCCGCGTTGATAGCCCTCCGCCGCGTACCGCCCGCGCTTCTCCCATTCCTCGGAGGGGGAGTGGGTTCCAGTGCGATCGTCGTAGCCGGCCAAGCTGGCCGAGCCGATCGTGCGCCCCATGTTCAGTGGAGCTCGAAGACCCAGCGCAACCCGGTGGCCATGGCTCAACGCCCTCCGCTTTGTGAAGTGTTGCACCACGTTTCTGACGATCGTCACTTCCTCACTTCGGCCCTGAACCTTCTTCGCCAGCGGATTCCCGACAGCTGGGAACCGGGCCGCGCTCCACAGCTGGTTGATCGAATGTGACCGGCTCCTTCGCGGGGAGGATGATCACGGCGCCGGGGTGCTTAGTCACTATCCGGTGCCTGCCCCACGCGTGATCCAGAATCACCGCGCAGGCCTGAACCGCAGCGGCCTCGCTTCCGTGCAAAGCAATCTCCTTCAACCGCTTGAGCACCGCGACCGACATGCTTCGCGCGAGCTCTCTGACTTCCTCCTCACTCAGTTGTTGGTCGTCTTTCTGGCTGTTCTCGGACATCAGCTACCTCCGGGTTTGGTTGGTAACGGGCCGCCGCATTCGGCCCAGGACGAAAGATCGGCGCGGCATCCGACTTGGGACTCGGCCGAAGCGCTGCGGTGCGCACCACGAAGCAGCCGGCGCGGTTCCAGGATCTCTTTGACATCAACGAGATCCCGGCCGCGGACCTCGCGGTGATCTCTCGCAGCCGTCGGAGACGATCCAAAAGGGCGTGGTGCCCAAAGTGTGCCCAATTTCCCCGCAAACTTGACCCAAAGAGTCCGAGACGGTTGCGGGCCAAAACGAGCGTTTCTCCTCTGAAAATGAGCCCGGCTGACCCTCATTCCGGGTCCTCCGGTTCCACATCAGGGGGGCCTCGGCTTACAGGGCCGCTCCGGACAGCACTTCCGTCACTTCAGTGCTTAAGAGAAGGGCGGCGCCAGCGAGCGATGAACTCCGCCAGGTCCGCGGGCGCAATCCGGATCGCGTTGGACACGCGCACGTGCGGCAGCTCGCCGTGCCCGCAAAGTTTGTAGACCGTGGCGGTGCTCACGCCAAGCCGGGCCGCGATCTCCCGAACGGAAAGCAGGTCGTTCACTCGGCCCGGCAGGCTGCGGAGACGGCCATTGGCCTGCACCGTTTTACACCGATCCGCGCCGGAATTGGCCCCAATCGGACCGAAGCGGCCGACGGTGACCGCCTTTGTTGTCCGAGTGCTGCCGAGGGCGCCCGATGCCACCGGAAGCGGCCGACGTTCCGGTAAGCGCCCTCCGGAGCCAAAGGCCACAGGTTTTCGTAATGTGTCGTTCCGATTAGAGATTCGCTGGGCGCTAGAACGTTGGTGACTGCGCTTCTCCGGGTTTTGGGTGGCGCGCGAGTTGAACGCGGAAGGGTACCGAAGCAGGAGCGGAAAGCAGTTCGCGCATGTGCAAGTCGCCCGGATGCTTGGATGAGCAGAAAGCGCATTGACCTCGGCAAAGTCCGAGCAGCGCGTAGGGCGCTCCAGCAGAGTGCGAAGGAACATCCGAGACTTTTGGGCGAGAGAGGCCCGGAAAACGTCAAGGAATGGGAATCCATCCTTGCGGAGAACGAGATGGGTAAAACGACGCTGGTTGCCTTTCGGCTCGAGAATGAATTGCTGAAGCGCATTGACGCCTATGCCAAGCGACTCGAGGATCAGACCCCGGGCCTGAAACTGGCTCGCGCTGACGCGGTTCGCATCCTGCTAGTGCGAGGGCTGAGCGAAGTGAAAGGGGGTCGGAAGGCTCGCGCAAGCAGCGCGCCTAGAACCAGGTTCGCGCCTCGGCGCGGTTGCGACCTCTCTCTCGTGGCGCACATCGGCTTCACTCCATCTTTTAGAAGCCGCTTCGAGTCAAGACGAGTTGCTTATTGGCTCAAGTACCGCGCTGTCACTGCAACCCACGTCGAGGAGTCGTCTCTCGTTGTGAAACCCGCGACGACGATTTTCCCGTCAGGCTGAAGGCCCACGCCGAAGGCCTCGTTCTCCGCGTAGCCAAAATTTGTTTCCGAAATCCCGCCGAGACCGAAGGTCGCGTCCAGAGAACCATCCTCCTGGTAGCGGACGAGAGCGACGTTAACGACGCTAGGGGTATCGGCGACGAACCGTTGGCCGACTACAACAATCCTGTTGTCTGACTGCAATGCCAGATCGTAGGCGGCGCCGCCGTTTGAGCCGACATCAGTGTAGACCTTTCCACCCGCACCAAATGTCGGATCAAGCGCACCTCGACCATCGACCCGTGCGACACCAAAGTAGCAATAGCTGTTGTCGCCGCCGAGATCTGCGCAGGTGGTGCCGGTGACGACAATCTTGCCATCCGGTTGAATCACGACTTTTCGGCCCAAATTGTTGTCCAAGATTGAAAAGAGGACCTTGCCTCCCTCGCCAAAGTCCGAGTCCAGTTCACCGCTGGGTAGATACCGCGCCAGGGCTACTTGGTAGTTCAGGGAGGCGAAACTCCGGGCGCGGCCAGCGGCAACAATCCTTCCATCCGCCTGAATCGCAACACCGGTGGCTCGATCCACTCCGCCACCGGGCGTAATCTCGGTAAAGATCACCCCCGTGCCGCCAAAAGTCGAATCGAGTTCCCCGGCCTCGGTGACGCGATAGACAGTGAATTGCGAGCGGGAAGAAAGCATTCCCCCAACGCCAACGATCTTATTGTCTGCTTGAATGGCAACGCCGGTAATTGGATAGGGCGGGCTCGCACCAGTCGAAAAGGTGAAATACCCGGTTCCCGCGAAGCTCAGATCGGATGAGCCATCAAAGTTAAGGCGCCACAACACGTAGCCGGTACCAAAAGTGCCCACCACAATGATGCGATTGAGATTATCAACCGCAATCGTGTCCGGAATGCTATTCGCACCAGGTATCGGTGGGTAGACAACCCCGGTGCCGCCGAAAGAGGTATCGAGCGTGCCATCTGGTAATTGGCGCCAAAGAATCGGCCTGCGGTCAGTGCCGTAGAAGCCCAGGGTAACGATTTCGCCCGATGGATAGATCACGACTCCCTCGGCGAGGGTCGATTCGGAAAGGTCATGCCTTGTGAACCCGACTTGATTGAAGCTTGGATCGAAATCGCCAGCGGCCGCATAGCTTGCCGCGCTTGCCAGAGCCGCTACTGCAGTGGCAACACGTCCACCGAGAAGAAAAATCTGCCTCATAAAGCCCCCATTTTATGGCCGTTGCACGATCAGCCAGTTCAATGACGGAGGCAATACACACCTTGTCCTGCGTCACCTGGCGAACACCCGAAAAAACACAGTCGTTGCGGTCGAGCTGCTCTTCTCGGCGAGCTTATTGTTACCCACGTGTCTTTCTCCATTCTCCCCGCTTGTGTTGGTGGTAGCCGGTCTCGGTCAGCACTTGCTGAACGGCGGTGATCTCGACGTTGCGCGAACCTCACCTGTTGCCCGCGCCCATCGCCCGGCTTCTGCACCGGCCCGACAAGCAGGAAAACATAAAGCGCCGACTCGATGCTTTGCTTGCGCCGGTTGCGCGAGCATGATGTCGTGCTCTCCGACGTTTTAACGTCCTGGCCTCTGCCCTCCTCTGCAGGCCGCATCGTTGCACCACTTCACTCGAAATGTTTGCCAACAATCAGCCCGACCGCGTGCACGACGTCGAGGCGTTGTTCACTACCGCCACGCCGGACGAACGACGAGTAATCCTTGAGCGCTGCCAGGTGCGGTGGATTCTGCTCGACACCGAGGGCACTTCTGAGCGCGCAAGCACGGCCTTACAACGCGACTTAGGGGAATGCAGGAGCAAGCGCTAAAATGCTGTGGTCGAAAGAAACGTTTCGTGACAGTCGAGCGGGCCGACCGATGATTCCGGCCGAGTTCCGCCGCCTGTTATCCGCTGTCGCGAAACCTGGTGCCGCCTCGATAGGCCGGAACAGCGGGCAACCCGCTGTTACACCCTCCAGCAAGAACGAGCCTACGGTGACAGCGTTCGAATGTGCAGGGTAGCTTCCCATTCGATGTGCTGCGACGCAGGAATCCCGCTGTTACCGCGGCCGGGCAGGGAGAAGCCGTTCCGCGACACTGACCAGCTGCACGTGCGCGGTCCGCCGGGTTTGATTCAGGGGGCTAGGCCACGCGTATCGCGTTGGAGACTCGCACGTGCGGCAGCTCGCCTTGGGTGCAGAGCCGATAGACCGTCGCGGTCGAAACGTGCAGCACCCGTGCGGCTTCGTTAGCGGTCAACAGGGTAGCCACTAAGCGCAGCGCGGCTTGGGACACAGTTGGGACAAAAGACCTAGCTTTTGCTGAAACAGGTTGCGAAGGTTTGGAACCGTTGGAATCCGCGCGCTCGCCAATTCCTGAATTACAATCAGCCGTTGCGACAGTTTGCGAGTGGCTGGGATCGCTGTTGATTTTTCTCTCGCGGTCTGGCCCTTCCGGTTCTATTGGCGGAGGGTGCACCGACAGGTGCACCTCGTTTTATTAGCTCAGCTATCCGATCGACGGCGTCGGACGTGCTTGGAGCAGCCTCCGGAGGTAAGCCGAAACGCAGCGCCTCGCGAATCTCGTCGTAACGGTTGCGCGTGAATCCGAGATAGTGCTGGGCGGTCACGGTGGGACTGTGATGGCCCAAGAGGAGTTGAGCATTTCCAATCCCGTCGCGAGCCCTATCGGCGACGTGCGTTACTGCAGTCGAGCGCAGATCGTGGAAGGTAATCTTCTGCCCGGCCGGTATCGGCATCAGCCGGTAGTTGCAGCGAGGGCAACGGCTCTCGGTTCCGTCCGCTCGACGTTCTCGAAACCCGCAATGCTTTCTCCGGCATTTGTGGTCATAGCCTTCGACCAGGCCCGCATCGCGGACGGCTTTTCGAACGATGGAAGACGCATCCAGATACTTCGTTCGAATTCCGCCATCGCGAGCCAGCCCTTTGCAGTCGGCGGCCTGAGCCAGCTGGCGCTGCTCGATACGGAGCGCGAGGAGCTGCAGACGTCGCTCGATCGCACCAAGGTGCAGGCGCAGCGGCTGGCCGATACGGCCGCTCTGTATCAGGCGCTCGGCGCGCGGCCCTGATCAGCTGCCCGCAATACATTCCGAATGTTGATTTGATGACTACCGCCATCTCGGGACGAGCGGTCTTAGCCACCGTCAGTCGCCAAGCCTCGACCCCGGGGCCGGGCAAGGGCGCCCGATCCCCCATTCCTGCATTCGCCATTGCGGTGCGCACAGGCCGCGCTACCAGTGCGGCGTTCGCGCCTCACCGATCCCGAAGGCGTCATTCGCTGGAGGTTCTCGATAAGGAGGAAGAACCGTGTGCACGATTTCCGAATACAAGAATCAAGGAGCAGCATTGTTACGGCGGTTAGCCACCTTGGCGGTCGCGACGTCGAGCCTATGGCTGACGCCGGCGGCGGTGGCGCAGGATCCGGATCACGTACTGCCGCAATGCGAGGCATTGCAAGTGGCGGTATCGCTGCCGCAAGTGCCCCATGCCACGCTGTACGGTGAACTCTGCGTCCGGGCAGACGCGACACCCTCTGCCGTGCAGTTGCTGGTGCACGGCGCGACCTACAACAGTTACTACTCCGACTGGCCGTATCGACCGAGTTTCAATTCCTACGTACGCCAAATGACCGGCGCCGGATATGCCACGTTCAATATAGAGCGGCTGGGTTACGGTCGTAGCACTCATCCGGACAGCACTCTGGTCACGCTCCAAAATGGGACCGAGGCGCTACACCAGGTGGTCGAAAAACTACGAAGCGGCGAGATAGGCGGTCACGCTTGCTCTCGCGTAATCTGGGTCGGCCACTCGCTGGGCACCCTGTATGGCTGGCTCGAGGCCTCCGTGTCCAGGGATGTCGACGCATTCGTACTGACCGGGTTACTGCATTCGGTCAAACCGTCGTGGCTCGCGTTGGCCACCCGAAGCGCTTATTCCGCCAATCGCGACCCGAAATTCGCCACTTCGGGCTTCGACGCTGGTTACCTGACGTTCATACCCGGCACCCGAGGCCCGCTTTTCTACTGGGCACCCGGAGCACAACCCAATGTAATCGCCCTTGACGAGCGGCTCAAAGATTCCGTCTCGGGAACAGAGTTCGGAGCTGCCGTGCCGCTATTCAACTCTCCGCCGGCACAGACCGCGCCATCCCGAGCAATCAGAGTCCCGACACTCCTGGTGTTGGGCGAACATGACCGCGTCATGTGCGACGAAGATGGCTTGGTCTGCAACCAACACAACGTGGCCCAGCAAGAAACGCCTTACTACTCTCAAGAAGCACGGCTTCATGTATTGATCGCCCGTAATACCGGGCACGATCTGCAGCTTCACGAGACCGCTCCCGCCACGGGAGAGGAAATTCTCGATTGGCTTTCAAGAGAGCTGGGCGCAGAGGGCTCGGAGCGCGAATAGGCGTCTAAATGTCGGTAAAGCGCTTGGTCCCGGGTCGCATCCGACGCACCGTGCAAGGCGACCACCCGGCTTCGGCTGTGGGCTTCGGCTGCGTTGCCTGCACTCGGTTGCCCTCTGTTGCTCATCACCTCTGTCGCCGCGGCCGGCCCAAGGAGGACGTTGGAGCCGCAACCATGAAATGGGCTCAAACCCTGGGTCAAGAGATGGACAACAAAATCCTGCCTGTCCGGTGCCCGGCGAACCACGATATTCCTGACCCGCGGTGCAAGCTCAAATTCGGGGCCCAAGCATAAATTTACCGCGACAATGAACGGTATTCGGTCTTCCGCAGCAATGAACCGCGACGGGCGTAGCTCTGCTCACACGCATGCATATCTACGCGATACGGAGGTTGCTATCTTTGCCATGTATTTCGTCAACGAAGGGACGTGTTGAATGCAGAAGCTAGGCCGGGGAGACAT
>WNFB01004581.1_pt1 | contig 16187 bp, 12 predicted proteins | sample 5400501 | NCBI WGS metagenome assembly WNFB01 (sample SAMN13153341, study PRJNA577476) | soil metagenome | isolation source: 200 cm saprolite under Douglas fir tree site 2 hole 1 | place: USA:California | collected 2015-04-18
AAACCGGCGGCAGCAGTAGGCTATGCAACGACGCCAGACTTGAGCGGGGTTGGCTGTCAAAAAACCGTAGACAGTCAGTAAGAAGATGTTTTTCTCTTGACAGCCCTTTCATAGAACAAATCGTTGGACGCGAGCGGCGATAGCGTGTACTCCGATAAAACCCAGAATCCCTATTTCGTCTGAATGAATAGCGCTCCTCGGGATCTTTGGCTAAACACCGCCGCACGATTCTTTGAGCCCTTCATTTGCCATTCCTTCGTTGACGTTGAGCACGCCCGACAGTTCGATAAACATGGACGGGCGGCCGTAGAGGTGTCTATTACGAATGCGGATGACTCGAGAGTTGCACTTGGATTCGGGGGCCGCCTGTTGATTTCAGTCTTGTTTCCCTCGCGCTTTTGCTTGAAACTAGGCCGCGAAAAGGTTTTTGATTAATCTATGACCCACCGCGATCAAACCAAAAGGCGACACGAGAGAAGCGCTCCTATGATCCCTCATTCTGATCCTATCGGTGGATCTGGCTCGCTCGAGGCAGCCATGATGCGCGAAAAGCAGCCGGTCAAGCGTTTTTTCAAAATGCTGGGGCCCGGATTGATCACCGGAGCCTCAGATGACGATCCTTCGGGTATTGGCACCTATGCCGTCGCAGGTGCTTCTCTTGGCTTCTCGACACTCTGGACCGCTCTCTTCAGCTTGCCGCTGCTGATCGCCATACAGCTTACGTGCGCCCGGATCGGGATGGTCAGCGGCATGGGGCTTACTGCCGTCTTGCGACGCCACTATTCGCGGAATCTGTTGTACGTGACAGTTGCCGGATTGGTCATCGCCAATACGATTAATGCCGGCGCGGATATTGGGGCCATCGCGGCGGCGATCAATCTCCTGATACCCGTACCCGTTGCGGCGCTGATAGTGCCGATCGCGCTGGTCATTCTGGCGCTTCAAATCTGGGGTTCGTACCGCCTGATTGCCAAGACATTCAAGTGGCTAACGCTCGCCTTAGTCGCCTACATTGGCTCGGCGCTCTACGCGAAGCCTGACACCGTCGAGGTCCTCAAAGCGACGTTTATTCCGAAACTCAGTTTCGACCCGAGCTTTCTCGCGATGCTGGTCGCTCTTCTAGGCACGACGATCTCGCCTTATCTCTTCTTTTGGCAAGCGGATCAGGAAGTCGAGGAGGAAATCGGTTTCGGTCGCGTGACCCAAGCGCAGCGTCAGGGTGCCACGGATGCCGAGATGAAATACGCGCGCTGGGATGTGTACATAGGAGGGTTTTTGTCGAACCTCGTTATGTACTTTATAATCCTGGCGACCGCCGCTACATTGTTCAAAACCGGCCAGACTAACATCCAGTCGGCAACTGATGCAGCACAGGCTCTGAAACCTCTGGCTGGCCGAGGCGCATCGGTCCTGCTCGCAGTGGGCCTAATCGGTAGCGGTTTTCTGGCAGTTCCGATTCTTACTGGATCGAGCGCTTATGCCGTGACTGAGGCGTTCAGGGGACGGTATGGCCTTAGTCAAAAACTGCGCGACGCAAAACTGTTCTACGGCGTGATCATCGGCTCCACATTTGTAGGTCTGCTGATTAACTTTTTGGGCATTAACCCAATCCGGTCGCTCTTTATGGCGGCCGTCATTAATGGTTTTCTAGCTCCGCCGCTACTGGTGGTGATCATGCTCATTGCCAACAACCGGAAAGTTATGAAGGACCGCGTAAACGGTCGCTGGACCAACATCTTCGGCTGGACTACGGCGCTCGTAATGTTCGCGGCCGCTGTCGCCCTAGTCCTAACGTGGGAATAACGGGCGGCTTAGACAGAAGGGAAAGCATTTTCATGGTTCGTGAAACAGCAGAGCCGACCGTAATCTTGGCGCCTCTTGCGCGCGCGATATTTCTGATTCTTGTTCTTGGCGTTTCAAGCCTCTCGGCATTAGCCCAATCGACCGGCGCACCCCAACCATCGCCGAGTACTGACAGCTCTGCAGCCAAGCAGTCCGATCCGTCTACAGACACGCGTGACCCGGTTGAACGCTCTGATGAGTTCAAATCCAAATTAACCTTCGGAATTTACTTCACGCCCGGCGGGCGCGCCTACGATCTTAACCTGCGGCACCAGTTTGGATCACTTACCGCATGGATCGCGGGGTTTTACGACCCGCAAACCAACAAGCTCATACGCGTCGGCGCGCAGTACGACTACAAGAAAGGCTGGTTCCACTTCGTTCCAACTTTGGAAGTCTCGACAACCAGAGCGATGTCCGGATCGCTCTACTCGGAACTTGGTTCGGGAAAGACGATTGCAATTGTTGGGGTGGGGCGAACGAATCTGAGGCCCTTCTTCGATCTCTTCTGGGATCCAGGTGACTCGGTGCAACTTGGAATCGGACACAAGATCAGCAACTATGATCGCATTCAAGGGTACACGATCTTTGACGTTCGTCTGCACACGGAGCAACAAAACACTCACGTGCTCTGGCGACACAAGCTAAACGCCAGCAACGGAATCACCTTTGATGGGGTTTTCAAGACCGGGCATGGCGATTCCGGCGTGTTCATCCGGGCTGTCGGCATTGGTGTTTACTATGACCGGGAGAAATGGTTCTGGAAGCTCTACTACGATCCACACGTGAACTTCAGTGACCACACCATGGTTCGCACCGGCATCGGACTAAAGTTCTAGAGCTCTAGAGCATTGTCTCGCACATTCCTTTCCTAAACGTGCCTTGCGAGAACACTACCGCAAGTCTATGCTGAGGCGCCCGATTGCTGAAAACCAATCTTGGAGAATCAGACCAGAGCCTTGAAAACACAGGAAGCGAGAAAGATAGAAAAGAAGCTGTTCTCGGCCTTACATGCCCTCAAGTATCGTAACTTCAAACTCTTCTTTGGCAGCCAGTTCATTTCTATCACGGGCAACTATATTCAGACGGTCGCCCAGGCTTGGTTGGTATACCGGCTCACGGGTTCGGCCACGCTCTTGGGTCTGGTGGCCTTCTCTGGACAGATTTCCATTTTTGTGCTCGCCCCGATCAGCGGGTATGTCGCTGATGCCAAGTCGCGGCGCGGCATTCTTTTCGCCACTCAGATTGCACCAATGCTGTGTAGCTTCGTGTTGGCGGTACTCACGCTAACCGGGCGCGTTCAAGTTTGGCATGTGTTCACAATTGCGGCGTTGCTGGGAGTTGTTAACGCATTCGACTTTCCCGTGCGGCAGGCGTTTGTCGCTGAGTTGGTCGGGAAAGAGGACTTGATGAGCGCGGTCACGCTCAATTCTTCGATGATTAACAGCGCTCGGACAATTGGCCCAGGCATCGGCGGATTGTTGGTGGCGAGCGTAGGCGAAGGCTGGTGCTTTCTTGGCAACGCCTTGAGTTACGTTGCCGTCATTATCGGCCTGATGATGATCAAGGCCGAGTCTAAGCCTCACAAGCCCGCTCAACACTTTCGCGCCGGTGTCGTGGAGGCTTTCAATTTTGTTCGACACACCGGCCCAGTCGGAGCCCTTCTAGTGTTGCTCGGTCTCATCAGCTTTATGGGATTGCGCTACGAGATCCTGATGCCGGTGTATGCACGAGAAGTGTTGCATGGCGGTCCGAGGGAATTCGGATTACTAATGGGTGCGTCAGGCGTCGGCGCAATACTCGGCTCGCTCGTTCTGGCCACTCTCGGCAACGTGCGAACGCTAGGTGACTGGGTGGGGCTTGCAGCCGCGGGCTTCGGCAGCAGTCTGGTGCTGCTTTCGTTTTCACATTCTTTTTTGATCGCGCTCGTTGTCATGTTACTCATTGGCTTCACAATGGTGACCCAGTTAGACGCCTCGAACACTCTCGTGCAGCGAATCGTCCCTGACGAAATGCGCGGTCGGGTCATGGCGATCTGGACCATGATGCTGAGCGGGCTCGCGCCGTTCGGATCGCTCTTGGTTGGCGTGCTCGCCCAGCACTTCACCGCGCGAAGAACATTCGCGGCTGGCGGAATGGCGTGTGTTATGGGTGCGATGGCCTTTGGGTTTTGCTTGCCGATACTTCAACGCGAGGCGCGCAACCTTATCACGAAAAGTACTTAAGCCCAAGAAGCAGGAATCATAACTCGCTGTCAGTATCCAGCCCAGCGCGTCACGGGAGGATAGCCGCCTTTTGGAGCGTTTCTTGATCATCTGATCAAGGTTTCAATAAAGGGCTATTACCAAATCAATTTGGCTACGACGCTTACTTTGGATTTGGGGCGTGGCGCAGCGGTCGCGTATTGCGCTTGTGGAATGATGGCCGAAAAGACGGCGTCCGACACTCTGGCTTCCGTCCCCTAACTCATTGATCGTTGGACGCGAGCGGCGGGAGCGCCTCTCGCAACTAGCTTGATGCGGCAAGGGTGCTTTGATTCGCGCCGCCGCGTCAACTCTGACGTTGGGCGCTGGTTCTGGCGGAGATCATCGTGCATGACGTGAAGGAGATTGAAGCCGCGTTGACTGAATACGTTGATGCATTAGACGACAGGCTCCTACACACGTCAGTCGCAAACGATTCGTCACGTGTACGTAGGCCATTTGGCTGCGGCTGCCCTTGTGTATGCGATTCTGCATCGGGCCGAACCGATTTCTCGGCTGAAGGAAAAGATAGCAGAAGAACGTCATAATTATGGGGGCTATTTACAAGGAAGCGAAGGCCCAACAACTCGTGATGTGCGGCACAGCACCTCAACGAGAATACGGCAGTCTGGCACCCTCAATTTCGGCGCTGCGCGGATCGCGTGGGCGGCGCGCCGCGCTTTGGCGACTCGGGGCAGAGGGTCGGACACTGCCGCTCGCAATCGAGCGATCGCGGCTTGAACGGCGAGTTGCCGTTGGAGAGCGCGACCGCCTTTTCCCACATCCTCACGAACCCTTCGGCTGACGCGAACAGCGCGTCGAACTCCGTCGGCGCCATCCCGATATTTTTCAGATCCTGCAGCATGTCGGGCAGCAGGCCGTAGTTGGCCAGACCCTCGTTGTTAAAATCGTAGCGGTGATCCCCCATCTCGTATTGAGCGATAGCGTCGGGCGCGCACGGCTTGGTCTCGCAATACTTCACCATAGTTTTCGGATCCTGACGGATCTGGTACTGCTTTTCCGCCCATGCCTCGTGCTTCGAATCGAAGCCGTGGCGCGACGCGCCCCAGCAGGCATTCCGGCCAAAGCGCGGTGAGACAGACGGAATGAACGTGAAATCCGTAGCGAGGCCGACGCCGGTGCCGTGCATTGCGCCAAGGCCGTAGCGGAACGATTGCAAAAACCCCTTCGAAGACATGGCGCAGTCGTTGCCCGCGGCCGCCGCGAGCGCAGGGTCGGTCGGCTCCTCAGCGACGAAGGGTCCGACAGCACCGCCCGTGCGGCGCAGCATTTCGACCTGCCGATCGCTCACCTCGTACTCGGACGGCAGTAGGGCCGCAACCTTCGTCTGCGCCGGCGGCTGAAACGACAGCCTCCGGAAGTGCGCGTGCGACACGAACAGCGGATATGCCAGCGCGTCACACGATGGCGCACTACCTGGTCCATATCCGGCGCATTCCGAATGTCCCTGAGCGGCCAGCATCGAGCCGATCAGTGCGTAGGTGTCGTACACGGTTTGCTCGGACATGTGCGCCAGGTCAACGATCATGCCCATCTTGAGGAGGTCTTGAATATACTCGCGCCCATCATCGGTCAATCCTCGCTTGTTCATGTGTCCTGGCTGGTTCTCGCAGTCCTCCGCGTCCTCGTAAACGTTGACAGATTTGACGAGCGGTGTGTTTCCGCTCAGGATGGCACGACTTTGACTCTTGCCAAAGCGAAACAGCACGCACTCGCCGGGCAGTACGCGCTTGTCCTTGTCCTGGGGACGGCACCCGCTGTCTTTAACGTCGAAGAATCGTGCGGGCCAGCGCGGCAGCTCGCGCGCGTGCAGGTTCAACTTTCCCCGGTTCAGCAGGTCGTTTAGAGTGTTGTACGCCGGTTCGAACGCCGCGGCTCCTCCAAGTCTGCCGTTCGGCGCATGAACCGGGAAAGCCTGGCGGATGCCGAGATCCCACAGATATTGGACTTCCTCTTCCAGAGAGTTCATGCCGTCGATTCGGCCGATGCCGTCCATCTCGATACCGAGCACGATCGCGAGCTTGCCGCGGCCGATGATTTCGCGGGCCTCGTCCGGCGTGTAGGCGATCTCCATCCAATCCTGGTTCATTCTGGCGAGCTGCCGCGCCGCACATATCTGCGCCTCGAGGATCGCCCGCTCGGTGCCGGGATGGATCTCGCCGTCGCCACCCACGTGGGCTGTCAGGTACTCGGCACCGAGGTTTTGCACCGCGAGCACGGTCATCAGCCGCAGACCGCCTTCCCACGCGCGGTGGATCTGCGTGATGTGCATTTGTTCGTGCGCACCGGACAGGAAGGTCGGGAAGTCGCGAAAGGACGGACCGCCCGTGTGCGGATGCCGAACCACCTGAGTTCGAAAAAAGTGCAGCAACGTGCGCCACATCGGCTGATCCCTGCGCACTCGCTCTTCGACGCTGTCGATGAACAGCTCCGCCGACGGGCCGCCGCCGTGGCCGCGAATACAGTCGGGAATATCCTCAGCCTCCAGTCTGCGCCCCTGCGAACGGTCGACATAGTCGGCATATCTGCCGCCCGGTACGCCCCACACCGTGCGCACGCCGTTCAGCGCGCCGAACGCGATGTAGTTTGTCAGGTGCGTGTGGTAATCGGCTAGACCCCAAATCTGCGGCCGATAAGGACCGGGGGCATTGGCGCTGAACCTAATAAAGTCAACGCCAATGTGCTCCGAGGTGGAGTCGTCAATAATCCTTAAACGCGCGATTCGTCCTAAGAGAAACTCCGGCAGAAGAATGCTCTTCTGTTTGAGTAAGTCGAGAGCAAGTCCGTCCGGATCTTTCCTTCCCGTGACTGCCACCGCAGTTAGATACTGGCCCGCACGAATCGGAACTTCGGCTCGCTTATCTAAAGCGGTTTGCGTTTCCGCCCAGGTCTTGATGCGACGCTCGAGCTCATCGGCATCAGTCGGTGAAGTGACAAGGATCTGCAGTTCCAACCTTTCGTAAGCTACATCTTCGCTACCTCCGATTAGGAAGCTGAAGTATGGTGTCGCGCGGCTTAGCGTGAAATCAACCGAAGTTAATTCACCCTTTAAGGCATCGTCAGTGAGGATTAAGTACCGTCCATGATGACCTATTGGATACGAAAGATTTCGCCAATAGTCGCCGCCAACTTTCACGACATTAGTACGGTCTGTGCGCACACTAGCCCCCTCGATTGGTTGTGACCCAAATGCCGGCCCGGACTTGGTCCAGTGCTCAAGCCCATGCTCAAAGTCGAAGTTGTAATCTTGCGTCACAACCTTGGAGTCAGCGGGCTTGTTTGCCCGCTCGAGGATTGACCCGTCGAGTCTAATCGTCTGGCCTCTCGAAACAGCATGCGTCAGCCAAGCGGTTATGAGAATTGCAAAGAGCATTCTTGCGAAGCAGGTCATTGCGCAACCTCACTTAGTGAGAAGAATCAAGCAAAGCGTCTGTTTTGAATCTCGGGTAGTGCTGTGAATCTTACTCCTGCTGCTGCGGATCGCTCAATTGATCGCCGGCTTCGCAATTTTTCTTTTGGGCTATTGGATGTGGCTATATCTTTGGTTCTGGGATAATCACAGTTGGGAACAAAGACGATTTATCGGGGGGTCGCCGTAATATTTAAGCTCGGTTGCGTTCGCATCTGACGGTACCGGTTGGTTGGTTGGTAGTAAATCTGTCGTGGCCGACTCAGTCTGGTCAGAGTTGGCGCTGAGCGTACACTTTCAGCCCCCGCCAAGTGCGCGCATCATATGCGAGCTTTGCCGGAAGCCAACTCATGTCCGAGGGTTGAGGATTATTGACGTCACAATCCAGCATTACTTATTACGTAAGGCACTCGGCACGCCGCCATTCAGTTGGCGAATGCTAAAGGTAAAGCCGACCGTCACTTTGTGATCAGCCTTCCTGAAAACTGGCGGCACTGCTCCATATTCATGTTTGAAACTTAACGCAAAAGTATCGGTTAGCTTCAATCCAAGTTCCGTCTTTAAGTAGTGCCGCGGGTTCTTGCCGAGGAAAGGCGCGTCTACGTCCTGACCGTTGACGGTCTTGGTCAAGGTGAATACCTCGCGCGCCAGCGGCATGCGCAACATGTAAGAGCTGGACAATTCAACACCCTTGAAGCCGGGCAGCTTAGGATTGAACCGATATAATAAACTTGCTCCCACGACTCCGCGCGCGACCGCCCGACCTACATTAGGGGTAACCGCGTTATGGAAGTTATGGCCCACTTCAAAACCTGCCGTAGGAGTAAGGACGGCCATAGCTTCCTTCGTGCTGTGAATAATCCGGGGAAAGAGGCGTAGCGGGAAGTCGAGTGAGGGCGCACTAATGAAACTTACCGTCTTACCCTTGCGATCGAATTCACCTCCGGCTGCAAGCCAAGTAAACCGCACCCCTTGCATCGGTCCATGGAATTTGTTTACCAGAGTGTTTTGATAGACCAAGAAGATTCGATAGCTGTCCGGATCAACTTTCTTGCGTTTGTCTGTCTTAACCGTACCAAGAAAACCAAGTTGTCCTCGCGTTACATGCTGATGATCCAAATCCCACACCATCCCGATTGATCCGTCAATTGAATACTGCGGAGCGCTGTGAATTGCGGGACTATAACTAGCACTGAAATACAGATCTGCATTCTGTTTGTTTTGGGCAGGACCGACACTTGCTGTCCCTCCTGTCGTCGAGTCGGACTTTGGCACTTGATAAACCGTAACGCTCTTAGGTCCGAACTTAATGATCAACTGCGCCGCCGCACGGATAAGTGAGTTAATCGACGTGTCGACCGGCATTAAGGAGAACATTGAGTTGTCCTTATCGGCTTCAATCGACGTCATATCGACCTTTTGCACGTTATTGGATTTATCAAGAGCTACCACCGTCCAGTTCGCAATTTCGTTCCAGCCAGTCACCGACTTCGGCGGCAAGTAGACATCGATCCTGAACGTCGCCGGATCAAGTGAGACGTTCTTTTCGAGAGGCACCTGCGCCGGACAAGTTATGGCAAAGCATGTTACAGCAATGACAATTAACAATGTTTTCATTTGCGTGGCGCTCCTTGGATAGATGAAACCACGTCAATGAGCCGGGTGTCAGGCGCGGATGGAATGTTAGGCGGCGGGACGTAGCCAGCTGTATCGACACCGCTGGCCACGCAATTGCGAAAGATCAGGGTATCCAACGCAAGTTCATTGAGCGTTGCGGTCCAGGCCGTTGAGCGAGCGCAACCGGACACGATTGACCTCGCCCGCGCGCCACCCAACACGTCGGGGGCAGCGGCTGATTTTCCCGCGCCCGCAAGTGGTGTCTTGTTAGCTTCATTGTCAACCATGTGTGTTCTCCCTGTTGAGCGTTTCAAACTAGTACTTGTGCTTTTAGGACCGCAGACACTTAGTCCAACTTCTGTGGCCGCCGCTAACTCTTGCTAAAGCGTCTCGATTGGTTTCGAAAGATGTAGTGCGCTGAAACCAATTCTTCTCTCATGGTGAGATTTCCTTCTGAATCACTCTTGAATCGTTCACTCCTCAAACCAACGTAGCTCAATCCATAAACTACGACTACAGCTACCTCTAGCGATTTTCACTTATGGGTTTGGTCCCAAAACCTTGTAACCAAGAGTACTTCGAATTTGCCGCTCAACCTCCTTGTCGCGTTTGACTCGTTCTTCCCTGGCTCTATTGGTTTGAGCGGGCGAGGCCGCGACAGGCGCAATGCTCTCGATCGGTGCGCTCATCATTCCCAGCGGCTGACTGACAACCTTCTTGGTCAACGGAATATTGTCCTTGGGCGTGTTCTTGATCGATATCTCACGCAAGAGAATAAATTTCTGCAACTTACCCGTGCTGATACCTCCATATCTTGTCATTAGCTCTTCCTCAACATCTGTACCAGCCTCAGGTGTTGCGCCGCATGATGGAGAAGCGCCTGAGACGTACGCTTCCCCTTCCTTTACCTGCTCCGCGGGCAGCCACTTCAGGTGCAACTCTCCGGCGACTCGCACTCCAGCTTCCGGAGGAGGCAGAGTGAAAGTTACGCGCACCCCAACTCCCGGGATGGGCACTATGTCTGGAGGACTGAGCTGCGCACTGGCGTTATTCGCAAAGAATTGCGTTGGGTCAAACTCAACCGACGTGGCGCCATTTCTCCAAGGCAGCATGAACGTATACGTATTGCCATACAGATCCAAATAGTGATTGTCTCGACTACAGAATCCTTCACCACCCCAGTTGCGCACGAACATGGCCCAGAAATCCTCAGTCGCAGTCGTTTTTTCCTTCACCCTAATCGCCATTGCGTAAACTGGATGGAGTTCGGTGTAGCAACCGTGCACACAGTCCAGACCGACCAGTCCGGTCACTATGGCATAGCTACCATCGACTTTCGCTGCGGCTGCAGCCAGCGGGTTTGACGTAACCGGCGCTTTCCACCAAGGCGTAACTGCCTTGCGGAACTCCTCCCACCATGGCGTGCTGAAATGATCTACGGTTTCTGAGGCGTCAAATTCAATGTGTAAGGCTCCTCCAAAGTTTGCAAAATTGGAGCAAGTTGCGCCGGCATAATTCCTAGTAAGGAATGCGAAATCGTAGTCATCGTCAAAGGCGGAGTTTCCTTCCCAACCAAGCCAACCTTCATAGGTTCCCGAAAACCAATTTTGATGTCCGTTCTTAACTCCATCATGGCCTAGTGAGCAGATCTGGGCCTTCGGAACTCTGGGTATATCTGGTCCGGTTATCTGACTCGAACAGGGAGTTGCTGCAAAGATGCACTTTGGATCACTCAATGGAAGCGGCTTTGACCATGTAGGATTCAATGGCAGTAAATTGGAGTCGAGCGTCTTGTTCCAGTTGAAGTCATAATCCCTTGCTTGTGTTTGGGTCGAACCGACTGATGAATCAGTAATTGTTAGCTCGACAAAAGCATGCGGCGCATATTGTTTGGTGGTGTCGTCGTAACACTGCTGTGGATTCCCTTTGTCGCGCTTCTTGTCGTTGTAGTCGTTATCATCGTACTGATCGTCCTCGTAACCAAGACGAAGAAACTGCGAGGCGGAAGAAATTGGCAGCGAGGCGACCGTTACGGTCTGATTATTTACATTGGCAAGGCGGGTCAAGCCGGCGGTGGCACCGGGAATCCAAATCAGACCGTGGTACAGTCGGTCAGCGTTCGCTCCGAGTGGATCAACATAAAGTTTCCACGTCCTTCCATGGCCTCCTGTGCGCACACAGCCACCGGCGCGTATAGACACTTGATCGCCCGGCTTGAAAGAGATCTCGCGGTATCGGCTCAGGCGATGTTTGACATCGGGCTCCGTGATGATCCATTTGACGACTCCGGGCGCGACGGCTGTAGATATAGGATGCTGCGCACGAACCGAGTTCACTACCACGAACAACAAAACTAAAGCGGGAACGAAGATAAACCTTGAGTGAAGCTGAAGCGCTCGCGCATTGTCGGACATGACGATCCACCTTGGGAGAATGTTTTCAAGCCTTACCAAAACGAAAACGAAGCACTTGGGTGAGAAAGACTCTTACATCTACCCTGATTGAGTTTTCATCTGAAGCAAGCGGAAATGCCGAACTAATCGCCTCACTTCTCCTTGCATTTCTGCATTTCTCTTTTGTCCCTCATGTCCCTCAATTCGGTGATATAAGCCGCGATTCGATGCGACAGAGCATACGATAGCCATCGAACTTCAATTCGTGCACCCACTCATCGCCGGATGGTGGTTCTTTCACGAGCGTTGCAAGCTGAGGTGCAACGAAGTTTGGCGGCCCAGCCTTGCGGCTCCACGTAAATTTCTGATGTCTTGATGGGCCATGATGTGCAGTAAACCTTCGGGTGCATGTATATCAACGCTCGTGCAAAAGCCCACACAACCTCTCCTTCAAAAAAGACACTTCAGCGCGTCAGTTGTATCCAGCCTGGCTGGAAGAAGGCAAAAGTTTTTGCCGGCCACCGGCCTCATCTCAGTCGTGCAGTGTGGGCGGTAATGTTCCCAGTACAAGGGAAACCCTACACTGATATCGCGAATGAAATGTCGGTACTCTTGGATCGACGCCTGGCCGTATCGACGCAGTGGCCCCGTCTTTCGAGTAGTCGATTCCGGCGGGATCGAACGTCTTAAATTGGCAGCCATCATCTTTGAGTATTCGATGACTTATGAAATCATGCGCGCTCACCTGCTGAGGGATTTGGCTCCGAACGGTTTGTTGTCGGCGTAACGGTCGCCCAACAAATCGTTGGACCGGAGCGCGGGCCGCGTGTTTGTCTCAAATCTTAAGAGCTAGCGCAGGATATTCTCCATCGACGCTTTTGCTATTCCATTGGCGTTGCATCACTAAGATCGGCCAAAGCTCTATCAGCCCTTCAAGATCAAAGGCTCCAATTAGCACGGTCCTCATGCGTGAGATGTTCTTTGACCGATTCGAGTGGCAGCATAGATGGCTAATCCTAGGGCTATTGCTATGGATACGTCGCGCGCCTCGCGCCATCCGCTGTTTGCTAACAGCCAAAGACACAGAATTACGCAGATGATCGAAATCAACATCCCACCCGGCACTTCAAATAAACTCGGCAGTTCTCCGCGAGTCCCAACTGCGGCAACACCCTTCCTTCTTCGCCGACGCAAAACCGGTAGCGCCACGCAGGTGCTGGCATAAACGATTACCCTGGTGATCACGGAAACTCTCAAAGCATAGATGAACGTGCCTGAGAGTGAGAGCAACAGGACCGTTGCCGCGGTAACCAGGATGGACACATGAGGAGTGCGAAATCGCCGGTGAACGCTCGCCAGTTGGATCGGGAGTTGGCCCTGCGCCGCCATCGCGAAGGGCAGCCGCGTACTCGCCAGCATGATCACATTCAGCGTTCCGAAGATTCCGACCAGCGCGCCGGCTGAGATCATCACCGGTCCTAAATCGCCAAGAAAACTGTGACTGGCGTCAGCAAGCGGCCGTTCCGAAGCGGCTAGTTGCGGCAACGTGCCAATGCACACAACTTGAATCAACAGAAACAGCACGACCGCAACGCTCAATGCCACAATCAAGGCAAAGGGTATGAATCGCCGCGGTTGGCGGATCTCGCCTGAGTTCACCAGCACCGCCTCAAAGCCAGAGAACAGATAGACCAGCATCAACACCGCCGCCGAGAACGATCCCAGGCTTGGTCCCGCCGCCAGCGTGAAATGTGCAGGGCTGATGAAGAACAATCCCCCGGCAACGAACACCACCAACGGGATCAGCTTACTGACGGTGAATACGTTGCCGGCTCGTGTCGACTCTTTGACTCCTATTAAGTTAATGGTGGTGAGAAGAACCACGAGCGACGTGATGATTGCAATTCGCGGAAGTCCTGCTTCGGCAGCCCGCCAGAAGTAACCAAGGTAAGCGATGAATACCTGCACCAGCGTTGCGAAACCCGCCAGCCTGGTCAGCCACATTAACCATCCAACCAGGAAGGCGAGCGTGGGCCCGAACGTCTCTCTGGCATAGAGATAGGGACCACCTGTGCCACTAAAACGGCTGCCCACTTCCGCAAAGCAAAGCGCGATCAGCCCGATGATCACCGCGCAGACGGCGAACGCCGCCAGACTGTAGTTTCCCACCGTCCTTTGCACGTCCGACGGAAGTCTGAGGATGCCGGCGCCCACCGTAACGTTGACTAGCAGGGCAACCAGATCCCACTTCCGAATTTCGCGGTTTAAGCCTTCAGGCGTCAAACGATATGGTCGCTCTCGATCCTTTGACCGCAATGCCTCCGCGATCTCCCGGCGTCACTGAACCGAAGCGTTCCGCGAACACGTCCGGCAGCGGGCGCCCCTTGGGTGGCGCTACCCACAGTCGCAGCAGGTGGCGCTTACGATCAGGCTCAGCAAAGTCTTCGAACGCGGTTCGATCGTGGAGAATTGTGTGGTTGTGCACGAGCTGTATATCGCCAGGTTGAAGCTCCATCGTCAAGTTGAGCTTTGGATCGTTCGCCAGTTCGTCAAACAGATCCAGAGCTTCAATCTGAACGGGACTGAGCGGTGCGACTCCGGGAAAGCGGCGGGCCGACTCGATGTATTGTCTCTGATAGATTGCGGAAAGCAGACCTTCGTGCCAGTTGAAAACCGGGATCAAGAAATAGGGACTGCCTCCTTCGGGGACTTCACCACGTCGATCCGTTTCAATCGGCTCGACCAACACACTGAGGAGATCCGGCCGGCGGCGCCGCATCTCATTAAAGATCGTCATGGAAGACACCAAGCTTGATAAGCCGCCGGATCTCGCTGCTCGCAGACACAACAGCCCGACGACGTCACACGAGTCGGTGTGGTGGGTTTGGCGCTCACGGGTCTGGTAAATCCGCGCATTGGGATCCGCGCTGGAGCGTCCGAGGTCCTTAACATGCCCAAGCAAGTGTCCTCCGGCGTTCTGCATCCGCAGGTGGCCAAGGTGAATCCCAATCCCGAGAAACGCAATTGCCGCTTCGCGTTTGGTCCAACGCTCAACCGGCAGGGCCTTAATCAGCACGAAGCTGCGGCCGCTGAGCACTTCTTTCAGTAATCGCCGAAGGCGCGGGCCAAGAGTGGGGAGCGGAAAGTCCTCGGTATTGATCGACGTGAGGTCGACGGATGACTTTGCCAATTCCCTGGCAGCGCTCTCCACTTCGGCAATCTCGGCTTCGGACAGGCGCTCAATCCAATCGGTTCGTCCCTTCAGATCCTGACCGTACCATGCGGAGCGATCGTCAATCTCAGGTGGCAAAGCAGCATTAGGTAAAGGACAAACGACGGAAATCACGACTCTCTCAACTCCTTAGTATTTGTGCGATCATCCCTTGTAGCCGCGAATCGTTCATGATCAATTCATGATATCAGACACCCAGGTAGCGTGTGACCGTGCGGGTGCTTACACCCAGGGCCGTAGCGATCTCGTCCATGCTTAAACCCTTGCGCTTCAGCTCCCGTGCTCTGCCTGGTTTTGCCTTGGTGCTACCTACTGCACGCCCGGTATAGACCCCCACGCAGGTTGCGACTCAAACGATCAAGCTTGGCTCAAAGTTCTCCCGAGGTTCAGTGTATCGATTCCGAAGCGCTAGAAATGCGTCGCAGGTTGGCGCGCATTGAGGCGAAGGAGCACATCTCCGTTGGCGAAGCCGCGTTACTTCTCAGTTGTTCTGACGGGCACATTCGCAACCTAGTCCAGCGCGCGATTGATGAAACAACTGAACACCCGATCCCATTTCGTGATCTGGATGGCGTTGTCGTCTTTCCGATTCATGAACTCTTAGAGTGGACACGAACTCACAAACGTAAGTCGAAGAAGGCAATTCAAAAAACAAAGACGCAACTGAGGGCTATTTCTTCATGAAGTTCTTGCGACCGTTTGATTCGCGATTTATACTCACGCCGCTCCAACTCGCGCTTGCAATCTGCCCGCTAACACGAGAAGGGAGCGGCAAATGAGAGTTCGAAAACGTGGGCAATTTTGGTCCTACGAGTTCATGGAAAGTGGGGTCCGATGCTTTGGAACGTTCAACGGTAAGAGAGGGATGCGTTGTGCTGGCTCGGGACGCGAAGCTAAGGACTTCGCGTCTGAAATTCGCATCAAGGTGCGCAACGGATCGTTCAACACCGAGGAGCCCGGAAGGGGTGCGGACTTACAGAAGTTCTCGTCATTCTTCGACACGGTGTATTTACCGTACTCGAAGGAGAACAAAGGAACGTGGAAACATGACGAGTTTCGCGGCGAGGTGCTAAAGGACTTCTTCAGTGGCAGGAGCCATGGGGAGGTCGCGCCGATTTTCTTCGCCGCGTCGAAACTCCCAGCGAACTCGGCGACTGGTCATACGAGGCTGTGGAGACCAAGCTCGCAAAATCAACGAAGGCTCGCGCCCTGATCCAGCTTTGCCTTTATTCCGAACTCGTGGCCGCTATCCAAGGCAGAGAACCCGAAAGAGTGCATGTGGTTCTTGGTCGAGGCGCACAGCCCGAAGGTTTTCCTGTCCAGCGCTATCTTGCTTACTTCCGCAAAATAAAACGCGAATTCCTAGCGGCGTTTGCGGCAAAGCGTGCGACTTATGCCGACCCGGTAGAGCACTGCCGCGTGTGCGACTG
>WNFB01002442.1_pt1 | contig 16182 bp, 9 predicted proteins | sample 5400501 | NCBI WGS metagenome assembly WNFB01 (sample SAMN13153341, study PRJNA577476) | soil metagenome | isolation source: 200 cm saprolite under Douglas fir tree site 2 hole 1 | place: USA:California | collected 2015-04-18
TACGGCCCGAGATCAGCGAGGTGTCCCGTGCCTGTCGTGCCATCATGCCTACTGGAACCAGCCTGGGTCGAGTTCCGCGCGCTGCTGAACGAGCATCGCGGCGGTGAGCCGCCGGAGTTCGCCCCGGGTCACCCGTGGGGCTGTCACCGTCGCCGTGTCCCGGACAGGGTGGTGTCCGGGCATGTCATCGATGCTTTAGTGCACGGGTCGGGGTATGAGCGGATTGCCACGCCGGGCTGCTCGGACCGGACCATCCGGCGGCGGCTGGCCCAGTGGGCGGGCTGGGGGCTGGCCGAGGAGCTGCACGCTGCCGCCTTGCGCGCCTACGACCAGGTCATCGGCCTGGAACTCGGCGACATCCCGGTGGATGGGTGCATGACCAGGGCGCCGTGCGGCGGGGAGAAGGCCGGCCCTTCCCCGGTGGACCGGCGCAAGAGCGGCCTGAAGCGCCCGGCTGCCAGCGACGGGTACGGCATTCCCCTCGGCATGGTCTCCGCCGGAGCTAACCGGCACGACTCGCCGCTGCTTGCGCCCACCCTCGCCGCAGCGCGGGCGCAGGTGGGGCCGATGCCCGGCGATGTCACTGCGCACCTGGACGCCGCCTGCGACTCAGCCCCCACCCGCGAACTGCTCACCGGGCTGGGATTCGACGGCGACATCGCCCGCAAGGGCGTGCCCGCACCCGTCCAGGCCGGCGGCCGCTGGGTGATCGAACGGACGAACTCGTGGATGAACGGCTACGGCAAGCTGCGACGCTGCACCGAACGCAACGGCAAGATCGTCGACTTCTACCTCTATCTCGCGGCAGCCTTCGTCACTATCCGTCAGCTCATCCAGCGAGCCCGCAACCGCTACCGGTGGGACGCCCGTCCGACGACCAAGCGACTGAAGTGATCTCTATTGCCGGGCGCTCTTAGTGTCTCAGAAACGTGTCGGTTCCCTGGTCCCAGTCGACGTGATGGCTGAGACGGGACAACGATGCCGCTGATCGGCACGCAGCGCCACAGCCGCTGATAGGCACGCAGCAGCGCTACAGCCGCGCCGCGAAAGGGTCCGCCGGCCGGCGTGTCTCGGCCTGCGCCTCGGTCAGCGCGCCGGCCCGGGATTCCAGGGCCGCCAGACGTCGGCGGATCTCATCCAGTTCGCTCAAGGCCGCCTTCTCCCTGGCGATTTCCGCCAGAGATCAGGATAGGTCGCCCATGACAAACCGGATCAGGCATTCAGCCAGCGCCAGGCTCCTCTCCCTCGCCCATGATCATTTCCCGTTCATGATCGGTGATCTTGGCCGAGCGCGGCTGCTGGGCCCCAGCGCCGCGGCGCTTTCGCCGGACCTGGGGCCTTCGGCCAGATCGTCGCGGCAGATAGGACAAAGCGACGTAAGCTGCTGCCTGCCCAAGAACGTCACAGGAATCAGTACGCTGAAGGCAGCACGGCATTGATCCGGCAATCACCGGTGAGCCTCCGGAAGAACGGGTGCCCGGGCACCTCAGTAGAACCGGACGGGCGGGCCCGTCATAGCCTGCGAACGAGCGGTCGCGGTACGCCTGGTCAACGGGGCGGCCCGCGGCAAGCGAGGTGGTACCGCGGTGCCGCCCGGGCCCGCTCCCGGGCGCTGTCGTCCTCGTAACCAGTGAGGACCGACCGCGAAGGATCACCGATGAGCTACCCCAGGGCCTCGGCCGACGAGACAGTGCCCGCGGGCGAGAGTGGCGCCGCAGTGCCGTCCAGGCCGATCTTTCCCGAGATCGAGGAGCGGGTGCTCGCGTACTGGGCGGCCGACGACACCTTCCGCGCGTCCGTGGAAAACCGCCCGGCCGGCGAGAAAGGCGCGAACGAGTTCGTGTTCTATGACGGCCCGCCGTTCGCGAATGGCCTGCCGCATTACGGGCACCTGCTCACCGGCTACGTCAAGGACCTGATCCCGCGGTACCAGACGATGCGCGGGAAGCGGGTGGAGCGGAGGTTCGGCTGGGACACCCACGGCCTGCCCGCCGAGCTCGAGGCGATGAGCCAGCTCGGCATCAGGACCAAGGAGGAGATCGACGAGCTGGGCATCGCCAGGTTCAACGAGGCGTGCCGGGAGTCGGTGCTGCGCTACAGCCAGGAGTGGCGCGATTACGTTACCCGGCAGGCCCGCTGGGTCGACTTCGAGCATGACTACAAGACGCTCGACCTGACCTACATGGAGAGCGTCATGTGGGCGTTCAAGCAGCTTTACGACAAGGGGCTGGCGTACGAGGGCTTCCGCTGCCTGCCGTACTGCTGGAACGACGAGACGCCGCTGTCCGCGCACGAGCTGCGGATGGACGAGGACGTCTACCAGATCCGCCGGGACCCGGCCGTCACGGTCGGGCTCCGCCTGGAGACCGGCGAGCTAGCGCTGATCTGGACGACGACGCCGTGGACTCTGCCGTCCAACCTGGCGATGGCGGTGCACGATGACGTCGACTACGTCGTGGTCGAGTCCGATGTCACCGGGCGGCCCGAGCGCTACTTGCTGGCCGAGGCGCGGTTGCCTGCATATGCGCGCGAGCTGGGTGAGGACGCCGGATCGAGGATCGTCCGCCGCTGCAAGGGCGCTGACCTGGTCGGGCTGCGCTACACGCCGCCGTTCAGTTACTTCATTGGGCACCCGAAGTCGCACGTGGTGCTGCATGCCGACTATGTTTCCACCTCCGATGGCACCGGCGTAGTGCACATCGCCCCGGCGTTCGGTGAGGAGGACAAGCTGCTCACCGATCAGTACGGGATCGCGCCCGTGGTGCCGGTGGGTCCGGATGGCAAGTTCGCCTATCCGGTCGAGGACTATGCCGGAATGCACGTCTTCGACGCCAACCAGGCGATTGTCAGCCATCTGCAGCGGCGGACCCAGCTCGACGCGGGAGACGCGGGCGGCGCGGGCGAAACGGGAGTTCCGGCCGGCTCGGTGACCGAGGGCACCGTCCTGCTGCGGCGCGAGACTTACGACCACCCCTACCCGCACTGCTGGCGGTGCAGGCAGCCGCTGATCTACATGGCCGTCACCTCATGGTTCGTCTCGACCACGGCGATCCGGGACGAGATGCTCGACCTGAACCAGCAGATCACTTGGGTGCCCGAGCACGTCAAGCACGGCCAGTTCGGCAAGTGGCTGGAGAACACCCGCGACTGGTCGATCAGCCGCAACCGGTACTGGGGCAGCCCGATCCCGGTGTGGAAGTCGGACAATCCGGATTTCCCCCGGACCGACGTGTACGGCTCGCTCGCCGAGCTGCGGGCGGACTTCGGCGCCGAGGTAACGGACCTGCACCGCCCGGCCATCGACGAGCTCACCCGGCCCAACCCGGACGACCCGTCCGGCCGGTCGGTCATGCGCCGGGTCACCGAGGTGCTGGACTGCTGGTTCGAGTCCGGCTCGATGTCGTTCGCGCAGGTGCACTACCCGTTCGAGAACGCCGGCTGGTTCGAGGACCACTTCCCCGGCGACTTCATCGTCGAGTACATCGGGCAGACCCGCGGCTGGTTCTACACCATGCACGTGCTCGCCTCGGCGCTGTTCGGCAGGCCTGCGTTCGAGACCTGCGTGAGCCACGGCATCGTGCTCGGCTCGGACGGCCAGAAGATGTCCAAGTCGCTGCGCAACTACCCGGATGTGCGCGAGGTGTTCGACCGGGACGGGGCCGACGCGATGCGGTGGTTCCTGATGTCCTCGCCCATCCTGCGCGGCGGCAACCTGGTCGTCACCGAGCAGGGCATCCGGGAAGGCGTCCGGCAGGTGCTCATCCCGCTGTGGAACAGCTGGTACTTCTTCGCCTTGTACGCGAACGCGGTCGGCTACCAGGCGTCACCGGCCGCGTCCTCTCCGCATTTGCTGGACCAGTACCTGCTGGCGAAGCTCCGCGTGTTCGTCGAGACGGCCCAGCGGCAGCTGGACCACTACGAGGTCGCCAGCGCCTGCGACTCCGCCCGCGGCTTCGTCGACGTGCTGACCAACTGGTACATCCGGCGCTCGCGCGAGCGGTTCTGGGGCACCTCCGGCGCTGACGCGCCGGTGGCACGGCAGGCGTTCGACACCCTCTACACCGCCCTTGAGGTCACCTGCCGGGCGACGGCGCCGCTGCTGCCGCTGATCACCGAGGAGATCTGGCGCGGCCTGACCGGCGGGCGCTCGGTGCACCTGGCCGACTGGCCGGACGTGTCCAACCTGCCGTCCGATCCGGGACTGGTAACCGCGATGGACCGCACCCGCGAGGTGTGCTCGGCCGCGGCGTCGCTGCGCAAGGCCGGCGGGCTGAGGGTGCGGCTGCCGCTGCCGGAGCTGACCGTGGTGGCAGCGGATGCCGAGTCGCTGGCCGACTTCACGGCCCTGATCGCCGACGAGGTCAACGTACACGAGGTCACGCTGCTCGATGCCGCCGACGCCGAGGCGCAACGGATAGGGATGTCACGGCGGCTCACCGTGAACGCGCGCCAGGCCGGCCCGCGGCTGGGCAAGGACATGCAGGCCGTAATCAGCGCGAGCAAGTCAGGCGACTGGTCAGTGACTTCGTCCGGCGCGGTGACCTGCGGCGGCATCGAGCTCGGCCCGGAGGAGTTCACGGTCGAGACGGTGCTCGCCGACGGCGCCGGCGCGACCGCGATGCTGCCGGGCGGCGGGTTCATCCTGCTCGACGCGGCGGTGACGCCGCAGCTCGCGGCCGAGGGCCTGGCCCGCGACGTGGTCCGCGCCGTGCAGCAGGCCAGGCGGGCGGCCGGGCTCGACGTGTCCGACCGGATCGGCCTCCTCATCGCCGGAAGCCCCGCCGCGCAGGAGTCGATGCGGGCGCATCAGCAGCTGATCGCCAGGGAGACGCTGGCGACGGCGGTAAAGTTCGTCGGGGCGGCGGAACTCGACGGCGACCCACAGGTCGGCGAGCCGATTCCGGTGGGCGACGGCGAGTCCGTCCAGATCCGCCTCACCGCCTGAATGGAAGTGGCCCGCTCCCCCTGCCCGCGCCTGGTCGTCGGTGGTCGTGGGCTGGGCAGGCGGTGGCTTGGTGTCGACGTCGCCAGTCCGACCAGCTCATCACCAGCGAGGACGTCACCCAGGACCGGCTGCACATCCGCAGCTACATCGACACCGCCCGCAAATGCAGCATCAATGCCATGACCGCCCTGCGCGGCGCCCTGGCCGGCCGCCCCTGGCAGCCGCCCCTGGCAGCCGCCGCCAGCCCGTAGCCGCCGCTACCCCGCCAGCGCGGACAGCAGCTGCGCCATCTCCACCAGGCCGGCCAGGCACGCCGCCGCGGCCAGCATCGCCGCGGTCACCGCCTGCTCGCACGCCGCGACCAGCCCGGCCGGCAGCTCGGCGCGGAACTCGTCCGGCCGCACCGCCGACGCCAGCTCCCCGGCGAACAACACCAGCGCCAGGCCCACGCCAGGGCGGCCCGGATCATCCCGCGGCGTGGCAGCGATCACGCCATCTGCCGCGCAGACCATCTCCGACAGGCACGCCTGGTGCCGCTCCACCATGCCCGGCCGGGCCGCCGCATCCTCCTTCTCCAGAGCGGCCACCAGCGTCACCGGCTGGGTAAACCGCCCTGACTTACCGCGTCGGCGCGCCCACGTCGGCCCGCACGTGCCGCACTCACAATCGGGCATCACCAGCGCGTGACGACCAGGCTCCGTGACCATCATCGCAACAGACATACCCGCATCATCTACCCAGACCAGCCCGCCCCACAGCCGACGCGCCGCCGAGGAGGTGAATGCTCACCTAGAATAGTCCGGCAGCGCGAGAGGTGGGCTGCTCGGTGACCGCAGCGAGTCCGACATACATCGCTGATCTTCGCTGACGTCGATCACGGATGGTCAAGGCCCCCGTTTTGCAAGCCCTCCCCCAGCAGACGGCCTGCCGAGCACGGCGCAGCCAACTGGAAGGTTCGGGCTGGTGGTACCAAGACCGGCCGCCGAGACGGCCATAGTGCGCCGCATCGCTGCGACTTCGGTGGGCGTCGCCATCACCCAGCTGGAGTCTAGGCCAGCGCCCGCGCACCGAGACGGGGAACGCCTCCTCACAGCTGCGTTCCGGCAGACATGCGGCGTCCGACCACCTCGTGAAGTCGGCGGACGTCGGCAGGCGGCATCGCGCGGAATTCCTCCTGAAGGGCCTCTCCGAACGCGCTTGTCAGCCGCTCACCGGGATACCGGGCGGAGAGGCGCCGCCCCAATTCTGCCGCGCGCGGCAGCAGCTCCGCTGAGCGCCGTCCGCATGCCAGCGCCGCTGTGCCCAGGCCTACGGCCTCATCAAGGTCGCCGCGCCTGCCCGCCATTTGCCCGAGGTTGATGAGCGTCGTGGACAATCGTGTCGGCCAGCGGATGGCACCCTCGGGCCCATAGCAGCGAGCGATTACCTCGTGTGCGTTCTCGGCCGCGGCCGCATCGTCGGTACCGAGCCAGGTGTAGATCGTCGCCGTATAGAACTCGTACTTATCGCGGTCGAAGGCGAAATGGTGCTCGGGGTGTTCGGGCTCGGGCAGCCGCCGCAGCATTTCCCGCCCGGACATGAGCATCTGGCCGGCTCGGCGATCGCCCATCCGGGCGTACCCGCGGCTGGCCTGCAATGTGAGCTGAACACCGGCATTGCTGACGCCAGCATGTAGAAGGCCGGCTTCGCTCAGCGCCACCGTGTCCGAAAAGCGGCCCTCGACCAGGGCGAACCATGCGGCGATCTCGTACGCCCACCCAGCCAGTTCGCCATGCCCTGCATGCTCGCCGAGCTGAAACGTAATCCGCCGTGCCGCCTCGGCTGCCCCAGGATCTCCGGCGTCATAGCAAACGCACGCCAGCAGGGCGGCCAGCCATCCGGCGGTCACCAGCAGCTCGCGATGCTGGCGCAGAGTCGTCCGCTCATCCAGTAGTCGCACTGTGTAGCCCAGGTACTTGGCAGCGCGATCGCGCAGGATCGGCGCTGGAACTGTCGGGTAGGAACGACATAGGCGGTCCGTCGCCGCGTATAGGGCGTCGAGCGTGCCAGAACCAATGTCCGAGCACTCCAGGCGGTACATCAGCTCAATCAGCTCAAGGGCGTCATCTGCCGTCTCTGGGAGGCCACCGAGTTCGCCGCCGGGCTTGACCACCGGACGAGATCGTGATGCCCGCTGGGGCGCTAGGGCGGCAAGTGTCCCGCCAGCATCAAGAACCTCGTCGAGCCGCCTGGCGGTCTGCGGCGATGGCCGTTTGTTACCGGCGCGCAGGTTCGAGATGTAGCCGGGGTTGCAAGGGACCTGGCGAGCGAGTTCTCGTACGCCGATGTCACGGGCCTGCATGAGCCGCTGAAGCTCGCCGCCGAAATCAGCCATTCCGCGTGCGCCAATCGATGCGTGACTAGTTCCCACCGCGTGTTGCCTGTTTGCCCGCTCAGGTAACACCTTTCAGGCTACCTTCTCGTCGTTCACTCTGGGTGCCTGCAACGGCACGCTCAAGGAGTGACAGTAATGCAACCCGCATCCGAAATTGACACCGAAGGCCGCGAGCTGGCCCAGCTGGTGGCAGACTTCCCCGGCTTCCGGATCTGGCGTGAGGATGTCTGCGGCCGGGTTCGTTACATCGCCCTCAGCCAGCACCCGGACCTGAGGCCGCACACGGTGATCACTGCCGATCTGGCCGAGTTGCGGGAGGCGCTCGCAAGGGGACAGCGAGTGCCGGGATGGCCACAGCCGACGTTCAGCCCGGCAGCGCCTAGCGTTGCGCGGATCTACGACCATGTTCTCGGCGGCAAGGATCACTTCCCCGCTGACCGGGCCGCCGCTCGCGAGCTTCTGGAGAGGTTCCCCGAGGTTGCCCAGATCGCCCGGGCGAATCGGGCGTTCCTGGCGCGCGCGGTCCGGCATGTCGCCCGCCAGCAGGTAACCCAGTTCGTCGACCTCGGCGCCGGGCTGCCGGCCAGTCCGAATGTGCACGAAACCACCCGCCAGGTCATCCCCGGCGCACGTGTCGCCTACGTGGACAACGATCCGATGGTCCTCGCGCACGCCCGGGCCGTGCTGGCGGTCGATGACCAGGTAGCCGTCGTCGCCGGGGATCTTCGCGCGCCCGCTGCGGTCTTAGCTGATCCCGCGCTCATATCGCTGATCGACTTCAGCAAGCCCGTGTGCGTCGTGCTGGCCTCCGTCCTGCATTTCCTGCCAGCCCAGCAGGCAGACGCTGCGGTTGCCGCGTTCCGCGAGCAGATGTCCCCCGGCAGCTATCTGGTGATCAGCGTCGGCACGTCCAGCGGCACCGACCCGGAGCTGATCAGGTGCCTGCAGGCCACCTACGCCGGGACTGCGCCGGTCACCGCCCGTACCGAGGCGGAGATCACCTCCTGGTTCGACGGGCTCCTGCTGGCCAGGCCCGGCCTCACCGACGTCTGGGCCTGGCGGGCTGGCCAGTCCCGTCAGGCGCACCGGCCCCCGCAGTCGCGGGCCCGGTTCGTGGTCGGCGTCGCCAGGAAGCCGTCCGGCGCCGGCCTATGGCGGCCGTGAGCGTAGCGCCGCCCAGGATCAGGATGGACGGACACAGGCCCGCCAGGGCTGGCCGATAGCAGGGCTCGTACCTGCTGAATCAGTGCCGCGAGGTCTCCGGCGCGGCGGGCTGTGCGGAACTTGCCGCGAACACGCCCGCGCGCTGGATGACCTGCCAGCGCTGCCGGGTGCCGAGCAGCGCGGTGATAACGGAGTGAATCGTGACGAGATAGAGCAGCTGCCGGTAGACCAGCTGCTGCAGCGGCAGTACCCACAGCGACCTGAGCCGCTCCCGGTCGAGCCAGAGCGCGTAACCGCAGGCCAGCGACTGCAGCAGGACGAACGTCAGCCAGAACAGCGTGACCTTCACCGGGTTGAGAAACACCAGGCCATAGATGGAGAACACGTCAACGACCGGCGCGAGCAGCGGCAGCAGGACATGGAAGAGGGCGAGGTAGGTGAGGCAGCGGCGGCCGAACCTGCCCGATGGCCCGCGCTCCACCAGGGCGCGCCTGTGCTTCCACATTGCCTGCATCGTGCCGTAGCACCACCGGTACCGCTGCCGCCAGAGCTGGCGCAGGCTGGCTGGCGCCTCGGTCCAGGCGATGGCGGCCGGCTCGTAGACGACCCGCCACGCCGACCGGCACAGGGCCATGGTCAGGTCGGTGTCCTCGGCTAGCGTCTCGGCGCTCAGCCCGCCCACCGCGGCCAGCGCGGCGCGCCGGAACGCCCCGATCGCGCCCGGCACGGTGGGAATCGTGCCGAGCATGTCAAACATCCGCCGGTCCAGATTGAACCCCATGACGTACTCGATGTGCTGCCAGCGGCCTAGGATGCCGTTCCGGTTGCCGACCTTGGTGTTGCCGCTCACCGCACCGACGTCCCGGGCTCGCATCGGGCTCACCAGGCGCTCGATGGTGTCCGGCTGGAAGACAGTGTCGCCGTCGACCAGGACCAGGATGTCGTGGCGGGCCCCGGCGATGCCGCGGTTCAGCGCGGCCGGCTTTCCGGCGTTGGGCTGCCTGATCAGCGTGACGCCCGGCAGCCCGAACCGGCGCACGATGTCGGCCGTGCCGTCGGTCGAGCCGTCGTCCACCACGACCACCTCGATCGGGCCCGGGTAGCTGCTGGCGATCATGGAGCGCATGGTCGCGGCGATGCCCGCTGCCTCGTTGTAGGCGGGAACCACGATGGATACGCCGGGCGCGTAGACCGGCGCTCTCTGCGGGTACTGCGGGTACTGCGCGCCGCCCGTTGGCCGCACGTCTGCCAGCGTCCCGGCCGCCGGCGGCGCCCGGCCGTACCGGCGCTTATGCGCGACGGCGAACCCGACGAGCAGCAACAGGCGGGCCACGATGAGCGCGCTCGCCGCGACGAGCATGATCGCCAGCAGGCCGACCGTGCGATCGGCCGTCTGCTGAGTCAGCACCAGCACGTCGCCCACGAAACGCTGCCGGGCGGTCGCTGGCACGTCCCCGGCGGGCAGGCCGAGCCCGCCGGTCACCGTCGTGAAGCGGTACCCGCGGGCACGCAGCCGCGTGATGACCTCAGGGAGCGCCGCCACCGTCTGCGCCCGGTCCCCGCCGCCGTCGTGGAACATGATGATCGCGCCCTGGCGGCCGCGCGGCATCGCAGCGGCGACGATCCGGTCAACCCCCGGCCTGGCCCAGTCCTTGGTGTCGAGATTGGTGAGGATCAGCAGGTAGCCGTCCCGGCCCGCCTCCCTGGCCGCGCGCCAGTCTGCCGCGGAGAGCGCGTCCGGCTGGCTTGAGTACGGCATCCGGAGCAGGCGGGTCCGGATTCCCGCCGCACCGGCCAGGGCGTTCTGGGTGAGCGTCAGCTCAAGTCCCTCCCGCCAGCCCGATGTGCCGAGGTTGGCGTGGGTGTAGGTGTGCGAGCCCACCTGGTCCCCGTTCGCCACCTCCTCGCTCACCAGCCCCGGCCAGCTCGCCACGTGCGCGCCGACCAGGAAAAATGTCGCTGGCACGTGGTAGCGGCGGAGGATGGCCAGGATCTTCGGCGTCCAGGTCGGGTCGGGTCCGTCGTCGAATGTCAGCGCCACAGTGCGGGACGGCATCGAATAGCTGCGCGGGCGGGCGCCTGTGGCGTCGAGCACCGGGCCGCCGTGCAGCACGGCGGATGGGGCCGCGGGTCCCCCGGCGTGCGGCTTGCTCGCGCTGTTCTCGCCGAGAATCCCGCGGGTGTAGCCCTCGACAAGGAGCCCGATCATGAACGTGAGCACGATCATGCTCACCAGGATCCAGTGCCCGCGCGGGGCGCGGCTTCTCCGGTGACTTCCGCTGCTGGGCGCTCGGCCCGTCCTACGGGCCATGGGTTGACTTGTGCGGGTTCGGCGTCTTGGTATGGCCCTGTGCGGGCGGCGTCCTCCCTGACGGGTTGGTCGGAGTTGGCGATCCGGTGGACGTGCTCGGGCTTGGTGACGACGATGCGGACGGCCGCGGAGACGGCCGCGGAGACGGCTGCGGGTCGGCGGACGGCGACGGCTGCGAGTCGGCGGACGGCGACGGCGCGCCTGCCGTCGACGCGGACGGCCGCGCCTGGCCCCGGCTCTTGTGCCCGGCCGCGGCCGGGTGCTGGCCCGGCGGTGCGCCGTGCGGGATCGCCCAGGCGATGAACGGTGCCTTGGGCCCGCCGGCCAGTCCGACAGTGATCAGGACCAGCGAGGCCGCGATGACCGCGCCGGCGCCGATGCCCAGCAAGCGCATCTTCCTTCGCCGCCGGCCCGACGGGTCGGTGAACACCGGGCTCGCATGCACGACGCGCAGTGTAGCGCGGGAAGGGCGGGGTTTGCGGTTGTTCTGGTGCCGATGGCGCGCCACCTGGGCCGGCCCGTCATCACGGCACACTCTGTGGCAAACAGGCGCTAGTCGACCTCGGCCATGGCCTGGGCGAACTGCGCCGCGTACAGGCGCGCGTACGCGCCGCCGGCGGCCAGCAGTCCCTCGTGCGTGCCCTGCTCCACGATCCGGCCGGCCTCCATCACCAGGATCAGGTCGGCGTCGCGGATGGTGGACAGCCGGTGCGCGATGACGAAGCTGGTCCGGCCGCGGCGCAGCGAGTTCATCGCCCGCTGGATGAGCACCTCGGTGCGGGTGTCGACGGAGCTTGTCGCCTCGTCCAGGATCAGGATGGCCGGGCGGGCCAGGAACGCCCGGGCGATCGTGATCAGCTGCCGCTCCCCCATGCTGACGTTCGAGCTCTCGTCGTCGAGCACGGTGTCATAGCCGTCCGGCAGCATCCGGACGAACCGGTCCACGTAGGTGGCCGTGGCGGCCTCGATGACCTGCTCGCGGGTCGCCTCGGCGGCGCCGTAGGCGATGTTCTCCGCGATCGTGCCGTGCCGCAGCCAGGCGTCCTGCAGCACCATCCCGGTCAGCCCGCGCAGCTCGTCCCTGGTCATCGTGGCGATATTCACGCCGTCCAGGGTGATCTGCCCGCCGGTCACCTCGTAGAACCGCATCAGCAGGTTCACCAGGGTGGTCTTGCCCGCGCCGGTGGGCCCGACGATCGCGACCGTCTGGCCGGGCTGCACGCTCAGCGACAGGTCGTCGATCAGCGGCGTGCCCGGTGTATACCGGAACGATACGTTCCGGAACTCCACTGCGCCGCGGACGTCCAGCGGGCGCTCCGGCTCCGCCGGGTCGGGCGCCTGCTCGCCGGCGTCCAGCAGCGCGAACACCCGCTCGGCCGAGGCGATGCCGGACTGCAGCAGGTTCGCCATGCTGGCCACCTGGGTCAGCGGCTGGCTGAACTGGCGCGAGTACTGGATGAAGGCCTGCACCGAGCCGAGCGACAGCGATCCGGTGGCCACCTGCAGCGCGCCGACCACGGCGATCAGCACGTAGTTGACGTTGCCGAGGAACATCATGGCGGGCTGGATGGTGCCGGAGATGAACTGCGCGCGGAAGCTGGAGGCGAACAGGCTGTCGTTGTACTCGGTGAACGTCGCCATCGACGCCTCGGCCTGGCCGAAGGCCTTCACCAGCGAGTGCCCGGTGTACATCTCCTCGATGTGGCCGTTCAGCTTGCCCGTAGTCGACCACTGCCGGACGAACTGCGGCTGGGCGCGCTTGCCGATCCGGCTCACGGCGACCACCGAGACCGGGACGGTCACCAGCGCGATCAGCGCGAGCAGCGGCGAGATCCAGAGCATCATGCCCAGCACGCCGGCGATGGTGAGCAGGGAGGTCACCAGCTGACTGAGGGTCTGCTGCAGCGACTGCGCCAGGTTGTCGATGTCGTTGGTGACCCGGCTGAGTATCTCGCCGCGCGGCTGCCGGTCGAAGTAGCTCAGCGGCAGCCGGGACAGCTTTGCCTGGACGTCCGCGCGCATCCGGAACACCAGCCGCTGGACGATGTACGTGGTCACCCGGCCCTGCAGCAGCATGCCGACCGACGCGGCCGCGTAGATCGCCAGCACGATCACCAGCACGTGCCCGAGCTGGCTGAAGTCGACTCCCTGGCCGGGCCTGACCTGCATCGAGCTGAGCATCTCGGCGAGCGTGCCCTGACCGTGCTGCCGCAGCCTGGCGACCGTCTCGGCCTTGGTCATGCCGGCCGGGATCCGGCTGCCGATGACGCCGGCGAAGATCAGGTCGGTGGCGTGGCCGAGTATCCGCGGCCCGAGCACGGACAGCGTGACGCTGACGGCGGTGAGCGCGAGCGCCAGCAGGGCAAGCGGTCGCTCGGGCCGCATCGCGCGCAGCAGCCGGCTGCTGGAGCCGCGGAAGTCCAGCGACTTCTCGGTGGACATGCCGCTCATGAAGGCCGCCGGCCCGCGGCCGAAACCGCCGGGCGCCGGCCCGGGACCGCGCTTAGGGACAGCCCGCTCCCCCGGCCCGCCGTCCGGCACACCCGGCCCGCCGTCCGGCACACCCGGCCCGCCGTCCGGCACACCCGGCCCGCCGTCCGGCGTGTCCGCCGGGCGGCCGCTCTCCGTTGCGCTCACGCCGCCTCCTGCTCGGTGAGCTGGGACAGCACGATCTCCCGGTAGGTCGGGTCGGAGTGCATCAGCTCGCCGTGCGTGCCGGTCGCCGTCACCCGGCCCTGGTCGAGCACCACGATGCGGTCGGCGTTCCGGATCGTGCTGACCCGCTGCGCGACGATCACGACGGCGGCGTCGGCGGTCTGCCGCGCCAGCGCGGCCCGCAGCGCCGCGTCGGTGGCGTAGTCAAGCGACGAGAACGAGTCGTCGAACAGGTAGATCGCCGGCCGGCGCACGAGGGCGCGCGCGATCGCCAGCCGCTGCCGCTGGCCGCCGGAGACGCTGGTGCCGCCCTGCGCGACGGCTGCGTCCAGGCCGCCGGGCATCCGCTCCACGAAGTCACGCGCCTGCGCGATTTCCAGCGCCTGCCACAGCTCGGCGTCGGTCGCGTCCGGCTTGCCGTACCGCAGGTTCGAGGCAACCGTGCCGGAGAACAGGTACGGCTGCTGCGGTACCAGGCCGATGGCGGCGGACAGCGCCGCCGGATCCAGCTCGCGCACGTCGGTGCCGTCCACCAGGACCGCGCCGCCGGTCACGTCGAACAGCCGCGGGACCAGGCCGATCAGCGTCGTCTTGCCGCTGCCGGTGCCGCCGATCACCGCGGTGATCTCACCGGGCCTGGCGATCAGGCTGATCCCGCTCAGCACTGGCTGCTGCGCGCCCGGGTACCGGAACTCCGCGTCCCGCAGCTCCAGGTAGCCGCGCAGGCCGCCGGCCCGCACCGGGCCCGGCCTGGCGGGCGGCACGACGCTCGGCTCGGTGTCCAGCACCTCCACGATGCGCTCGGCGCACACCTCGGCCCTCGGCACCATGATGAACATGAAGGTCGCCATCATGACCGAGATCAGGATCTGCATCAGGTAGCTGAGGAAGGCGGTCAGCGCGCCGATCTGCATGCCGCCGCTGGCCACCCGGTGGCCGCCGAACCACAGCACGGCGACGCTGGAGAAGTTCAGCACCAGCATCACCGACGGGAACATCAGGGCCATCAGCCGCCCGACGCCGACCGAGACGTCCATCAGCCCGGTGCTCGCGCCGGCGAACCGCTCCCGCTCGGTGCGGTCCCTGACGAAGGCCCTGATCACGCGCACGCCGCTGATCTGCTCGCGCAGGATCCTGTTGATCTGGTCGATGCGCTCCTGCATCAGCCGGAAGAGCGGCCGCATTCGCGAGATGATGATGGTCACGATCACGCCGAGCGCCGGGACGGCGACGAGGACGAGCGAGGACAGCGGCACGTCCTGGTTCAGCGCCAGGATGATCCCGCCGACGCACATGATCGGCGCCGACACCATCAGCGTGAACGTCAGCAGCGCCAGCATCTGGACCTGCTGGACGTCGTTGGTCGTCCTGGTGATCAGTGACGGCGTGCCGAGTCTGCCGACCTCGCGGGCGGAGAATTCCATCACCCGGCTGAAGACTGCCTGGCGCAGGTCGCGGCCCACGGTCATGGCCGTTCTCGCGCCGAAGTAGACGGCCCCGGCCGCGCAGGTGATCTGCACGAACGCCACGGCCAGCATGAGACCGCCGGTATGAAGGATGTAGCGCGTGTCGCCTTTGATGACCCCGTTGTCGATGATGTCGGCATTCAGGGTCGGCAGATAGAGCGTCGCCAGGGTCTGCACCAGCTGCAGCAGCACGACCAGTGCCACCGGCTTGCGGTAGGGCTGCAGGTAGTCGCGCAGCAGTCGGACCAGCACGTTCGCTTCTCCAAGTCACCGCGAGGGTCAGGGCCGCCGGGGCGCGAACAGGATATTTCGGCGCCCGCCGGGCCCGCGAGCGGTTATCCGTGCCCTCGCCGTCCTCTCGTACGTTGTACTATATCGGACAGTGTACGAGAGTCAAGGCAGGCATCGGGCCAGGCACGTCAATGTCGTTTTTTCGCTAGACTGCGGCGCTGCTCACCCCCGATGCTGATGGAATGCACGAGGACATCGAACGGTGCGTCAGGGCCGTCCAGTCAAAGGACGCCCGGTTCGACGGCTGGTTCTACACGGCGGTCGTCACGACCGGGATCTACTGCCGGCCGAGCTGCCCCGCGATGCCGCCCAGGCCGGAGAACATGCGGTTCTACCCGAGCGCGGCCGCCGCGCAGCAGGCCGGCTTCCGCGCCTGCAAGCGGTGCAGGCCGGACGCCACCCCGGGATCGCCGCTGTGGAACGAGCGCGCCGACCTGGTCGCGCGGGCCATGCGGCTGATCGCCGACGGGGTGATCGACGCCGGCGGCGTGCCGGGGCTGGCCGCCCGGCTCGGCTACAGCGTCCGCCAGCTGGAGCGCCAGCTGGTCGCCGAGCTCGGCGCCGGCCCGCTAGCCCTGGCCAGGGCGCAGCGCGCGCAGACGGCACGGCTGCTGATCGAGACGACCGCGCTGCCGATGGCCGACGTGGCCTTCGCGGCCGGATTCGCCAGCATCCGTGCCTTCAACGACACCGTGCGCGGGGTCTTCGCGCTGTCCCCCACCGAGCTGCGGAAGCGGGCGAACGGCGGGCTGGCGGCCATGTCCGGCATGCTGTCGCTGCGGCTGCCGTTCCGGCTGCCGCTGTGCCCGGACAACCTGTTCGGCCATCTCGCCGCGACCGCGGTGCCGGGCGTCGAGGAGTGGCGGGACGGCGCATACCGGCGCACCCTGGCGCTGCCGCACGGTCAGGGAATCGTCGCGCTGCGGCCGGGTCCCGAGCACATCGGCTGCCAGCTCGCCCTGGCCGACCTGCGGGA
>WNFB01002445.1_pt1 | contig 16168 bp, 13 predicted proteins | sample 5400501 | NCBI WGS metagenome assembly WNFB01 (sample SAMN13153341, study PRJNA577476) | soil metagenome | isolation source: 200 cm saprolite under Douglas fir tree site 2 hole 1 | place: USA:California | collected 2015-04-18
AAATACTCGCGCTGGGTTCTGGTCACCGCTTTGGTCTTCCAATTGACGACCCAAGCGTACTACTGGCTGGCGGCCGGATACCTTTCGGTGAAGGAAGTAGCGGATCTTCGCGCGATGTACAACCTGGTGACGCCGGTGGAGCAGCTTTTTGGCGCGGTGACGCTTCTGATCCTGCCGATACTTTCATTTCGTTATGCGACGCGTCAGATGGCAGGGGCGGTTCCGCTGTGGAGAGGCTATTGTCTTGGATGGCTCGTCGTTACCGGCGTTTTTGCGGGATTGGTGAACATTTTTGCCCGGCCGTTGATGCATGCGCTGTATGCCGGAAAATTCGATGACCTTGCATCGCTCGTGGGCACTCTGGCGCTGTTCCCGGTGGTGATGGGCATCGGCAACACCATGAACGCCGCGCTAAAGGCTCTCGAGAAACCGCAAGCGGTTTTTTACGCCTACGTCACCAGCGGCGCGGCAACGTTTCTCATCGGCGTTCCTCTGGTGATTCATTTCGCGCTGCGTGGCGCGGTGTACGGAATGCTCGTGTCGGGGGGAGTTTACACCGTTGCGCTGGGGATCGCGTTCCTCTCCGCCATTCACGCGGAAGGGTACGCGGCGCCGCTCGAAGCCGCAGCGAAAGAAAGTCCGCTTCCGTAGGGGGCGCGAAAAGTCTGGCATGCGAGTCGTTCTGCTATCGGAAACCTTTACGAAGGGCATGGGTTACCTGGAAAACCTGCTGCCGAAGTACTTTGCGCGGCTGGGCGTGGAAACGCACGTGGTGGCGAGCGACCTTCCCTGTTACTACCGGCAACAGGCCGTCAGCAAGGTTTACAACGGATTCATCGAACCGCTGCAGCCGGGAAGCGTGGAAGTGCGCGACGGCTTCACGCTGCACATCCTTGGGCACCGGAAATCCTTCGGGCACATGCGCATGACCGGCTTGCGGGAAAAACTGAGGACGATTCGCCCCGACGTAGTGCAGACCAGCACGCCCATCGGGTGGATAGCCCTGGACGCCGCGCGGTGCAAAGCCGCTCTCGGGTACAAGCTGTTCACCGGAAGCCATCACCATGCGTCGGTGTTTCCCCTGGCTACCGAACCAACACCGCTCTGGAGCGCCGAGCGGCTGCGTTGCTTGGCCCTTAGGACCCTCCCTGGCCGGATCGTAAGCCAGGTTACGGAGAAATGCCACGCCATCACCGAGGATTGCGCCGACGTAGCCGCGCGATTCTTCGGCGTGCCGCGGAGCAAACTAGACATTTGCCCGCTCGGCGTGGATACGGAACTCTTCCACGCGACGGCCAACGCCGGGGAAATGGCGGACAGACGCGCGCGGCGCGCGAGATTGGGTTTCCGGGGAAACGCGATTGTGTGCATCTACACAGGCCGATTCAGCGTGGACAAAAATCCGCTTTTGCTGGCGCGGGCCGTAACCGAATTGCGGCGGCAAGGGGAGCCTTACGCCGGGCTGTTTGTCGGCAACGGGGAACAGGCGGAGGAGATCCTCAAGTGCGAGGGATGCGTAACCCACCCGTTCGTGCGGGTTGAGGAGCTCGGCGCGCTTTACCGCTCCGCGGACATCGGGGCATGGCCGGCGCAAGAGTCTCTATCGATGCTGGACGCTGCCGCTTGTGGCTTGCCGGTGGTCGCCAATGACACGATGACCGCAAAAGAGCGGTTGGATGGAAACGGCGTGACCTACCGCTTGAACGACCAAGGAGATTTGGTAAAGGCGCTGCTGCGTCTGCGCGGCGCGGAAACGCGGAGAGCGATGGGCGAGCGCGGCGAGCGGAAAATGGCGGAAGAATTTAGCTGGGAATTCATCGCGCGGCGGCGCATCGGGGACTATGAAGCGGCGCTGCGCTCACCCAAGCCGCTAACAGAAAAGCAAACGTCGAATGAACTGCTCGGAAGGATCGAGTAGGTCCTCCGCAGGCAGTCAATATCATCGGGTAGCATCGCAGTTGCATCAAGGACGCAAGCGGGAGGGGGCGAAGAACGGAGCCGTTCTCGTTTCCTAAGGGAAAGAAAAGATAGATCAACTTTTCGGCAGTTCGGCCCGAATCTCTCGCGTGGAAAATCGTGCGTTATCCCTTCCGCGTGCTACCGCGCGGGATCGTCATGCCGGTCCTGCGAGGACTGCTGCGCGTCAAGAACTGGATTGTGAAGTCACATCTGCACGGCTGCCGGCTGGGCAGCTATGAGTGGAAGATGCAGAAATGAGTGGCCCAGGAATTGAAATCGCGCCACGTAGTTTATCAAATGGGTGCACAACCGGCTATTTGTCAATAATTTTGCGAGTGCCACCTTACTGTTAGCGGGTTTGTGGGAGCGGCGGCGAGATGTCTTTATTTCTGCAAATGGTTTATCCGGAATCGCGCTTCGGCGGCTTTACCGATATCGATGGCACTGTGATTTTTTACAGTCGTGTCCGGTCTTTGCTGCGTGAATCGTCGGTGGTGCTAGATGTGGGGTGCGGAAGGGCTGAATACAAAGATGATCCCGTTCCGTACCGCAAGGAGCTTAGAACACTGCGAGGGCATTGCGGGAAGGCGATAGGAATAGACGTTGACCCCGCCGGGGAAACAAACCCCTTCATCGATGAGTTTTATCAGATTGACGGATCTGGATGGCCACTTGCGGATGGATCTATCGATCTGTGCCTGTGCGATTGGGTAGTGGAGCATTTGAGGGAACCCTCGGTTTTGTTTTCAGAAGCTGCTCGCGTGCTGAGGCCGGATGGCGCTCTTTGTATCCGCACGATGAACAAGTTTAGTTATCCTGGACTCGCGGCGAGGCTCGTTCCGAATCGGTTGCATGCAAGGGTGCTCGGTTTCTCTCAGAAGACTCGCAAACATGAGGATGTATTTCCGACCCTATATCGCTGCAATTCCGTCGGCGCCTTGAAAAGCCAGATGCGGCGGTACGGATTGATTCCGGTGGTGTATGGCTACGAATCGGAACCTTGCTACTGCGAGTTTTCGAGAGTGGTGTTCGGGATAGCCGCGTCGGTCAGAGCCGTTATTCCGCAATTCTTGAGGACCACGATCTTTGCGTTCGGCCGCAAATCACAATAGACGCTGGCCTCGAAGGAACCGCTCGGAAGAATTGAGTAGGCCGTCAGCAAGTAGTCAAGGCCTTCCCACAGCGTCGTGGTTGTATCCAGGACGCCAGATGGGGTGGGCGAAGAATGGAATCGTTCTCGTTTTCGGAAGGAGAAAGTAGTTTGATCAACTTCTCGGCAGTTCGGCCCGAATCCCTCGCGGGAAAGATCGTGCGCTATCCCTTCCGTCTGCTGCCGCGCGGCATGGTCATGCCGGTCTTGCAAGGACCGCTGCGCCGAAAGAAATGGATTGTGGGATCGCATTTGCACGGCTGCTGGCTTGGCAGCTATGAATGTGGAATGCAGCGGCGCATGGCGAAAGAAGTTAGCCTAGGAGCGACGTTTTATGACATCGGGGCGAATGTGGGATTTTATTCACTGCTCGCGGCCACGTTGGTTGGTGCAGGTAAGGTTTATGCCATGGAGCCTTTGCCGTCAAACGTTGCATATTTGCGAAGACACCTGGAGTTGAACCGGGTCACAAACGTCGATGTGATGGAAATGGCCATTTCCGATGAAGTTGGAACAGTCCCGTTTGAGGCGGAAGAGACGCGAGCGATGGGGCGAATCGGAGCCAAGGGAAACGTACTCGTGGAAACCACCACGCTAGATGTCCTGCTGAACGAAGGTAAGATCGCTCCGCCCGACTGCATCAAGATGGATATCGAAGGCGCGGAATCCCGGGCGCTCACGGGTGCTCGAGAGTGTTTCGAGCGATATCGGCCGAAGTTGTTCCTTGCGACCCACGGCCGGGACGTTCATGACGACTGCTGCAAACTCCTGAAATCGTGGGGCTACGAGTATCAATATGTGAGCCGCGAATCCGATGACCGCGCCGAGCTGTTTGCTCACAGCATTTCAAACAAAATCAATTCCTGATCCATGGCTAGGCAGAACGAGCCTCGCATGATTCGCCCGGATCATCCATTCAGGCAGCGAATCGTGCTTGCGTTCGGCATTCTCGTTTTCGTTGGCCTATTGGAGTGGACGTACGTCAATTGGCTTTCACCCAGCTTTGATTATTATGGGTTTGAGTATTATCCCCCACCGAGAGGCTACGTTGTCCTGGCATGGCTATTTAGCGTGCTGCCGAGCGCTTGGATGCCGCTTTCCATCAGTCGACCTTCTCAGTTAGCGTACTGGGTGTTGTACGTCACCGTCTTCATCCCCTCGATGTTTATCCCACTTTTCATCGGGCTGAATGCGCCATCGGATATCGTTTGGCTCATGGTGACTTTCTTTGCCGGCTTCGCGCTGGTCGGCGCTTCGTACCTTTGTCGGTTATTCACGATACGGCCTCCTACCCTATCGAGTTCGGCTGTGTGGTCTTGTTTTGCGATTGTCTGCATCGTCTGCACGTTTTGGGTGGCTGTAGCCTTCAGGCACAATATCAGGATCGTCTCCTTTTCAGAGATTTATGACTTGCGGGATGCCGCGAATGATGTGGGCGGCGGGCCGTTGCTGAACTATTCGCTCATGTGGCTCTATGGAGCACTGAATCCTTTCCTGCTTGCCTGGGGGCTGTATTACAAGCGGCCTTGGCTCTTTGGCGCCGGAGTGGCGGGCCAATTCCTAGTGTATAGCTGCTTCGGAACGAAGGCCTCGCTCTTGTCAATCGTATTTATTGTTGGGATTTATCTCCTTTTCCGGATTGGCCGATTTCCCTTCGCGCTGAAATTCGCCTGGGGGATCGTGGCGTTACTTGCAGGGCTATGCCTCTCGTATCTTCTCTCGGGAGACGAGCCGAGTACATCACTTGTGCTGCTCCTATTTCTCGTTTTTTTTCGTTCGTTTGGACTCGCTGCCTTGGTTACCGGCCAGTATTACTATTTCTTCTTGCATAATCCTCACACGTTCTACTCGCACCTAAGAGTAGTTAGTGGGTTTATACAATATCCCTACCCCTATCCTCTGGGAACTGAGATCGGCTACTACTTCTATAATTCCTTGGTCGATACTACGGCGCATTTCTGGGCTACGGACGGCATCGCGGCCCTCGGACTGCCCGGGGTCCTGATAGCTTCGCTAGTGTGTGCTTTATTGTTCTGGGTGATTGATTCCCTAGCGCAAAGGCACGAGCCTCGATTGGCCGCGCTTGTAATTTTCTACGCGGCGTATAGTCTCGCAAATTTGTCACTCTTTACGACGTTTCTCTCAGGCGGTCTCGGACTTTTGATGGTGTTGCTCTACCTGATGCCCGCGCAGAAGGGGCTTCTCTTTGCGTCATCCTCGGACGGAGCGATAGCATGAGGACTGAGTTGATCAAGACGACGGCCAACGCCCTGTTTCATTTGCGCGCGAAGATGGCCACGGCGCTTCTGGATCTTCGTTTCGGGCGACTGTTACGCGGAGCGCAGGAAACACGTTTCGCACAAATGGGAGCTTACGCGATTAGCAACAGCAGCTACGCTGCGGTCCGCCATTTATTCCAAGGGCGCGTGAAGGCTTCGGATGTCTTGGTTGACGTAGGCTGCGGCAAAGGGCGGGTAATCAATTCGTGGTTAGCCGATGGCTATGCGAACCGGATAATCGGCGTGGAGTTGGACGCCGAGATTGCTGCAAGCACGCGTGCGCGCCTACGCCATTTTCACAACGTATCGATCGTCAGCGGCGACATTGTAGCGAATTTTCCTGACAACGGAACCCTCTTCTATCTTTTTAACCCGTTCGACGCACAAGCGATGATGCGATTCAAAGATCGATTAAAGGAGAGCGTCTCGCGCCGCTCGACGGGCGAAGCAACGGTCATTTACTACAACTGCCGTCACGTGGAAGTGTTCGCGAAGGATGAGGCGTGCGGCATTGAACACGGAAGGCTGGAGCACCCTTTTGCGGTGATCCGTGTCCTCGCTCACCGCGGGAAAAGGCCAAGCGCATGAGCACGGCGGCAGTCGCTTTCGATGCGGTGAGAAAACAGAATCGTTTCCTCGATCTTGAAGTGGCCTGTGTTCCGGAGCACCTCCGACAAGCGCTCGCGACTGTCTCGGTGGATTGGTTGGCCTCAGCCGATTTCGCCCTCGGACATCTTTTTCCGCCGGCTCGGCGCGTTTGGATCAAGTTGGATGAATTCGGCGCGTTGCAACACGCGTACTACTACAGCGAAGAACGTTGCCCCGTCGGCAAGAGGATCATGCTCCACGGCCCCGTGAAAATGGATATGGCGGAAGCCCGAGAACTTCTGCGCAATAGGAAAGCGGCGCGTCTGGACGTGTTGCGGATGCCCACGGCTAATTTCGTTGAGCAATCGCGTGACAAGAAGAAGCCGGCAGTTACGCTCTATGGGGAAGACGTCATGGTGGCGATGCCGGCGACGAAGCAGGAACTGCTGGCGAGCCTGGGAAGCAACAAGAGACAGCAACTTGGCAAGTATACGCGGCGTTTAGAGCGGGAATGGCCTGGGGGCGTCGAATGGGTGTGCCTCTCCAAGGCCGAAATCACCGAGGAAATGTTTGGCGCTGTCATCCAATTCAATAGCCTGAGGCTTTCGGCGAAAGGAAGACGGACACTTTGGCATGAGGCCATGATGCAGCAGCGGTGCCAATTGGCGCGCCGCACGGGGCTGTTGTGCGGGATCCGCTTGAGCGGCAAGTTTGTCTCAGGCGCTGTCAGCTACCTATATGGGCAAGACGCCTATTACGCGTTAATCGGCCACGATCCTGAATACGATTACTGGAATCTTGGTAATTTAACGACCTGGCTGACGATGGAAAAGTGTCTGGAACGGGGAGTTCGGCGGTTTCACTTCCTTTGGGGCCTTTCGGAATACAAGCTGCGCTTCGGAGGAGAAGTTAAACCGCTCTATACGCTCAGCGTCTATCGCAATCATGCGGTAAGAGTGGTTTTGTCGTGGATTGACTTTGCTCCCGCGTGTAAGGGCGCCATTCTTAAGACTGCACGCGACGTACAAATGTCTCTGCGAAACTCGAAATTCGGCCTGCGGATTTTTACCTGGTTACGGCCTGCACCGCGTGGCCGTCAAGGCTCTGACGGCAATTGACGCGCGAACGGATCCGAGAAGGCGGATGAGGCTGCGCGCTTCCTATCACAACTTCAAGCGAGCGGTGCACGTGCTCCGCGGGCTGGATTCATGGCAAGGGGCGCAGATCGAACGCGAAAAACTGCCATTGGGGAAGGAAGGCGCCTGCTGGTGCGTTTGTCCCCAGGACTTGCGGGCAGGCAGCGTGGTCTATTCGTTTGGCGTGGGTGAGGACATTTCGTTCGATCTCGCGCTGATCGAGCGCTTCGGCTTGCAGGTGCAGGCGTTCGACCCCACGCCGCGGTCCATCGAATGGCTGCAAAGCCAAACGGTGCCGCCGGAATTCGTATTCCACGCTTACGGTGTTGCCGGATTTGACGGCAACTGCGCGTTTCTGCCTCCTGAAAATCCCGCGCATGTTTCGCACACCATCATGAAACGAGAGTCATCGCGGCCAGCCATCGAGGTTCCGGTGCACCGCCTGGGAACCATCATGAAGATGCTAGGGCAGGAGCAAATCGACCTCCTGAAGATGGACATCGAGGGCGCGGAATACGGCGTCCTGGCGGATATGCTCACCAGCGGCATCCCGGTGAAACAACTGCTTGTGGAGTTTCATCACCGCTGGCCGCACATCGGGGTTGAAAAGACGAAGCAGGCGATCCACGAGTTGAATGCCGCCGGGTACCGCATCTTCAGCGTGTCGCCCAGCGGCGAGGAGTATGGCTTTCTGTTGCTCCCCGTTGAATGAGGCAGGGCAGTTCCCTGAAAAATGACATGGCGCTATCGGTAAGCAAGGGCCTGGTGGGGAATTACGCGAATTACTATGAGCAGGACGCGGGATTGTCCGAGTGGCGGCGGCTGGGGGCGATCGACAAGTGCGCCAACATTGTGCGACTGTGCTGGGGCTACGAGCGCAGAGAAGTGCTGGAAATCGGGTGCGGCGACGGGGCGATTCTGGAGCGGCTGGCGTCAACGGGCTTTAGCGCTCGGTTCACGGGCCTGGAGATTTCGCCCAGCGCGGTGCGCGCCGTTCAGGAGAAGAACATTCCCGGGGCCAGCGTGGAGCTCTTTGATGGGTACGAGCTACGATTCGCGGATAGGCAATTTGACCTGGCGATCCTCAGCCATGTTCTGGAGCACGTGGAACATCCGCGCAGGCTGATCGAAGAAGCGGCGCGAGCGGCGAGCAGAGTGTTCGTGGAGGTTCCGCTCGAAGACAATTTGCGGCTGCCGGAGGATTTTGTGTTCGACCGGGTGGGCCACATCAATTTCTACAACGTCAAGACGATCCGGCGCCTGCTGCAAAGCTGCGGAATGGTGATTTTGGGCGCGCACCTTTCCCATGGATTGCTGTCTTCTTATGTTTACCGGAAAGGGAAATTGCGGGGCGGGGCGTCCTATCTGATCAAAGAAACGCTGCTTAGAATTTCGCCGAAGTTGGCGGCGGCGTCCTTCACCTATCACTACGCGCTGGTTTGCGCCAAAGCCGCGTAGGCAATCGCAGCGGCTGTTCACCTTCATGATTGTTCAGCCTCAGCTTAAGAAGGCGTTGCTGTCGTTTTACCGAATGCTCGCAAGTGCACTTCTTCCTCTGACCAAGGAGCAGGGCGCCCTCATTTGCTTTCTCTTTCACTCTCTTTTCGAAAGCCGCGCGGAGGTGCAGAGCGGGGTGCTGGACCCGCAACAAGGGGTCACGGTGGAGATGTTCAGAGCATTTCTCAGCCATTTTCAGGAGCAAGGATACGGCTTCGTATCGCCACGGCAGATTCTGGAAGGGCTGCCACCCGGCGGAAAATATGTTCTGCTGACTTTCGACGACGGGTATGGCAACAACCTGCGCGCGCTGCCGGCGATGGAGGAGTTCAACGCGCCAGCCGTGTTTTTTATTTCGAGCGATCACGTGCGGGAGGGGAAAGCGTTCTGGTGGGACGCGGCTTTCCGGGAAGGCCGAAAGCGCGGGAAGACGGAGGCGGAGATTCGCCGCACGGTGGCTGGCTATAAGCGACGGAAGACCGAGGATGTGGAGTGCGATTTAAAAAAAGAATTAAGGAAAGATGCGTTGCGCCCGGTCGGCGATCTGGACCGGCCGTTCACGCCGGCCGAATTGCGCGAGTTCGCGGGGCATCGACTGGTTTCCCTCGGGAATCACACGAAAAATCACGCGATTCTGACCAACTACAGTTTGGCGGAAGCGCGAAAGCAGATTCAGGGCGGGCAGGATGCCATCCAACAGATAACCGGGAAGATACCCAAGATGATTTCGTACCCGAACGGCAATAGCTCGCCGGAGATTCAAGAAGCTGCGCGGGAGAGTGGACTCCGGCTTGGCGTCGTGGTTCGAGGAGGCAAGAACAGATTGCCTCTGAAGTTCGAAGTGCCCGAAGCGATGACGCTGAAACGCTTCATTTTGTGGGGAGACTACGGGATCGATGCGCAGTGCCGCGTGAGCCGCGCAAACATTTCTCTTAACAGGTTTCTCGAAAGCCTGAAGGTGAGGGCCTCAATCGCTTTCCGGTAAGTCGTCCCAGAGAGCGTAGACGGCGAAAAAGTTGCGCATACTTCAAGTACACAACAAGTATCGTCCCGGCTGGGGCGGGGAAGAGACGGTCGTGGCCCTCGAGGCAGATCTCCTGCGCGGCCACGGTCACGAGGTAGAGCAAGTCTTTGCCTGGACAAAGGAGTTGGATGGCGTCAGCGCCATCCGTCTCTTTTCCGCGGGACTTGAGACCGTGTGGTCTTTGCGCGGCTATTCCATGATGAAAAAAGCGATCGCGCGCTTTTCTCCGGACATCGTTCACGTGCACAACACGTTTCCGCTGCTGAGCCCGAGTGTTTTCTGGGCCGCCGACAGAGCGGGCGTGCCCGTGGTGCAGACGCTGCACAACTACCGGCTGACGTGCGCCAATGCGCTGCTTCTCCGGGACGAGCAGCCCTGCCAGGAATGCGTCGGGCATTTTCCATGGCCAGGCTTGCGGCATCGGTGTTACGGCGGGTCGTTCCCGCGGACGGCGGCAGTAACGAGCATGAATGTGATTCATCGCTGGCTTGGAACGTACCAGACAAAAGTCCACGCCTTCATTGTGCTGACGGGATTCAGCAAGGAAATTCTGGCGCGTGCCGGGCTGCCCCGCGAGCGTATCCATGTAAAGCCCAATTTCAGTTCAGCAACAGTCAGGTTGATGGCGCCGCGGCTTCGCAGGTTTATATTTGCGGGCAGAATCGCGCGCTTCAAAGGCGTGCATCTATTACTGGAGGCCTGGACGGGCCTTGCGTCCGCGGGGCATCAACTCCTGATGGTCGGGGATGGACCGGACCGCGTGGAACTCGAGCGGCGCTTTGCCGCACAGGCAAATATCGTATGGTGCGGCAACCAGCCTAGGGAAAAAGTGATCGATCTGATTGCCGCGAGCCGGTGGCTCGTGCTGCCGTCGCTGGCCTATGAAAATTTCCCCATGTCGGTGCTCGAAGCGCTTTCCGCCGGCACGCCCGTCATCGTACCCAATCACGGCGCCTTTGCCGCGATCATATCGAATGAAGTGGAAGGGCTGCTTTCTTGCGCGGGCGATGCCGCTTCTTTGTCAGTCGCGCTGCGAGCCGCTCTGGATGCCAGCGAAAGCGCCTGGATGCGATGGTCCGAGAATGCGCGCAACAAACATCTCTCTGAATACACGGCGCGGAGCAATTACGCGCAACTGATGTTCATTTATCAAGAGGCGGCGGAATCATTTCAGCGGATAAAAGGCCGCGCGCGCCATCCGGAAGTTGCCGAAGCCGCCGCGCCGATGGTGAAGGAACGCGTTCGGGGACAATAAAGCGGCACTCTCGCCGGATTTCCATACGGCGCGATGCTCCGTTGCTCACGTTTCCACAAGCACCCGGAATTCATCTCAAAAATAGATTCGATCGAGGAGACAAAGACGATGTCGAAAAATGGTCGCATTCTCGTGACCGGCGCGGGTGGATTTATCGGTCATCACCTGGTTAAGCGGCTGCGGGGCGAAGGAAACTGGGTTCGCGGTGTGGACCTCAAGGCTCCGGAATACGAAGCGACGGACGCCAACGAGTTCGAGATTCTGGATCTGCGCCACTTCGATGATGCGCTGCTGGCGGTGCGCGGGGGGATCGAGCAAGTCTACAACCTGGCAGCGGACATGGGCGGGATCGGCTTCATCACCGCCAAACACGCGGAGATTGCGCGCAACAACATTCTGATCAACGCGCATATGCTCGAGGCGAGCCGTCTGCAGGACGTGAAACGTTTCCTCTTTTCCTCCTCGGCTTGTGTCTACGCGCAGTCGAGGCAGAAGGACGCGGACGTCACCCCGCTCCGCGAAGAGGATGCCTATCCCGCGGACCCGGAGCCCGGCTACGGCTGGGAGAAGCTTTACACCGAGCAATTGTGCAGCTACTACCGGCAGGACTTTGGCTTCGAGACGCGGGTCGTGCGCTTTCACAATGTCTACGGGCCGCTGGGCACCTACGAAGGCGGCAGGGAAAAAGCGCCCGCGGCGATCTGCCGCAAGGTCGCGCTGGCACGGAATCACGAGGCCATCGAAGTCTGGGGAGACGGCGAGCAGACGCGCTCGTTTATGTATGTGGATGATTGTCTGGAGGGTTTGGTCCGCCTAATGGCATCCGAATACTTTCAACCGCTGAACCTCGGTATGGACCGCCTCATCAGCATCAACGGCTTGGTCGACCTCGTCTGCGGCATCGCGGGCAAACAGCTCACCAGGAATCACGATCTCAGCAAGCCGCAAGGCGTTCGCGGAAGGAACAGCGACAATCGCCTTTTGCGTGAAGTGCTTGGGTGGGAGCCCTTGATCTCTTTGGAAAAAGGGCTGTCCCTCACCTACGCCTGGATCGAAAACGAACTTGCTAAAGCCAGCCGTCTGGAGAAACGAAAAGCCGCCATACTGTAAGTTTGCGTTCGCGGCCGCTGGCCATCGCCTTCCCATCGCAATTTCAATGGAGTGACAAATGCGGATTCTCGCCATCGGCATCAATTACGCGCCGGAAAAAACCGGCGTAGCACCTTTCAGTACCGGCCTGTGCGAACACCTCGCCAGCGCGGGACACCAAGTGAAGGTCGTGACGGCGTTCCCTTATTATCCGGCATGGCGCGTGTGGGACGGCTATCGAGGCCGACTCTATCAAAGAAAGCGAATCAATGGAGTCGATGTTCGCCGCGTCGCGCACTTTGTGCCGGCGAAACCAAGTAGCCTCCTCCAACGCCTGGCTTATGACCTCTCTTTTACGCTGGCTGCGTTCCTCGCGGCTCTTTTTACCGGCAAATGCGATCTCATCTATTGCTCGTGCCCGCCGCCGACTGTGGCTTTTGCCGCGTATCTCCTGAGCATTTTAAAACGCGCGCCGTTCGTCATGAAGGTGACGGACCTCGCCTCCGACGCCGCGCTTTCCACCGGGATCCTGAAGAACGGTTCGTGCATCCGGCTAGCGCGAGCTTTCGAGGCCTTTACGTACCGCAAGGCGCTTGCCGTGATCTGCCTGTGCCAGGGATTCATCGATCGGTTGCGCGAGCGCGGCGTCCATCCGGAAAAGCTTCAACTGATTCCAGATTGGGGCGACACGCGGGAAATTCGGCCGCAGGCACGGGATGCTTCCTTCCGGCAAGCGCATGACGTTTCTTCCGGCTCATTCGTGGTGTTGCACACGGGAAACATGGGTAAGAAGCAGGACCTTGCGAATGTGGTTCGCGCTGCGCAATTGTCGCGGAGTGATCCGGACCTCGTCTGGCTGCTCGTTGGGCAGGGCGAGGAGCGCGCGGCGCTGGAGCAGGAAATCCGGCAGCACCGCCTAACAAACATTCGCTTGTTGCCGCTGCAGCCGGCGGACACCTTGTCGCGAATGTATGCGGCAGCGGACGCTCTCCTCGTGAATCAAAGGAAGGCCGTGGAAGACGCGGTGATCCCGTCGAAACTACTCACCTACATGGCCGCCGGACGGGCCGTGCTGGCCGCCGTAAGCGAACGAAGCGAAGCGGCTCGCCAAATCAGCCGGGCAAACTGCGGCGTCATGGTAAGCGCCGAGGATCCCCGTGCGCTAGTCGATGCGGCCTGTGCGCTGCGTACGGCTCCGGCATTCTGCCAGCGGCTCGGCAAAAACGGCCGGGCGTACGCCGAAGCAAATTACACGAAAGGCAGCGTCTTGCAGCGATATGACGAATTTCTTGCACGGTTCGGCAGACCCGCCGCGGAGCTCGTGCTCGCCGCTAACCCTGGAGGAGACCACTAGCCGAGCGGGTTCCTCTCATTCCCCGATTTGTATGGAAACGCGAAAGCTCCAAAGCATTTTGCAGCTCTCTCAGAAAAATCCCAAATTCCGAAACATGCCTTTAACGATGCGTAGTTGCCGGCGGCGTTTTTGCTGCGGGAGCAATTGTCTTGCCGACGTAGGAGCAGCTGGTAACCCCCTTTCGTTAGGAGATCCATGTCAACTGTTATGCTCGCGCCCGAGCGTCCACCCGTGGCATTGAACGAGGACAATTTCTCCGGCCAAGAGCCACAGACACGTTTTCTGTCTTCTCAAGTAGTTTGCGTTCTTGTTCTCGCGCTGGCAGACCTGTCTGCAATTGCCCTTTCCCTTGAGCTTGCTATTCTCACTAGGAAGCATCTCCTCCCCGAGTTGGACACTCATCTCCAGCCCTCGACCTTTCCCTTCATGCATTACTGGTCCTTGGCGTGGTTCTGGCTAGTGCCCCTGCTGATTTTCGGGGTCGAAGGACTGTACACACGGCGCCGTTCGCTATGGAACGAAGTCGGCCATCTGACTAAAGCGGTAGCCTTGAGTCTAATTGCCATGTTGGCAGCCGTCGCCTTAACCCAGATTAGCCCCCTCGTGGCCCGCACCACCATTCTTCTGACGGCGATGAATCTCTTCATTCTCTCGCCCATCGTGCGCTATTGGACAAAGCGTAGCCTGGCGGCGCTGGGCCCCTGGAGAAAAAGGATTTTGATCCTAGGAGCAACCGGCATGGCCGGGCTCGCCATGCGAGGATTGATGGCTGATCCGTTTTTGGGATACGAGGTGGCCGGGCTGCTCGACGATAACCCGAAACAAAAAGGCAATTGCTTCGGAACTTGCAAAGGCGCGCCTGTGCGCGTCTTAGGGAACCTTTCGGAAGTCCGCGAGCAAATGGAAAGAACGAACTCCAGGGACATATTGATCGCCATGCCGAGCCAGTTTGAGGAAAAGGTCCTGGCCCTGGTTCAGGAACTCCAGCCATTCTGCGACAACATTTACGTGGTCCCGCAACTTTGGGGTTTACCCATCATGAATCTTCAGGTTGATGGTTTTCTGCGCGAGCGTGTGATGATGCTCAAACTTTCCAACAACCTGGCAAAGCCCTGGAATGGCTGGTTAAAACGGGGCTTCGATTTGTTGCTCGGGTCCACGGTTTCCCTGCTGACGCTGCCCCTTTGCATGATCGTGGGCATTCTCGTCAAACTGGATTCCAAGGGTCCCGCGTTTTACGTGCAAGAAAGACTCGGCCATCGGGGACGGAATTTCCGCTGCATCAAGTTCCGGACGATGCGTGTGGAAGGAGAAGTGGTGTTCGCTCGGTATCTGGATTCCAATCCACAAGCCAGGGAGGAATGGCGGAAGTACGCGAAATTGCGGGGATACGATCCTCGAATCACTCGGCTGGGCGGCTTCCTGCGGCGATGGAGCATCGACGAGCTCCCACAACTGATAAACGTTCTCAAAGGCGAAATGAGTTTGATAGGCCCTCGTCCCTACCTCCCGCACGAGCTTAGCCGTATCGGCTTTGACGTTCACACCATTCTTGCCGCCCGGCCCGGCATGACCGGATTCTGGCAAGTGAGCGGCAGAAATGAGCTGAGCCTTGAAGATCGTGTCAAGCTCGAGTCGTGGTATGTCCGCAGCTGGACTCCCTGGCTGGATTGCATTGTTTTTGCGAAGACATTTAGAGTCGTCCTGTTTCCGGAGAATGGCTTCCGAAGCCAAGTCGCTGCAGACACCTGCTTCGTGCCCTCGGGGGACGCAACAACCGATTCGATCTCCCCGTCGTTCGCCGCGGAGCCAAGCAAGAGTATGCGTCACACCGCGAGAGCTTGAAGACGGCCCTCCAACTCCTTGGCGATCGGAATGCTCGATTACCTTTACCGGCTTGCAGGAAGTCGGGCGCTACAACAACCAGCATTGTTTGAAGGTCGGCATCACCTGGTGGGCGCAGGTCAACGGGTGGCGCGGTGATACCTTCATCGAAAAACGCGTCGAATATGATCTGTACTACCTGCAAAACTGAACGTTTTGCTTGGACCTGCGAATCATCGCCATGACGATCTTGTCCGGCCTGATCAACCGGAACGCGTACTAAGAGATTCGCCACTGCTCGTTTGATTCGGCGTGCTCGTTTATCACGGCCTATCCCGCGATCACGTTCATCGATTGGTCTTCACCAGCAGTTCCCGCTCAATCCTATCGGTTCCTCTTGATTCTTCCGGCCAGAATCCGCTCGATCTGCCCGTTATGCAACATCCCTACATTGAGAGTAGTGAGAATACGCAGCTGTACGCTATTGGCGCAATTCTTTTGAGAAAAACCGGGCGTTCCTGACGATTTTGGTAGCCCGGACGGGAATCGAACCCGTAGTCTCCGCCTTGAGAGGGCGGCGTGTTAAACCGATTACACTACCGGGCCACAGTGGACAGTCTATCGCGCTTCAATGCCTTTGGGCAATCTCACTCAAAATGATGCCGGGTTTGCGCAAGATGGATTGCGAGATTGGCGCACGATCGACCCGGTGGGAGGTCATCAAGTTCAATTTCTTCGATTCAATGCATCAGGTCTTTTGATTGACGGTCGGAAGAGCCGCGCGATACCCTATTGCCGGGCTGGCGGGTCCTTTGCCGGCTGAGAGTTTGCCCCTGAGCTTGAGTCTTATCCCAACTTGAGGAGATTCATGTCGAACGAACTGCGTAATTTTCTTGCCATTTCCTATGATGAGCTGGAGCAATTGAATTTGAAAGCCAAGGAGCAGCGCCAGAACCGTGTCGCCTCGCACAAGATTCAGGAAGAACGCATCAAGTATTTGACGGACGAAAAGC
>WNFB01002519.1_pt1 | contig 16168 bp, 16 predicted proteins | sample 5400501 | NCBI WGS metagenome assembly WNFB01 (sample SAMN13153341, study PRJNA577476) | soil metagenome | isolation source: 200 cm saprolite under Douglas fir tree site 2 hole 1 | place: USA:California | collected 2015-04-18
CTTCGACCGGATCGGGGTGAGCTTCTTATTCTGCAACATTCACCCGGAAATGAGCTCTGCTGTGGTTGTTGTTGACACTCCTTACTTCGGGTTATCGAATCGGGCAGGACGCGTGACCATCCCCGATGTGCCCGACGGACGCTATCAATTGAACGTCTGGTACGAACGGAGTCTGCCGGAGGACTTGAAGAGTGTCAGCCGCGTGGTTACCATCTCCGAAGCGGGGCGGACCTTGGAAACAATCAAAGTCATCGAAAATGCCAACTTCAGCCTCGAACACAAAAACAAGTACGGGCAGGAGTATATTCCTCCAGCAAACACCAGCCCCGTCTACGGCCGCCACTGAGGCTTCACAATAAGCCACGCAAAGGGATCTTTCGTGCCGCCGCAGCCGCATCACAATTCATTTTGCTTCAACGGCGTGCCGCTTTTTTTCGCACGGGCAGCTTTCGTTTCTGCGGCTTCGTTTTTTGAGCGCGACGAGCCGCCTCTTCGTCTCGGGTGATGCGGAACAGGCGGAGACGCGCGAGCCGTGCATTCTCCTTCACGCGCACCCGCGCGGCACCGACTTCCAACAAAAGCTGAACCGGAGCCACGCGTCCACGCACGTAAAACGGCACGTGCCACGCGCCTGCGCGCAATAGCCGCTCATCGGACTCAATCAGGGCGATTTCATCTTCCGCGAGGTCGAGGATTTCATTGCATTCGACGAAGTAGCTGCCGCGTCCAAGTTCCCACCATCGATACCGGTCTTCCGGCCGGAGATGTTGCGGCGGAATCTCCATGCGTCCGGCAGCTATGTACTCGCTTCCCCCGAAATCAATCTGGCCGGTTGGGTCCACCGAAAAAATCTTGCGAGCCGTCAAGTTAATGGAATAGCCGTGAACTTGATATTTCGGATGGAGGATTCCAGCAATGCGTGCCGCCGCCACTTTGCCCGTCAATAATTGCATTTGGGAACTATACCCAACGGGGGCGGGAGGCGTCTACCGCCCGAGGACGGATGATTCGAAAAAGGGAGTCGTCAGACCGTCTTGTCTCTCGCGTAGCAGAGGCGTTCGAGATTGCATTCCGCGCAACGCGGCTTGCGCGCCTGGCAGACCTTGCGCCCGTGCCAGATCAACTGGTGAGAAAACAGAATCCATTTTTCTCGCGGAATAACTTTCATCAAGTCTTGTTCGATTTTCTTGGGATCGGTATTTCGTGAAAGATCGAGGCGTTCAGAGAGACGCGTCACGTGCGTATCGACAACGATCCCGGAGGCGATGCCAAACGCCGTGCCCAGCACCACGTTCGCCGTTTTTCGCGCTACACCGGGAAGCGTCAGGAGCTGTTCCATCGTTTGCGGCACTTCTCCGCCAAATTCTTCAACGATCTTCTTGCTCGCGCCCATGATGGATTTTGTTTTGTTTCGAAAGAAGCCCGTCGGCCGGATGTCCTCCTCGAGATCCTTGGGGTCGGCATAGCTGAAATCCTTAGGCGTGGGATACTTCACGTACAACGTCTTCGTGACCTGGTTGACGCGAACGTCCGTGCACTGAGCGGAAAGGATCGTTGAAATCAGCAATTGAAAAGGCGTCTCGTGCTCGAGCGCACAGACTACGTCGGGATAGGCCTCGTCAAGCTTCTGGAGAATCGCGCGCACGCGCTGCGGATTCGTTCCCGCCCCTTTCGCCTGGGCTGCGCGCGAGGAGGAAACCTGCGCAGCTGGTTTACGAGAGGCTGATTTTCGTTTCGCGGCCTTGGGGACGCTTCTTTTGTTCTTGGCTTTTTGTTTTTTCATCGCGACTCGGCGCATGAATATACCACAAGGGAGGCATGTGAGAAGCGTCTCGCCGGCGGTTTTACGCCGCAATGGAAATGCAGGAATCGTCCCGGCCTGGCTGGGACGCCACCAAACCCCACACTCCGCAGCAAAGTGTGGGACCGCAGGTTCACTTTCTCGGATCGTGGTGAGAAATCCAAGCTAAGAGCCAGATGCGAGGAAATCGAGCGCCTTGCGAAAGGCTTTTCCGCGGTGACTATACTGATTCTTTTCTTCGCGCGAAACTTCCGCGTATGTTTTCCCGAGAACGGGGAAGAAGAATATCGGGTCGTAGCCAAAGCCGCCCTCCCCGCGCGGCGCATCGAGCAGTTCTCCCTCGGCCGATGCCGAAAAAACGCCGCGTGGCTCGCCCCGCTCGGCCAGTGCGACAACGCACACGAACCGCGCGCGGCGCTCCCCGTCTTTTTTGCCGCGCATCGCGCCAAGCAATTTGCGTATGCGATCCGAGTCCGCCGCCCCCGGCCCTGCGTACCGGGCGGAATGCACACCCGGAGCGCCGCCGAGCGCCGGCACAACGAGCCCCGAATCATCGGCAATCACGAGTCCCTCGGAGAGACGGCTATAGTGCAGGGCTTTGCCCACGGCATTCTCCGCAAATGTCTCGGCTACCTCGTCGAATTTCGGCAATGCGTCGAAATTCGGGATCAATACAAGATCGAGGGATGCGCCGGCGGAACCAGCCAGCGCGCGATATTCGCGCAGCTTGCCTTCATTTGACGAAGCAACGCCCAAGCGGAGAGGTTTACTTTGCGCGGACACGGAAATTCGTCTGCACCAAAGTGGATTGATGCTCGGTAAGGCGGCGAATTCCGGCCGCTGCCAGCGCCAGCAGGTCCTGCAATTCGGCTCCGGCAAACGGCTGCCCCTCGGCCGTGGCCTGGACTTCGACGAACTTGCCGTTTCCAGTCATCACCACGTTCATGTCCACTTCAGCGCGGGAATCTTCGTCGTACGCGAGGTCAAGCAGCGCCGTGCCGTCCACCAGGCCGACGCTAGTTGCCGCCACGGAATCAGTCAGCGGAAGCGCTTTCAAGATCCCTGCCGCCACCATGCGCTCCATCGCGAGAACCAACGCGACGTACGCGCCGGTGATCGAAGCCGTCCGCGTGCCGCCATCGGCTTGGATCACGTCGCAATCGAGCCACACGGTTCTTTCGCCCAATTTCTGCTGGTCTGTGATGGCTCGCAAGGACCGCCCAATCAGCCGCTGAATTTCGAGCGTGCGCCCCGAAGGCCGCCCGCGCGTGGACTCGCGCGCCGTTCGCTGCTCGGTGGCGCGCGGGAGCATGCCATATTCGCCCGTCACCCAGCCCTTGCCCTGGCCTTTCAAGAACGACGGGACGCCGTCGTCTACAGTCGCGGTGCAGATCACGCGCGTGTTGCCGATCTCGATTAACACGCTCCCCTCGGCGCTCGGGATAAAGTCTGGCGTCAATTTCACAGGGCGCATCTGGTCATGCGCGCGTCCATCGCTTCGCAAGGTTCCTCCTCGGGACATGGATTCGAGTTTGACCGTGGCCTACAACAGTGTCAACCGCACACAAGAAGCCGCGTGGTTCAATGCGCTGCTTGTTTTGCCGGCGCCGGAAGCACTGGACTCGACGCGGATGGCTTGGTTTGTCCAGTGCCAAGAGTCTGGGAGACCGGCACAGCTGCTGGAGCCGACGACGAAACCGGGAATAGGCCGGACAGATCGAGATGCCCGGCGAGCGTCTCCGCCTCTTGTCCATGAATGAGAATCTTCAATTGTCGAATCCCATTTACGTTCGCGCCAAGCGTCTGCGCGATGGAGTCCACGACCAGTTGTTCGCTCAGAATTCCTGACGGAGTCTCGGCTGAGAGGGCATCCGAAAAATCCGCGACGCCCGTGCCGTCAGGCTGAAGGTAGAACGCCAGCAATATCGCATCCGCCGGCAAGGTGCGTTGATTCGGTGTAGGAGCATCCGCAATCAGCGCGATTAGAAGTTGTTTCGAACGCTCGACGGGATCCGCCGAAAGCGGAAGCTCGATCATGGTTGCCTCCAGCGCCGCGGGTGAGGTCGCGGAGAGCCAGTACATCTGAGCCTTCACTTTCACATCGGTTGGGGTCGAGATCGGAATTTGCATCACATCCCGGCGCGCCTGTTCTTCGGTGCGTGGACTGCCGGATATACGTTGGATTGCTTGGCGCAAGCTCGGTAGAGTAATCAGGCCGAACAAAACCATCACGGCAAGTACGGCAATCGTGGTTTTGAGTCCTCGCGACACGGGGCTACTTCACTCCTGCTTCGTAGACTAGCCGAAACGCTGCCACCGCGCGTGCCACGCCGTCGGCCAGGACCGGCGCTATCTTGTCAAGCGGCGCGCGGTCGCGCAGGCTCACGCTCGATACTTCGATCGCGACGGCCGGAGCCGCAACCGTCCGCAACTGCCGAACCGCAACTGCAATGGGGGTCTCCGGCGAGCCGCGAAAACGTTGCGCCATCTGAATCTGGATCAGTTCAGCCAGCCTCCGGCTCAGATCGAGATAGCCCTGTTGTGCGTGGTCCCAGCGAACCAGCCCAGGACGAGGCGCGATTGATGCCGCCGTCACAGCCGGGGCGCCCTCCTGCGGCAGGGAATATACCCGCACCGTTCCGGCCGGACCCGTGGAGGAAACGTGCAATGTGATGAAAATCGCTCCTCGCTGTGCATTCGCTGTTTTCGAACGCTCATCGAATGATGGATCTTCATTTGCCTGGCGCGTCAAGAGTACGTGAAGGCCCTGCGCCTCGAGAGAAATTCGCAGCAGGCGCGCGAAACTCAGGGCGACGTCACTCTCGGTGATGCCCGATGATCCGCGCGCACCCTGATCGGCGCCTCCGTGCGCGGGATCCAGAACGACCACGGTCAGCGTATTCCGCGATGGGGAAGCTGGAGGCGTGGTTGGTTGCGGGGCTTGCTGCGCGGATTGCGGCGCAGGTTGTGGCGTGGCCGGTTGAGGGGTTTGTTGCGCGGCGGGTTGCTGCGGCGTCTGCGCTGGCGCCGCGCCCTGCTGTGCCGGAACCCCCTGCGGCGACGCGTGCGGGGTCCGCGCGCTGACAAGAATCAGAACGAAGAGGAGGAAGAAAGTTCTGCGGCGCACAGCCACGAGGATACCAGAATCAACGCGTTGAGAGAGAGTTCGCCGGGAAATTTCAGATGGGACATGCCTCAACGGCAATGGTTAGACCGGTGCGTTCTGGTATTGCCCCAACGCGGCCGCTCAGTTTTCCTTGCATTGCATGGAATGTCTGCTTAACTACGGAGGTGCTCGTTGTCCATCATTCTTGACTGGCGTACTGAATCCGAAGTCCTTGGGGGAGTGGATGCCAATCCATCAAGCAGCAAATGTAAGACAGCTCCTTGATCTCACCGGACGCGTGGCGATAATTACAGGAGGCTCCGTTGGGCTGGGACGCCAGATGGCGGAAGGCCTTGCGGAAATGGGCGCAAACTTGGTGCTCTGTGCCCGCAAGAAAGAGCGCTGTGAGAGCGCCGCTGAAGAATTGAAGACACTCGGCGTAACAACTCTGGCCCTTGCATGTGATGTCACGAATCCTGCGAGCATCCTGGAGGCAGTGGAGGCCACAATCGCACGGTTTGAGCGAATCGATATCTTAATCAACAACGCGGGTACTTCCTGGGGCGCTCCCGCGGAAGAAATGCGCCTGGAGCAATGGAACAAGGTCCTGGAAACGAATCTGACGGGAACTTTCTTGTGCTCGCAGGCCGTAGGCAAGGTCATGATTAGGCAAAAGCGGGGAAAAATCATTAATATTGCTTCGGTTGCGGGAATGGGCGGCTCGCCGCCGGAGCTCCAGGCAATCGGATACAGCGCCAGCAAGGGCGGCGTGATCACTTTTACGCGCGACTTGGCGCGAAAGTGGGCCACTCACAATATTCACGTGAACGCCATCGCCCCCGGCTGGTTTCCCACACACATGTCTGGCGCCGTCATTGAGCGAAATAGAGAAACTTTTTTGAAGAGCATTCCATTGGGCCGCTTTGGGAGCGAAGACGATCTGAAGGGCGCCGCGGTTTTTCTGGCATCGAGCGCTTCTGACTTCGTAACAGGCCATGTCCTCGTAGTTGACGGAGGTCAGACCGCGTAGTTTGCATTTTTCACAAAGGATTCAGCATCGAGTGAGCATGTGGCTGAGTGCGATTTGGCGGCGCCGGCGTCTCGCCGGCGGTCTCTTGGCCGTCAACTCAGGGGAACAACGCCGGCGAGACGGCGCCACAAGAAGCCCCTGTCTTGCGGCATACCTGATGATTTCGGTTTCACACGCATGCGTATAGCGAGAAATACGGGGTAGCGTTGTATCCCACGGGCAACTTGCAGTAATTTGAGCAGCACCCTTTGTGTTCTTTGTGACCTCTGTGTTGAAAGATTTTCTAGACCATCCAACCGCGATGAGAGCCGGGGAAGAGCTTCCTCTAGCGGCACTCGAGAAATTCTTGCTGCGCTATTTTCCCGCCAGCACAGGGCCGCTCACGGCCGAACAATTCCCCAGCGGTCATTCAAATCTCACTTACCTCGTTCGTTTCGGCCATCGGGAAATGATCCTGCGGCGCCCGCCTTTCGGAAGCAAGGTCAAGTCGGCTCACGATATGGGTCGTGAGTATCGCGTCTTGTCAAAACTCCATTCCGCATACCCGCAGGCGCCCAAAGTCCTGCTTTTCTGTGATGACAACTCCATTGTGGGCGCGCCCTTTTACCTCACGGAACCGATCCGGGGAATCATCCTGCGCAAAGACCCGCCTGATGGCTTGAACTTTTCTCCCGAGGTGGCACAACGCCTGAGCGAATCATTTGTTGACAACCTGGCGCACCTGCAAAGTTTGGACTACAGGGCGATCGGACTAGGCGATCTCGGCAAGCCGCAAGGCTACCTGGAACGCCAGGTGCGTGGCTGGATCGATCGTTACCGCGGCTCGCAGACGCATGACTTGCCCGAAGTCGAGCGCATCGCCGCCTGGGTGATCGAGCACATGCCTCCGATGAGAGAAGCCACGTTGATCCATAACGACTACAAGTACGACAACATGGTCCTGGATCCAAATGACGTCACGAAGATCATCGGCCTGCTGGACTGGGAAATGTGCACGATTGGTGATCCGCTCTCTGATCTGGGCACAGCTCTGGCCTATTGGGTCGACGCGAAGGATTCGAACGACTTGCAACAAGTCCGCTGGTGCCCTTCGAATTATCCCGGCAGTCTGACCCGCATGCAGCTCGTCAAGAGATATGCGCGAGCCACGGGCCGCGATGTTTCACAAATGGCCTTCTATCTCGCCTTTGCTCGATTCAAAGTCGCTGTGATTTTGCAGCAGATCTACTACCGCTATCACCTGGGACTCACGCAAGATCAGCGCTTCGCCTCGTTGCCGCGCAAGATCGAAACATTGTTGCAGGCGTCCCTGCGTGCCGCCGAAACGGGCGCGATCTGAGGAGTGTGTGCGGCAATTGGGTTTTGCTCTGTGTAGGGCCCGCCTTCAGGCGGGCAAATGCTTGAATCGACGATGACCCGACCCTTTCCAGGCGCTACAAAAAAACGCTCACGCGTGTGTTGCCACACACGCTGAAGTCTGCCAATTGAATTAGGAATAGTAACGAACGATCCATTCCGCCACGCAGCACGGCTTCGCGGCGGCCTTCCCCTCCAACGAAACACTAAAGACGGCTTCGACGCTATCGGGAAGCTCCTGGAAAGATTGAAGCGTGACGCGCGCGCGAATTTCCGTGCCCGAGCGAACGGGGGCGGGGAAGCGGACACGATTCAATCCGTAATTGATGCTCAAGCGAACGTCCCGCGGTATCTGAATCGCCTGCTTCATGAAATAGCTGAGCAAAGATAGCGTCAGGAAGCCGTGCGCTATTGTCGCGCCGTACGGTGATTCACGCTCCGCGCGTTCGGGATCGACATGAATCCACTGGCGGTCTTCCGTTGCTTCGGCAAACTGCCGAATGCGGTCCTGCGTGACGAGGCACCAATCCGTCGTGGCGATTTCCCGGCCGACGAAACCTTTCAGTGATTGCAAAGTTTCCAGCACGATAGGAGGCATGGTGTTCAGTCTGAGGCTGGCAGCGCTGGCGGCTTCGGAAATTTTCTGAGTTCGAGTTTGGCGACGGTTTCCAGGTGTACTTCGTCCGGCCCGTCGGCGAGTCGCAGCGTACGCACATGCGCCCACGCCTCGGCGAGAAACGTGTCCTGAGAAACGCCGGCGCCTCCATGTGCCTGGATGGCTCGATCGAGCACTTGCAGAGCGACGTTCGGCGCAACGACTTTGATCATCGAGATCTCCGCGCGCGCTGCCTTGTTTCCTGCCGTGTCCATCTTATAGGCCGCCGCAAGCGTCAGCAGCCGTGCCTGGTCGATCTCGATGCGCGACCTGGCGATATCTGCGCGGATGGTGCCCTGTTCGGCGAGCGGCTTACCAAAAGCAACGCGCGATTGGACGCGTTTGCACATCGTTTCGAGGGCTCGCTCGGCGACACCAATGCACCGCATGCAGTGATGGATGCGCCCCGGCCCCAAACGCCCTTGAGCAATCTCGAATCCGCGACCCTCGCCGAGCAAAAGGTTCGACACCGGCACGCGAACATTTTCAAATGTGATTTCGCCATGGCCATGCGGCGCGTGGTCGTAGCCGAACACGGTCAGCAGCCGGACGATCTTGACTCCCGGCGCGTTCATCGGCACCAGCACCATCGATTGTTGTTTGTGCGGCGCCGCCGAGGGATCCGTTTTCCCCATGAAGATCGCGATCTTGCAGCGCGGATCGCCCGCGCCGGAAGACCACCACTTGCGGCCATTGATTACATACTCGTATCCGTTTCGAATGATGCTGGCCTCGATATTCGTTGCGTCGGAGGATGCGACCGCGGGTTCGGTCATCGCGAAGCACGATCGAATCTCTCCGGCGAGGAGCGGCTTCAGCCAGCGCGCTTTCTGCTCCGGCGTGCCGTAGCGGGCGAGCACCTCCATATTGCCTGCGTCTGGCGCCGCGCAGTTGAACACCTCCGGGGCCATGGAGCTGCGGCCCATGCTCTCGCACAGTGGCGCGTACTCCAGATTCGTTAGCCCGGCACCGTGCTCGTCATTCGGTAAAAAGAGATTCCACAGACCAGCGGCACGCGCTTTCGGTTTCAGTTCTTCTACTATGCCCGCCGGGGACCATCGGTCGCGTGCAATTTCGTCGTGGAAGCGCCGTTCGTTTGGATAAATGTACTCCTCCATAAAGGCCTGCAAGCGCCCCTGGAGATCCTTCACTTTGCCGCTGAATTCGAAATCCATGTTTGGCACGAAGACGCGCCATTATATAGAATGCGAATGGCCTGAGCCACCAGTGCGCCGGCGCCACCATCAAATGAACCCGGAAATCCAAATTTTCCTCAAGCAGCTCGAAGAGCACGCTCGGATCCACGATGCCCAGGAGCCCGAGCACTCACGCAAACTCCTGAACCTCGAGCCAGAGACGGCGGCGATCGTAAGCATACTCGCCCGCAGCTCGCGTGCGCGGCGGCTATTGGAAATTGGCACCTCCAACGGATACAGCACTATTTGGCTCGCATCTTCGGTAGGACCGGAAGGCGGACACGTCGTCAGCATCGATCGCAGCCGCGATAAGCACAGGATGGCGCATGACAACCTCCTCGAAGCCGGGCTTTTGCAATATGTAGATCTGCGAGTGGGAGACGCCACTGAGGTCATCAAGACTCTTCCGGGGCCATTTGATTTTGTATTCTTTGATGCTGACAGAACAAGCGCGCCCGGCCAATTGGCTCTCCTCCTGCCTAAACTCGCCCCACAGGCGCTTGTCTTGGCTGATAACGCGTTGTCACATCCTGACGAAATTGCAGGCTATCTCACGATGGTCAAAAGCCTGGAGCAATTTCAGCATGTCTTGATTCCGGTGGGAAAAGGCTTGAGCGTGGCATTCGCCGAATCAATATAAAGGAATTCCGTATTTTGGCGCCGGACTCATCAATTTCGGTTTTCACGTCCACGCCTAAAGGAACACTTTAACGCTGGGTGCGGCGGGAAAGTCATTCGCGCCGCACGCGATCGGGTCTAATGATGGGCTTGGTTTCAGAGATGGAACGCAAATCACAACTTTTTGGAGGCTCCATGAAGCGGTTTTGCATGATTACTTTGCTTTCCCTGCTGGCAACTCCTGTCTTCGCGCAGCAGGTTGTACCTGACATTCCGTTCGAATCCGTGCCGTTCTTGAAAATTACCCCCGACAGGAACCTGGGAGAAGTGCTTGCCGTGGCGGTCAATTCCAAGGGGCACCTAGTAGTTCTGAATCATCCCGGGACGTCCGCGACCGGTGGCCCGGTTTACGGGAACGCCACAACGAACATATTCGAATACGACGAAAAGGGTAACTTCGTGCGCGAGGTCGCCCATGGAGTATACGGCCTGGCCTATGCGCACTCCGTCCGATTCGACAAATATGACAACTTGTGGATTGTCGACAAGGCCGCCATGTCCGTGGTGAAGTTGAACCCCGAAGGAATCGTAATGATGAACCTCGGGCGGCGCGACGAAGGGCCGGACGAACCCCGTTACCGCCACGCCAATCCGCCGCCCACTCCCGTGGACGCCATGTTCAACGGATCGACCGACGTCGCGTGGGACGCCAGCGACAATATCTACATCGGAGATGGCTACTTCAATTCGCGCCTCGCCAAGTTCGACAAACATGGAAACTGGATCAAACAATGGGGAGGGCCGGGCGAGGGAGGAGAACACGCCAACGAAAATCCGGGCAAGTTCCGGAATCCGCACAACGTTGGGATCGATCGCGAGGGGAACGTGTACGCAGCCGATCGCGGGAACCGCCGCATTCAGGTCTTCGACACGGATGGCAATTTCAAGAAATTTATTTTCCTCAATGCGGCTTACGACAAGACGCGCCACCCGGTTCTCGGCAACATGCCCGTCAGCCACCCCGATGAGACCGCGCCGTGGACCATTTGCATCACGAATGGCCCGACCCAGTATCTCTACGCCACTGACGCAGAACCCGGCAGAATCTACAAGCTCTCGCTGCCCGACGGCAAGATCCTCGGCAAATACGGTCTGTCCGGCCACGAGTTGGGCCAGTTCAACTGGGCTCATGGTCTCGCTTGCCCCGCGGAAGACGTGATTTACGTTGCCGATATGAACAACTGGCGCGTGCAGAAGCTTGTTCTGAAGGGAAAGAAGTAAGCTGCGGCGCGTGACATTGCGGCCTCCGTGTTGCGCCTTTCGGAATTTAATACACAGCACGCGGGAAAGCTTCAGCGGGTACGTCCCACGAGTTCTTCTCCGTTGGGAAGCACAACCTTGCCGAGGCGGAGGCTCTTTGAGCCGTCTTTGGTAGGATTGCCGGTAATCGTGATTTCTTCCTGCGGTTTCAATGAATCCTTGTTCCATCCCGTTTTTGAGAGTCTGTTCGGGCCGGGGCATTCGGCCAACCACTTTTCGACGTTTCCCTTGTCGTCCTTCACGTCGAAATGAATTTGGACGTGGGGATTCGACCAATCGAAATCCTCGACCGTGGCCTTCAAGGTAATGGTTTGCGACATGTCATACATTGACATCGAGTGGTGCGCAAAGATCGGGCGTGAGACGAGAAGAAGGCAAGAAGCTACAGCGAAGCACGCAAAAAGTCTAGCCCTCATCGCATTACCTCCACATAGAACCTGCCGCACTGCATCAATTTTCGCGGCACACCGTCCACCTCAATCTTACTCCTAGATGCTCCCGGCCGTAATTGCGTTTCTTTCTGATGCTTTCGGTTGATCCGAACGCCAAACATTCGAAGCGTCCTTCGCCTTTGCCCATTTCGATGCCGATCACCGGCCGGGCCTCGCAGCGGCCGAGGCCGCTGGCGCCGAATCCTCCAGCACACGGTTTTGGACCTACATTTCCGGGATGAACTCTTATCAACGAACCTTCGGGTGATTTCTTTCCTCAGAATTAAATTTATCCGGTCTTAACGCAGTAAAGACGCCTCGGAGGTACACACCCCGTGGGTGAGAGACAAAATCAGCCTTTTCAGCAAAACGGACGGTTCGCGAACCGGTCCTATAAACTATAAATATGTCGCGGTGGCGCCTGCTTCGAGCCGCCGTTGTCCGGCCTTTTCTGCTATGCTGCGCCTGGCCCGCTATTCCCATCCGGTTCGAAAGGAGCACACCGTGAACTTATTAGCTAAAGTTCGCGTTCTTTGCGTCGTGTTCTGTTCTGTGATTTTTTTTGCGCTCACCACGGTTAGCTCGGCGCCCACCAGCGCCGCGCCGGCTGAACCGGCATCATGTCCCACGCTGACGTCGCTTGCCTTGCCGAATACTACGATTACGCAGACCCGATTGATCGGCGCTGGCGATTTTGCTCTTTCATCCGAAGAGCATTCGCAGGATTCGGTGAAGAGCGGATTCAAGGACCTGCCCGCCTTCTGCCGTGTGGCGGCGACTTTGCGGCCCACGAGCGACAGCGACATTAAGATTGAAGTGTGGATGCCGGCGTCGGGATGGAATGGAAAATTTCAGGCAGTCGGCAACGGCGGCTGGGCAGGCGCAATCAGCTACGGCGCGATGAGCCAGGCACTGAAGAGCGGATACGCAACCGCCTCGACTGACACGGGCCACACCGGCAATCGCGGCACGTTCGCCCTCGGACATCCTGAAAAGATCACCGATTTCGGCTACCGCGCGGTCCACGAGATGACGGTGCAGGCCAAGTCGATTATCGAAGCGTTTTACGGCAAGGGCGCGCGCATCTCTTACTGGAACGGCTGCTCCACCGGCGGACGCGAAGGCCTCAAGGAAGTGCAGCGCTATCCCAAGGATTACGACGGCGTGATCGCGGGCGCTGCCGCAAATCCGAGGACGCATCTCTCCACCTGGCAGATCTGGATCGGCCAGGCCATGCTGAAGGAGCCCGCAAGTTTCATCCCCAAGACCAAGTACGTCATGATCCACAAAGCCGTGCTCGACGCTTGCGACGCGATCGACGGTGTGAAAGACGGCCTGATTAACGATCCCACGCGCTGCCACTTCAGCCCGAGCACGCTCTTGTGCAAAGGAGTAGACGCTCCAACGTGCCTCACGGCGCCCCAAGCGGAAGCCATGACCAAGATCATGACGCCGGTGACGAACCCGCGCACCGGAAAGGAAATTTTCCCCACCTATGAGCCGGGCACCGAGCTCGGTTGGGGCCTGCTGGCCGGAGGCACCGAGCCGTTCGTTTACGCGCTCGATCAATACCGCTATGTCGTGTTCAAGGACCCGAACTGGGACTGGCACACGCTGAATTTCGATAGCGACGTCGAGCTCGCGGACAAAGTGGACAATGACACGATCAATGCGGTCGATCCAAATCTGTCGGAATTCGTGGCGCACGGCGGAAAGCTCTTCATGTATCACGGTTGGGCCGATCCGAACGTCGCGCCGCGCGCGAGCGTCGAGTATTACAACAACGTTGTCGAAATGATGGGTGGCGCGGAGAAAATCGCGGGCTGGGTGCGTCTCTTCATGGTGCCGGGAATGGGGCATTGCGAAGGCGGCGAAGGACCCGACACCTTCAGCAAGATGGCGGTCATCGAAGACTGGGTCGAGAAAGGCAAAGCGCCGGAGCGTATCGTCGCCTCGCACCTGACGAATGGTGTAGCCGATCGCAGCCGGCCGCTCTGCCCGTACCCGCAAGTCGCCGACTACAAAGGCCGCGGCAACATCAACGACGAGGCCAATTTTGTTTGCAAAGCACCCTGATCGGTGGCGAGAAGCCGGCTTTCCTCAGCGCTGACGATTTTATAATTTACCGTAAAATAATTTTATATATGATTATATCTCTTTGACATCGATACAACTGGGTGGATCCGATTCCGGCTGAGTACGGGCGGTCGGCAGGTTTCTCCTCGAAGGCGATCACAATTCCTCCTATTTTCAAATCACGCCCTTCGATCGAAGCTCCGCGATCTCCTCCGAGCCGTGTCCCAATTCGCGCAACCAGCGTTCGGTGTCCTGGGAAAGGTTCGGCGCCGGGCTCTCCGGCCTGACTGGATCGTCTGGAAATTGAAATCCACCTCGCGCGATGTTCTGCGTGCCATCCGCATGTTGGAATGTCGTGACAAAGTGTCGATCTCGTAGATGAGGTTGCGCGAGAATCTCCGGAACACTTAAGACGCGGCCAGCCGGGACCCCTGCCGCGATCATCAGGCCCTCCCATTCGGCGGCCCCGCGGGCTGAAAGTGCTCGTTCCACTTCACGATTGATGGCTGCGCGATTTTCTCTGCGCAGCTCCCGGTCGCAAAAACGGGGATCTGTCTTCAGGTCGGGACGCTCCAGAAGATCGCACAACTTCTCATACTGGGCTACTTCGTTCGCGGCAATATTCAGGAGCCCATGGGCCGTGCGAAACGTCCCCGATGGAGCGGCAGTAAAGTTTTCGTTCCCCATCGGCACGGGGACAATGCCTCCATTTAGAAAATTGGATACCACCCAGCCCATGGAAGCAAGCGTGGCCTCGAGCATCGACACGTCAATCATGCGTCCGCGTCCGGTTGCACGCGCTTCGATCAGGGCGGCGCAGATTGCGAGCGCTGCTGTGATTCCTCCCAGGGTGTCGCAGATGGGGTATCCCACACGCAAGGGCGCGCTCTCCGCGCTGCCCGTCACGTCCATGATCCCGGACATTCCCTGGATGATCTGGTCATAGGCCGGCCGCATGGCGAGTGGACCATCCTGTCCAAATCCGGTTACCGCGCAGTAGACGATCGCTGGATTGACGCGGGAAAGCACCGGATAGTCAAGCTCCAGCCGCTTCATCACGCCGGGACGGAAGTTTTCCAGCACCACATTCGAAACGGCGACAAATTCCTTGAATATCTTTTTCCCTTCGGAAGTTTTCAGATTGATGGTCACCGACTGTTTGCCCGCATTCACGGCAACAAACGAAGTTCCCATCAATCTGCTGGACGAGGCGGGATCGGCGCCCAACTGGCGCGCCAAATCGCCGGCTTTCGGATTTTCGATTTTGATGACTTCCGCGCCCAGCAGCGCCAATTGAAAGCCGCAAAAGGGCCCAGCAAGCACGTTGGTCACATCCAAAACGCGAATCCCGTTCAGCGGTAGTGGCATGGAACCCTTTTTTGGATTATTGCGATCAAATGGATGCCGCGTTTGCCGGTCCGGGAGCCACGCCGCAAGCCCCCGCGCGGTGTGCGCGCAGTAAATGCCCCTGGTACGGCCGCGCCGAAAACTGGATCGCAAATTCGGCAGCGTCCAACAATTTCTCCAGATCGATTCCGGTTTCGAATCCCATCCCGTGAAGAAAGTCCACCAGATCCTCGGTCGCTAAATTGCCGCTCGCCCCGGGGCAGTAGGGGCATCCACCGAGCCCGGCGGTCGTTGCATCGAATTCTCGAATTCCCGCCTGGAGTCCAGCGAGAGCGTTCGACAGCCCTCGCCCGTAGGTGTCGTGAAAGTGCAGAGCGATGTCTTCGGGAGGCAATTTCAATTCTTCCCGCAAAACGTTTATCGCTTCGGTGACCTGATCCGGAAACGCCATTCCGTCCGTATCGGCGATCCCGATTCGCCATTGGCAGCGCTCCCTCACGGCCTTGACCACGGCAAGCAGCGCCCTGCTGGAGATTTTGCCCTCAAAAGGGCAGTGGAAGCTGGTGGCAATTCCCACGCGAATTTCCACGCCATCCTGTTCGGCTCTGGGAGTCACTTCGTTAAGCAAATCAAGGGACTCCGCGATACTGCGATTCAAGTTCTTGTGATTGAACGTATCACTCGCTGACATGACGAATTCGTGGTGGAGAATGCCGGCAGCCACGGCACGGTCATAACCCTTCAGGTTTGGCACGAGGGCCGAGAACTTGACGCCGGGGAATTTGCCCAACCCCGCCGCGACAGCCTCGGCGTCGGCCATTTGTGGCACCCAACGGGGATGGACAAAACTCGTAGCCTGAATTTCCTTGATTCCTGCCTGAACGAGTTTCTCGGCAAGCCGCAATTTATCCCGCGTCGAGACGGGTTTCGGTTCGTTTTGAAATCCGTCACGAAGGGTGACGTCAACCACAGACACGTTTCCGCGCATAATCCGCCAACCTTTCGTTCACTCTACAGCGGCATTATGTAAATAAGTCTACTCGAAGACCCGCCAAACGAACAGACACGCCGCCCAATTTCACGAGCCAAGAAGATCGGCAAAACTTCCTAAGTCGGTGTACTGTATTCGCGCAGAATCTGGCTCTCAGGATGCGGGGAACGTTTTGAGTCTCGACACCGGAAAAGTTTTGCGCGCGAAGCTGGGCGAACGCCGCGGTTTGCTTGTGCCTGGC
>WNFB01002448.1_pt1 | contig 16166 bp, 16 predicted proteins | sample 5400501 | NCBI WGS metagenome assembly WNFB01 (sample SAMN13153341, study PRJNA577476) | soil metagenome | isolation source: 200 cm saprolite under Douglas fir tree site 2 hole 1 | place: USA:California | collected 2015-04-18
CCGACCGCGACGGGCACGGTCGACGCGGTGACCGAGAACGGACGCGCGATCTCGTAATACGCGCCGAGCCGCTCACGCAGCGACGCAAGGCCTGATCTCTTCTGGGCCTCGAGTGCCGCGCGAGAGGCCACGGTGCCCCCTTCGGTGCGGCCGTAGGCGACCGCCGCATCGAGCACCGCCGCGGTCTGCTCCTCGTCCTGCACGACGGGCTGCAGCAGCGGCAGGTCCATGCCGGCCTCGTGGTACTCCCACGCGCGGTCGGCGACCTCGCGACGCGTCCCGCAGAGGATGAACGCGTCGAGCAGCTGGTCGGGGATGAGCGAGCCGGCGGTGGTGAAGTCCTCCTTGCGCCAGGCCGCCGCGATCTGATCGCGCAGCGCCGGGTCGAATCCGGCGCGTTTGAGCGTGACGTCGGAGAGGATGGACATCATGTAGATGACGAACGGCTCGCGCTTGGCACGGTTGAGCGCATCGCGCCGCGTCTCGGCGATGAGCGTGAGCAGGTAGCCGGCGACGTCGATGTCGTTGGACTCACGACCGGCGGCGCGCGCCGCGCGCTCCATGACGCGGAGGAGCTTCTTGAGCCCGGGGATCGACTCCGCGGGCCGCGCCAGGTAGCCGTCGGCCTTCTGGCCGGCCAGGACCATCATCGGCGAGCGGTAGCCCGCGATGTAGATCGGCACGCGGTGCACGGGCGCGAACTGCGGGACGAGCGGCGGGAGTCCGGGCTTGCCCGACGGCATGCGCTCGCCCTTCCACAGCGTGTGCAGCGTGTCGATGGCAGCGGAGACGCGCTCGGCGGCCTCGTCCGGCGCGTAGGGGACGCCCATCTGCCCGAGGCGCAGCGGAAGCGCGGATCCGAGACCGAGGAGGATGCGCTCCGGCGCCATCTCGTCGAGCGCGCTGATGGTCATCGCGATGAGCACCGGGTGGCGGGTGTACGGGTTGAGCGCCCCGAGGCCGACCTTGATGCCCTCGACCTGCGACGCGACCGCGGTGCTGTACGTGACCGCGTCGCGTTCGAAGTACGAGTCGTGGAACCACACCGACTCGAGGCCAAGCTCGCGCGCGCGACGCGCCCACTCCACCGTGTCCGCGACGTCGCCGCGTGCCGCGAGTCCGAGGCCGACGCGACGAGCGAGGTTAGACACTTCGTGGTCCCTCCCCCACGATCTCCAGCGCGCGCGCGATCCGCGCGAGCGTCCGTTCGCGACCGAGCAGCTCCAATGACTCGAACAACGGCAGTCCTACGGGGCCGCCCATGGTCGAGACGCGGACGACGTGGCTCAGCTCCTTGATGTGCCAGCCAAGCTCTTCCGCGAGCTTGCGCAGCGCGGCCTCGATCCCGGCGGTCGCCCAGGGCGTGACGCCGCGCAATGCCGCGGCGCTCTTGGCGAGCGCGAGCGCGGCCGCACCGGCGTCCTTCTTCTTCGGCAGCAGCATCGACGCGTCGAGCGGCAGGTCGTCGGTGAACAGAAAGCGCAGTAGCTCTTTCGCTTCGACGAGCGTACGCATGCGCTCGCGCATCAGCGGGAGCGCCTTGCTGACCACGTTGCGGTCCCACTCCGCGGGAACGTAGGGGTCGAGCCGTCCGAGCAGGTCCTTCTCCGACAGCCGACGGATCCATTGCCCGTTGAACCAGTCGAGCCGGTCGCGGTCCCACTTACCCCCGGCCTTGTGGACCTGATCGATGCGCCACCGCGCGATGAGCTCGTCCATGGTGAAGATCTCTTCCTCGGTGCCCGGTGACCAGCCGATGAGCGCGAGATAGTTCACCATCGCTTCGGGCAGGTATCCGTCCGCGCGGAACTGCTCGACCTTCGTCGCGCCGTGCCGCTTCGCGAGCTTCTTCCCGTCGGGGCCGAGCACGTTCGGGAAGTGCGCGATCGGCGGCACCGTCCACCCGAAGGCCTGATAGATCAGGAGATGCTTCGGCGTCGACGGCAGCCAGTCCTCGCCGCGGAAGATGTGCGTGATCCCCATGCGCTGATCGTCGACGACGACCGCCAGGTGGTAAGTGGGGAAGCCATCGGACTTCAGCAGGACCTGGTCCTCGATCGTGTTGATCGGCCACTCCACCCGTCCGTACACGAGATCGTCGACGCCGATGACCCCGTCGTCGGGGACCTTGAGGCGCACGACGTGCGACTCGGTGCGCGCGCGCTCGGCCGCCTCTTTGGGATCGATGTAGCGGCAGTGCCGGTCGTACTTGGTGATCTCGCCGCGCGCCTGCTGCTGCGCGCGCATGGCGGCGAGCCGCTCCTTCGAGCAGAAGCAGAAGTACGCGGCGCCCGAGTCGACCAGATCCTGAGCGGCCTTCTGATAGAGTGGCAGCCGCTCCGATTGAATATACGGCGCGTGTGGTCCGCCCTCGCGCGGGCCCTCGTCCCACGTGACGCCCATCCAGTGCAGGCCGTCGTAGATCGAGTCGACCGCGCCCTCTACCAGGCGATCCTGGTCGGTGTCCTCGACGCGGAGGACGAGCGTGCCCTTGTTCTGGCGCGCGAAGAAGTAGTTGTAGAGGGTCGTGCGGACGCTGCCGATGTGCAGCGACCCGGTGGGTGAGGGCGCGAAGCGGACGCGGACCGTCACACGGTCAAGTTTAGGTGGGTATTCTGCTCAGTAGATGACCGTCACGACGCGCCGCGAGCGGCGCCAGCAGCAGCGGCGCCAGGAAGCGCGGCGCTCCGGTGGGAGCGGCGGCGGCGGCTCGCGTGGCATCGGCCAGATCTGGATCGTCGCCGGGGTCATCGTCGCCGTGGTCGCCCTCGTCCTCGCCGCGCGTGCGGCCGGCGTGTTCGACGCGCCGGCCACGGATGGGACGATCGACATCAACTCGCCGGCGTACGACGTCGCCGGAGCCACGATCGGCACGCACCAGGACGAGATCGGCAAGTCGCACGTGCCGACCGGGCAGAAGGTCGCGTACCCGTCCCTCCCGCCCACCTCGGGCGATCACTGGGCGCAGCCGGCCGCGCCGGCGCCGTGGGGCATCAAGACCGCGGTCCTGCCGTTCGAGGTCTCGACCCACAACCTCGAGCACGGCGGCATCGTGATCCTGTACGCGGCGGACCTGACGACGCCGCAGGTCGATCAGCTGCGCTCGCTCGTCCGTCAGCTGCAGACCGCGGGTTTCGCGAAGATCGTCCTCGAGCCGTGGCCGGACATGCCCAAGGACTCGAAGGTCATCCTCACGGCGTGGAACTGGATCATGAAGCTCCCGGGCATTGACGCCGTGTCGATCGTCAAGTTCACGAAGGCCCACCACGCCAGTCCCGAGTCCCCGGAGCCCACAGTCCCATAGCGCGGAACCCTTTCCGGCGACCGGCGTTACCACCACAGTGAGGGCCCTCTTCCTTGCGTCTGCCTTCCTTCTCGCGGCCTGCGGTTCGCGCGCGCTCGCGCCCTCGTCGCCCTCAGGTACTCCCGCCGTCACCGCCTCGGGCGTCACCGACGGCGTCACGCTTCGGCTCGATCTGGATCGGGCGTCGATCAAGCCGGGTGACGTGGTGTGGGCGACGGTCACGATCGAGAACACCAACGACCGCTCGATCCAGTGGATCGGTGGCGGTTGCAACGTGCCGGGCCGGGTCACCGCGCGCATCCCTGTGCTCGCGGACTACGGCCGGAACTGGGACTACCCGTTCGCAGAGCTGAAGAAGCGTCTCGTGACCGTGTTCAGCCAGGGGTACGTGCCGCTCCTCGACGAGGCCGCCTGGAACAAGCGCGCGAGCGGCGGTCAGATCTGCACGATGGACATCCGCGCGGTCGATCTCGCCGCGCACGGCAAGCTCACGTCGCGCTTTGCCTGGGACGGCATGATCCACGGCTCGCCCGCGCCGAACGGCGACATCACCATCACGGCCGGGTTAGAGATGAACGACCTGCAGCACATGGTCGGGAAGAGCGTGAGCGCGTCGGCCACCCTTCCGCTGAGCGGCGGCGCGACGACGAGAGTGTCCGCGGCGCAGGCGTTCGACGCGGCGCTCGACGACTCGCGCTTCGCCAGCTGGGTGCGCGCGCGGATGGTCGCGCGCGGCAACAGCGCACCCGCGGCGTACGACGTTACGGGCGGCGCTCGTCTCGACGGAGACACGTGGGTGATCAACGCGTCGCAGAAGACGGCGCCTTCAGGTGAGATCGAGGTGCGGGTCAGCGCGATCGATCGGATGGTGCGTTCGGTCGTCGAGCGCTAATCGCGCCCATTCTCAGAACTCAATCTCCCCAATAGCGCTCCGATTTCCAAGGGTCACCCCGATTGTGATATCCATTTTTCTCCCAAAAACCTGGCTTATCGAATGTGCTGAACTCGATGCCCCGCAGCCACTTCGCGCTCTTCCATGCGTAGAGCCGCGGCACCACAAGTCGCGCGGGGGAGCCGTGCTCGGGCGTGAGTGGCTCGCCGTTCGCGCGCAGCGCGATGAGGCAATCGTCGCGGAGGCAGAACTCGATCGGCGTGTTGGCGGTGAAACCGTACTCGCTGTGCGCGATCACGAACTGCGCGTCCGGCGAGGGCTTCGCGAGCTCGACGATCTTCGAGAACGGGATGCCCTCCCACTTCTGATCGAGCTTCGACCACGTGGTCATGCAGTGCATGTCCGCCTGCACCAGGGTCTGGTCGAGCGCCTTGAACTGCTCCCAGTTGAGCTTGATCTCGTTCGCGACGTTCCCGAAGACGCGGAAGTCCCAGTTCTTCGGATCGAACTTCGGGACCGTGCCGTAGTGGAGGACCGGCCACTTCTCGGTGAGGTACTGACCTGGCGGCACGCGCTCCGCGACTCCCGGCGGGAGCTCCTTGCCCTTGAAGAGCTTCACCGCTCCAGCCTACGCGAGACCCGCGGCCTGACGCAGCAGCTTGAACGTATAGATGCCGGTGTCGTGCCCGTCGCCCCATTCCGGCGTGATCCCGTAGCGGCCAACGGGATAGACGGTCTTGAGCGTCTGCTCGGCTTCGCTGAAGACCGTGGAATCGTTGACGTTCCCGGCGTACGAGCCCTCACCGTGGCAGTGCGCGCACGGACACGCGCGGCGCATCGGCTCCCACTCGTATTCGCTCACGTTGCCGTCGTCCCAGGTGACCTTGAGCACGCGGCGGTCGGTCACGATCTCCCAGTCGGACGCGCGGTGGAAGACATCGGCCATGCGTCCGATGATACGGACGTGGCGACGATCGACGACTTCAAGAAGATCGAAATGCGGGTGGGCCGCGTGGCCGCGGTCGACGACTTCCCCGAGGCGCGGAAACCCTCGTACAAGCTGACCATCGACTTCGGGGCGTTCGGGACGAAACGCTCCTCGGCCGCGGTGCGGCGCTGGTACGAGAAGGCCGACCTGCTTGGCCGCCTCGTGGTGTGCGTCACGAACTTCCCGCCGCGGCGCATCGCCACCTTTGACTCAGAGGTGCTCACGCTCGGCGCGGTCGAGGCGGATGGTCGCGTCGTCTTACTCAAGCCTGACGCCGATGCCGAGCTCGGCAGTCTGATCGCGTAAGGAGCAGATCGTGACGGTCAACGTGCGCTACATGGTCAATAACACGAAGGAGGCGATCGCCTTCTACACGACGCACCTTGGCTTCACGCTCATCTCCGATCAGTCGCCGGCGTTCGCCGACGTCTCGCGGGGTGAGCTGCGGCTGTTGCTGAGCGGCCCCACGAGCTCGGCCGGGCGCGCGATGCCCGACGGTCGCGTGCCGGAGGCTGGCGGCTGGAATCGCATCCATCTCGTCGTCGAGGACATCGAGGGCGAGATCGCGCGCCTTCGCGCGGCGGGCGTGCGGTTCCGCAACGACGTCATCAAGGGGCCTGGTGGGTCGCAGGTCCTGATCGAGGATCCCTCCGGAAACCCGATCGAGCTGTTCAAGCCGCAGAGCTGATCACCACTCGAAGAAGTTGAGACGGTCGAGCGGCCAGAACCGCAGGATGACCTTGCCGATGATGCGGTTGTCGGGCTGCGGTCCGAAGCTCCGCGAATCCGACGACGCCTCGCGGTTGTCGCCCATCGCGAAGAAGTAGCCGTCCGGCACGCGTAGCGGGTACTTCACGTCGGGGCTCTGCGCGACCGTCGCGCCGTGGGCGCCGACGAAGTCGCGGGGCTGTCCGTTCACGTAGAGGCGCCCGTTCCGCAGCTCGACGACCTCACCGGCGACGGCGACCACGCGCTTCACGTAGGGGATCTGCACGTCGGTCGTGGGGTTGAAGACCACGATGTCGCCGGGGCGTGGCGTGATGAAGCGGTAGTCGACCTTCGAGACGAGCACGCGATCGCTCTGCAGGAGCGTGAGCTCCATGCTCCGCTGGCGCACTTCGGTGACCTGGACGATGAAGAGGTTCAGGACGACGGAGATGACGACCGCGAGGGCGAGCGCCTGGACGATCTCGAGCAGCGCGCGCCAGGAGAAGGGTGCCTCAGGCAAGGGCTCGGAGCGGTAGGCGTCGGGGGTTTCCACGTGCTGCGTCAAGTGTCTCACGCATCAGGCGGATACCCGTTTGATCATCTCGCGCGCGCCCTCACGCGGGAACGAAAGGATGTAGCGATCGAGGCCGGCGCGTGCGTACTCGTCGATGCGGCGCCGGAGCTCGACGACTGACGCGGTGTCGCTGACGCTCGCCAGCGACCAGTGCGAGCGGAGCAGCTTGCGGTCGCGCTTGACCGACGCGCACACCGCATCGAGATCGGCATTGATCGCACGCATCTCCTCCTCGGTGAGGAAGGCGCCGCCGGGTCCGCGCTTGCCGATGTCGAACCCGTCGGCCATGCGGGCGGCGACGCGCATGACGCGCGGTCCCGAGCCGCCGACCCACAGCGGCGGGTACGGCTTCTGCGCCGGCTTCGGCGCGCTGACGGCGTTCTCGATGCGGTAGTGCTTTCCGGCAAATGAGGCGCGCTCTTCGGTCCAGAGCCGCCGGCAGATCTCGATCGCCTCGATCATCTGGTCGACGCGCGGACCGGGCTCGTCGAAGTCGATGCCGTAGGCCTTGTACTCGTTGACCTTCCAGCCCGCGCCGATGCCGAACTCGATGCGGCCCTTGGACATCTGATCGACCCCCGCGACCGTCTTCGCGAGCACCGCGGGGTTGCGGTACTGCGCCGCGGTCACGAGGCAGCCGAGGCGGATGCGCTCGGTATCGCGCGCGAGTCCCGCGAGTAGGGTCCACGCCTCGAGGCAATCGCGATCGGGGAAGCCCTCACCGCCGAAGAAGTGGTCGCTGACCCAGAACGAGTCGAAGCCCCCGCGCTCCGCCTCGCGCGCGAGGTCCTTGATCTCGTCGTAGCTGTACCCCGCCGCGGGCGAGACGATGACGCCGAGCTTCACGCGGGCAGCCGGCCCCACACGATGCGCGAGATGCCGAGGATGGCGAGCCCCGCAGCCGTGGACCACGCGATCGCCGACACGAGCGGCGCGTCGAAGTCGGTGCCGGACAACGCGGCGTGAAAGAACAGCGCGACGAAGCCGATGTAGCTCGTGCGGTGGATCCATGTCCAAAGCGTGTTGTTCATCTTCGAGCGCAGCCAGCTCGTGATCGTGACGACCATGATGATGTCGAACGCGACCGTACCGAGGCCGATGGGCAGCTCGCCGTAGTCGGTCAGGAACGGGACGACGACGTTGATCGGCTGGATGCGCGCGGTCTTGTCGAGCAGCAGCGCGATGAGGTGCGCGAACACGAGCGGCAGCCAGAGCGGCGTGGTGAAGTCGTGGAGCTTGCGGACGGCGCGGTTCTTCGCGAGGAAGTCGAGCACCGATGTGCGCAGCGCCTCACCGGAGAGGACCGACAGCGAGAGCACCGCGAACGCGGTGAGACCGGTGATCCGCGCGATGAACCAGAACTCGAGGTCACCCACGCATAGAAACTAACTGGAGTGCGTGTAGGTGACCTTGGGCAGCGCGGTCGCGCGCACGCCCGCGGCGAGGGTGATCTGTGGCACCGGTGTGGGCCGGAGCGTCGCCGCCGGCCGCGTGGGCGTGGGCACCGGCGTCGGTGGCGGCGTCGCCGCGCGCGCCACGGTGCCCGCGACCGTCGCGGTGGCCTTCGCGGTCGGCGGGGGCGTCGTCGGCGCGACGGTCGGCGTCGGCGCGATCGTCGGTTCGAGCGTGCGGAAGGGCAGCGTCGGCGCTGGCGTCGCCTCCGGCTCCGGCTCGGGCGCGGGTTTCTCGGCGACCGGCGGCTGCAGCGGCGCGTTCGCGTTCTTCGGGTGGGCCAGCGCGTAGCTCGTCGATCCGACCATGGACAGGCCGGTGACGAGGACGGCGATGACGCGGAGGGCCCAGGCCGGCACTGAGTTAGACGGCGACCGCGGGGATGCGCTCGAAGCGCTGGCTGATGACCTCGCGGGCGTCGACCTTCATGTGCGACTCAAGTATCTCCTGATAGACGGCGCGGAAGTCGACGCCGTACTTGAGGTTGCCGTCGCGGCCGACGTTGAGGCTCGGCGTCTCGCCGTAAAGACCGCCCTTGACCGTGTCGCCGATGAGGAGCATCGGGGCGGAGGTGCCGTGGTCGGTGCCGGCGTTGCCGGTCTCCTGAGCGCGGCGGCCGAACTCGGACCACGTCGCGACGAGCACGCGGTCGGCCATTCCGTACGCCGCCAGGTCGGCGTGGAACGCGGAGACCGCGGTGTCGACGTAGCCCATGAGGCTCTCGTGGCGCGCGAACTCCTGGTCGTGCGTGTCCCATCCGCCGAGCGTGACGTGCAGGATCTTCGCGCCGACGCCACTCACGATGAGCTGCGCGGCGAGCTGCAGCGCCGAGGCGAGCTGGTTACGCGATGAGTACACGAGGTTCACGTTGTCGTTGTACGTGGCCTTCGGCGTGTAGCGAGCCTGCGCCGTGCGCAGCCGCGCGATCGTGTCGCGCGCCGAGAACACCGACGTGTCGAACAGCGCGCCGTAGATGCCGGGCGTGCCGTTGTAGATGACGCCCATCGCTCGCTCGGCATCGCCGCCGTTGAACTTGAACGTGTTCTGCCCGTTGACGACGGAGAGCGTGGCCTGCAGATCACGGAGCGCGCCGGGGACCTCCGAGGTGCCGCAGGCACATCCCACCAGCGGATGGCCTTGCGAGTCGTAGTTGGAAGCGATGGTCTTGCCGAGCCAGCCGTCCTGCTGCTTGCGGTCGGGGTCGGCCGTCTCCCAGATGCGGATGCTGTCGAAGTGCGAGAAGTTCGGCTTCGGGTAGCCGACGCCCTGCACGATCGCGACCTTGCCCTGGTCATAGAGCGCCTTGATGCCCTTCATGCTCCGGTTGAGGCCTTGGCCCGAGTTGCCGAGCGGCAGCGCGGTGTCGGCCGCGCGCGACAGCGTCGGGCGGAGGTTGCGCAGGTTCGAGTCGTTCATCGGGATGACCGTCTGCAGTCCGTCGGCGCCGCCAGCGAGCTGGATCATCACCAGCACGCGGTCGTTCATCACGCCGTCCTTCTTGCCGGCGTAGACGGCGCGAGCGAACACATCGGGTACCGCCGCGTAGCCGGCCGCGAGTCCCGCGGCACCGGCCGCGAAGACGAAGCCGTCCTTCACGAATTCGCGACGCGTCAGGCGGGTGAGATCGGTTGCACCCATCAACGGCACCTCCTCGCAGATGAACTGCTCGTCGTTCGTCTCACTTCAATTGGAACTCCGGCGCGGCGAACACCGCGAACCACCGCGAGCGGTCGTCGCGTGCGTTGTTGAGCTCCTGGACGGTGCCCGCGCCGAGCACGCTGTCGAGGTGGCGCTCGTGGGCCTTGGCCGCCGAGGGCACCGCGCGCAGCTGCCCGAGGATCGTGCTCACGTAGTTCGCGCGCTGGAGCATCGTGTTGGACGAGATCCATGACGCGTTGTCGCCCCAGCCCGCGACGCTCGGCGGGTCGAAGAGGTTCTGGCCAAGCATCGAGCCGTATCCGGTCATCGTGCGCGACAGGTTCGTCGCGCCGAGCGCCTTCGCGCTCGAGATCATGAACTCGGTCGGCGACTTGATGAGCGCGCGGTACGCGTCCGGCGCGGTGAACTCCGGGCTCATGAAGATCGAGCGCATGAGCGAGCGGACGTCGTAGCGCGAGCGGCGGAATCCGTCCGCGAGCCGCGCGACGTACGCGTCGGAGACACCGGGCGAGACGAAGTAGCGTGCGAGCTCTCGAGTGACGAACGTCGCGGTCGCCTCCTGGGCGAGGATCTGGTCCACGACGCCGGTCGCGTCGAACATCGCGGTCTTCCCGAGGAACGTGACCGCTCCGGTGTATGCGCGCTTCGGGTCGAAGATGCCGGTCTGCGCCGTGGGCTCGGTCCGCATCGGGAGACGCCATCCAGCGAGCGCCTTCGCCGCGGCCTTCACGTCGTCCTCGGTGTAGTTGCCGACGCCGAGCGTGAAGAGCTCCATCAGCTCGCGCGCGTAGTTCTCGTTCGGCGCGCGGCCGGTGCTCACCGCGAGGTCGAGGTAGCGGAGCATCGCGAGGTCGGGCGTGACCTGCATGAGCATCGACTTCAGGTCGCCCATCGCCATCTTGCGCCACGTGAGGTTCTGCCAGTAGATCGCCGGCGAGTTCGTGCCGACCTTGCGGTAGTCGGACGTGAAATGCCCGTGCCAGAAGAGCGTCATCTTCTCGCCGAACGGCGTGGGGGACTGGGTCATCCAGTCGACCCACCAGACCTGCAGGTTGCCGATGTTGATGGGCGTGTTGTTGGTCATCGGCGCGGCCAGCGAGGGTGACGGCGCGGGTGTCTTCGTTGCGGCCGCGGTCAGCGTGGCTGCCGGCGTGGCCGTCGCGGCAACGCCGCTCGGTCGCGGCGTCGGCGTTGCGGTCGGCTTCGGTCTCGGCGTAGCCGCGGGGCGCACCGTGTAGGCGGGCGGCTCCGCGAACGGCGTGTCGACGAAGCGATCGACGGTGGCCTTGTAGCCCTCGGACAGCGCGCGGTCGAGCTCGGCGTCGGTGTAGCCGAACGTCGCGCGGCGCAGGAGGTGCGTGACCATCGCCTGCTGCGTGCCGAGCGGCGAGACCCAGTCGAGGTCGCCGGCGATGCGCGGCGCGGTGATGCCGCTGATCGGCGGCTGCAGCGCACCGGGCGCGGCCGCGGTGATGGTGCGAGGAGATGCGGCGACCGGCGGGAGGGTTGCCGCCGGTCGCAGCTGTTCCGGGAGGACTGTTCCGTCGAGGTTCTGCGGTCCGAAGAAGGAGTCGTCGGGGATCCCGAGCGAGCCATCCGGGTCGTCCATCGTCCCTGCGCCGTACGTGCCCATCGGGTCCATCCCGGCTACGGCGGTCATCGGGTCGAGCGCCTCGGTGATGGTGTCTGAGCCCAGGTTGCGCATACCCAGGACCCTCGCGGCGGCGACGCCGGCGCCGGCGGTCAAAGCGGTGACCAGGACCTTGCGCCTCGTCGGACCGCCCTTGGCAGGAAGCTTCTTTTGGTTGCCCATCCCTCTGCGCCTGTGAACGAGGGCCGGCGGGGGACAGTACGCTGCCGCCGCTGTGTCAACCGCGTCGCTGTGGCGACATCCGGATTTCCTCAAGCTTTGGGTCGGTCAGACGATCTCGGAGCTCGGCACCGTCGTCACCCGGACGGCGCTCCCGCTTGTCGCACTTCTCGTCCTTGGTGCGGGTCCACTCGAATTGGCGTACCTGGTCATTTCGGCGAGCCTCGCGGTACTTCTGGTGGGACTGGTCGCGGGTGCGTGGGTCGACCGCCTGAAGCGGCGCCCGCTGCTCATCGGCGCCGACGCGATCCGCGCGGCGCTCCTTCTGTGGATCCCGATCGCGTACGGGATCGGCGCGCTGCGTATCGAGCAGCTCTATGCGGTGGCGTTCATCGAGGCCGGACTTGGCGCGCTGTTCGACGCGGCCTATCCCGCGTACGTGCCGTCGCTCATCGGAACGGACCGCCTGGTCGAGGGGAACAGCAAGCTCGCGACGAGCTCATCGATCGCCGAGATCGGCGGTCCGGGTTTCGCGGGCGCGCTCGTGCAGATCGTGAGCGCGCCCTTCGCGATGCTCGTCGACGCGGTCTCGTTCGTCGTCTCGGCGCTCTCACTCGCGCTCATCAGCACGCCCGAGCCACCGCGACCGCCGCGCCACATCGAGACGCGGATCCGCGCGGAGATCGCCGAGGGCCTCGAGATCGTGCGGCGGCACGCGCTCCTGTTTCCGCTCGCCGCGCGTGAGATCCTCGCGCACATCTTCGGCGCCTTCTACGGTGTCCTCTACTCCCTCTATCTGTTGCGGGAGCTGCACCTCGATCCGTTCCTGCTCGGCGTCGTGATCTCGGCCGGCGGCGTCGGCTCGCTCGTCGGATCGCTCTTCGCCGCGCGCGCCGTGAAGGCGTGGGGCCTCGGCCGCGCGATCGTGTGGTCGGCGATCGGGGCATCGATCGTCGGCATCCTCACACCGCTCGCCCAGGGACCGGTCGCGCTTGCGACGCTCATGGTGTTCCTGCCGCAGCTCATTGGCGACGGGCTGCAGACGATCGAGGGCGTCGGCGAGATCTCGCTCGTGCAGGGTCTCGTCCCTGATCGCATCCTCGGCCGCGTCAACGCCACGCTCGGGGTGATCTCCCATGGCGTCGGCTACCCGGTGGGCGCGCTCGTTGCCGCCCTCGTCGCGGACCAGATCGGCGTCCGCGGCGCGATGGCCGTGGGCTGGGCGGGTATGGCCGTCTCGATCCTGTTCCTCGTCCTCTCGCCGCTGCCGGGCGTGCGGACCGCCGCGGAGTGGCGGGGTGCGCGCGAGCCCGCGACCTAAACCCGCGCCCTGGCCATCTCCGGGAAGTAGGCCGACGCCTGCAGCGTGAATAGCTCGGCGTAGCGTCCATCGAGCTGCATCAGCTCGTCGTGCGTGCCGTGCTCGACGATGCGTCCCTCGTGCAGCACGTAGATGCGGTCGGCGCCGCGCACGCTCGAGAAGCGGTGCGAGATGAGCAGCACCGCGCGCCGCTCGAAGAGATCGCGCATGCGGGTGAAGAGGTCGTGCTCCGCGCGCGCGTCGAGCGCGGCGGTCGGCTCGTCCAGGATGACGAGCGGCGCGTCGCGGAAGAACGCTCGGGCGAGCGCGATGCGCTGCCACTGGCCGATCGAGACTTCGCGTCCGCCCATGAAGACCGGGCCGAGCATCGTGCCGTACCGGTCGGGCCACGCCTCGACGAAACCATCGGCCCCGGCGCGCCGCGCGGAGTCGACGATCGCGGCCTCGTCGGCGATGTTCTCCACCCGCCCGAGCCCGATGTTCTCGCGCGCGGTGAGCATGAAGCGCGCGAAATCCTGGAACAGGACAGCCACGCGCTGATAGATCCATCCCGGGTCGCGCGTCGCGGCGTCGATGCCGTCCCAGAGCACACGCCCGCGGTCCGGCGCGTACAGACCGGAGAGGACCTTCGCGAGCGTGGTCTTCCCGGAGCCGTTCTCGCCCACCAGCGCGATGACCTCGCCCGCGCCGATCTCCAGCGAGACGTCGTCGAGCGCGGGGCGTGCCGGCTCGCTCCCGGTCGCCGGATAGTGGAAGGACACGTGGTCGACGACGATCCGCTCGAACGGCGTTGCCGGCCCCAGCGCCGGACGCGCGTGCGTCGGCGCGAGCGCGGAGAACTCCTCCCAGTCCTCCAGGAAGAGGCTCGACTCGTAGAGCTGCGTCGCGTTGCCGACGATCCCGCCGAGCTGTCCGTTGAGCTGCTGGCTGGCCACCACCGCGGCGCCGGCCTCGGCCACGCCGATGCGGTGCTCGATCACCAGATACGCGAGCGCGCCGTAGGTGAGCGCGGTCACGACCGATGACGCCGCCGTCGACAGGACCTGATAGCGCGCGCGCTTGCGCAGGTTCTTGCGCAGCTCCTCGAGGCGCTCGTTCGAAAGCCGCTCGTACAGCGTGCGGAGATAGCCGGCCAGCCCGAACGCGCGCAGCTCCTTCGCGTACTCGCGCTGCGTGAAGAGCCCGAAGACGTAGTTGCGCATGCGCTCGTTCGGCGTCATCGATCGCCAGAACCGGTACATCTGCCGGCTCGAGGCCAGGCTCGCGATCCACATCGGGATGAACCCGGCGACCGTCAGCGCGAGGAGGATCGGTTGCAGCACGTAGAGCGCGGCGGCGATACCGATGATGAGCAGCAGGCTGCGGATGAGGCCGATCGTCGCGCCGGTCACGCCCATCATCCGGCCCATCGCGTTCATCGCGCGTCGCAGGAGATCCTGGAACTCGGGTGTCTCGAAGCGCTTCAGGTCGACGGCGATGATGCGGTCGAGCAGCACGGAGTTGGTGTGTCGCTCGACGATCGCGCCGAGCATCTGCTGCTGCTGGCCCTGCACGAGGTTCGCGGCGGCGCCCGCCACGGTCAGGCCGATGGTGTACGCGAGGAGCGTGCCCACGCGCCCGAGGTCACCGCCGCTCTGCGTCGCTAGGACCGCGGCGATGAGGTCGCGCGTGACGACCAGCTGCGCGCCCGTGACGAACGCGGACACCGCCTGCGGCGCGAGGCTGAGCAGGAAGCGGCCGGGCGCGGCCTCCCATACCAGACGGAACGACGCGGCGAGAACCCGTGGGATCCGTCGGAGCTGACGCCGTTCGCGCGGTGGCTCGGCGTCGCGGCCGTAGAACATCATCGGACCGTTACTTCGATGTGACGGTCCACTCGTTCGGGATGATGTGGATCCACGTCTGGCCGGCGTTCAGCTTGATCTGCTCGCCCCGCGTGTTGGTGAACACGAACGCGGCGTTGTCGTCCTTGCGCGACCAGGTGCCCTCCTGCCGCAGGCCGTCGCGGAACACGATGGCGCTGCCGGTGCCGGTGAGTCGCATGTCGTGTGCGTGCGAGCCGGCCGCGTCGACGATCTCGGCCACCTCCCAGATCTCGGTCTGGATGATCACGACCGTGGCCGCGGCGATGGGGATGTTGTTCGCGGCGTCGACCTCCCGCACCGCCTTGCCCGCGGCGTTCTGCCAGCGCGCGTAGGTGTGGGCGACCGGGTCGTACTGGTAGGTCACCGTGCTGGTGTCCTCGCGGTAGGGGATGGTGATCTCGACCGCCGGGTTCGCGCCGGACATGCCCGCGATCGTTGCCGGGTGATTTGCCGCCGCCAGGAACGGCCACTTCGGGACGTCGGCGACGGTCGTCGCGTTCAGCGCCTTCAGCGTGTCGCGCTGCGCGCTCGCGCTGGTGAACATGTTGTACGGCGCGGGCCGGAAGTTCACGCGGTAATAGCCGCCGCTGTGATCGGCGGACAGCTCGACGTAGCGGCCCTGCGCGGCGTCCTGGCTGATCAGCGACCACGCGTAGTCCGATGTGCCCGAGTACACGAGCGCGCCGCGCACCATCGTCGTGAGCGAGCGGTCCGCGAGCCGCGCGGAGCGTACGCCGCCGACGGTCTGCGGATCCTGCGACTGGTAGATGGTCACGAGGCGCGTGACGAAGCCCTCGACCAGCTCCTCGAACACCATGTCCGCCTGCGACAGGCCGTAATGCGGCCGTGCGGCGGGGACGTTGTCGATCTTCACCACCAGCGGACGCTTGCTGATGGATCCGGTGCCGAGCGGCTTGCCGTTCAACGGCCAGCAGTTGTCGCAGGACGCGGCGATGTCCGGGGTGCCGGCGGGCGTCGGTGCGACGGTGGGTGTCGGCGATGGCGTGGGGGAGGGTGTCTCGGTCGCGGCGCTCGGACTCGCGGGAGTCTCGAACCGCACCGCTTCGCCGCCGCAGGCCACGGAGAGCACCGCCGCCACCAGCGTGACGGCCAACCACCGATGACTGTGCGATCGTGCGAACAGCATCCCGACCACTGACTCTAATTGACCGCATCGCGCGCAACGGCCGTCGCGGCCGGTGCCGGGTCTAGTTGAGCGGGAGCGCCTGGACCACGGCGCGCTTCGCGAGCGCGTTGCCATAGAAGTGCAGGTAGTCGCCGAGGTGCGCGCTCCAGTAGGTCGCGGAGTGATCGCCCGACCACTCGTGCCAGACGTGCGTGACCTTTAGTCCATTCAGCTCGCCGTCGAACTGCTTCGCGAGGCCGACCCACTGGTCCTTGTCCCCGATGTCGATCCAGAGGTCGATCGAGCGAAGGAGCTCGGTCTTCGCGACCGCGAGCTGCATCGGGTCGCGCTTGGCGTAGTCGGCCGGCAGACCGAAGTAGGCGGGAGCCGTGTCGTAGCGGCGGAGCACCAGGCTGTGCGCGCCGACGACGCTGAAGGTGCCCGGGTAGTTGAAGGCGAGCTGGACC
>WNFB01002450.1_pt1 | contig 16155 bp, 21 predicted proteins | sample 5400501 | NCBI WGS metagenome assembly WNFB01 (sample SAMN13153341, study PRJNA577476) | soil metagenome | isolation source: 200 cm saprolite under Douglas fir tree site 2 hole 1 | place: USA:California | collected 2015-04-18
CCCGAATGCGTTGCTGTGGGGTTGGCCTCTACTCCCGCAGCTCGTAAGACGGAGCAAGCTGCCTCTATATCCGCCACGCGGTGCTTCCGCCGTCGGCCAGAAAGCGGGTTGTAGAGAAGAATCGCCTTCCGCATTGCAATTCCTGTGTAGGCACGGGCATCCTCGCCGTGCTGGCCGAGTGGCCTCGGTGGACTGACTTTGGGTTGGTAGCAAATTACAACGTCCGCTTCTCGTAGCAGACAATGCTCTCTTCTACCGATTGACTCGCGCCGTCCTTCGGTCTAGTCTGGCTAGTGAGATGGGGTGAGAACGGTACAGGTTTTTGCCGTTTCCTCTGTTTTAGGCCAGCCGAAGGCGAACGGCGACAGGCTGGCCACGTCTCTCACCTCGTCATCTCTTCACTCTTCCGAATTCTGCCAAAAGAGAAAATTGGCACCCAAAGCCTAACACTTAAACCGGTCCCGCCGCGTGCACCGACCCTCTACTCCGTTACAATAGCCTGCACGAATTTCAATTCTTTAGGAGATACGCATGCAACGCAAGGCTAGCGCGGTGTGGAAAGGCGGGCTCAAGGATGGCAAAGGCATGGTTTCCTCCACCAGCGGAGTTCTCTCCAATACGCCTTATTCGTTTGCCACGCGTTTCGAGAACACACCGGGCACAAATCCCGAGGAACTGATCGCGGCAGCACATGCCGCGTGCTTCTCCATGGCGCTCTCGGCACAACTCGGTAGCGCGAACCTCACACCGGAAAGCATCTCGACATCCGCTACCCTGAGTATGGAGAAGCTTGATGCCGGTTGGACGATTACGGCGGTGCACCTCGACGTTGTCGCCCGTGTGCCGAAGGCCGATGCCGACGCTTTCAACAAGGCGGCGGAGAATGCCAAATCTGGCTGCCCTGTCTCTAAGGTGTTGAAAGCTCAAATCACGATGAACGCCCGCTTGGAAGCGTAGGCGGCAGGCGCTGGGCGATCGCGATGAGATCAGTTGAGCACACCGAACGCTGAAGCAGTCTGGCTTTTATGTTGCATTCGTAAATGTCTCTTCCGAAATCTGGGAGGAAGTGCTCCGTTCACCGCCCCCTCCGGCGGGGAGCCGCGACTTGGGACCCGGCGGCCACCGCCTGTCGCCTGCCACTTAGCTTTGCGAGCGCAGGATTTCGCGGATTGCGCGATTGATACGGGCGGCGTCCTGCGCGGCGGTATCGATGAGCTCGACCCATTTCTTGCCATTGCCTTGCAGGTTGGCCTGGCCCAGCAGATAACAAGCCTGCATGATGGTTTCAATTGAATTGCTGAGATCGTGGGCCAGCGCGCGCAACCGGCCGGTCAATTCGGGAGGCAGTTTGTGAGCTTCTTCCATTAATTTCCAGGCCCCGGAGCAACGTCCTCAGGATAGCTCATGTGGTATGCCGACGCATCTGTCCATAACCATGTTGAATAATCTGCCGATTGACCTGCACCAGTCTGGTTCTGTGATACCGCATTGCGGAGCCCGCAAAGCCACAATTTCTAAGAGCCGGAGTTTGCATCATCGTATGCGCGCCCTTTTGACAGTCAGCGGTGCCTCTGTAGAATATAGTTCGTAGTCCTTTCCTGAAAGGTGGCCCGGCTGGGCCGCCGTGCACAGACGTAAATTTGCCGAAGTGGCGGAATTGGCAGACGCGCATGGTTCAGGTCCATGTGCCCGCAAGGGCGTGGGGGTTCGAGTCCCTTCTTCGGCACCAGCAACGCTTCAATCCATAGAATCGCTGATCAGGTGCTGTCACCCTGCGTGCCCGCATTCAGGGCTTCGTACTCATATCTGGCGTCATCAGCTTGACTACTTCTCTTTTGCCAGTTCGCGGATATACAGCACCAAACTGTCAATTTGATCCTTAGTCAGGCGGCTCCCGAAGGCGGGCATCTTGTTGTTTCTGCCATTGGCGATGACCGCGGCCAATTCCGCGTCCGATTGCTTCTGAACGTCTGCCGAGTGCAAATCAGCTACACCCAGACTCTTTCCGACATCCGTATCGCCGCGTCCATCTTGACCGTGACACCCGGAACATCTCGTCTTAAATGTGCTTGCCGCGGTAGCGTTTTCGGAGCCACTGGGGGACCTTACCGCTGATGCAGGTCCAAGAAATGCCAACAGAACAAGCAGCCCGATGAGCAGCGCTGGGGCTGTTGAGTTGCTGATGTCTCTGATCACGATATTCATGGTTGGATTCGCCTCCTCCAGAGGTCGGGTTTGGATTTTAGCTCGTTCCAGGAGTTAAGTCCCCTCGGACGCCGGGTTCGATTGACTCATTGAGTCAATTGCTTCAGATCCTCTAACGCCTTGTCTGATCCAGCCGGTCCGCTGATTCAATGATCTGAAGAACAATAATGGAATCCGCGCTTCCCTTATAATCATTGGAATCTGATCTCGCATGATCGCCAACCTTGACCAGATAGTTCGCGCCAAGCGCCACCGTATTGCGGAAGGCAAGCGTGGCGCGGATCTGCGCGAGCTTGAGCGGCTTGCGGAGCAGCACACGCCACGCGGATTTCGTTACCAGCTTGAGAGGATCGCTGAATCGAGTGTGGCGGTGATCGCTGAGTTGAAAAAGGCTTCACCGTCCAAAGGGCTCATTCGTGCGGACTTCGACCCGGCTACGCTGGCGAGGGAATTGCAGGAAGCGGGTGCGGCGGCACTCTCCGTTCTTACTGATGAAGAGTTTTTTGATGGGTCGCTCGAAAACCTCCTGCAGGCTTCAAACAGCACTCACCTGCCATGCCTGCGGAAAGATTTTATTGTGGACGAGTTTCAAGTTCTTGAGGCCCGCGCCAACCGCGCAGATGCAGTGCTCTTAATTGTGGCCGTACTCCCCCCTGCTGAGTTAAGCATTTTGGCGAAACGCGCTCGCGAACTTAGGCTGGACGTGCTGTGCGAAGTTCATGATGAACAAGAGCTCAAGCGGGCCGTGGATGCGGGCTGCGATCTGATTGGCGTGAACAGCCGCGACTTGCGGACCTTTCAAGTGGATCTGGAGACAGCGTTCCGCATGGCCAATGTTCTTCCGAAGAATGTGTTGCGCGTGGCCGAGAGTGGCATCCATTCGGGACAAGATATTGCCCGCCTGCGCGCCGCTGGATATCAGGCGTTCCTGATGGGAGAGTCGCTGATGAAAGCCGCGTCGGCCGGCAAAGCATTAAGTGCGCTGCTTGCCGAGGTGGACGTGCCGGTGAAGAATTGAGTCATTGGATTTGATGATCGAGCATTCGCTGTGTCTCAATGACTCATTCAGTGAGTCAATGCAATGACCTGGGTGAAAATTTGTGGGACGACGAATCTCGAGGACGCACTTACCGCCATCGATGCTGGAACCGAGGCGCTGGGGTTCGTATTCTACGAAAAGAGCCCGCGAAAGATTGATGTCAAGGCAGCGCGTGAGATCGTGTCACGACTGCCGCGAAACGTTGAGAAGGTCGGCGTGTTCGTGAACGAACTGCCGGAGCGAGTCGCCAGGACTGCTGATGAAGTTGGGCTGACTGCTGTGCAATTACACGGCGACGAACATGGCAATCCCCCAAGTCAGGTCAGCAATGGACCTGGAAAACTTTTCGTGACCATTCCCGCGAGTTTGCTTTCCCAGGTGGGGAATAAGAGCGCCGGGTTGATGTGGTTCAGCGCACATCCGGAAGCTTGTAGCGCTATTTTTCTGGATTCTGGAACACCCGACCAGCGAGGAGGTACAGGTAAGACGTTCGACTGGGAAGATGCTCGACCATGGGTTTCACGACTCAGCCAGAAGTTTCGGATCGTCGTTGCCGGCGGCCTAACCCCGACGAATGTCGCCGACGCCATGCGACTTCTGCATCCCTGGGGCGTTGACGTCGCCTCCGGTGTAGAACTGAAACCGGGCAAGAAAGATCCTGAAAAGGTCCGGGCGTTCGTTCAGGCTGTGCGCCGGGCAGAGAAGAGCATATAAGAGATGGCAACGGCAACGATTCCGAAAGGAAAGACGCCCGCACGAGGAAAGAAGCCGGCCGGGAGTACTGCCGTCCCGGGCCGCTTCGGTGTGTATGGCGGACGCTATGTTCCCGAGACGTTGATGGCCGCTCTTGAAGAGCTGGAGCGCGAGTACGAGAGAGCTCGCCGCGACCACAGCTTCCAGCGGCGTCTTGACGAACTCCTTCGGCAGTATGCCGGCAGGCCAACGCCACTATTCTTCGCCCGTCGTCTCACTGAAAAGCTCGGCGGCCCGAAGATTTACCTCAAACGAGAAGACCTGCTACACACCGGCGCTCACAAAATCAACAACTGCCTCGGCCAAGCATTGCTCGTTGAGCGGATGGGGAAGCATCGCGTCATCGCCGAAACCGGGGCTGGACAGCACGGGGTGGCGACCGCGACAGTTTGTGCGCTGTTCGGATTCGATTGCGTCGTATACATGGGCACCGAGGACATGCGACGACAGGAACTGAACGTTTTTCGTATGCGCCTGCTGGGTGCGGAGGTCCGCCGCGTGGACTCCGGTTCGCGCACACTCAAAGATGCAATCAATGAAGCCATGCGCGATTGGGTCACAAATGTGCGCACTACCCACTACCTTTTAGGCAGCGTTCTGGGGGCGCACCCATATCCCACAATGGTGCGCGATTTCCATCTGGTGATTGGACGCGAGGCGCGAGCCCAGATCCTCAAAGCCGAGGGCAAGCTGCCGACCGCGATTATCGCGTGTGTCGGCGGCGGTTCCAATTCCATCGGCATCTTTCATGAGTTCATAAATGATAAGAAGGTGCAGCTCATCGGCGTCGAAGCTGGCGGACGTGGGGAGCGATTAGGTGAGCACGCCGCCCGCTTCCGCGGCGGCTCTCCGGGCGTGTTGCAAGGAACGTACTCCTATGTCTTGCAGGATGAGGCCGGACAGATTGCCGCCACACATTCCGTATCGGCCGGACTCGACTATCCCTCGATTGGGCCCGAGCATGCTTGGCTGAATGACACGGGCCGCGCCGAATACGTATCTGCCTCAGACTCCGAAGCCCTGGAAGCCTGCACGCTGCTGGCGCGCTCGGAAGGAATTATTCCCGCGCTCGAATCGGCGCACGCCGTGGCCGAACTGGTAAAGCGTGCTCCGAAAATGAAAAAGTCTGACATCGTGATCGTCAACGTTTCCGGGCGCGGAGATAAGGACGTGGGGATTCTGCGGGAGAACCTGAAATTGCAGGATTGACGAGTTACGATTGCCGATTGAGGATTTGGCAGCCAGAGTGTGTGCTGGGGTTGAAACTCGTCGATCGAAAATCCTCAATCGTAAATTCCAAGTCGCCATCCGTATCAAGTGTTTTGGTCCATGCCTCTCTCTTTCACAAAACGGCCTTCTCTGGTCGCCTATGTCACTTGTGGCGATCCGGATCTCGCGACGACCCGCGAGGTGGTGCTTGCGGCGATCGAGGGCGGCGCGGATGTAATTGAGTTGGGCGTGCCGTTCAGCGACCCTGTGGCCGATGGTCCGGTGATCCAACGCGCCAGTGAGCGCGCCCTGAAGCACGGAACTACGCTCGATCAAGTGCTAAAACTATCGGCAGAAGTGCGCAGGCGCTCCCAGGCGGGTCTCATCATTTTTTCCTACTTGAATCCGATCATGCGGATGGGAATCTCCCAGTTTTGTGCCGCAGCATCGGAGGCAGGGATAGACGGCGCCCTGATTACGGATCTGCCCGTTGAGGAAGCGGCCGACTACCTGCGCGAAATGCGCAAACGAAATCTCGCGAGCGTATTTTTGGCCGCACCCACCAGCACGGATCAACGCCTACAGAGTATTGCTAACGCCTCGACCGGATTTGTGTATGCTGTTTCCCGCACCGGCGTCACCGGCGCGCGCAAGCAGCTTCCGAAAGACGCGCGCGACCTTGTCCGGCGAATCCGCAGCCACACCAAACTGCCGGTCGCTGTGGGGTTTGGCATCTCGACTCCCGAACAGTTCGCCGCCGTGGGAGAATTTGCCGACGCGGCAGTTGTGGGCAGTGCGATCGTCGAGACGATTGAGCGCAACCCGGGGAAGGAGCCGGAGGCTGTAGCGGAATTTATCAGACAGCTGACGGCTGTAAGATCTCAGCTTTCAGCCAGTAGTGCGAAACGTTGACGATTGGTGCTCCTCAGAAAGTGATCTGGAGCTAACGGTTAATCGAGATTGGCGACTAACAGCTGAAGACTGAGACGAGTTGATAGCTGAAAGCTAACGGCTGAAAGCTCTCATGGACATTGCGGACTGGCGCAAGAAAATCGACGAGATTGACCGCAAGCTGGTCGAGCTGCTGAATCAGCGGGCCGCAGCGGCGCAAGAAATTGGACGGCTTAAGCGGAATACCAATCTGCCAATTTATGAGCCCGACCGCGAACGGAACGTATTCGTCCAGGTCCAACGGGAGAATCAGGGACCTCTGTCAGACCGCGATTTGGCACAGATTTACGAGCGCATCATGGATGTCATGCGCAAAATTCAGAAGGAAGAAATCGCACCGCAGTTGAAGTCTGCGGCCGCGGACACCGAGCTGGATTCGGAAGTAAATGATTGAGAAGCTTTCGGTCGTCAGCTATCCGCCGTCAGTTACGCCCACCACGCGTCGTCTGAGAGCTGATGGCTGACACCTGAGAGCTGCGATCCCTATGATTGTCGCCATGCAAGAATCCGCGACCGAAGAACAGATTCAGCAGGTAATTGATCGCCTGGTGAAGATGGGCTTCGAGGTGCACCGCAGTACGGGTGCTCGGCAAACTGTGCTAGGCGCCGTGGGCGCGCGGGTTGAGTTTGATATCCGGAACCTGGAGCTGTTGTCAGGTGTGCAGGAGGTGCACCGTATCAGCTCGCCCTATAAGCTTGCCGGACGAAGTTTCCGGCCCGAGGGCACCGTCGTCCGATTTGCAAATGGAGTGGAGATCGGTGGCGCAAATGTGGTGGTAATGGCTGGCCCGTGCTCGGTGGAATCGCACGAGCAGCTCTTCACTACGGCAGAAGCTGTGGTGAAAGCAGGAGCACGCGTGTTGCGCGGCGGCGCCTTCAAGCCACGGAGCTCCCCCTATTCGTTCCAAGGACTGGGTGAAGAAGGCCTCAAATTGTTGCGCGGAGCCGGCGATAAGTTCGGTTTGCTGGTCATCAGCGAAGTCATGGAAATCGCGCAGATCCCGGTGATGCTGCCTTATGTGGATATCCTGCAAGTAGGCGCGCGCAATATGCAGAACTTTAATCTGCTGAGAGAACTGGGGAAGGTCCGAAAGCCGGTGCTGCTAAAACGCGGAATCGCTGCCACCCTGGAAGAATTGCTGCTTTCGGCCGAGTACATCATGGCGGGCGGCAACTACGAGGTGGTTCTCTGCGAGCGCGGCATTCGGACATTCGAAACTTACACGCGCAATACGCTCGATATTTCTGCGATTCCCATCATCAAAAAGCTCTCGCATCTTCCGATGACGGCCGATCCATCGCATGGCACGGGGCGCCGCGACAAGGTTTCTCCCATGGCACGCGCGGCTGTGGCGGCAGGTGCTGACGCCTTGCTGATCGAAGTTCACTGCGATCCGGAAAAAGCTCTGTCTGACGGTGCCCAGTCGCTGTATCCCGAACAGTTCAGCAAGCTGATGGACGAGTTGCGAATGATCGCCCCAGCTGTAGGGCGGAAGATCGACTAGAGAAACTTCACCACGGATGCACAGCAGTTGAATTACTGAGTGTTCGGAATATGCTTGGCCGATCTTGCGGCCTCAAGTTCTAACCGTCTCGCTGCTTTGAAGCCGGAATGGCGGGAGAACAGCGGCCCAGGGCTTTGCGTGCTACTGCGGCACAGTCACGGAAGTACCCGCGCAGCCTCGGTATTTTCGCGTCTCGCGTTGATCGTTTCGACCCTCACCGCTTCAGGCTTCTTCTTGTCAGAGGCGGGCGTACCCAGCTGAGAATTCACGGCTTGCTCCAGTTGAGCCATAAGAGTTTGCAGGGTCTCATCGCCAGTATCCAAGATGTTACGCAGTTCAGCACTAACGGTCATAGCGCGCTGAAACGCATCCCGAGCCTTGGTCAAAAGTGGAATGTGTTCGAGGAACTCGGTAGCGTTTTTAGAGAACTCGTCCACCGCTTCTCTGTACATCGTCATGGTTTCTGGCACGCGCTGTGCACCGTCAATCTCCTTCTTCCACATTTGCTTCCCTCCTTAGCTTCCTCATTCCCGCGCCGAAAGACACGCATTATGAACTTGTTGGTCCGGAAAGGTCAAACCGACCCTTCCCTTAAGTCCAGCAGAACTCTCATTCTAAGTGGCACAACTTTTGGGGGCTACGTCAGCAGGCTTGTAGGAGAACGAGCGTGAACGGGACACGACAAACCCGTCGTAAAACTAAGGAGGAGAATAGCACGTGAAATACTGGACGCTGGTTCTTGTTGTAATTATGACCGCCGTGGTCTGGGCTGCAACTCCCGATGAAGCCGATTACACCAATCAACATGAAGTGATGAACACCCACGGTCGGTAGCCGGATGTTTGGGAACCTCTGCACCATGAGCCTCCGAGACCAAGCACAATGCAAGCGTGGCTTTCATTGTGCAGAGAAGGGGCCACGGTTCATGTCATGTTTGGGACAGTGGTACGGTTTTCCATGGCCGCCGGGAAAAGAATGAGATTAGGCTGTTGGTGCGAGATGACAAAGGGAAAGTTAAACATCTGCTCCCTGTTTTCGCGACAATTTTCACATTCGCCGCCCACAATGACGCTTTGCGTTGGCCGTCCTTCGGTCCTGTCCGCAACCTCGCGGGCTGCCCCAACATCGCCCTCACAGGCCCGCTTCAGCATCGCCTCAGCAATTTTGTGAGCATAGGTGCGGTTCTGCTTGTCACCTGGACACGGCTTTTCCAACAACTCACGCAGAAGTTCCGTAATCGGAGCGGTCCTCGACCTGCCGCCAGGATTCCCGCTGATCGCTTTCGCCCAGGGCTTCAGATTCTCCTCACGTCCGCTTGCCACTGTTTCTCCACTGCTCTGAGTGAGGCGTTCGTCTCCGCCAGCGAATCGCCTATCGGCTCGAAGAAAGTATGCAGTCCGCACGCGGTTGTTCGCCAAGATTTACTACCCGAGCCTCATTGCGGCTTATCCCAGCCCCGCACACGCAGCCACCAGCGACACACGTTTCGACAATACTCTTCGTACTCCGCCCCGAACTTCTGGCGCAACGTCGGCTCTTCATAAAAGACCACAAACAGATGCACACCGAGGGCAACGGCCGCCACGGCAGCGATGGCTGCCGGATTGGCGTGTCCGAACACGACCCACAGCCCGATCCAGCCTGCCGCGAAGCCCACGTACATGGGATTCCGCACGTAGCGGTAGAAACCCACCACGACCAGCCGCTTCGGCGGAGCGACTGGGGCAGGCGTGCCGCTTCCCGTCCACCCGAAATCCCAGACGCAGCGCAGGGCAACAGCGAATCCCAGCACGGACGGAACTGCTGCCAGCCACCGCCAACGCGACGCGCCCGCCGTTTCCACGCTGAAACCGAGCCATCGCGGCAGCAGCCAGAACCACAGGGAGAAGAACGCCACGCCCACTGCCAGCGAGGCTACTGCCGTTGACCATCGGCCCCCGTGCGAGGCCGCTGGAGGACTTCTAAGCTCTCCCTCCGTCATAAGCCCTCCCTGCCGTATGCATTATCGGGCTACCAACGGGGCCTTCCATTCGGGGCAACAGAACAATGCCGCTTCATTCAGGCGACATATAATCGGTGAAATATCCACGGATGCCTACTTGCGTGCATTCGGGCGCTGATTCTAGCACTGTCGCTCGTGCCTAAATAGAGTGGAAGGTTGTGTCATGCGGGTCGCTGCAATCTATGACATTCACGGGAACCTTCCCGCACTGGAGGCTGTGCTCCAAGAAATTCGTCAAGCAGAAGTAAACCACATAGTAGTTGGGGGCGATGTAGATGTGTAAGAATTCTGAAGCCGGCCAATCGGGCCGCGAATCGGCTCGTGATTCGGTTCCTAATAGCGAGATTGAAGGCTGCTACCCAGCGTTTGCGGAATCGGATTAACAAGGATAGGAGCAAGCAGAATTGCCAGAACTGAGATAACTGCGATGATAGCCATTGGCTGCCCCTATTCTAACGATGATAGTACTGGACGAACTCTGTACCAGAATCCGGACTGTTCTAAACTGTTCGTCGCGGGTGATTTGTCCCAGCCGTCAGTGACGCCAAGGGAGCAAAATCGACGTAACCGAAGGCTAGGTGCTTGCTGGTTGCGATGAAGTTCAGTTCGTCGCGGAAGTAGCCGTACCGCCCATTCGTAAGTATCTGTAGGATGACGGCAATCGCAGCGAGCAACGACGCGATTGCCATCGCATGAGGTGAGGCATCTTCAGCTTCCTTCCCGATGGTCTGCCCAACGAGTTGCGAGGGAGTAGCCATTGGCGGGGAACACCGGAGAAACCCTAGACACCGACCGCCGATGCCCGCTCGCCTGACTGCTTTGCCGGAGCCAGCACGATCAGGGCTACACCGATGATAGCGAGGGCCGCCACGCCGCCCAAAAATCCTCCGCGTTCGTCCGGCTTCTGGAATGCCATCACCGCCATAACAGCGGCGTGAGCGAAACTCGACCATGCTGTGAAGGCGATCAGGCTGCGATTCGCCGATGGGTTACGCACTGCTATCAGCAGGAAAATGCCGAGCGCGACATAGAGGCTAAGCATCATATCATCGGTATACATCGACTGATTCGCGTGCCATAAAGACTCCGTCACGGGATAAACGCCAGCCCAAAAAAGCAATCCCACCAACACCAATACAGCCTTCAGCGCCCGTTCTCGACGCATAGTGGCCTCCTCAAAAGACTTAAGAAGCGAAAAGTGCGTCGGTACATGCCCATCCTCGTGGAACACCATTGAAGGGAATGTTAGGTCGGACAGGACGCTAAGGTCAATCGGGATGCCATGCAGCAGAGACATCGATGCTATGCTATTGCAGCTTCGGTACCGACTTGCGCCGCCCCTGTCCCCGAAAAGCTTAGACACTCTGCCATACTGGCCTTTGAGATATTCCCGGAAAAGTTTTGGACCTGAGTTTTTGAGGCGGCCTCCCCATTGTGGGGTGGGGTGGGTACGGTGGGGTGGCCGTCGTCTATATATAATACAAATACACCCCTTCGGGGTTTATTGTGGGGTACGTACTACCTTACCCCACCCTACCCACCTACACCCACCCCTATATCGACTCCAAAATTTTCAGAGGTCGTATCAGACATGGGCTCTGCCCGCCCGGTTGATGTTGTCAAACATCTCGATGTGCCGCCTGCGCCGCCGTGGTTGCGGGCGCTGGCGACTGACAATGGACGGGATTTTGCGAGGGCCCAGCGGGCGGCTTTTGCTTCCGCCGACTCCCGCTGCGGCGCGCCCCCACAAACCGAAGTGCGATGGTCAGGGTGCATTTCTCCGACTTCGTCGTGACATGCACGGGCAGGGGCTTGTCCAAAATCTCGTACCGACGGCCCAGCAGGTCGAGGATGCTGCCCTGCCGCAGGATGACGGCCTTGGGTGAAACGGTTTCACCCCCCGCTTGCTCACTGGGTTGCCGCCCGTCAGCACGTACCTGACGGCACGGTACGTCTTGCCCAATTTTACGGGGCAGAACGCCGTGGAACGAGCGGAACCCCAGAATGGTGTCGCCCGTTTTCAGCGCCTTAAAATCCTCCTGGAGCTGTTCGACCTCGGGCTTCAGTTCGGCGAGGGTCTTGGCGGCCGCTCGATGTGCTCCGCTCGCTGCTCCCGCACAGCCTTGCTAAATACACGCCTAACGCGCAGTCCAGCCCACCGTTATTTTTCTTGTTTGCCATTGTTATGTCCTGCGGAGCGTGACCTCAGTCCCAGCCCGCATTAATACGCCCACTCTTAACTAGTTGCTCGGCTCGTACCGCCTCAGCGTAATGCTCTACGCTGTGAATATCACGATGCCCCAACTGGTCTCGCACGTCCGCCAGCGTGTAGCCATTCCGCAGTCGGTTGGTCGCGTAGCTTGATCGAAAATTCTTAGGCTTGAACTTCGTGACATCTAACTCCGCCCTTTTCGCAATTCGTTTGCATTGATCCCAGAGCTTTGTGTTGATTCGCCCGCCGCGTGTAGGAAAGACCAGATTACACGTGGAGGTCTCTTTCAGTTTCAGGAACAGCGCGAACAGTTCGTCAGGGACAGCAACGTCCCGGATGCTCCACTTCTTCGGAATAAACTCAACCATTCTGTCCCCATTTTTGACCATCTTCCGGCGAACGTGGATGATATGCTCCGCCCACTCGAAGTCTGTCCACTCCAAGTGCGATAGCTCTTTTACTCTCAAACCACATTTCAGGAACAGAGTCCAGCTGATGATCGCGACACCTTTGCAGGCGGCAAGGAATCTCTCACGTTCGTCCTTGCTGTATGTCCCTACTGTGGGCTTGCGATTGAGAATCTCAGCAAAGTCGGATTTGCTGACGGGACCCTGCCCGCTGGTCGAGAAAGGTTTTCTTGTTGCGTGCTGTTTTAGCGTTCCACTCCTGAAACTGCCGCAGATTGCTCCCGTAGAGCGGAACTGTATTACCACGCCCAATGAGAGTCGAGAGGAACTCGTCAATCGCGGCAGAGATTGTCAATCGCGTCCTCCCCTCTATCGGGTCCTCAACTTTCAGACTCTTCGCCACACTGGCCAGATATTGTTCCTTTTGTTCTTTGGCAGTGATCGCATCGGACAGACTGCCGGGTACCGGGTGATAACGGCGTTGCCCGCCCTCGCGCCAGAGCAAGTAATATTTCCCGGTGCGGCGATATTTGAGATAGAGTCCCTTGCCGTTCGGCTTCGCTTTCGGAATCTTGATCCGCAAGTTTGTCCACGTACCGTCTTCCCGCTTTACTTTTTCAATGATTGAGACTTTCCGGTTCGCCACATGCTCTCCCATGTGTCAAATACTGACTGGGCAAGCGAAATCGCAGAAATGAATCGTTAAACGCGACTACAAAAGGACTACACGTCAGTTCTGGATTTGTTTTCTCGCTTTTGATTCAGCGAGATAGAGAGAAATGGTAGCGCTACCGGGAATCGAACCCGGGTTTGAAGATTGAGAATCTTCCGTCCTAACCCCTAGACGATAGCGCCATCGGGCCGCAAGAAATTATAACAAAGCACGGACATGGCTTGGCCCGGCTGGAACCGCCGTCAGGCGCGGCGGAACGCCGCGGCCTCCATCTTTCGCGCCTCCGCTTGCTCATAGGTCCTGCGCACCGTCGGACGCAAGGCCCCGAGAACAACGGTGAGAATTCCTCCAATCAGCACCAGCGGATACCAGATGCCATACGGCTGTCCCACGGACAGAGCGTAAAGTCCGACCACGAGGTGTCCAACGCCAATAACAACCATCAGAGTGAAAGCACCGAGGACGAAGGTCCTGCCCTTTCCCTTTGGGGCCAACGTGCCCGCCAGCGCTCCCAGAATTCCGCCCAAACCGCCGATCAAGCCTCCGCCGATGCCCCCGTACAGCGCACCAAACCGAATCGGATCAAACCATGGTTGCATCATATGCTTTCCTTTTGTTGTTCCATTTTTTGGCGATAAAGATCCCGGACTGATCGCGCTGCGGAAACCGTGATCTCGCCGCGCTCGACCAGATTAGCCAGCAGTTGTATCATCGGATCCGGCGTCGTCCCTTCCACAATTTTCTGCACTCGCTCAATCAACCGGTCCACTTTGGCACGAATCGTGGGATAGCTGACCTGGTAGACCCGCGCTAGCTCCTTGAGCGATCCCGACGCCAGCACCAATTGCTGTACCACATCTAATTCCTCCTCGGTTAGCGAAAACAGGGGGTGGTTTACCGTTGATCTGCTCTCGCGTTCCGTTTCGGAGAATGTCATAGCTAGCACTTTATCGCTCACTCTAATAAATGTAAAGATTACTTTAATAATATTTAGGTTATGGTTATTTGATTGTAAGTAACTGAAAATTAGCTTGTTCTACCTATTGACAAGCTCTCCGACACGGTAGCAAAATCATATTGACGAATAAAAAGCGAAACTGCTCTGGATTCGCCTGAGGCTCCGCTTCTACCCAGACGTTTCCGAAAATTTCGAGGGCCGTATGTCTTCTTCTCTTTTTGGCGCCCCTTTGGCGCGGGATATTTTTTTTGCTTTTTCCCCTTCGTTAGAACCTGAGGCACTCCTCAAGCGTCTCTCCGAGGTACCCAAACTCGCTGGTGTGACCCCTGCGTCACGCCTGGAAATTCGGGCTGCGCCTGAGACCATTTCCAGCGGAATTCTCGAAATTGACAACCTTATTGGTGGGCTGCCACGTGGCTGTCTAACCGAGGTCTGCGGGCCGGCTTCCTCCGGACGCACCAGTCTGCTGCTGGGAGCAATTGCGGCGGCGACGCGGCGTCAGGAAGTTTGCGTGTTAGTGGATACCAACGACACTTTTGATCCACATTCGGCGACCGCTGCGGACGTTGACTTAAAAAGATTGCTGTGGGTGAGGTGCTGCGATTCTAGCTGGAAAGGGCAGGGCTTTAATCGTGCCGATAAAGCATCTCTGAAGACTCGCGCTCTAGTCCCAGAGGAAAGAAGAAACAACAGAGCAGAAGGTGCCGTCGAGCAAGCATTGCGTGTCACCGACCTGCTGCTGCAAAGTGGCGGCTTCGGGCTGATAGCCATCGATCTCGGCGATGTCCCGATCAAGACAGCGCGCCGCATTCCTCTGACCTCATGGTTCCGCTTTCGCCGTGCTGTCGAACACACGCCCACGGTGCTGCTCGTGATTAGCCAGCAATCTTGCGCTCAAACCTGCGCTTCTCTGCTGCTGCGGCTGGAAGGGGAAAAGCTGTCAGCTCTCAGCTATCAGCGTTCAGTGAATGCTCATTTCGGAAATGCACTGGACAGCATGGTGGGAGGTAGCCGTGCCGAAGAAGTGTTCGCAAACCCTGGGACTTCTGCCTGTGAGGTTCCCAATCACGCACAGCTGCTGCAGGGACTTAGTATTCGAGCGGAAGTTTTGCGGTCGCGTTTGGAGCGCAAGCCGGTGAGATCGGACCGCGCTGCGTTCAAAACAAAAATGTTCTGGGCCGGATGATCCCCCCTATCGCCGCGGTGTCAGTCGCTGCTGACTCGCACATGGGAGGGCAAGATGCTCTCCAGACAGCCGGCGAGATGCCGGCGCTACAAGCTGATAGCTGAAAGTGATGGCTATGACTGACCAACGACTAAACACCAACGACTAACGGCTGCAATGCCTTTCGCCTGCATCTTCGTCCCCGACTTCCCTGCGGAAGCGATAGTGCGCACTGAGCCCGAGTTGCGCTTGCAGGCGATGGCTGTACTCGAAGGCAAGCCTCCGTTGCAAAAAGTATTCGCGCTAAACGAAAAGGCGTGCCGCGCGGGCATCGAGCCCGGGATGACCAAACTGCAGGTGGAAGCTTGTACCGATCTGGTGCTGCGTTCCCGTTCTCTATTGCAAGAAGCGGCCGCGCACGCCGCCTTGCTGGATTGCGCTCAGTCGTTCTCGCCGCGCGTGGAAGACACAGCTGGTGACACTTTGCTTCTTGACCTCGCTGGGCTGGAGTCCCTGTTCGGTCCGTTACCAAAGATTGCGCGCGACGTGGCACGCCGTGCATCTGATCTCGGACTCGAAGCCAATGTCGCCGTGGCTTCCAATGCCGACACTGCTATGGTTGCGGCACGCGGATTTTCCGGCGTGACCGTAATTCCTGTGGGCGAAGAGGCAGATCGGCTGGGTGGCTTGCCCCTGGACGTATTGTTTACAGGCCGCCGCAGTGTTGACCAGAAGCAGAACGCGGAACAGTTTCTGGAAACATTAGAGCGATGGGGCATCCGCAATCTCCGTTCGCTGGCAGCTCTGCCCGAAATTGCCATCAGTGAGCGTCTGGGACAAGAAGGTGTTCGCCTACAGCAACTGGCGCGTGGCGCCACTTCTCGGACGCTGGTTCCTTTCGATCCGCCGCTGGTTTTCCAAGAAGCTGTCGAACTGGAATATCCGCTAGTGTTGCTCGAGCCGCTTGCTTTTTTACTGCAACGGATGCTTAACCAGCTCTGTGCTCGCTTGGCCGCCCGAGCCCTGGCTGCGCAGGAGCTGCGCCTGAAGTTGGAGCTGGAGAATGGATGGCAAAG
>WNFB01004582.1_pt1 | contig 16155 bp, 18 predicted proteins | sample 5400501 | NCBI WGS metagenome assembly WNFB01 (sample SAMN13153341, study PRJNA577476) | soil metagenome | isolation source: 200 cm saprolite under Douglas fir tree site 2 hole 1 | place: USA:California | collected 2015-04-18
TGGACGCGGCGTTCTGCAGCGCCAGGCGGGTGACCTTGGCCGGGTCGATCACGCCGGCCTTGACCAGGTCGCAGAACTCACCGGTCTCCGCGTCGAAGCCGAAGTTCTCGTCCTTGGACTCGCGCACGCGGCCCACGACCACGGCGCCCTCGTGCCCCGCGTTCTGGGCGATCTGTCGCATAGGCTCTTCCAGCGCCCGCTTGACGATGTTCACGCCAATGGCCTCGTCCCCGTGTACCCTGAGCTTATCGAGCGCCGGGACGCAACGCAGCAAAGCTACGCCGCCGCCGGGCACGATGCCTTCCTCGACTGCGGCGCGGGTGGCGTGCATGGCGTCCTCGACGCGAGCCTTCTTCTCCTTCAGCTCGGTCTCGGTCGCCGCGCCCACCTTGATCACCGCGACCCCGCCCACCAGCTTGGCCAGCCGCTCCTGGAGCTTCTCCTTATCGTAGTCCGAGGTGGTCTCCTCGATCTGCGCGCGGAGCTGCTTGATGCGGCCCTCGATCTCGCTGGCCTTGCCGGCGCCCTCGACAATCGTGGTGTTGTCCTTGTCGATGGTCAGCTTTTTGGCCCGGCCTAGGTCTTCGATCTTCACATTCTCGAGCTTGATGCCGAGGTCCTCGGTGATGGCCTTGCCGCCGGTGAGGATGGCGATGTCCTCGAGCATGGCCTTGCGGCGGTCGCCGAAGCCCGGAGCTTTCACCGCGGTGCATTGCAGGGTGCCGCGCAGCTTGTTCACTACCAGGGTCGCCAGGGCCTCGCCCTCGACGTCTTCGGCGATGATCAGCAGCGGCTTGCTCATCTTGGCGATTTGCTCCAGCAGCGGCAGCAGATCCTTCATCGAGCTGATTTTCTTCTCATGAATCAGGATCTGCACGTCCTCGAGCACGCACTCCATCCGCTCCGGGTCGGTGACGAAGTAAGGCGACAGGTAGCCGCGGTCGAACTGCATGCCTTCGACCACCTCGAGCGTCGTCTCCATGGTCTTCGATTCCTCGACCGTGATGACGCCGTCCTTGCCTACCTTCTTCATTGCCTCGGCGATGATGCTGCCGACCTGCTTGTCGGTGTTGGCGCTGATGGTGCCCACCTGGGCGATCATGTCGCCCTTGACGTCGCGGGAGAGCTTCTTGATCTCCGCCACGGCGATTTCGACGGCGCGCTCGATGCCGCGCTTCAGCGCCATGGGGCTTGCCCCAGCCGCCACCGTCCTCACGCCTTCACGGAAGATAGCCTGCGCCAGAAGTGTCGCTGTAGTCGTGCCGTCGCCGGCCACATCGGAGGTCTTGGACGCGACCTCGCGCACCATCTGCGCGCCCATGTTCTCGAGTGGGTCTTGCAGTTCGATTTCCTTGGCCACGGTCACGCCGTCTTTGGTGATAACCGGCGCGCCGAACTTCTTCTCGATTACGGCGTTGCGCCCCCTGGGGCCGAGTGTGATCTTCACGGCGTTTGCCAGAATGTTGATGCCGCGCAGGATCGACTGGCGCGAGTTCTCGCCAGTCACAATTTGCTTTGCCATTGGACTTCACCCTCCTCAATGATTGAAAATTTCTGCCGCGTCAAAAACCTTCGGAATCAGGGAAAACTACTTCCTGCCGGACGCCGCTTTGGCGGCTCCGCTGAGCTTCGCCAGGATGTCCTCCTCGCGGAGGATCAGATACTCCTGGTCATCGATCTTGATGTCGTTGCCGGTGTATTTGCCGAATAAAATCCGGTCGCCCACCTTCACATCGAGCGGGATCCGTTGGCCCTTTTCGATCTTGCCGGCTCCCACGGCTATTACTTCGCCCTCTTGGGGCTTCTCTTTGGCCGTGTCGGGGATGATGATGCCACCCTTCGCGATTTCTTTCTCTTCCAACCTCCTTACCAGGACGCGGTCGTGTAGGGGGGTCACATGCACAGTCATTTCTCTTACCTCCGTTCAATCCATTCTGAAGATTCCGACAGGAAGCTCGTTATTACCCTAAACCGACATTAGGGGCGAAAAGTCTTCGTGTTCTTCTGTCGCGCCACTTCCAGGTTGTCAGTCACTTTCTTCTGGCGTTCGATTTCTTTCTGCAGATCCTCTTGCCCCTCCAGCTTCGCAGATTCGGCAATCGCAGCCTTGGCTTGTCCATCCAGCCGTTTCGAGAACATGACAAGTCCAAAAGCATTCAGGAAGGAGGAGCGGAAAAGGTTGAACGAGTATTGCGAATCTTCCCAGCGGGCGATCACCTTTTCTGTCGACCTATACAGCTCGTTCGTCGGGAAGCTGATCTGGGCATCGGGCCTCGTTGCAGTGCCGTACTGCGCCGAGATGGCCTGTACCATGTCCTCAATCCCTAGGCCTTCTGTCGCGTGTCGATCATAGGTCACCAAAATTCTGTAGAGCTCGCCATTGTAGAAGGTGAAGAATACCTGCCAGACCGAGTCCGCTTGGAGCGAAGAGCCAGAAGATTCTCGCGGCCACCAGGTCAACTCTTGAATGACCGCTGGGCGTTTGTGGATCAGCTTTGTCTGGAGCGGTTTTAGGTCAACCTGCTTCGATAGTTCGACCAAGCTCATTCCGAACGAAAAGTTCCGATACTTGGAAAGATCCTGCCCGTGAATCGCTGGGGCGGAAAGCAGGATCATCGCAAGGGAAACAGCTACACTGCGCATTATTTTCATTTGAAAATCTCCTTCAAACAATAACAGATTCAAGATGGTTGCCACATTTGGCAGTCTTCATCTCTTCCAGAGGCAGTTCCTTGCCCCTTGCGAGTAGCCCTATGCTTTGGTTCAGGCGGCAGCCAATCTTGCTCGGTCCCACTCCTGAAGGTCCTTGGCACGGAAGAGAATCAAGCTCTCCTGGATATGCCGTGATTGGGCGGAGACACTCGCGTAGGGCACTCCCAGGAAACGTTTCGAGGCCACTCGCGTGATTTCCAAGGAATTAAATTTCTCCGACTTCGGGTTCGCCAGGATTCGCTCGACTGCCCTGCGTATAGTCTTTTGTCCGTCAAAACCGAAGACGGTCGCTCCGATTTCACCAGCCAGGCAGAAGAAGGTCCATCCTGCTCCGTGGATTTTTCGATCCAATCCGTACCCATCGAGATCCTTGACTAATCTCCAACCCGGCACGCAGGGCTCACTTTCGAACCGCAGGGCTCCCGGCAAGCGTGTGCCCTCCCTGATCAGGATGGTTCCCGTTTTGATTGTGTCTGGCATTTGGGCTCTCCTCGGCGTCTACAGTGGCGCATTGTTCGGCAGCACCTGGCGCCGGCAGTCGGATGTGTGGGTTGGACTCGATCTTTGTATTTGGTCGTCCATCATGCCGCCTTCCTCATATCGTTCCTCGTTGAAGGGGCATTGACCTTTCGTTCTAACAGTCGTTGCAACAGCCGCAGGAAGGGCTCAACGAGCAACTCGTACAGCAGGGTTCTCAGTGGATGATCCATTAAAAAATAGGGCTACCCACCAGGTGTAGCCTCCCCCCAGTTCTGAAGTATCTTGTTGCATCGGGCAGGGCTGCATGGGGGAAGGCTGAACTCGCGGACGATATCCGTGTTCTTGATGGCCAGCGCTTCCTCGAGGTCTTGCCCTTGACCCACTCGGTAGCGAGCGAAGAGCTGGCAAGTGCCGAGCCGCAGCCGAAGGTCTTGAACTCCGCTTCCTCGATGACTTGCGTCTCGGAATTGATCTTCATCTGCAGCTTCATCACATCGCCGCACTCAGGCGCACCGACCAGGCCGGTGCCCCTGTTGGGGTCGTCCTTCGGCAAGCTGCCGACGTTGCGCGGGTGATTGTAGTGATCAATCATTTTGTCCGAATAAGCCATGTTGCCTTCGCTCCCCTGCTTGCTTTGTTTTCCAGGGCTTTCCGCAACTCTCCGATAATTTCACCAGCCCTGTAGAAAAAGGTCCAGGGCTCGCTTTCGAATCGCAAGGATTCCGGCAAAAGGGCGCCTTCCTCGATCAGCATGGTTCCCGTGTTGATTGTGTCTGCCATTGGCTTCTCCCTTTTGTGTCTGCCATTGGCTTCTCCCTTTGCGTTCGCAGTGGCGCTCAGGACCGCCACGCTCACAGCTTTAGAGTGACTCGCCTCGCGGGGTTGGATCTGTTATCGACGCCATAGTGAGGCTCGATTTCGTGTTTGCTAAAGAATAAAGCCAGGACCACCAGGACGGCGCCCGCACAGACCACAAAGTCCAGCGGTAGTTGGTAATTCACGGAGGGGCGCCATGACACCACCAGAAGCAACGCCGTAATGGAAACCCACTGCATGATTTTCGTGACCATTGGCAACCTCGTTTCTCCATCGAGTTGCCTCTATGGGAACCCACTGCATGATCTTTCTGGCGACTTGGTAACCTCGTTTTTCCATCGAGTTCACTCTTCGCCGGACAAGTGAGGGGGCGGACTTAGCCCGCCCCCCACCGAACGAAAAGACCTACCGGCTCTAGTTCGTTACTGCAGCGGCGATCTTGTGGAAGGTCGAGTTGGCAACCTCGTATGTTTCCACTTGAGGAGTTCCCTCAACGACTCGCGCCAGGATCTTCGTCACTTCTGGATAGGTTCCGCGGTTGTAGGCTTCCGCGTTCTCTTTGTTTTCCCACAAACTGATTCCAAACGCTTTCGTTTCGCCCGGGGCGACAAACGTGATTTCGTCCTGGAACCCGTTCTGCTTTCGAAGCAGGGGAAGAATGTCCTTTTCGATCCTCTGGGTGAATTCCGGAACGCTATTGGGTTTCAGCTGCATGGAAACTCTGCGTGCAAACATGGCAACCTCCTTGGTTGTCGTGGCCAAGGGCCGGTTCTAGATAACCCACGTTAGTTTAGATTACCTTATGACTCCCTCAGTCCTTAACCACCATAGGTGAATTAACTTGACCTGTCAAGCTAAATGTGAGATTATTTCTTAGGGTTAATCTACCCAGTTAATCGAGCGGAGGCACCCTGTGGATGTTTCTCTAGTGATCAAGCAGCGGCTGGAAGAATTGGGCCTTGAGCAGAGGGAGCTGGCGGCGGCCGCCGAGGTGACGGAGTCTTACATTTCCCAGCTGCTGACTCGGAAGAAATCGCCCCCCGCGCCCGACCGAACAGATATTTACGACAAGATGGGAAGATTCTTGAAGCTCCCGAGCGGTAAGCTTTCGAAGCTAGCCGACCTCCAGCGCAAGGAAGCATTGAAGAGAAACCTGGAGGACCCACCCGCGCCCTTGTTTGAGGAAGTTCGAGAGTGGATTCTCCGCAAGTGCACGCCCGACAAAGAAAAACAAATACGGGCGATTTTTGAGAAGCAGCCGTTCGGCGAACTTGAACGCCTCGTCACCCAGAAGCTTTTGGACGTGGTCAAGAGAGTCGCCAAAGAAGAATTGCAAAGTGAAAACTGGCTCCACCTGGTGGCTCGACTCAGCGGCCGAAGCTATGAGCAGATGCGAGTCATCATCCTCGAGTTCCTGGACACGGATGTCTTCAACGTGTCAGTTGAGAACTGCGTTTCCTTCCTGGATCCTCTGATTGAATCCTGGGATATCGACCTCGCGACCTTTGCTATGGAAATCGTGTTAAACCGGAGACTAGCCCCGGGGCATCCCAAGAGATTTGAGTTTGTCGAAAAAGAAGCCGGCCAGCCTTCTGAGGAAGAGCCGGGGCTCAAGGAATTCCTTCGTGACCCGTGCCTGAGCGGCGATGCGACCGAGGAAGAAATCGAGTTTCTAAAGAAGCTGAGGTTCAAGGGAAAACGGCCCACGCCGCTGTATTATTACCGGGAATTACAAAACCTCAAAGACCCGCTCCATTTTCGCGCGCTCATGACCCAGACGCCGCGAAAAGAGCTAATGGGCCAGTCCCAGCCGGAAGGGTCAGTCGCCCCGCTGCATAAATATCTGGAGGCTAATGGCATTGAGAAACAACTGCAGCTTGACGCCAGGAAAAGGGCCATACGGCGCTGGGCAGGGAACAAAGGCAGCCGGAGCAAGAAACCAAGAGGAAAGTCGTAGCGAGTCATTATTGTCCAATAGACAGCCTTCAGGCCAACGCACTAGTCCCCGAGTACATCTTCAGCGTGCGTCAAGCTTCGAGCGAGCCCCCCGAACTCACATCGACCATCGCGAACAAGGTCTTCGCAAGCCATAAACGATGTTTCACCGTTGCGGTTGTCGTGAAGCCCAGGCTGCCTCATAGGAGCAAGGCCCGAAAGCCGGTAGCCCGGATCATTTTTTTGTTCCGCGCGCGGCAGCGCGCGCGGCGGGCTCATGGGTGCGAACCCTTTCATCGAATGGATTTACCTGGCAACGCGAGTCGGCGCCCCACCCAGCGGATCCCGAGGTGGGGTCGCTATATAAGTGCACGTCCCGCTGCGGAAATGGAATCTCGATTCCCTCTTGACGCAGGCGTGCAAGTATTCGTTTGCGGAGCTCATGCTGCACGAGATATTGGTCGACGAACGTGCTGATGCGACAGATCAGCGTAAAGTCCAGCGAGGAGTCGCCAAAGCCGGGGATAAAGCGAACAAACGGTGCAGGGTTGCTGAGCAAGCCGGGAATCTCCGTTGCCGCCCGCATCGTTTCTTCGATCAAGACTTGCTCCACGCGGTCCGGGTCGGAACTGTAGCTAACCTTGACGGATACAAGAAGGGACATTTGTGGCTCGGGTAAGTCGTAGTTGGTGACGATGGCGGAAGCGAGCTTCGCGTTGGGGACGATGACGCCGTTGTTCTGCAGCGTGCGAATTCGCGTGGACCGCCATCCCAGTTGAATTACAAATCCTTCTTCGCCGCTCTCGAGCTTGATGTAATCTTCCAACCGCACCGGGTTGTCCAGTCGGAGATAGACGCCTGCAAAAAAGTTCGAGAGCGTATCCTGGAGGGCCAGTGCTACGGCCACGCTCCCAACGCCGAGAGTCGTCCATACGGCCGTCAGCCGGACGCCGAGATTTTCCAGCAGGATCATTGCTCCGAACACGGCAAAAACGACGTTCGTCAGAAAATGAATTGGCTCCCGAAGCGACCGGCGTTCCGGACTGTCGGCGAGCCACCCGCTGAGAAAATGTTGAGTGACTTTCGAGGCGTAATAGAGTATGAGGGCGAGGACCCCCACGTAGACGATCCGGTCGATTACGCTCATGGTCTTGGCCGACAAGGGAAAAAGGCGGACCGAGATGGTGACCACAGCTAGCGCCAGAAGAGGCATGATGATTCGATCGAGCAGTGTCATCAATGAGTGGTGGGACTTCTTGTCAAGGTGCTCCGTCCAGCGCCGGAGCCATCGCCGGGCAAACGAGCCCAACAGGCCAGCCCCGACGATCAGGAGCGCGATCTCAGACAACTGCATCAGCCAAGCATGCTGCGACAAGACTCCGTACCAAAAGGAAAGCATGTTCACTCCTTGTTTGGCTGCGAGCGCGCTGCCGAATATGGCCAGCTCGCTCTGGAAAGCGCCGAAATGTGCCTGTCAACAAACAATCTTCCCCCTCTTCAGTTTAGATGAGAAAACCGGGACCGGAGGCTAGTGCCGTTCCAACTTAAATGGGGCAAGGCCTGCCTAGGCGGGCCTACGCGGCTAAGGCTCTTGGTGTCGATCACCAGGAGTAGGTCGAAATGGTTGGCAGGCCACTAGCCGACTTCAAGCGCGGTTAGCGGAGACGCGCCGAGTGTCCTGCGGGTAAACTATAGTGTGAGGAGGATACAGAGGACGTGCCGGAAACGCGAGAAAGCCTGCGCCAATTGATCCGCGCCAAGCTGCGAAACTACAAGTTTATTGTGGTTTCCAACCGCGAGCCCTACATGCACGTCTATCGCGACGGCCGCGTGGAGTGGATCCGCCCGGCGAGCGGCGTCACCACGGCCCTTGATCCAGTGATGCAGGCCAGCCGCGGCCTCTGGGTGGCGCACGGCAGCGGCCCGGCCGACGCCGAAGCAACCGACGAAAACGATTGTGTCCCGGTGCCACCTGACCGGCCAACGTATCGGCTCAAGCGCGTCTGGCTGACGAAGGAACAGGAAGAAGGCTATTACTACGGCTTCGCCAATTCGGCGCTATGGCCGCTGTGCCACGTCGCTTTTCGCCGCCCTGTGTTTCACCGTGAGCACTGGGAGGCCTATCGCGAAGCCAATGCCGTTTTTGCTGACTGCGCGGCCGCGGAGATCGGAGCTGAGCGCGCGTTTGTGTTCATCCAGGACTACCACTTCGCGCTGCTGCCGCGGCTGCTGCGCCCCCGCTGTCCGCGCGCCATTCTTGCCCAGTTCTGGCACATCCCATGGCCCAACCCGGAGGTTTTCGGCATCTGTCCGTGGAAGCAGGAAATTCTTGACGGCATGCTGGGAAACGACATCTTGGGCTTCCACATCCGCGCGCACTGCCTGAACTTCATCGACACGGTGGACCAGGAGCTCGAGGCGCGGCCGGACCGCGAGACCACCTCCGTCACCTACCGCGGACACACCACGAAAGTTCGCGCATTCCCCATTAGCATCGACTTTGAGGATATCTCCCGCCGCGCCGCTTCGGCGGAAGTCAAGCGCCTGCAGGCCACGCTGCGTCGCAAATACCGCCTGCCGGAAGATTGTATCCTGGGCGTCGGCGCCGACCGCATCGATTACACCAAGGGCTTACCCGAGCGGTTCGAGGCCTTGGATCGTTTCTTCGAGCGCTATCCACAGTACCGCGGGCGGCTGGTGTTTTTCCAGGCGGGCGCGCCGAGCCGCACGCGCATCGAGGAGTATCACCGCCTGAGCCAGGAGGTGGACCGGCGCATCGCGGCGCTGAACTGGAAATACGGCCGTGCCGACTGGCAGCCGGTGATCTACGCGCGCGAGCATCTGCCGCTCACGACGCTGCTGGCGCTCTATCGCCAGGCGCGCTTCATGATTGTCAGCTCCTTGCAAGACGGCATGAATTTGGCGGCCAAAGAATTCGTGGCCGCGCAAGTAGATTGCGACGGCGTTTTACTGCTCGCGCGCTTCACCGGGGCTGCGCGCGAGCTGAGCGATGCGCTGATGATCAATCCGTACGCACCGGAAGAGATGGCCGAGCTCATCCGCGAAGCCATCGAGATGGATTCGATCGAGGTGCGTCGCCGCATGGCGCGCCTCCGCGAGCGCGTGCGCGAAAACAACATCTATAAGTGGGCCACCGAGATCGTCAAGAAGCTCTCCAAGCTGGTATGAGCGCGCCACGGCACCTGCTGGCGGCGTGGGTGGCAATCGGGCGGCAATTGCGCCGGGCGCGGTGGGTGGCTGTGTTCACCGACTTCGATGGCACGCTGGTGCGGATCCGCCGGCACCCGGGGCGTGTGCAGCTCTCGCGGCGTGTGAAGAACCTCCTGGCGGCTCTCGCGCGGCGCGGGGTCGTGGTCGGCGTGGTCAGCGGACGCCAACTGGAAGAGCTCCACGCGAAGGTTGGCGTGGGCCGCATCTGGTACGCTGGCGCGCACGGATTTTTTCTGCGCACCCCGGGCAACCGCAACATCGCGCTGCTCAGTCCAACCGAACGAGCCACCATCGCGCGGGCCCAACGCTTTCTCGCGCGGCGGCTCAGTGACGTGCCGGGGATTGCGCTGGAGCCCAAACGCGCAACGCTCGCTGTGCACTACCGCCTGGCCTCGCGCCGAAATCGCGCGTTCGCGCGGGAGGTCGTCGGCGCGCTTTTGGGACGGGAGCCGCGCTTGAGCGTGCTCTCCGGCAAGAAGGTCTGGGAGCTGTTGCCGGCAGGGCGTCACGGCCCGCGCGTGGACAAGGCGACGGCCATCCGGCTTGTGCTGCGGCGCGAGCGCGAGCGGCTCCCGCGTGGACGCTGGCTGGTATTCTATTTGGGTGACGACACCACCGACGAGCGCATTTTTCAGAAGCTCGAGGGTATCTCGGTGGCTGTTGGCAGGACTCGGCACACGGCGGCGAGATTCTTCTTGCGCTCACCGGGTGAAGTCGGGCAATTTCTAGAACGGCTGATCAGGCAGCTCTGATGCGAAAAGCCAAAGAACCTTTCCAATTCGTGGCCGCCTCGTATTTGATCCGGATCTGTCGCGAACGGGCGAAGACGCTGGGCGAGCTGGAAAGCCATCTGCGAAGCGTTCCCGACGGCTCGATCTTCTATCACACCTTCCAGAGTCTCGAGTCCCACCACTACACGGCGTTCTCGAGCGATTTCGCGCAGTGGGTGATGGCCGCCTGCAACGAAGCGGTGCTGGCCGAACGCCTGGCAACGCTGGATCTGCGCGAATTTGTTTCGCTTGTGGATCTGCGCGAGGTTCTGGTCCGCCGGGTGGCCGACCACCTTAGCCAGAATCCGCAGTCGGCCGAGCGGCCCGCGTTTGAGACTTTTCATTTCTGCGAAGCCGTCGAAGTCGCCGTGCCACTTGACGCTCGCGCCTACGACTTGAGCGAGCTTGCCGGCGGCGTCCGCCACTTGAGCTTGCAGACGCTCCACCATCACTTCATCAACTCGCGCCTGCGCCTGGGCCTGCGGACAAACGATTTCTCCAACTGGATCGACTGCAGCTTGGGGCTGCCGGAGCTGGCGGCCAGACTGAACCGCATCGACTTCTACAACAATTCGCTCGAAGGCCTGCGCGAGCAGGTGCTGCGGACGCTTGAGGGGTGGAAGAACCAGTGAGCCCTGCTCCGGTCGAAATCGCAGCCTCGAACGTGGAACTGGACCACTACGCCGCAGTGGTTGGTCGGCCCGAGATCGAGGAAGTCCGCGCGCTTGCCGCGCGGCTCTCCGGCCGCAGCATCAAGATGGTGAACTCCACCGCCGTCGGCGGTGGCGTCGCCGAAATCCTGCGCCGTCTGGTGCCACTGCTCGACGAAGCGGGAGTGGAAACGCATTGGGAAGTGGTCACCGGCAGCAACGATTTTTACGCCGTCACCAAGGCATTCCACAACGCACTGCACGGCGCGCCGTTCGAGGGTCGACAGGAGTGGTTCGACCTGTTCCTGCGCACCAACGAGGAAAACCGCCGCCGGATGCGCTTCGACGAGGATTTGACCGTCATCCACGACCCGCAGCCCATTGCGTTGATCGAAGCGCGCGACGCCTCACGCGGCCACTGGGTCTGGCGGTGCCACATCGACCTTTCTCGTCCCAGCCAGCAGGTGTGGGAGTTCCTCCGGCCATTTGTCGAACGCTATGATGCCGCCCTGTTCTCCTCGCCGGCCTTCACCCACGCCTTGGCCATCCCGCAGTACCTGTTTTCTCCGGCAATCGATCCCCTGGACAACAAGAACCGTGAGCTTGATCCGGAGTTTATCCGCGGCGTCGTGGAGCGCTTCGGCATTGACCCGGAACGCCCCATGCTGACGCAGGTCTCGCGCTTCGACCGGCTCAAAGACCCGCTGGGCGTGATCGAAGCCTTTCGCATCGTGCGCAAGTACACCGATTGCCAGTTGGTGCTGGCCGGCGGTGGCGCGACCGACGACCCGGAAGGCGAGGCCGTCCTGCGCGAGATCCAGGAGGCAGCCAAAGGCGATCCGGATATCCGCATCCTTGACCTGCCCCCGACCAGTCACCTGGAGATCAACGCGTTGCAGCGCGCCTCGACCATCGTTATTCAGAAGTCGCTCCGCGAAGGCTTCGGCCTGACTGTCGCCGAAGCACTATGGAAGAAAAAACCGGTGGTGGCCTCTGCCGTCGGCGGCATCCCGCGACAGGTGATCCACAAGCTCACCGGGATGCTGGTGCACTCGGTGGAGGGCTGCGCGTACCAGCTCCGTTTCCTGCTCTCGAATCCGGAGTTTGCGCGTCGGCTGGGCGAGTACGGCCACGAGCACGTCAAAGAAAATTTCCTCATCACGCACAACCTCAAACGCTACCTCCTGCTGTTCCTCTCTTTGCAGCCACATTAGTAAGGCGGCTTCCCAGCAAGCTTTTGCCGCGTTAGCCGTATTCCAGTCTGCGGGTCGAAGATATGCAGCCGGTCAGCCGCTACGCTCGTCCACACTTTCTCGCCGTGTTGGTAATCGGCCTCGGCCGCGGCGGCGGCCGTGATTCGCATGCCGTCCATCTCCAGTTCCAGATAGGTTTGTCCTCCGTGCGGCTCGACCAGGGAGACTTGTCCTGACCAACCCTGCTCCAAAGGTTCGCGGCTCACGCGCACATGCTCAGGCCGGATTCCAACGGTCACCGCACCCGTCGCCGCGGGCACTTCAGGCATGCCCTCCAAGCGCAGTCGCTGTCCGACGATGCGAATCCACGCTGCGCGCTCGCTCGCGGATAGTTCCGCCTCGAGGAAATTCATGGGCGGGCTGCCGAAGAACGATGCCACAAATCGGTTGACCGGGCGATCGTAGACGTCGCGCGGCGAACCGCATTGCTGGATTTGGCCGGCGTGCATGACGGCAATCCGGTCGGAGAGGGAAAGCGCTTCTTCCTGGTCGTGCGTTACATAGATGAACGTCGTGCCGAGCTGCTGGTGCAGGAGCTTCAGTTCCTTTTGCATCTGCGCGCGCAAGGGCGCGTCCAGGTTGGAGAGCGGCTCATCGAAGAGGAACAGCTTCGGCTGACGAATAATCGCGCGGCCCAGAGCCACTCGCTGGCGCTCACCGCCGGAGAGCTGCCGCGGCCGCTTATCGAGCAAGGGCGTCAACCCGAGCAAAGAGGCAACTTCACCGACCCGTTGGTGGACCGTTTCCCGGGCAACTCGGGCCAGTTCCAGCGGAAAAGCGAGATTCCCGAACACCGTGCGGTGAGGATAGAGGGCATAGCTCTGGAAGACGAACGCCACATCCCGCTTGTGAGGTGGCCGCTCGTTCAGGAGCCGGTCACCCAGCAGGAGCGTGCCGGTGGTCGGCTGTTCCAAGCCGGCGATCAAGTTCAGCGTCGTAGATTTCCCGCAGCCACTGGGACCGACAAAGGTGAAGAACTCACCATCGCGGATCGTGAGGGAGGGAATTTCAACGGCGAGTTGGTTGCCGAAGCGCTTGCTCAGGTTTTCGAGCCGCAGGTCCATGACTTAGCCTTTGACCGCGCCAGCCGTCAGGCCGCTGATGATCCGCCGCTGGAAGAGGAGCATCAGCAACACGGTCGGCAGCGTGGCCAGCACCGCGGCTGCAGCGATCTCTCCCCAGGGAATTTCGTGCACGCCGGGGAAAAGCGCAATGGCCACGGGTAAAGTGCGCGAGCGCTCGGAAGCGGTCAAGGTGAAGGCATAAAGGAACTCGTTCCACGAAAGGATGAACACCAGCAAGCCAACGCTCACCAGGCCCGGAGCCGCCAGGGGGAGTATCACGTGTCGAAGAATGCCCGCGTGGGAGCAACCATCGATGCGCGCGGCGCGGTACAGGTCGTCGGGAATCTCTTGGAAGAAGTTGGTGAGAGTCCAGATGCTGAAAGGCAACGCCAGCACCGAATGGGTGATCACGACCGCCAGCAGGCTATCGCGAATCCCCAAGCGGATAAACAGCAGATACAGAGGAGCGACGTTGGCAATTGCGGGAAACATCGAAAAGCAGAGCAGCCCCGCCAGGATGATGTGGCGCCCGCGCAACTTCAGTTTGGCCAGCGCATAGCTCGCCGGCACACCCAGAACGAAGGCCAGCAAGATCGTCGAGCCGGCCACCACGAAACTGTTCATGGTCACACGGAGAAAACCGGGCGCGCCCAGGACAGCCGCGAAGTGTTGCCCGGTCGGGGGCATAGGCAAGAGAGGCGGGAGCTGGGCCAGTTGCGGGGCAGGTTTCAAGGCAGTGATGAGCTGCCAGATAAAGGGACCCAATAGAAAGCTGAGCACGAGACCGAGGAGCAGAGTCCCCGCGACCCATCGAAGGATGCGCTTAGTGTCCATCGGCTAGTCCCCGCGCACCTGCCATGCCTGGCGGAGGGTGCGCAAATAGACCAAACTGACCGCGAAAATGAAGAGAAATGTAGCCACCGCCACCGTCGCGCCATAGCCGAACTCCAACGTGCGGTAGAGCAGCTTGTAGGAATAGACCACGAGCGTCTCGGTCTGATTGGCCGGCCCGCCGCCTGTCAACACGAAGATCAGGTCGAACACCCGCGCGGCATCCATGGTGCGAAATAACAACGCCAGCAGAATGACCGGCTTCAACAGCGGCAACGTCACATGGCGGAAAACTTGCGCCGGGCTGGCGCCGTCGATGGAGGCCGCGCGGCGGAGATCCTCAGGGATCACCTGGAGCCCTGCCAGCAGCAACAGCACTACAAACGGCGTGGTCTTCCAGACGTCGGCCAGGATGGCCGCGTGTAGGGCCCAGAAAGGATCGCCCAACCAGTTGATCTTGATGCCCAGCAGATAATTCAACACGCCGTAGTCGGAGTTGAAGATCCATTCCCAGAAGCGCGCGGCAACCACGCTCGGCACGGCCCAAGGCACCAACACGAGCGCGCATGCCATGCCCCGTCCCGGAAACGTCTGATGCAAGAGCAGTGCGATGCCCAGCCCCAGAGCCAGTTCAATCCCCACCGAAAGCACGACGAAATAAGCCGTATGGCCGAGCGCGTTCCAGAAGCGAGTGTCTTCCAGGAGAAAGCGGTAGTTCTCGAAGCCCGTAAATTGAGAGATTCCGAAGATGGGCAATTGTCGCCGGAAACTGAGCCAGAGCGTGAACAGCACAGGCATCAGGGCCACGCTGGCCACAAACATCACAGCTGGCCCAAGCAGGCCATAGCGGGCGAAGCGTTCTCGGATGGCGGTCATCTGACTTCCAGCAGGTGCATGACTTGTTGTTTCGCCGACTGCATCGCTGGCTCGGGCGAACGGATGCCCGCCACTACGGCACTCAGCTCCGGCTGGAGGATTTGAGAGATCATCAGGTAATAGGGCGTTACCGGACGTGGCTGGACATGCTCGAGAGCAGGAAGCACGTCCGCGAGAAAGGGCAACTCTTGCCGCACCTGCGGGTCGTTGTAGACGTCTCGATGCGCGGGCAGCACGCCAACCTTCAGAAGGATCTCCTTCTGCACGCTGTAGCGAATCATGAAACGCACGAACGCAGTTGCCTCGCTCTTGTGGCGTGAGTGTGCGTTCACTCCGAGATGAAAGCCGCCAAGCGTCGGCGCGCTGCTGTGCCCAGGAAAATGCGGCACCAAGGTGATGCCCACGCGGCCCGCCACGGGCGAGTTCGGCTGGTTCAGCAGCCGCCAGGCATAAGGCCAATTGCGCATAAAAACCGCCCGGCCCGACTGAAAGATATTCCGGGTGGCTTCCTCGTTCAATGTCGTGACCAGAGGAGGAGTAACGTTGTGGACGCGGATCAGCTCGCTCATGAAACGGAGCGCTTCGAGCGTGGCTGGTTGAGTGAGCGCGGGCTGCGCGTCGTCGTGCAGCAAGTCGCCGCCGTTGCCGCGGATGAATTCCAGCGCGGCACAGACGAGCCCCTCGTACTGCATCCCTTGCCAAACGAAGCCGGTGAGCCGTGGGTCGCGTTCCTGGGCCAGAACCTTGAGAGCAATTTCCACAAGCTCGGGGTAGGTTGTCGGAGGAACATGACCATATTTGTCCAGCAAGTCCTTGCGGTAGTAGAGCACCCCGGCATCCACAAACCAGGGTACGGCAAAAAGTTTCCCGCCGGGCCAATCTGCCCGCAGCGCCGCAGGATTCAGCGGCTTCAATTCAGCCGCACTCACCTGCGAGGTCAATTCCTCCAGCCAGCCAGCTCGGGCAAATTCAGGCACCCAGATGACGTCCATGTCCAGCACGTCGAAATCGTTGGCTCCAGCCGCCAAGTTAATGACGTAAAACTGATGCTGCTCGTCGGTGCTCGCGGGAAGGATTTCCTCGCGGATGCGAATCTGGGGGTTCTCAGCCTCGAATTTTCGGACCACCTCGGTGAGAAAGGCGTAGCGCGGATGCTTGGCATGCTTGAACACAATGGTGATCGGCCCAACGGGTCGTGACACCTGGTTTCGGGCACAACTGTTGCTGAGAACCCCCAGCAACAACCCAAGGCTGACAACAATGACCCTGCGTTGCATCTATGCACTCGGCACAGCGAGATTGTTCCCTGCTCCCCAGCTATCTTCCACCTAAGCAAAGATGGCGTGCAATACCGTTGGCGATTTTAGGGCTTTGGGGCAAGTCAACGCAGGCAGCACCGCTGCCTAGCCCGGGCGCCCAGTCGCTGGCATCTCCAGCCCAGCGGCCTGCCAAGCGGGAAGCCAATGTGAACAGGCTCTCCCACTGCAAGTCTCTTGGCAGTCTTATCTTGACGAGGAATGCGCCATGCTGATGACCG
>WNFB01002997.1_pt1 | contig 16146 bp, 12 predicted proteins | sample 5400501 | NCBI WGS metagenome assembly WNFB01 (sample SAMN13153341, study PRJNA577476) | soil metagenome | isolation source: 200 cm saprolite under Douglas fir tree site 2 hole 1 | place: USA:California | collected 2015-04-18
ATGTTTTTGCTGACGCTGGTAATCTTGGTCCTCTACCTCTATGTGTCCGGCGTGTTCACCAATCGGAGAGCGTTCCAGTTTGGCTTTTATATCCTGTTGGTCTGCTTTGCGCTAACCATCGGGATCGGCATTCATTCCTGCCAAGGCTACGACCTCCCGGCAACAACCCCGGTGTCGCTGAGTGAGGATCTGCCCGAACCTGAGGCAGCCCTGCAACAAACCCGCTGAACTCCGCCATGGGACTGCAATGCCACACCTCGCGGAACAACACACACAGATGCCCAATCCCCCGCGGCGATAGCATCAGATCATCACCATTTACTAGCGTGGATTCTGTGCCCGCCTTTCTGCCCGCGAGGGGCGATATACCATCTCTCGCCACCCTACGTCACCCAACGAGACAGCAAAAATCCCCTTGTAACCATTAAAGATTACTAGGGGTCGTTCGTCGCACGTCAGTTTACTTATTCGCTACGCAACCAGCGCTATGCGTTCAATTTTAAACTGTAGCGCGCTAGTTAAGGATAATTGTATACTTCCCTCTCCACCACAGCCTGCTTCGAGGGCTCTCTCAAAGAGTGGATGACCAGGCAGCTTGATTTTTCTCGGACGATCCTGTAACAGTGCCTCGCTTTTCTTGCCCTGAACCGTGCCGAGGTAGCTCAGTTGGTAGAGCACAGCCCTGAAAAGGCTGGTGTCGACAGTTCAATTCTGTCCCTCGGCACCATTTCAACAACTTACGCGGTACTAAATTAGTTCTACGTAGGATGGTGGCACCTAGAAGGCTTGTTCCTGCTTTTTGACACCGATTTCTTCGCGTAGTTTCTGCTCGGTTAAGACAGCGAGCCAGGTGACCGCATCGCGTAACCGCGAATCCCAATCATGAATGTACAAGTCACCGGTTCCGGGAAGCCGAAGCCATATGCCACCTCCTTCTTTCATTGTTCATTCACCAGGAAACACCCCCGCGGCTAAGTGCTGATCCTGATGATGAACATAACTTCTGCGCAGCCGTTCCTGGCACTAAGCCCCCTCGATCCCTCAAATAACACACGGGGGGTCAAATGAAGAAAAGTTGCTCGGCTCTTCTCCGGTCTGATGACGGGCTTCAGGCGAAGCAGGCGGTCCTCCCCGATCCCGTGATCATCGGATACCTTCAGTCTCTCTCCTCATCCACTCGCGGATATAGACCGGGCAGTTCTGAAGCGTGGTCCCCTCCGCTTCGCAATGTGCCAGAAACCTCACCGCCTCTCGATCCACGAGCTCGACCTCTTTTAAATCCAGTACGACGCAGTGTTCTTGTCCTTCGAATGCAAAGACTCGTTGCAACTCTTCAAGATCGTTAACCTTTATTCGACCACTCAGGGTAAAGACCATGATGTCCGCGTTCGCCGATTTCTGAATCCTCAACATCGATTGTGTTGAACCCGCTCCTTTCTCCTCGGGAAGTGCTCGTTGGCTCACTGTGCAGCGAGCATGTCCGACCGCACAGGGACGGGATCAGGGGATGCCTGAGCCAGTCCGTCCGGTACCCATCCCCCGCCGAGCGCTCTGTAGAGTTGAACGATGGACACCAGATGCAATCGGCGAGTGGCTGTGAGCGAGAGTTCCGCATCGAAAAGGCTTTGTTGGGCGATCAGCACATCCAGATAATTGGCGACGCCACCCTGGTATCGAAGATTGGCCAGGTCCAAGGCCGACTGCAGAGCGGTGACTTGTTCTTCTTGGGCCAGCGTCTGATCGCGCGTCTTGCGCACCGCCACCAGGGCATCCTCGACCTCCCGGAAGGCCACCAAGACGGTCTGCTCATACTGAGCCAGGACCTGCCGAGCCTGGGCTTCGACGGCTCTCTGCTGGAAGCCCAGGATTTGGGCATTGAACAGCGGGCCGGCCAAGGCCGGGCCCAACTCGGCAAATTGTCCCGGGTTCACGATACGCGAGAGTTGCGGACTCGCCACACCGAGAATGCCGGTCAAGGTAATCTTGGGAAAGCGCTCGGCCTTGGCGGCCCCGATCCTGGCTGTCGCCGCCGCGAGTTGCTGCTCGACCTGCACGATGTCCGGTCGGCGCTGAAGCAGCTCCGAAGGCAGGCCCGCAGGCACCTCCGAGGGCAGCGCCTGATCGAGGAGCGAGCGGCCCCGGGGGATGGCAGCCGGATTTCGCCCCAACAGGACACTGATCGCGTTCTCCTTCTGGATCATCTGGCGCTCCAAATCCGCCGTGCGCGCGGCGGCGTTGGCGCGCTGCGCCTCGAACTGGTCGGCGTCCAGTTGGGTAATCACCCCCTCCTCGAGCCGGGCATGAGCGATGTCCACTGACTCCTGCCAAGACTTGAGCGTGCGCTTCGCAATCTCCACTTGCATATCCAACTGCCGAAGATCGAAATAGGATTGCGCGACGCCGCTCACCAGTTGCAGGATCACGGCCCGTCGGTTCATTTCTTGGGCCAGTAGATCGCCGAGCGCCGCCTCGTTGGCACGGCGGATCCGGCCCCAGATATCCAACTCCCAGGACAAGATTCCTTCGCCATAATGGGCGAATTGGCTCGGGAACCCTGGGAATCTCACTCCGCCAATTCTGGCGATGGGTAAATTCCCAGCCAGGCCGAGTTGCGGGGCGAAGTCCATGCGCGCCACCAATGCCCGGGCCTCATATTCCTCGACAGCCGCGACAGCCCGCTTGAGGTCCTTATTCTCCTCCAAGGCAATTCGGACCAACCTCTGGAGCTCCCGGTCATGCAGCAGCTCCCACCAGGGTACGTTGGCGATGGATGAAGAATCCGACGCCGGCTGTGCCATGCGGAAGGAATCCGACAGTGGGACAACGGGACGTGTGTAGTCTGGTCCCATGGCGCAGCCGGCGACAGGCAGGAAGACCGGAACGGCCAGCACCAGGAATTTCTTCAGAAGAGGCAGCATCAAGTCGCCCCCTTCGTCGATTCGCCCGGCTTCGTTGAATCTGGTTGCGGCGTCAGCGGTGTCCCCACAGGCGGCTTGGGGAAGACCGGTTCGATCTTCGCGCCTTCGCGCACGTCATCAGTCGGATTTGATACGACCGTTTCATTGCCTTCCAAGCCAGCGACAATTTCGATTTCCCTGCCGTAATCCCGGCCCAACCCAACCATCCGGAATCGGATAATGCGGTCCTGGTCCACGACGGCTACATATTGAGCATCCGGCCGAACAATGAGCGCGGATGTGGGAATTAAGAACGGCGGTGTCGCCCGCACCATGTCGAACTTCACTTCGGCGTACATCCCCGGCAACAGGACATGATCTGGATTTGCCACGTCCACTTCGGTCAGCAGTGTCCGGGAGGCAGGGTCAACCGCGCCGGCCGTCCGGACCACTGTCCCCAAGAAGGTGCGTTGGGGAAGGTCTCGCACGATTACCTGGGCGGTCTGACCGACCTGGATGGACGCCACATACGTCTGTGGCACGTTCGCGTACACGCGAAGGATGTGGGTCTGCGCGACTCTGAAGAGTTCCCGGCTTGAAAACACGGTGCCTTGGCTCTCCGCGCCGGTCCCATCCGTGACCAGAGCGCCTACATCCACATTGCGCGCGGTGACGATACCGTCAAAGGGGGCTGTAATCTTCTGGAACGACTGCAGGTACCTCAAGCGCCGCACATTTTCTTCATTAGCCTTGATCGTGGCTTCCGCCGCCACGACATCCGCTTGCCTCGCCTCGAACTGCAGCCGATAGGAGTCCGCTTCTTGCTTGGAGACCGCATTGCGCTGCACCAGCCTTTGCCAGCGCTCCGTGCTGACTCTGGCCAATTCCAAATTCGCCCGAGCCTGCCCGAGATTCGCCTGCGATTGGGACAAGGTACCGACGGCTTGCCCCTTCTGCTTGTCCACATCAGGCGTCTCGATCTCAGCCAGCAATTGCCCAGCCTTCACGGGCTGGCCGATTTCCACGAGGTAGCGCTTGACATACCCATTCGTACGCGGATAAATCGCCGTCTCCTGATAGCCCCGTGCGGTTCCGGGGAGGACGAGATTCGTCACTTCCGGCGCTCGCCGGACCGGCACCACAGGGACCTTCGGGAGGCTGGTTTTCACGGCGTTCGCCTCCGCCTTCAACGCGGCTTGCTCCTTTAATCGCGGGACGATCCCGGCCAGGAGCAACGCAAGCACCACGATCACCAGGACCGCGACCAGCCGCCACCGTTGTCGCGCACCGGTTGGGGGAGGAGCAGCCGGAGGGTCCGCTACAGAAGGGGGGTATTCACTCCGCCCATCTCGATTCGCTGGGTCAGTGACGGGACCCGGCGTGGACCGATCCGGCGATTCAAGCAAGCTTTTCATCAGAGCGCTCCTGCGGCTGCTGGCGACGCACTAAGCTGTAGACCACCGGGACAAAGAAGAGCGTCGCGAACGTCCCGCCCACCAGTCCGCCGATGACCGCCCGCCCCAAGGGCGCGTTCTGCTCTCCTCCCTCTCCAAAACCGAGCGCCATCGGCGTCATCCCGATGATCATGGCAAACGCGGTCATCATCACCGGGCGCAAGCGAGTGAATCCGGCTTCGAGTGCAGCGGTTCGCGCATCCTTGCCTTCCTTCAGAAGATCATTCGCAAAGGTCACGACCAAGATACTGTTGGCTGTGGCGAGCCCCATCACCATAATGGTCCCCATCAGAGAAGGCACGTTGAAGGTTGTCTGCGTCACGAACAGCGCCCAGAGGACGCCGAACAGCGCGCCCGGCAGCGCCATGATGATGATGAGCGGGTCGGTCCAGGACTGAAAATTGACCACCATCAGGAGATACACCAACACCAGCGCGAAGAGGATCCCTAGCCCCAGCCCCCAGAACGAGGACCGCATGCTCTGGACCTGCCCGCGTATCGTGATGAACGTTCCACGGGGAAGATCCTTCTTCACATCTGTGACCACCTGGTCCACCTCCCGAGCAACCGCGCCCAGACTCCGGCCTTGAACGTTCAGGAAGACGTCGAACACCGGCTGGACATTGTAGTGACTGACGACGGTACTGGTCGTCCCGCGATGGATCGTCGTCAGGTTGCTCAGCAATTGTGGCGCCGACTGCCCATTCACGACCACGGGGGTGCTCTGCAGCGTGTCCACCGAGTCAATTTGATTCTGCGGCGTCTGCACAGCGAGGAGATAGGTCACCCCATTCTGTGGGTTCAGCCAATAGTTCCGAGCGGCCTGTCCGCTCGAACTCAATGAATACAGGACGGTGTTAGCCACATCCTGCTGGGTCAGCCCGAGTTGCTCGGCGCGCGTGCGGTCCACGTTCACGCGCAACTCCGGGGTGTCGACCACTTGATGCACATGGGCATCTACGACGCCAGGGATCTGGGAGACGCGTGCGTCGATCTGCTGGGCGAGCTTATAGTTGTTCGGATCCCGCCCGACGACCTGAATATCGATCGGCGCCGGCAAGCCGAAGTTCAGGATCTGCGTGACGATGTCGGAGGCTTGGAAGAAGAACGTCAGATCTGGGAACTCCGCATTCAGTTCGCGCCGCAACGCTTTCACGTAGTCCCAGGTTGGCCGATGCTGCTGCTTGTTCAGGGAGACGAGGATCTCGCCGTCCGCAGCTCCGATCGTCGAGGAATCGCTGAAGGCCAGGTTAACCCCACCGACCGGCAGCCCGATATTGTCGAGAATGGTATCCAACTCCTTCGCGGGAATGACGCGGCGGATCACGTCCTCCACCTGCCCGAACCGGCGCTCGGTTTCCTCCAGACGTGTGCCGGCCGGAGCGCGCACGTGCAGCCGAAACTCGCCGGCGTCCACTTGCGGGAAAAAGTCCCGTCCGATGAGGGGCAACAGGGCCAGGCACAGCAGTCCCAGCGCCACCGTCCGCACAAATACCTTCGCCTGAAGCTGTACCCCCCGGGCCAGAAGATGCTGATACGCCGCGCGGAACCGTTCGAAGGCCTGGTTGAAACGCCCGTGTATCCGCCAGAGAAGCGTATTGACGGGAGGGGTCTGCTCGTCATGGGTCTGAGAATAGATGTGCGCCTCGTCTTTCAGGAGATATTTCACCATCGTGGGAACCAGGGTCCGTGTGAGGAGATACGAGGCCAACATGGCGAACACGACCGCCATGGCCAGCGGGGTGAAGAGATAGTGTGCAATGCCGGTCAAAAAGAAGATGGGCACGAAGACGATGCAGATGCTGAGCGTGGACACGAAGGTCGGCGTGGCGATCTGCTGCGCCCCATCCAGAATCGCCTGATCCATCGCCTTTCGCTGCCCCAGATTGCGATGGATATTCTCCACTTCCACGGTGGCGTCGTCCACGAGGATGCCCACCGCCAATGCCAGCCCCCCCAACGTCATGAGATTCAGCGTCTGTCCCAGGGCGTTCAGTACGATGACCGAGGTCAGGATGGACAAGGGGATGGACAACGCCACCACCAAGGTGCTTCGCCAACTCCCGAGGAAGAGCAGAATCATCAGCCCGGTCAGTCCGGCCGCAATGACACCCTCGTGAAGGACATTCTGCACGGCTGCCCGAACAAAGACGGACTGATCGAACAGGAATTGCAGATTGAGCTCCGGCGGTAGCGTCGCCTGAATGCGCGGCAACGTCTCCCGTACCCGCCGCACGATATCGAGGGTCGACGCGCCAGCGCTCTTCAGGACCGTCATCAGCGAGGAGCGCCGACCATCCTGTCTGACCACATTGATCTGCACCGCAAAACCGTCGCGCACCTGCGCCACGTCACGGATATAGATCATGGCGCCGTTGACCTGCCGGATCGGAAAGTCGTTGATGGCTGACACAGCCTCGGGACTGCTGTTCAGCCGCACGCTGTATTCCCGGGTGCCCATCTTCGCACTGCCGGCTGGCAGGATCAGGTTCTGCGCATTCACGGCGTTCGTCACATCGGACGCGGACAAGCCTTTGGCGAGCAACGCCTGTTGGTCGAGATCCACCATGATCTGCCTGGGCTTGCCGCCATAGGGCAACGGCACTTGAGCGCCTTGGACGGTGGCCAGTTGCGTACGGATAAAATTGAGGCCGTAATCATAGAGTTGCGCTTCGGGGAGCGTCTGGCTGCTGGCGGCGATCTGCACGATGGGCACATTGCTTGCGCTGTATTGCACGATCAACGGCGGCAGCGTGCCCGGCGGCAGCACGCGCAGGATGGTTTGCGAGATGGAGGTGACTTGCGCCACAGCCGCCGCAATGTTCGCGCGAGGATGAAAGAAGACTTTGATCACGCCGACCCCGAACATGGACTGCGATTCCATATGCTCGATGTCGTTGACCGTAGTGGTCATCGCACGCTCGCTATACGTGACGATGCGCCGTTCCATTTCCTCGGCGGCCATACCTTCGTATTGCCAGATCACGCTCACGACCGGGATATCAATCTCCGGCAGGATGTCAGTGGACATCCCGAAGATCGTCACGATGCCGAGCAGCGCAATCAGAATCGCCATGACGACGAACGTGTAGCGAAGGCGGAGCGCGATGCGAACTAACCACATCATCAGACGACCTTCTTAGTCCTTTCTGCCGTCGTTGGCCTTGTTTCAGGCGGCTCTCGTTCCTCACAGAGTGCAAGGCGAGCGCCAATCACATACCATTGAAAACGCTTCTGATTATTACTCATCCCCTCGCGAGTCTTCGTGACTTTGCGAGATCTCGCGAAAAATGAACCGGGGATAGTCGGCGGAGGAACGTCCTGTTGTAGCGCGTCGCCGCAAGATGGGTGTGAAGCGATGCTTGCTGATCTTCAGTAACCGGATCTTCGATTCCCGCGTCGAGGGCGGGAAGACCGAGCTTGGCAGCCGCTCCCGACGGTCAGGACACTCGGCCGCTGGCTTCCCGCCAAGGCCGCTTCAATCATGTCTTTCTCCTGCGTCACCAGCTGTTCCGAGAGCGGTTGACTGGCCGGCCAATTAGACAGGCACACCCTCGTGCCCTGGGCGACCACGAGCCCGCACCAGAAACCGCCGCGCCGCGCCTGACTCACCTTGCGGCTGCGACACCCACCGGGAGCGGGTCAGGATCACCTCCTTAACGCCAGAACGAGAACGCCCGCCCCTACCATGAGGATCCCGACCCACTCACGGACAGATGGACGCTCGTTGAGAAAGAGAAACGCGAATACCGCCACTAGCAGTAGGCTGAGTTTGTCTACCGGGGCGACCTGTGACGCCGCACCGATCTTCAGGGCTCGGAAGTAGCATACCCAGGATGCGCCTGTCGCCAATCCTGAGAGCACGAGGAAGAGCCACGTTCTTGACGAGAGCTCGAAGGGATTGCTCCATTTTCTGGTGACGTGCACAAATACAATGAGTACGGCCATGATCACGAAGGTTCGAACGAGGGTCGCAAGATCGGAATCCACCCCTTGAAGTCCTACTTTCGCAAAGATGGCGGTCAGCGCCGCGAATACCGCAGATAACAGGGCCCAGAAGAACCAGTTTGATACCGATATCATGATCCGTTAGCTCCCTCCAGACTTCTGATTGGCAGAGATTCTCCCTGTGACCTCATGCACCGTTCCCGCGACGAGATGCTGGACCAAGTTGTAGAAAATGATCGGCACCATCACTCGTGGGTACGAGGCAAGTGCGAGAGAAGCGAGGATCAAGCCGGTCCCGTTGTTGCTCATGCCTAATCCGTACATGAGCGAGATACGTTCCGCCTGGTCCACCTGAAACACACGGCTCAGTCCATACCCCGAGGCGAAGGCCGTGAGACACAACCCTGTGGTGATGCCCAAGGTCACGGCCAGAAAGTCGAGATCATGGTCGGTCAGGACGTGAGGGAGAGACACCGAGGCATTCGAGTAGTTCAAGAACAATAAATCGAGGGCGTTGATGAATTTGATATGGGGCATGACTGCGGTCAGCCACGTCTCCCGAACCGTCAACCGCACTCCGAGGCCAAGCAAAGATGGCAGCACGACCCAGAGGCCGAGGAACGTGCCTGACCCGTAGGACACGAGCCCCTGCAACACGATCTCATATTCATCTGCGGCCATCTCGCCGAATACCTGAAACGCCACGGGCGTGACGAGAGGACTCAGAAGGGTGGAACAGAGGACCAGCCCTAAGCTTAAGGCCAAATTACCATTGGAATTCTGTGCCCACGCCGTGGACCCTCCCGCAATCGGCATGGCGGCGACCAAGGCCAAGCCGACGAGAATGTGTTGGGCTTCGTCTGGTTCAGACCAGAGCCGCATCACCAGAGTGACGCCAAAAATATAGGCCATCGGGATCGCCACGTTCGCAACCAGTCCCGCGACCACCATACGCTTCTTGTGCAGGACGGCTTGTAAGTGCGACGTCTTCAGGCCCAGCCCGGCGTTGAACATGAGTGAGGCGAGCATCAGCAGCAGCAACGAGATGGGTGTTTTCTCATGAAAGATGGTGATGTCGCCGAAGGACATACTCCGGATCCATAAACCGACCGTCGGATAGACCGCGGCGACGGCATAGGCACTGATCAGGAACCAGAGCAAATGATGGTGCAGGAACTGGGACAATGCGAGGAAGGTAAATTTGCGCGTCTCCAACAGCGTGACCTCGGATCAGGACAACTAGAGTCGGTCTCGTACCAACAGTTCTCGAATCAACCGATTCAACCCTTGGTGCATCAGGCTGATGTCTGTCTCAAGGAGATCAAGCATGGCGGCTCGCGCCCGTAGCTCTTCGATGTCGTAGGTCCCTCCGCCCCCAAAGAACAGTTGGATCCGATGCTGCTCCATCTCCGATCCCGCTTTGCCAAGCCGGCCCTCCCCTTGCCATCGGACGATTAAATGTTCGCGCAATGTCTGCTGAGCGGGGTCGTCCATGAGACGCGTGTTCAGGTAGTACCACACCGGAGAAGGAAAGGCGGTGTTCTCACCGGTCCAGATATCTTTCAGCAGATTGCGTGCATGATGCAACTCCCCTGTGGCGGTTCCGCGATCTGCCATCAAGCCAAATGTAAACTCGGTGGTACCTCCAACCACCGCGACGATGTTGGCTGCAGTAGAAACGCCCGTCGCCGCCAGCGCGATTCCGCCGCTGATGACCGCGGCGGCCCCGCTTCCGAGCAACGCTAAGACCGTATATACCCCCCTTCGCTCGTCCCGTACCTCCTGCAAATGCTCCGCCAAGAGCGTCGCGCGGCCTTCCTCGCAGTCCGACTCCACGGCGGCACTCGAAACATCCAGCATGCCTAACGTAATATGGTCCGTGATGTGCCGCCGCTCTCGGACGTATTGGAGGGCGGGGCCTTCCCCACTTGGACCGATCTGCGCTTCAAGCCGCAAGAGCCGATCGAGTGACGAAAGCACCCCGAGCGCCGTGGCCGTCTCGAAGGCTGCTGGGGAGAACTGTGTTCGCATCACAGCCGCTCGGTCGTCAGGAACCACCTGGGGGTCTACATCAAGAGGTTCCATGGGGGTGACGGGACCGCATCGACGTTCATAGGTCTGAGGTGAAGAAGGGGTGGGACTGTGGACCCCCGACAGGAAGGCGCACCCTTGGAGCAGGCTCATCACGAGCACAAGCACTTTCACGGTACCAGCCAACATTTCTCCTCTCGGGCGAGGCGAGAGTGAGCTGGGTACCACTGGTGGAATACGCCCATGGCCTCTACATGGCCGCGTCATTGCGGAAACTCTGTTGGCGCCGTCCCTTGCCATCCTTCCCCGTTGAGCGCCCGCATATATTCCACGAGGTCCTTCTTCTCCTGCGCGGTCAATCCTAGTGGAATGATGAGGTTCGACAGATGAGGGTTCGTGATGCCCCCTTGGTCATAGAAGTCGATGACCTGCTCGAGGGTCGCGAAGCGGCCGTCGTGCATGTAGGGCGCCGTTCTGGCAATATCGCGCAGGGTCGGGGTCTTGAACCCGCCGACGGTGCCGGGATGTTTCCCGACACTATATTGCCCGAGGTCGGCGCTGTTGGTGTCCCAATCGATGCCAAGATTATGGAATTCTTCGTCGGCAAAATTGAATCCCGAGTGGCAGCGCGTACACCGACCCTTCCCCTGAAAGAGTGCCAGGCCTCGCTTGGCCGATTCGGACATGGCGTTCTCCTCGCCGCCCATGTCAAACCGGTCAGCCGGGCTGTTACCGGACAGGATCGTCCTCTCAAACGACGCGAGCGCCTTGGCGACCCCGTCGATGGTCACCTCTGTGCAGAACACCTGCTGAAACCGCTCTCGATAGCCTGTAATGGCATTTAGCCTGGCCACTTCGGCATCATTGGAGGGCATGCCCATCCGCACCGCCTTGAAGATAGGATTGAGAGCCTGGGTTTCCAGAGTGGGAAATTTACCGTGCCACAATTGGGCACGGCCGTAGAGGCGGTTAATGATGGTCATGCTGTTGCGGGTGGAGAGCTGATTATGAATCCCCAGAGAGAGCTTCATTCCATCGGTCCAGGCCAGCTCCGGTTTGTGGCAGCTCGCGCAGGAAATCGTGTTATCGCGGGACAGGCGTGGATCGAAGAACAACAGCTTGCCAAGTTCCACCTTCTCGACCGTCAGTGGATTGTCCTCCGGAATATATGGCTTGATCTCATCCTCCAGACCAAACGGAATGTTCAACTGATACGGGGTGCTGACGGCTGTACACGACTCACGAGGTTGTGCACTCGCAGCGAGAGCCCCCGTCTTTCCATGAAGGGAAAGGACCGTTACCAGCACGAGCCCCAAGACCTCTCTCCACGGCAGATGAATGGGTGGCAATTTTTTCAACATAAAGATCTTCCTTGGTTACTGAGACATTAATGGATAGGTTCTTTCTGTCCGAGAAGGGAGGCCGGACATCTAGCATGGGCGTTTACCCTGAGTGGACTGGAAAGGGGTGGTCTTGAGCACATCATGAGTCCAATTACTTCTTGGCTCTCGATTCGTTGGCCAGCTTTTCTGCTTCTGCGATTTGGAGCGGATTCATGTTGGAGGCGACAACGCTACGGAGTTCCAGCGCCTCCGTATGGCCTCGTGCCCCAGCACGGCTAAACCAGACGTAGGCCTGAACATAGTCCCGAGGTAAGCCGTAGCCATTGGCATAAAGGAGCCCCAGGTTGGCCTGAGCCGTTGCGTCCCCTTGGTCAGCCGCGAGACGAAACCATCGCTCCGCCTCACGGTAATTCTTCGGCAGCCCCTGACCTCTCACATACATCAGCCCAAGGTTAAATTGAGCTGTGGCATTCCCTTGGTCAGCGGCTAAACGGAGCCATCGTTCGGCTTCACGGTAGTCTTGCGGGACTCCATGGCCCTTGGCATACATGACTCCCAGGTAGGCTTGCGCTGTTGCGTTCCTCTTGCTGGCTGCCTGGTGGAACCATCGGATGGCTTCCGCGTAATTCTGTGGGACCTCTTGCCCCTTCGCATACAGCAATGCCAGGTTGACTTGCGCTGAAACGTTCCCTCGGTCAGCGGCCATCCAATACCAGTGTTTGGCCTTTGTGAAATTCTGCGGGACTCCATGGCCCTGCGCATACATGAGGCCGAGGTTGAACTGAGCTCGATCATTCCCCTGATCGGCGGCTTCGTGGAACCATTGCGCAGCTTCTGCATACTGCTGCGCGATGCCCTCGCCCCCGACATACATATAGCCGAGCATCAACTGAGCAATTGAATCACCATGTTCCGCCAGGTGCCGAAACTCCTCGAAGGCAGCCTGATAATCGTGATGCTCATAGGCCCTTAAGCCTCCTTCCAGATCTGCCCAGCATGGTGTCACGGGAGAGACAAGAAGAAGAGCCACAGTGAGAAACGTGAACCATGTCCACCGCATCGTATACGCCCCATGACCTATGAGAGCCCACAGAGTCCATTTCGTCTTTAACGGTTTTTCCGACATCCGGCTTGGCCCCAATAGAACAAGATTAAGCTCCCCATCAGCTTTTTGACGCAGCTCGTGGGCGATGCGATTCGGCAACGTCACGTCGCGAAGTGTGAGCGATTCAAAGAGATGCGGCATGGTCCTCTACCTTGGTTCCGAGGCTGCTAAGCCAGTTCCTATTTCCTCGACCTACAACACCGCCTATGCTCCAGGATGCACGTTCTCACCTCACCGCATCACGTGCATGCCCGCAACGGCTGGCTGTGTCGATCCGGCACCCGCTCCTGTGCGGGCGATAGCCGAAGCGATCTCACCAAGATCTGCCGGGGTCAGCTGGATCGTTGCAGCCTGAATCCATCCGTCAATCTGTTCGGCCGAACGTGCTCCCACAATGGCACCCGTCACCCCTGGCCATGCCAGGATCCAGGCCACCGCGACTGCGGACACCGTCGTTCCATGGCGAGCCGCGATCGGTCGCAGTGCATCCCGCAGCGCAAGGTTCCTGCCGACATTCGGCTGATTGAATTCGCTTGCACGGCGTCGCCAATCGTCAGAAGCCAGCTTGCCAACCCGTTCGAGAGTAAAGTTGTCAGTTAAGAGTCCAGACTGCATCGGGCTGTAGCAAATGACTCCCGTGCTATGTTCGGCACACCACGGTATCTCTGGAGCCGCCGCCTCACGACGGATGAGAGAAAAAGGCGGTTGAAGCGAATCCACGTGATGAACCGCCTCGCACCGTTCCAACAGGTCGACATCGAAATTTGAGACACCCGCCGCGCGCACTTTTCCTTCTTCCATCAGACGGACCATGGCCGACCATGAGTCCTCGACCGGTGTACCGGTTTCATCCGGCCAATGAAACTGATATAGATCGATCCGTTCCACGCCAAGCCGGCGGAGCGACGCCTCGCATTCTCTCCGTATTGAATTAGGCCTCAACATGCATCGAGGCTCCTCCATTCGATCGTGCTCATGCCATATGAGACCACACTTTGTGAAGACAAACGGACGGTCCGCCTGCGGGATGTCGCGCAAGAGACGGCCCACCACCTCCTCGGAATGCCCCAGCCCGTAGATTGCGGCGGTATCGATCCAGTTGATGCCCAGGTCGAGCCCGTGCCGCATCGCGGCGAGAGAGGCGTCGTCATCCTGCGGCCCCCATCCGAACGACCAGCCGCCGCCGCCAATGGCCCAGGCCCCGAAACCGAGGGTCGTGATCTTCAATCCACTAGTGCCGATGGAACGGGTAGGCAATGTCATGATGTCACCTCCATTTGGCATCAATGTTGATTCATGGCCACCTATCAATGCTGATGCGGAACTCTCCTTAATACGCTCACCCTGCTCAATGTTTCTCGCCTTCTGGGTGGTGTGGTCGGTATGCAAACGGACTTCTTAATTGTCCTGCCCCTTAACGAACAAGTTATCGCTTTCGACGCCCAAGACTTCGCCCTTGATCGTCTTGCTGCCTTCTGAAGGACCATCCTTCAGCTGATCGCCCCTCAGGCCAGCTTGACCGCCTATCCTCTCAGCAGATTGGCCCGCTACGCCCTTCAGCTTTTCTTGATCGCCCCTCAGGCCAGCTTGACCGCCTATCCTCTCAGCAGATTGGCCCGCTTTCATTTCGTCTGCAGCCGAAGCCGCATTACCTGACAGACCAAGGCACAACAAGAAACCACAAGTTATGACACTGACGACTGTGTGAATAGATACCATGGCAGCCTCCTCGGTTAGATGTAAAAACACGACTCGGGATAGACATTGTGCAATCCGAGGGCCAATCACAAACTATTGAAAACGCGTGCGAGCATTAATCATGCACTCACGAGTCTTCGTGACTTTGCGAAATGTCGCGAAAATGAATCGGGGATTGTTCGGCGGGGGGAATGTCCTGTCGTAGCGCGTGGCCGTTAGATGGGTTTGAAGCGATGCTTCCTGATCTTCAGTGACCGGATCTTCGATTCCAGCGTCGAGGACGGAAGACCGAGCTTGGCGGCCGCCCCCGACGGTCCGGACACTCGGCCGCTGGCTTCCGCCAAGGCCGCCTCAATCATGACGGCTGACTTGCCGGCCCAGTCGGCGGAGTCTCCCGAGAGAGCCAACTCTCGTCGATCGAGAAGTTCTCCGTCTCACAGAGAATGACGGACCGCTCAATTACATTCTGGAGCTCGCGAATGTTCCCAGGCCAAGGGTACGCCTGAAGCAGCTCGAGGGTCTTCTTGGTGACGCCCCGTATTTTCTTCCCCGCTTTACTGGCATAGCGATCGATGAAGTACTCCACCAGGAGGAAGATGTCGTCCTGTCGTTCGCGCAACGGAGGACTCTCAATGGGAAATACATTGAGCCGATAATACAGGTCCCTCCGAAAGGTGCCGGCCGCCATGGCTGCGTTCAAGTCACGATTGGTGGCCGCAATGACCCGCACATCGGCTCGAATGGTGTGCGTGCCACCGACACGCTCAAATTCGCGCTCCTGCAGCACGCGCAAGAGCGCAATCTGCGTCTCAGCCGGCAGTTCCCCGATTTCATCAAGGAAGATCGTTCCGCCTTCCGCGAGTTCGAAGCGGCCGAGGCGCCGCTGCAGCGCGCCCGTGAACGCGCCTTTCTCATGCCCGAACAATTCAGACGCGATCAACGACGGCGGGGTCGCGGCGCAGTTCACATTTACAAATGCTCGCGAGGACCGCGGCGATCGTTTGTGAATGGCACGGGCGATCAGTTCCTTTCCCGTCCCTGTTTCCCCGGTGATGAGCACGGTGGAGCCTGTCGGCGCCACCTTGGCGATGCGGGCAAGCACGTGTTGCAGCACAGGAGAGGCGCCAACAATTTCTTCGAACATTGAAGACCGGTCGATCTCCTCTTTGAGGGCCAGGTTCTCTTTGTAGAGCTGGTCTTTTAAGACCTGGATTTCCTGGAACGCCCTCTTTGTTGCGGTGACGTCCATCACCGACCCAACAAACTCGAGGTTGCCCGATTCATCTCTTAGCGCATGAGCCACAACGTGGACATATTTGACGGAACCATCCGGCATCAGCATTCGATGATCAAAATCCAAACTCTGCTTGTCGGATGCGCCATCCCATATCTGTCGGACGAGGGCGACGTCGTCCGGATGCACTCGTTGGAGCACCAGTTCCACTGTAGGCTGCGTCGCCGGGTCGCAGTCAAAGATCCGGAAGGTTTCCTCTGACCAGAAGATTTCGCCGCTGGACACACGCCAGCCGAGACTGCCCGTGTGGCTCAACCTTTGCGCCTCCGCTAAATAGGTAGCGGCCCGACGCAGTTCGGCAGTCCGTTCCGCTACCTTGATCTCGAGCTCGGTGCGGGCTTGACGAAGCTCCTGCTCGAGGCGCGCGCTCTGAAAT
>WNFB01002454.1_pt1 | contig 16144 bp, 9 predicted proteins | sample 5400501 | NCBI WGS metagenome assembly WNFB01 (sample SAMN13153341, study PRJNA577476) | soil metagenome | isolation source: 200 cm saprolite under Douglas fir tree site 2 hole 1 | place: USA:California | collected 2015-04-18
ATCTCTGTCTACATGTACGTAGATTGCTGTATTCCGGTTATCTTTTTGTAGCTCAAGAGTAGTTACAGGCACTATATCACACAATTGGAGACGATTGATGCAGCGAGAGCTGCGTAATATGGACAGATGGGGTGTAAAAATATGCCGAAATGGCTGAGCGTGGCGGCGCCACGCTCAGCCATTTCGGCATATTAAAATTATTTGGCCGCGACCCAGGGTCGCTTCGGTGGGGAGGGTGAGGCCTGTTAGGGCTCGATCTTCCCACTCATAACCATTAGCTTGAGAAATTCCAGGTGGCGTACTACTTCGATGCGATCACTTCCACCATTTTGATACCATTGGCGCAACCAGAGCAATGAAACGATTTCTTCAGAGGTGAAACCGCTCTGGGTAAGTACGTCCATCTCAGTAGTAGCAATTTCAGCATTGTTTAGCGTATCAAGTTCTTTTTCAGATTGGACTTGCGGATTCATAATATTTACCTTCTTCCTTAATTAGGGCCATCTCCGCTGTTTTACTAAGCTTTTTTCCACTTTTTCAAAAGTTCATCGTTGCCTGGTCTGCTCAGCTATTAGAGTTCAGTTTAGGCTCTGCACTTTAATAGACGATCCGACCTATAGATTTTCAAATACCACTTTGTTCATGTCTAACAACACCTTTCCACCTCTACTTATTCCTACCTTCTAATTCCTTTCAAGCTAACTATAAACGGAAATCAGTGTTGCAGCTATCGACAAAGTAACGCTCGGATTGTGAAATACGCTACATCACTTCACAATCACATCTTCTGTATGTCAGATATACGTTTGGGAACCCATTTTGGTTATATTCAAACCAGTCAATTTCACTGAAATTGACTACTTTTGAAAGGTGATAGGATAAGTTTTCGTCTAAAGATAATTCGTTGGGGGTTACAAAAAATGGAGGTAACTATTCAGGTCTCTCCTCTGCTTGACTCCTCACTGCCTACGGCAGTTCGCAAGAGGTCTGGAGTGGCTGCGGGCTGTGCCGCCTGCGGCGGCACAGCCCGCAGCCACTCCAGACCTGGGTGAGAGCCGCCGCAGGCGGCCAGCAGTCCTGAATAGTTATAAGTGGAGGTGAATAGGATAGGACCGGGGGAACGAGATACATCGACTCGTTCCCCCGGTCCTATCCTATTCAACAGGTTCTATTAACCTTTCCGCACGACAATATTAATCAACCGCCCTGGCACATAAATCACCTTCTGAATGGTGCCCTCACCTATAAATGAGGCCACGCGTGGATTGTTCAGCGCCAGCATACGAATCTCGTTCTCGCTGGTATCTGCAGCGACCTCGATCCTCTCACGCACTTTACCGTTGACCTGTACAACCAGTGTAAAGGTCTCATCGTGGGTCAGTGCCTCATCATAGCTCGGCCAGCGGGTTATATGAATACTTCCCGTGTGATCCGTCAGGTGCCACAGTTCCTCTGTGATATGTGGTGCCATCGGAGCCAGCAGTTGCATCATCGTCTCCAGCGTGTTGCGGAAAGCGGCGCTGCGTGCCACTGGCTCACTTTGCTGCTTGATCAGCACATTGTTGCACTCCATCAGCGCGGCCAGGGCAGTATTGAAACGGAAGCTGCTCAACTCCTCGGTGACGCGCTTGATGGTTTTGTTGCGCAATCGCTCAATGTCCATGCTTTCACGAGTTTCCTCGCTGTTCGGGCTCTCAACCCACGCATCGTTGACCAGGCTCCAGAAGCGGTTCAGGAAGCGCCACACGCCCTCTAAATTTTCGGGTATGAAAGAGCCGCCTTGATCAAAAGGTCCGATAAACATCAGGTAGGAGCGCACGGTATCGGCCCCGTACTTCTCAACATACTCATCTGGAGCGACAACGTTGCCACGTGACTTGGACATCTTTTGCCCATCAGGTCCCAGTACAATGCCCTGGTGGTACAGGCGCATAAACGGCTCGTCGAAGTCCACGTATCCCATGTCTCGCAGCGCTTTGATGAAGAAGCGCGCGTACAGCAGGTGCAAGACAGCATGTTCTGCTCCACCGATATATTGATCGACGGGCAACCAGCGTTCCATTGCCTCAGCGCTCCATGGCTGCTTGTCGTTGTGGGGGTCAGCATAGCGCAGGAAGTACCAGGACGAGTCGATGAAAGTATCCATCGTATCGGTCTCGCGTGTAGCTGGACCTCCACACACCGGGCAGGTAGTATTCACGAAATCCGCCTCGTAGCGCAGAGGCGATTCACCTGTCGGCTTAAACTGCACATGTTCAGGCAGCCAGACGGGCAGTTGATCCTCTGGTACCGGAACCATACCGTCAATTGGACAGTAGACGATCGGAATTGGTGCCCCCCAGTAACGTTGCCGGCTAATCAACCAGTCGCGCAGCCGGTAGGAGACCATAAAAGAGCCGATGCCTCGTTCCTCCAGGTACCTGGTAACTTTAGCAATTGCCTTGTCGGCAGGCGTGCCATCGAACGGGCCAGAGTTAACCATTACCCCCAGGTGTTCTTTTGCCTCCGACCAGGTCGCGGGATCGCTCGATGCCTCACCCTCTGGTCGGATAACCTCGCGTATGGGAATGCCGAACTTGCGCGCAAATTCGAAATCGCGCTGGTCATGGCCGGGCACACCCATGATGGCACCAGAGCCGTAGCCCATCAGTACATAATCAGCGATCCAAACCGGAACCTGCTCGCCGTTGACGGGATTGGTGACATAGCCGCCTGTAAAGACGCCTGTCTTCTCCTTCTCCGCGCTCATACGCTCGATCTCGGTCATATGCCTTGCCTGGTCCACGTAGGCCTCGACTTCGGCTTTGTGTTCAGGCGTCGTGATCTTCTCGACCCAGGGATGCTCGGGCGCCAGCACGAAGAACGTGACTCCGAAGATAGTATCCGGGCGCGTGGTGAAGACGGGGATCTCTTCCCGTTGTCCATCGATCTCGGTGAAGAAACGAATCTCTGCCCCTTCGCTGCGACCGATCCAGTTGCGCTGCATGGTCACTGTCTTATCAGGCCACTCGATCTTGGAGAAGTCCAGCAATTCTTCTGCATAGTGGGTGATTCTCATCAGCCACTGGTCGATCTCTTTGCGGATTACCACGCTGCCGCAACGTTCACAGGTACCATTCGCCAGCACTTGCTCGTTTGCCAGCGTCGTATTACAACTTGGACACCAGTTAGCCGGGGCCTTGGTGCGATAGGCCAGCCCATGCTTATAGAATTGCAGGAACAGCCACTGCGTCCATTTATAGTAATCGGGCAGGCAGGAGACAATCTCGCGCTGCCAATCCCATCCGGCGCCCATCAAACGCAGTTGCTTGCGCATGGTATCGATATTTGCCAGGGTCCAGGTGCGTGCCTGGATGCCGCGTGAGATAGCGGCATTCTCGGCGGGCAGTCCAAAGGCGTCGAAACCTATGGGCTGCATGACGTTATAGCCATTCATACGGATGTAGCGGCCATAAGCATCGGCGCCCGAGTAGTTAAACCAGTGACCAATATGCAGGTCACCAGATGGGTAAGGTAACATGGCCAGGTTGTAAAACTTCGGTTTGGGTGATTCGTCGGAGGCATGATACAGTTGTTCCGCCTCCCAGCGGGTTTGCCACTTCGCTTCGATTTCTTTAGGGTTGTACTTCGTGCGCGTAATCATACTATACTTCTCCCACTATTTAAAACACGCTAAAAGACGAATAATTCCAATAAAAAACCTTTCATCCTCGCGGGACGAAAGGGTTATCCGTGGTACCACCCGAATTTTTTCAATCTCAGAAAGAGGTGGACCTGAGGGGGCTCGAACCCCTGACCTCATCCATGCCATGGATGCGCTCTTCCAGCTGCGCTACAGGCCCATATAAGTTCCTGATAAACGTCTGAGACTGATACTTATTGTACACGATAACGGGTGTTCCGGCAAGCGCTAGAACTTCTGATTTGAGTTCAGTTATTGAACCCTAACATGAGTTTCACTCTTGCTGCTCACAGGCGAGTTCGGTCTTTCGGTTTGTAGTCTTGCACCACCCGGCTACTCTCTGCAAGAAAGCGACCTACTACTCCTGTTCATCGCTGATCGTCTGCGATTGATTGTAAAGTACACTATACCACAAGTGTTTGCGATTTGCAAACTCCAATCCTGATCGGGCTTCTCCCACCAATCGGTGGTGGGCTGCCACGGACACCCATAAAGGGCCCCACCCCACCCTACACCTCCCCTGTCCCTACGATCTCCGATTTGGATTAGAACCTCTTGATCGGGCTTTTTGTCTCTCCGATGGTATAGTACGAGGTGGAGATGAGGGGGCTCGAACCCCTGACCTCGACAGTGCGATTGTCGCGCTCTCCCAACTGAGCTACATCCCCGGGCAAGGTAACTATAACATATCGGGAAAGAGTTGTAAATAGGGATTCTGGCCCCCTGCTGGCCTCGCCAGGCCTCATTCCCTATCTTTTCTCTTCGAATGAAGAGACCGTCGAACGCGCCGTGGTTGCTGCTGCCTACCTGCCTCGATCTCTGAATTCAACTTTTCGCCCACATCAAAGGCGGACCCTCTAAACTGGGGACCCAGCACATTGGACCATGATCCATAAGGCTGGTTCTTAGATTTCTGACTTCTGGCGAGGTACGCGCCGAAAACAAGCAACAATACCAGGATGCCAAGCAATATGAGTACGCCAATTAGTTGCATCGGTTTGTCCTTCGTTCATTGTACCTATTCAGGTCTCCCCTCTGCTTGACTCCTCACTGCCTATGGCAGTTCGCGAGGGGTATGGCGTGGGTGAGCCACCGCAGGCGGCCAGCAGTCCTGAATAGTTATCCAGCTGTTGTATTATAGCATATTGCAATAACTATTACAAGAAGTAAAGGAAAACTTCTTACTCTTGATATACGTTATCGGGTGAGAAATATCCAATGCTGCCTATTATCCTTTCTCAACCACCAACACCCTACTTGCAGGAAACAAAGACCACCTTTTTCGGTAGTGGCCGGTATGGTATGCTAGAGTCTAGAAGCATGCTTCTAGAAGTTGTGGGCTCAAGCGGCATGCCAGCAAACGCCTGAAGGGAAAAGATGTATGTCACTAGAAATATCTATGCACAGCGACCGGTGCTTCCGCGCGCTCATTGAACACAGTACTGATGCCATCGCGCTCCTCAACCCGGATGGCACCGTGACCTATGCCAGTCTTTCCATAGAGCGTATCCTGGGATATACTCCCCAAGAATTCATAACAATCAATGGATTTGATGTCATTCATCCTGGCGATATTCCTTCTTTTGCACACACTTTTCAACAACTGCTTGCCACCCCTGGACTGGTGGATACAAAACAGTTTCGCGGCCGTCATAAGGATGGCACCTGGCGGTGGGTGGAAGCCACCGTGACCAATTTGTTACATGACCCGGACGTGCAGGCTATTGTGACGAACTTGCATGATATCACCGAGTGGAAACAAGCGGAAGAGGAGCTAAAGGCACTTGCCGAACAGAAGGAGCGCTACGTTGGCGCAACGATTGTTAAGATTACTGAGTGGAAACAAACAGAAGAAAGCGAGCAGCTTTTTCGCCTTCTCGCAGATGGCGCACCAGTCATGATCTGGACATCAGGTATTGACAAGCTGTGTACCTACTTTAATGCGCCCTGGTTAGCATTTACTGGCCGAACAATAGAACAGGAACTGGGGAATGGATGGGCAGAGGGCGTCTATCCAGCTGATAAGCAGCGCTGTTTAGATATCTACACCTCTTCGTTCGATGCGCGGAAACCGTTTAGCATGGATTATCGGCTGAGGAGATTTGATGGGCAGTATCGCTGGGTGTTGGATAACGGTATCCCTTTCTATACTCCTGACGGGACGTTTACGGGCTATATTGGCTCGTGTATTGACATCACCGAGCGACGCAGTTTAGAGCAGCAACTCCAGTACAGCGAGCAGAAGCTGCGCTCGCTAGTAGAGTCCAACATTGTCGGGGTAGCGGTGACCGATGCCGAGGGGCGGGTGTACGAAGTCAATAACCATTTAGTGCAGATGCTCGGCTACAGCCAGGAGGAACTGCTCTCCGAGACCATGCGTATACAGCACTTGCTGGTCCCGGAATATCGAGAAGTACGCGCACGAGCCTGGAAGACGCTTGTCTCTCAAGGGGCTTCGCTCCCCGAGGAGAAGGTTTACGTACGCAAAGACGGCAGTCTCTTGCCAACCCTGGTGGCGGCAGCGACGATTAATCAAGAGCGCAGTCGTGCGTTGGTGATGTTCCTCGACATTTCCGACCGCAAAGAAGCTGAGCGACGCAAACAGGAATTTCTGGGCATGGTGAGCCATGAACTTCGAACGCCACTGACAGCGATCATGGGCCTGATTGAGCTGGCGCTGATGCAGATCGACCTCCGTCTCAGGTCCCTCGCGCCAGATGCAGAAGAGCTTATCAACCAGGTCGAGCAGGTGCTCAAACGGGCAAGCGGGCAGGTGGAGATCGAGACCCGCCTGGTGGAGGAACTGCTGAATGTATCCCGGCTGGAGTTGCACAAATTTGAGTTGTCGTTGCGACGGGAGAATCTCGTCACCATCGTGCAGGAGACGGTCGCCAATCAGCAGCAGGCGGCACGCACGCGTCACATTGAGCTGGCCTTACCTCCAGACGAGGTGGTGCCGGTAATGGTCGACGCTGGCCGCATCGGGCAGGTGCTCACTAACTACCTGACTAATGCCCTCAAGTACGCGCCGGTCGACCGGGCGATATCCGTGCGCCTGGAGGTGGAGGCAAGCGTCGTGCGGGTGTTGGTGCGTGATCAGGGACCAGGGTTAACCCTGGAACAGCAGCAACACATTTGGGAGCGTTTTTATCAAGTAGCAGCGCCCGGGCACCAGGGGCCAGACGGAGGATTGGGGCTGGGATTAGCCATCGCCAAGGCCATCATAGAGCACCACCACGGGCAGGTGGGAGTCGAGAGTGCTCCTGGTCGAGGCTCGACCTTCTGGTTTACCTTGCCGCGCGCAAGTAAAGAAACGTTAGAATAGGAGGTGTTGGAGTTTCAAGAAAAGCCAACTGTCGAGAGGAGCGCAATGCATTGCGCTCCTCCATTTTGTTTCGTTGCCCCTCCTGTTTAGCTACGCACTAGCCGTTTCCGACACTGATGACTGTGTTAGCGGGATACAATACTTTGACCTTGACCGGTATATTGATCCCGATGGCCTGTGCGTTCCCGCTGAAATCACTCAGGTCCGCCGTCGCAGGAATAGTGTAGGTGTAGCTCTTGATACCGGCTGTGAAGTGAAGAACGCGATCAGCTCCAACGGCGCTTGTCGTGATGCCTGTATAGGCGATGTTATTCAGGTCCGGGTCACCTGCCACAGCAGGCTTCAATATTGTTGCAGTCAAGCTCCCATCAGGGTTAATGGTTGAGTCCATATTGACGGAGGACCCTACAGTCGGCTTACTTCCACCATAGGCTGAGAGGTCAGTCTGGGCGGTGATGGCCATCGTGTATGCCTGCCCATTCGGCGCGCTCATGACAAGACTGCTAGTAGTGATGCTCTTCACAGGGCCGATGAATGAGATGCCACCGGCTTTAAACGCGACCGGTATGGCAGTAGGGGTTGGTTGTTGAGTAGCGGTTGTTGGCACCTGCGTTGCAGATGTCGTCGTGGTAGTGGTAGTGGTGCCTGTCGTAGGCTGTCCAGTACTAGCGCCAGTGCCCGCACACGCTGTGAACAACAGCATTAGAGCAAGGGCTACAGTACACACGAGCATACCTTGAAAACGACGTAATGGAATTGTTTGCATAGTTTTCTCCGTGCTTCTCAAATGGGCTTGTAGGCTCAAATCTAACTTTCACGTTACGACACGAGATGTAAACATCTACAGAGTAGACCTTATCTAATAGACGATAATACACTGTTTTTTAGGGATACGCTATGCTCTACAGCACAGTGAGTATGTGATAGTGCTCACTTTCATAGAGAACTGATAAATATCTTCACTTGCCAGAATAACAACCACCTAAAGATTAATAAATAGCCTCTTATTATATAAGTACGTTGATATGTAGTTGAAATAACTTCGAATACTAGGAAGTCCTCAGTCTAAGAAAACCGAAGTAATTTCTCACAAGAAGCATTTGATGATGTTCATCTTGCGTTGCAAAATGCAACACCTGCTTTGAAACTATTCGCTGAAATCATCAATATTAGAGGGGAGAGAGAAGGCCCTTGAGGATAGGAGCCACCTTCCCCGCAGAATGCTTGCATAGAACGGCAGAAACTCTTTACTAATGGTCTCATCTGTGCTATTCTAGATGCAACGAACAGATACGGCAAATACGCGAGACATGTTCTTTCCTGGAGGTTTCCAGAGAGGAAGCGCCAGTGGCTGCAAGCGCTCCAACCGGTAAGAAATGGATACCCCTCGCCAGCCTGTACCGAGCCTGCAAGGCACACGTCTCGTCCACGTTACCGGTCGCTAAAGCGCGTTTTCCTGAAGCGTGACAGTGAATCCTGTCTGCATATCAGGTATGCGGAAGCTGGGTGGAACCACGAAGAGTATTTTAACCTTTTCGTCCCATAGAGGGATGGAAAGGTTTTTTAATTATCTTATTGTCGTAATAAGGAGGATTTTATTATGTCGGTCGAAGCAGAACTAGAGGAATCTGTCAGTTATACGCCGATACAGCGTATGCGGCACTCCGCAGCGCATGTGATGGCGGAAGCAGTGTTAGAGATTTTTCCTGATGCTAAATTAGCTATTGGCCCGGCAATCGAAGACGGTTTCTATTATGATTTCGATTTGCCGCGTACACTAACACCCGAAGATTTACCTGATATCGAGCAGCGCATGGCCCGTATCGTTGCAGGTAAGTACCCATTCCTGCACGATCGCTGGCCACGGGAAAAAGCCCTGGAGTACTTCCGCGACAAAGGACAAACCTATAAGGTTGAAATTATCGAAAATCTGCCCGATGCGGAGGTAGGTATCTACCAGCAGGACACGTTTCTTGACCTGTGCCGCGGACCGCATATTGAGAATACGGGTCAAATCGGCCCTTTTAAACTCATGAAGATAGCAGGTGCCTACTGGCGCGGCGACGAGAATCGTCCCATGTTACAGCGTATCTATGGGACGGCGTGGTTTACGCAAGAGGAACTCGATCAATACCTCTGGCGGTTGGAAGAAGCACAGAAGCGCGACCATCGCAAGTTGGGACGCGAACTCAAGCTTTTTATCATAAGCGACGAGGTACCGGCTGGCGTGCCTTTGTTCTTGCCGAACGGTGAGACGTTGCGCCACCAGATGGAGACCTACGTGCGCGAGACGCAGGAGAAATACGGCTACCAGCATGTCTGGACCTCGCACCTTGGCAAAGTGCGCCTGTACAAGACCTCGAAGCACTGGTACAACTATCGCGAAAACATGTTTCCCATCATGCAGGGTGAGCAGGAAGCATCGGAGGATGATGCCTATGTGCTCAAGCCGATGAACTGCCCGCACCATATCACACTATACAAGTCGCAGATGCATAGCTATCGTGAGTTGCCTGTGCGCTACGCTGAATTCGCCACTCTCTACCGCTATGAAAAGGCGGGGACGTTGACGGGCCTGGCGCGTGTACGCAGTCTCACCCAGGACGATGCGCACGTCTTTATGCGCCCTGACCAGATTCAGGAGGAATTTGATCGCGCCATTGACCTGACGCTGGAGGTCTTCAACACCTATGGTCTCAAGGACTACTGGATTGCTCTCTCATTGCGCGATCCGAACAACAAAGAAGATTATGCCGGCAGCGATGAGGTCTGGGAAAGGGCCGAGAGTGCCTTGCGCCAGGCGGTCAATAACAAGGGTATTCAATACCGGGAGATGATCGGTGAAGCGGCTTTCTACGGTCCGAAAACGGACTTCATGGTGCGTGACGCACTTGGTCGCGACTGGCAGACTTCAACTGTTCAGTTGGACTTCGTGCAACCAGAAAATTTCGAACTTGAATATATCGGCGAAGATGGTCAGCCGCATCGCCCGGTGATGATCCACCGCGCCGTAACCGGCTCGACGGAGCGCTTTATGGCGTTGATCATTGAACACTTTGCGGGAGCCTTCCCTGTCTGGCTGGCTCCTGTGCAGGTCATGATCATCCCAATTGCTGACCGCCACCTGGAATATGCCAATAAAGTACTGCAATCGCTCAAGGCAGTCGGTGTGCGTGCCGAGGTGGATAGCCGCAGTGAGCGCATGAACGCCAAAGTTCGTGACGCGCAACTGCAGAAAATCCCCTACATGCTTGTAGTTGGCGACAAAGAAGCCTCAGAGAATGCCGTTGCCGTGCGCTTGCGCACCAACGAAAATCTTGGAGCGACTCCTCTTCAAGATTTCATAGGACGTATCACAGAGATTATCGAAACGAAGAGCCGGGAATTGTAATCCGTATAGGGTCTCATCATTACTCACACTTCCAGTGATGATGTCATTCCTCTCCCCACTTGCTTAAGACTCGCTCGTTGTTAGGTTGAAAAGGAGAAGAAACTGTGCCGGTCGAAGCAGAACTGCAAAAATCTATACAGGATTCGCCGCTACAGATCATGCGTCATTCCGCGGCATATGTGATGGCGGAAGCTGTCCAGGAAATGTTTCCTGGTGCCAAATTTGGCATTGGGCGAGCCACTGAAGACGGCTTTTATTATGATTTTGATCTGCCGCGTTCGCTCACGCCCGGCGATTTTCCTGAGATTGAGCAACGGATAGCGCGGACCATTGCAGGGAAGTACACTTTTGTGCGCGAACACTGGTCAAGGCTGAAGGCGCTGGATTACTTCCGCAGTAAAGGACAGCTTTATAAGGTAGAGCTTATCGAAAACCTGCCGGATGAGGAGGAAGCGAGCGTCTACCAGCAACAAAATGACTTTCATGAATTGTGCCGTGTACAGGAAAGTGGAAACTGGCCAGATGAGGTCATGATCTGTCAGCAGCACAATTTTCTTGACCTGTGTCTCGGCCCGCATGTGGAGCATACTGGTCAGATTGGCCCTTTCAAGCTTATGAGTGTGGCCGGAGCCTATTGGCTGGGAGACGAGAAACGCCCTATGCTGCAGCGTCTGTATGGCACTGCATGGTTCACACAAGAGGCAGGTTTCTATGGTCCTAAGCTCGACTTCGTTTTTCGTGACGCTCTAAACCGGGAGTGGCAGCTCGGCACAGTACAGGTTGATTATAATCTGCCTGAACGTTTCGATCTCTGGTATACAGGCGAGGATGGGCAATGCCACAGACCAGTGATGATTCACCGGGCTCCAGGCTCAGTGGAGCGCCTCGTTGCGATACTGATTGAACATTATGCCGGGGCTTTCCCTGCCTGGCTTGCTCCACTGCAGGCCATGATCATCCCAATTGCTGATCGCCACCTGGAGTATGCGTATGAGATTCTGGAAGCGTTGAAAGAGGCAGGTGTACGTACCGAGGTCGATAAGCGCAGTGAGCGTATGAATGCCAAAATACGCGAAGCGCAGCTTCAGAAGATCCCGTATATGCTGGTGGTTGGCGATAAAGAGCAGCAAGAGCATGCTGTTTCTGTGCGTTTGCGCACGAACGAGAACCTGGGACGGATGCCCCTGGCAGTTTTCATTGAGCGGATACTGGAAAAAATCAAGGCGAGAGCTAGCGATTTGTAGGTGTAGTATAACCAGCTTGATCAAGGTCTGTAAATTAACCTGAAGACCACAGCAGAATTATGTGTGATGTGAATGAGCGATCATCCTTGACGTAATTAATCTAGATTCTCTACAATGAACAGAGACAATATCGGGAATTGGAAGCCGACCTGTATCCGAAGGAGACAATCATGGCAGATCGTGTGGGGCAGCAGCTTGGCAATTATCGCCTCATAAGTTTACTGGGGCAGGGTGGTTTCGCCGAAGTCTACCTTGGCCAACATATCTACCTGGATACCTTGGCTGCCATCAAAGTGCTCCATACCCGCTTAGACAGTGATGATGAGGAAAACTTTCTCGCTGAGGCGCGCACTATTGCTCGACTGGTGCATCCTAACATCGTGCGCGTGCTTGAATTTAATGTGCAGGATATGACCCCGTACCTTATAGTAGACTATGCTCCCAATGGTACCCTGCGCAAGCGTCATGCAAGGGGGATACCTCTGCCACCCTCAACTGTAGTCAGCTATGTCAGGCAGATCGCCTCAGCCTTGCACTATGCCCACGAGCAGAAAGTCATTCATCGCGATGTCAAGCCAGAAAATATGCTGATGGGCCGGCATAATGAAATCTTGCTCAGCGATTTTGGTATAGCACTGGTGGCTCAAAGTTCACGTTATAGCGGCGAACGGGGTATACAGGACATGGCCGGTACCATTGCTTACATGGCTCCGGAACAGATTCAATCGCAGGCATGCCCCAACAGCGATCAATATTCCCTGGGAGTTGTTGTATACGAATGGCTCAGCGGCGAACGTCCCTTTCAAGGATCGTTTGCTGAAATCGCCGTTAAACACACCATGGCACAACCCTCTTCGTTACGTGATAAGGTACCGGAGCTCTCCCCTGCCGTCGAAGAGGTGGTCATGAGGGCCCTTGCCAAAGACCCGCAACAACGCTTTGAGACAGTCCAGGCCTACGCATATGCCCTGGAGCAGGCCTGCAGGAAAGATCTTACAGCTACCTTTGTTTTTACTGACATTCCCATTGCTGATAGTCAGCTATCTACGCCTGCTAATACGATTGTATTAGCAGGCGTAGAGACACCTGATGAGAGCTTTGCCACGCTGCCAAATACGCCTCCAGAAGTATCTCCATCTCCTCCGACTACATCGCTGCTAAAGACTCCTGTATTGCGGCAGCCTGAGACAACCTTATTACAAATGCAAGCGAAGCACAGACACATTTCCAGGCGCAGCGTTGTGATAGGTCTGTCAGGTTTGGCAGTTGCGGGTGCAATTGGCGGAAGCGTTGCCCTGGTGAACCACCTGCAAACGCCATCCCATCCACCGCCACAACGATCAATTCCCCTCTATACGTATATTGGCCATACAAACTGGGTCTGGTCGGTAGCATGGTCGCCCAAAAGTGAGCGTATTGCCTCGGGCAGCAGCGATGGCACAGCACAGACGTGGGATGCTGCAAATGGTGATCACCCGAATGTGTATCGCCGCCATACAGATACTGTCTATGCCGTGGCATGGTCGCCTGATGGCAAGCGCATCGCTTCATCCGGCTATGATAAAACTGTACAGGTCTGGGATGCCACTTTTGGTGATCACTTTTATACCTATACCGGACATTCCGGTTGGGTGTGGACGGTGGCGTGGTCACCGCATGGCAACCGCATCGCCTCGGCAGGCGAGGATGGAACCGTGCAGGTCTGGGATACTGCTGATGGCCGTCACCCTCTCATCTATCGTGGTCATACGAATTCGGTCTATGCCGTGGCGTGGTCACCGGATGGCAAACGTATCGCCTCGGCAGGCGGGGATGGAACCGTGCAGGTCTGGGATGCTACAAATGGAAATCTTTTCTATACATTTCAACTGTATTACACGACAATGTGGTCAGTTGCGTGGTCGCCTGATGGCCGGCGTATTGCCTCGGCCAGTAACAATAATACTGTCCAGGTGTGGAATGCTACTAATGGAAGCCGACTGTATATCTATGCCGGTCACAGTAATTTTGTCTATACTGTAGCATGGTCGCACGATGGCCAGCGCATCGCCTCAGGCAGTGGCGACAAGACTGTACACGTATGGGATGCCGCTGGTGGTCATCACCTCTACACCTATACAGGTCATACCGATAGTGTTCGATCGGTAACCTGGGCCCCTGATAACAAGCGCCTTGCTTCCGGTTCCTGGGATAAAACTGTGCAGGTCTGGCAAGCGCAATGAGGTAGATTACTCATACCGCATATTCAACAGCCTCTAGCACTTTGAGTGACATTTTCTGTGATTCTGTCAATCCTGGCAGAGATTTTATATGCGAGATGTTTCAAACCCGATCTCGCTCCCGCAACAGGTAGCGCTGTATCTTGCCGCTTTCTGTCTTGGGCAATGTGGCGACAAATTCGATAGAGCGCGGAAAGGCATGTTTGCCAACGCGTTCGCGCACAATCTGCTGTAGCTCTCCGGCAAGTTCAGGACTACTTTCCCTACCAGTTTTGAGAATGACATATGCTTTGATGATTTCGCCACGCTGCACATCGGGAACACTGATAACGGCTGATTCAGCCACCGCCGGATGTTCCAACAAGGCGCTCTCAATCTCAAAAGGACCGATACGATAGCCGCTCGAGTTGATCAGATCATCACTGCGGCCCTCAAACCAGTAGTAGCCATCCTCATCACGGCGCGCCATATCTCCGCTCAAATGCCAGTTCCCGGTATACAAAGCAGCCGTTTTTTCAGGTTCCTGCCAGTACCCCTTAAACCAGTAGCCGTAGCTGCCCTTCCTGACTGCTATCTGACCCGGTACATTGGTTGGCACCTCATTGCCATCGTCATCAACCAGGCTCACTTCAAAACCAGGGGTGGGCCGACCCATCGAACCAGGCTTAATGTTGTGTTGGAATGCGCCGTAGTTACAGACGATCATGCCAAGTTCGGTCTGCCCATAACAGTCGTAAACAGATATACCTAACTCGCGCTGGAACCAATCGATCACTTCTGGATTAAGGGGTTCGCCGGCACTGCTGGCAATGCGCAGCTTGATATCGTACTTACGCGCAAGCTCTACTCCTGCGGCCATCAGCGCTCGATAGGCGGTAGGAGCATGAGTGAAATTCGTCACGCCATACCGCTCCATCACCTGCCAGGCCAGTTCGGGCGTAAAGGGGGACTCGATCAATATCGCTGCTTTGCCAATCATAAGTGGATCTGTGAGACAGGCAAACAAGCCGTATGCCCAACCCGGGTCGGCTCCTCCCCAGAAGACATCATCCGCGCGCACATCCATTGCGTAGAGCAGGTGGGGCAGCAGTACCAGGCCAACCTTATGCACAAGCATGGCTCCCTTCGGCTGACCTGTGGAACCACTGGTGTACTGAAGAGCGAGTAGATCGTCGAGCGTCAGTTCGGCTACGAAAAATTCGTTTGAGGCGGCTTTCAACGCTCCCCAGAAGTTGATCTCTCCATGCTCAAAGGTCTTCGCTTCGTCTGCCACGACCAGGGTGTGTTTGAGCAATGGCAGTCCTTCAGCGCTCTGACAAGCTTGTTGGACCTTCGGCAAATTGGCTTCGTCGGTGATAACAACGCTTGTTTCACTATGTCGTAAGCGATAAACAACGGCTGGAGCCGCGAAGGCGGTAAAGAGCGGCACATAGACTGCACCCAGTTTCCAGATACCCAGGAGCGCAGGTAGGATCGCCGGAATTTTGGGGAAGAGTCCTCCCACACGATCCCCTCGTTTTACTCCTAATTCTGCCAGGACGTTCGCAAAACGGTTTGAGAGATCACGCAATTGGCGAAATGTGTAGGTACCACGAGCACCATCTTTGGTTTCATAATAGAGGGCCACCTGGTCGGCTTTGTCAGGATCATTGGCCCAACGGTCACAAAGCTCATGCGCCATGTTGAATTTCTCGGTAGCAGGCCAGTCAAAATGTGCGAGGAGTGTGTCCCAGGAGAAGTCTTTGACGAACTCATCATAGGTAGGACGAGATATTACTGTCATAGTTGACCTCCATACGAATCGTTTCGCGCGACAATTATTACCGCAAGGCATTATTAGACGAGATAGGACTACAGGAATATCGAGGAGTCGAATAACGTCACTACACTGTTCAATGGTAATTGCCAGTATTACCATCTCAACTGAAGACGCTGACAAATCGAGTTTTTAGCCGATGAATTATATCACATCTATAAGGGGAAACAGGAATCCAGTACAAAATTCCAAAATCCACTTAAATCGGGCCCCTACTTGTATTATGTACTCCCATATCGTATACTTAATCTTAGTCGCTAAGTAATAATTAGTGAACTGAAGGAGAGAGTGAACAATGACTACAAATGACAAGAATTCTATGCAGGCTGGCGGATTAGCGCAGGCATGGCCTCTTCGCCGTGTGGGTTTGAAGGTACGAGATCTTGATACCAGCCTTGAATATTATACCGGCCTGGGTTTTTCTATAGTGAGAGACCAGCATGCCGAAGGCGCGGTTGGCCTTGGCT
>WNFB01002455.1_pt1 | contig 16143 bp, 19 predicted proteins | sample 5400501 | NCBI WGS metagenome assembly WNFB01 (sample SAMN13153341, study PRJNA577476) | soil metagenome | isolation source: 200 cm saprolite under Douglas fir tree site 2 hole 1 | place: USA:California | collected 2015-04-18
GTGCTGCTGGAGCCGATCGTCGAAGCGACGATCAAGGTGCCCGAGAAGAATCTCGGCGACATCATGTCCGACGTCAACGGCCGCCGCGGCAAGATCATGGGGACCGAGCCCGATGACGGCTACCAGCTGGTTCGGGTGACGGTGCCGGAGTCGGAGATGCTGAGGTTTTCGCTCGACCTGCGCTCCATCACGCAGGGTCGCGGCAGCTACCACAAGAAGTTCTCCCATTACGACGAGATGCCCGCAAACCTGGCGAAGGCGATCATCGAAGAGTTCCAGAAGCAGCACGAAGCAGCTCAGTGAGCGCGCCCAGCGCCCACGACGTCTGCATCGTCGGCGGGGGAGTGACCGGCGCCGGGATCGCGCGCGACCTTTCCTTGCGCGGCCTTTCGGTGCTCCTCCTGGAGAAGGGTGACTGGGGAGCCGGGACGACCGGCAACTCGAGCTGGATGATCCACGGAGGACCTCGCTATCTCGAGTTCGACTGGAACACGACACGCCTTTCCACACAGGACGCGGGCTACATCGTTTCGATCGCGCGGAATCTCGTGTACCGGGTCGTCTTCATCATCCCCGTCATGCCCCACGACAAGAACAACATCGAGCGCATGGAGACGGCGATGGAGGTCTACGACCGCTTTCAGCCGCTCAAGAAAGCCCATCCGCATACGCGGCTGACCGCTGCGGAGGCTCTTCAGGTGGAGCCGGGGCTCACGCCCGATTTGATCGGGGCCGTGACGATGGAAGAGTGGGGCGTCGACCCATACCGTCTCGTGTTCGCCAACGTGCAGGACGCGATCGCCCACGGGGCGCGCGCCCTCAACCACACGCGAGTGGTGGGCCTGGTACGCGATGCCCGCAAGGTGATCGGGGTTCGCTACCGCGGATCTGACGGCGCCACGTCCGAGGCTCGCGCGAGGGTCGTCGTGAATGCCGCCGGCCCGTGGGTGCCGGAGATCAGCCGCATGGCCGGCGCCGATGTGCATCTGCGGCCGGCCAAAGGCATTCACATCGTCTATCCGCATCGCATATCCAACTTCTCGATCAGCGCCGAATCGATCGACGGCCGCGACCTGTTGATGGTTTCGCACGCGGGGTTCACTCTGCTCGGCACCACCGACGACGACTTCTACGGCGACCTCGAATCGGTCGATGTGCTCGAAGACGAGGTCGACTATTTGCTGCAAGCATTTGAGCGCGTGTTTCCGTCGATCCGCGCCTACCGGCCGGTCCGGACGACGACGGGGGTTCGCCCGACGCTGTTCAAATGGAGACGCTACGAAGATGAGCTTTCGCGGCGATACGAGGTCATCGACCACGCAAAAGATGGCGCGGAGGGATTCGTGACCATCGCCGGCGGCAAGCTGTCGATGTATCGCCTGATGGCAGAGCAGACATCTGACGTGGTGTGCCGCAAGCTGGGGCATCAAGCGCCGTGCGTCACAGCGACGCGTCCGCTTCCAGGCAACGAGTCGGACGTCGAGCCGGCGGCCGAGCTCGGCCGTCGCTCCGGAATCCCCGCCCTCGCGGCGATGAAGCTGCAGACCCGACACGGATCCAACGCCGGCGCCGTGTTGAAGGATTCTCGGTCGGGACGAATGGTCTGCCGGTGCGAGCCCATCACCGAAGCCGAGCTCGCCCACGCGGCTCGTCACGAGCAGGTCCGCACGCTCGCTGATGCCTTCCGCCGCGTCGGATTGGCGGCCGGACCATGCGCCGGCGCGGCTTGTGTGCTGCGCGCCGCCGGAGTCATCGGTGGTGAGCTGGGATGGAGCGCGTCGCAGCGATTCGATGCGGCACGCGAGTTCTTTCGTGGCGCGTGGTTGGGGCGAGCGCCTGTCCTCGGCCATTCCGGTTGGGCGCAGGAAGAGCTCGCCGTCGGCTCGTTCAGAGGTCTATCTAACTGATGGCCCGCGCCGATTCGCTCGCGAAGCTCGCGTTCGCCTACGGCGTGCACCTGACGCGGAGGCGATTAACGCGCCCACGTTCGCAGCTCGCGACTCTTCTCGAAACGTATTCGCGCGACGGCATTCGCCCGCTGCGGCCTGAGGAACGGGGGCGGCACGCGCAGCTCATCGGCTGTATCAACTGCGGGCTGTGTGCGCTGGCCGCGGGGCGCGTGGGCAAGGTGCGGCTCCCCGACCTGGCGTCTTCCTATATGCGCCTCTACGCGCGATTGGGTGAGGCGGGCGCCGACGTTGACGGAGATTCGCCCGACTTAGAAGCCGCCGCCGCGGCCTGCCCCGTCGGGGTTCCGCTGGGCGAGGTAGCGGCGATCGTCCGGCGGCTGGCCGCGGGCTGAGGCCGAGGGCCGACCCGCCAGGCGCCGACTCCGATCCGAATCAACGGCGGTGGGCCTTGAAGACGATCCGCGTAGCCCACGGCCTGAGTGACTGCCCGCACCCCCGACGCCGTTTGGGGCGCCCCACCGAACGCGTCCGCGGGCACGCTCCAGGCCGTAAGTGGTTGCGAGTCATCCACATTTTGTATACAGTCTGTGGAAATAACACTACATCTAGCGCCAATGGTCAATAGCCTGTTGCGCCCCCTTCGCCGCTGGCCAGCCCTGGAGGCCGCACTCTCCCGCCTTGCGGGCCGGTTCACGACGTGGCCGTCGGACGAGTTCGGCCGCTTCATCAGCGCCTCGGTGACGAGCAGCGCCACGGGCGGTCCCGCGACCCTTCCGCCGGCCGTCCGGCCCATGCGACCGCCGCCGCCCGTGTCGATCGCGCCCGCGACCTTTGAGATGCGCTTCATGAAACTGCAGGCCGAGGGGCGATTCGACGAGATGTGGGAGATGCTCGCTGAGGATGCGCAGCGGGCGTGGGGCGGACGTGAGGCGTTCATCAAGGGCGTGCCACGGCTTGGCGATGACATGGAGCTTCTGGACATGCAGGTCGTAACCGTGACGGTGCTCGAGGGCTGGACCGATCGAGTGCATCAGCGCAGCTATCAGAACGTTGCGCAGATGGTGATGCGATATCGCGTGAGGCAGAACTGGAGAGAGTGGACATTCGATCGCCAGGTGCATCTCATACCCGCCTCGGGCGGCTGGCGCACGCTGTGCTATCCCGCGAGATCCCAAGCAGGCAGCAGCGCCGGGAGCCGCTGATATAGTGGGTTGCAGGCCATGCTCGAGCAGACGGTCGAGGAGCAGGAACGTCACCTCCGCTGGCATCGCAGGCGGCGGCGTGCGATGACGCCTCGTCGTTTGCTGCAGGAGTCCGATGAGCTTCTCTTCTGGGTCGAGGAATGCCTAGTCAAGGAAGTTCGCATCGTGCCCGGCTGGTTGGTGGCGCGACTGATGGTCGTCCTTCGTCAAGCGCACACGGAATTGCCTGGTCGTCTCGGACGCGAGCGCAGACCTGACCAGGTCATGGAGATCATCTATGACGCACAGGCGGCACTCATGGAACAGGCGTGCCGGAGTCGCGGTCCGGCTGAGGTGATCCCACTTTTCGCAAGAGCGCGCGAGCGCCACCTCGCAGAAGCCGCGACGGTCTAGTAACGCCTAACCACCCGGACGCGTTGCGGGTCGACCTTCATCTTCACTCGCGTTACTCACACGACAGCCGGACATCACTTGATGCGTTGATTCAGCGCGCCGGCGAGTGCGGGCTCAACCGCATCGCCCTCACAGATCACAACACCATCGAAGGCGCATTGGAGCTCGCGCGCCTCGCTCCCGAGCTCGCGATCGTTGGCGAGGAAGCCAAGACTCTCGAGGGTGAGGTCATCGGCCTTTTCATCACGCGGCGCGTGCCGCCATTCCTCCGCCCTGAAGAGGCGATGGACCTGGTGCACGAGATGGGTGGTCTCACATATGTGCCGCATCCGTTCGATCGCAACCGTTCTCACTTTCGCGCCGAGCGCATCGTGGAGCTGGCTGACCGAATCGACATCATCGAGGTGCATAACCCATGGTGCGAGCCCGCGGCCAACGCGGCGGCAGCGCGCCTCGCGGCGGAGCTCGACAAGGTCACCGCCACCGGATCCGACGCGCACGGGGTCAACGAGCTGGGACGAACCTGGATGGAAATCGAGAGCTACTCGAGCCCGCAGGACTTCCTGGGCAAGCTCCGACATGCCCGACACGTCGTCGCGGCGAGCAGCGGCACGGGCCGCCGTGCCTGACAAGCAACTTCTGGTCGCGGGCTCGGTCGCGCTCGACACGCGCGATGGTCCCTTTGGCAAGGTCCAAGCAACGCTCGGAGGCTCGGCGGTGTACTTTGCGCTGGCCGCGAGCTTGATTGTTCCGGTCAAGGTGGTCGCTCCTGTCGGTACCGACGGCGCCAAGCGCATCGCGCAGGCCTTCAGCGGCCGCGCCATCGACATCGAGCTGCTGCAGATCCTCGAGGCTCCGACATATCGCTGGAGCGCGCATCAAGAGCACGGACGCAACGTCGACCTGGGCAGCAGCGATCACATCTACGACAGCTGGACTCCCTCGGTGCCCGCGGACTTCGACGGCTGGGCGTTTGTGGGCTCCATGCGGCCAGACCGGCAGGCGCAGCTGATGGAGATGCTGAGCGGCGCTGAGCTCCTGGCCGCCGATGCCATGCTGTCCTATGTCCAGGCCCGTCCTCCTGAAGCACGGGATGTCCTGGCGAAGGCAGGGTGGTACTTCTGCAACCAGGAGGAATTCACGTCTCTCGGGGGCACGGACCCCGAGGAATTCCGACGACAGTGGTGGCTGAACGGCCTCGTTATCAAGGCGGGAGCACTTGGTCTCGCTGCGTACACGGAGTACGGGGTGGTTGGGATCCCGGCTCTCACGGACCGGCCGGCTGTGGACACGACTGGTGCGGGAGATGCACTGGCAGGCGGAATGCTTGCCCGCTGGTTGAGCACCGGCGGCCTCAGCAGCGGGCTGCAAGATGCGCTCGTGTGGGGCGTCGCTTGCGCATCGATCACCATTTCGGCAGTTGGAGTGAAAGGCATCGCCAAGACCACGCGTGAGGAGTTGGACGAGCGTGTGCGTGAGGTCGAGGATTGGCAGCGCCGAAAGTCGTGATCATCGCGGGCGACCTGGTGGAGCAAGAAGTAGATGCCATCGTCAACGCGGCCAACAACGATCTGCTGCTCGGTGGAGGTGTCGCAGGCGCGATCCGCAATCGCGGTGGTCCCGCGATTCAGCGCGAGTGCGATGCGCACGGACCCGTGATGGTTGGAGATGCCGCCATCACGGGCGGGGGTGAGCTGAGTGCACGGTACGTCATCCACGCCGCGAGCATGCATCTGGGTGGGCGCACGACCGCAGAGACCCTGCGCTCTTCGATGGATCACGTGTTTCGACTCGCGCGCGAGCATGGCGTCCGCACGATTGCGGTTCCGGCAGTGGGCACAGGCATCGCGGGCTTTCCGATGGACGACTGCGCGCATGTGATGGCGGATTGCGTGGACCGCGCCATCGCCGGAGGATGGCAGCCGGATGAGATTCGTTTCGTGCTCTTCGGCGACGGCGCCCGGAGCATTTTCGAGGAGGCGTTTCGCGGTCGCGAAAAGTAGGTCAAAACCCCTTGTTTTTTCTCCACTTTGTTGCGCTTTGCGCACGATCGGCCTGAATTCAGTTTGAATTGGGGTTGAATACGGGTAAGACCGACCCCTAGAATGGGCGAGGCCCGACCCCGAAACGGATTTCTACCGAGGATGGTGAATAGTTGGAAGGCTACTGTTTGAAGGACAAGCGAAAGGTCGAAATGAAGGACCCTCAGCCGATCACGATGAAGAACGGCAAGCCCGCAACGATGGGGATCTGCCCGAACTGCGGCACCAAGATCTACAGGATCGGCAAAGCCGTCGCATAACTATTCGGATCACTTGTACGTAAAAAGGAATGGTGAAAAAGTGGAAGGCTACTGTTTGAAGGACAAGCGCAAGGTCGAGATGAAGGACCCGCACCCGATCACGATGAAGAATGGCAAGCCGGCGACGGTGGGCACATGCCCGCTGTGCGGCACCAAAATCTATCGGATCGGCAAAGCCGTCGCGTAACCAGGCTTCTCTACGGACCGCTCCACGTGAGCGGTCCTTTTTTTTGATCAGGTGGTGATTGGAGGCTCGAGCGCCCCGAGCAACACCTCAGTGGCCGAGATGGCCTCGTCGACGCCGAGGGCTTTGAAGATCTCGACGTTGGACGGATTGTTGACGCGAGCCACAGTTTTTTTCACCTTGAAGTGACGCTTCGCGACCTGGAGCGCGACGAGGTTGTCCTCGTCGTCGGCGGTGACGGCGACGATCGCGTCCGCGCGCTCGATACCCGTCTGCGATAGAAACTTCACTTCGCATCCATCGCCTCGCATGACGATGCTCCCGAGCTGCGTCTCCAGCCAGTCGGCGCGACGTTGATCTCTCTCGATGAGGGTCACCTCATGTCCGCGCTCCAACAGGTCGCGCGACATGTAGTAGCCGACGGTGCCGCCTCCAACGACGATCACATACATCCGCCGCTACTTCTCCATCAGGGTTTTCTCGATGTGCTTGGCGCCCTCGAGCGTCGGACAGATGGTGTGCAAGCCGAGCTTTTCGTAAGCATCCGCACGCTCGGGATCGTAAATGCGCGCAACGACCCTCGGCACCTTGAAGATCTGCTTGGCGATCTGGGCGGCCATGATGTTGCGGTTGTCGCCTTCGGTCACGGCGACGAAGCCGTCGGCATCCTCGACTCCGGCACGGCGCAGTACATCCGCGTCGGTGCCGTTGCCGACGACCTGGTTGCCTTTGAAGTCGTTGGTGAGCACGCCTCGCGAGGCCGCGCGCGAGAACTGGTTGGGGTCTCTGTCGATGATGACGACCTCGTGGCCGGATCTGTCCATGTCCGCCGCGACCTGTGATCCGACACGGCCACAGCCGACGATGAGGACCTTCAAAGCCCGTTGATTATAGGGACGCCACTCCGGCGCGCCGGTATGGCTCTTGTTAGGATTTGGCCCGGTGCGCTTCCCCTTCACTTTCATGGGTGTGATGGCGCTGGGAATCGCCGCATGGGTGGCCTTCTACCTGGCCGGGCACCCAGGGCTGGACCCGTTCTCCGAGGGCATCGCGGTGCTGACCGCGGTGATCTCCTTCGGCTTCGGGGCGTACGTCTTGATCAGGCGCGTGCGCCGAGGGCCCCAGCTCTGATGGCGGACCATTCCCACCCGCCGACTGCGAAGAAGGTGCTGGTGGCGGTCGGGGGTCAGAGCATCGACACCGAGACGGTCCGCCTGGCTTGCCGGATGACGGATCCGGCCGGCGGGCGGCTTTACGGGGTGCACATCATCGAGGTGGTTCGGGCGCTGCCCCTGGGCGCTGTCCTCGATGACGTGGTCGAGCGCGGGGAGAAGATCCTGGATGAGGTCGAGCAACTGGCCTCAGAGTCGGGGCTGCCGGTCGAGACCGAGCTGGTGCAGGCGCGAGATACCGGGCCGGCGCTGGTGGATGAGGCGGTCGAGTGGGGGGCGGATCTGATCGTGATGGGGCTGCCGTACAAGCGGCGGTTCGGCGAGTTCAACCTGGGAAAGACGGTGCCGTATGTGCTGAAGAACGCCACGTGCCGGGTGATGCTGTTCCGCGAGCACCGCGAGCACTCCACCTGAACCGGAGGTAGCAGGACCGCTCCACCGCCGTCCGCCCCCGTAGCCCCCTTCGCGGGCCCTCCCTTCCCATTTCGGCTCCCTCCCCCAGCCGACCGACCGTAACCGCACCTTACAGCCGTTTCAAGCCTCGTCAAACCCAGCTTGTTAAGGTCACCCGACGTGGCCGACGCGACGAATGAGCGACCCCACTACCTCAAACGCCTTTGGGCCGAGCTGGGCCGAATGGGCGGCGAGCACGACGCCTTCATCAAGGTCATCATCGTCGAGCGAATCGTCAAGTCACTCGTCCTCATCGCGCTCGCGATCGGCCTGATTTTCGCGGGCAGGAGCGGCCTCCTGACGCATTGGGCGGACTACGCGCAAGACCAGCTGAACCTCAACGCCGACAACAATGTGATCGAGCAGATCCTGTTCAGGCTGCTCGCCTACATCGGCACCTTCACCCACACCACGGCGCTTGCCATCGGCGTCATCGCCTATGCCATCCTCGAGGGCACCGAGGGCGTCGGACTGGCGATGCGGCGCCGCTGGGCGGAGTACCTGACCGTGATCGCGACCGGCATCCTGATCCCGTACGAGGCTTATGAAGTCATCCACCGCGCGACCCTGTTCAAGGTCGGGGCGCTGTTATTGAACGTTGCTGTGGTGGGCTACCTGGCTTACCGCAAGCGCCTGTTTGTCGGCGTCTGATGCCGGCGTGAGCCACGGGCTCGGAAAGCCCGCGCGATGGATCACGTATCGGGCGAGAGCGGCCAGCGTTTCCAGTCCGTAGACAGTCGACGTACGAAAGCTCACCGAGCTGGCGTCCGCGTGGTACTTCCCGATCGCCGGCACCTCTCCAATCTTGAAGCCGAATGTCGCGGCCTGGATCAAAACCTGCGTGTCGAAGACGAAGTCATTGCTATTTTCGAGGAAAGGAATCGCCTCGAGGAAACGACGCGAGTAGGCGCGATACCCGGTGTGGAATTCGGAAAGGTTCAAGCCGAGGACGCGATTCTCCGCCGCGGTCAGGAAACGGTTGCCGAGCCGCTTCCACCAAGGCATGCCCGCCTTGGCAGGGTCCAGACCCAGCCAGCGAGACCCGAGCACGATGTCGGCCTCGCCGGCCTCGATCACGCGGCACAGGTTGGGAATGATGGCGGGGTCGTACTGGCCGTCGGGATGCAGCATCACGACGACATCCGCTCCCATCGCAAGCGCGTGCCTGTAGCAGGTCTTCTGATTGCCCCCGTACCCCAGGTTGTGCTGGTGTCTGATGACGTCGAGGCGCAGCGCTGTGGCCACGCTCACGGTGGCGTCGGCGCTGGCATCGTCGACCAGCAGGATCCGGTCAGCCTGGCCGGCGGGGATGTCACCGACAACTTCCACCAGCGTCTTGGCGGCCCGATATGCGGGCAGCACTATGACCCTCTGCGGGCGCGGTCCGCTCCAACGCAGCTCGCCCAGTGGGATGGGATCAGGTCGCACCGCCATCCGCTCCACGGTGAGATAGGCGGCGATGGCGATCGCGCCCACCGCCGCAGACCAGAGGTCGAGCGCAAGCGTGAGGTTGATGGCGGCATATGCGAAGACGAGGACGAGCGCGGCCACGCGAGGCCACCGGAGCTTGCCGGCCAGCGCGAGGTCGGCGAGGGCGAATCCAGGAATGACCAGGAGGGCCAGGTCGTGAATGTTCTGATGAGGGCTCAGGACCAGGGAAGCCGCGATGGCGAGGGCGAAGTCGAGACGCGGTTTGTCTGGGCGCCAGCTCAAGGACAGTGCGACCAGGGCCAGAAGGATGACCAGAATCGCCAATGCCACACCCTTGCCACCGCCCGGCACCGCTTCCAGCACATTCCGGAGCGAATAGACCGCGGTGTCGGTGTAGACGATCTGGCCGTTGGTGGGTAGAGATCCCCCGATCGCCCATTGGCCCACCGCGTTCACGTAACCGAGCACTGGACCCAACCCGAACCCGGCCACGGAGACTGCCCCCAAGCCGGCAATCACGGCCCCGAAGCCGGCGAGGGCACGCCACGAACGCCGGGCGATGAACAGAACCGGCACAAGTAGGAGCAGTTGTGGCTTGGCCAGGGCCAACCCGCTGAAGATGCCGGCCCAGCCCGGCCGGCCTCGCGCCCAGGCGGTGTAGGCGGCCGCGAGCGGGACCAGCACAACCAGGTCCGACTGGCCCTGCAGCACCGTGACGAAGAGCGGAAAGAAGCCCCCGATCAATGCGGCCGCTACCACGGCTGAGCGCCCGTGCATCCGCTCGCTGCTGCGCACCAGCAGCACGATCAGTGCTGCGAGGAGGATGACATTCACGGCCGCCATCGCGTAATAGGCCGTCCGGTAATCGAGGTATGCGAGCGGCGCGATCAGAAGGGTGTAGTAGGGCGGGTGGAAGTACGGAAGGACGATGAATCGATCCGGGGAATTGGGGATGACCTGCAGCTCGTATTGCCTCTGCAGCGCCAGGTCGTAGACCGCCGACCCACCCTTGAGGACGTACAGCTTCGCGCCCGAGTAGAAGGAATAGAAGTCAGGGCCCTGAAGATTGCCGCGAACAAAAGTGAACCAGTACCCTGCCCAGAAAAACAGGGACCCGAGGCCCGCGCCGGTAGCCGCCGCGTAGCCCATGCGGGCCCACCGCAGGGAAGCCCAGCGGCTCATCGCCCCGTTTCGAGTCGTAGCGCGAATCGTTCGGGTAGCTTCGCCTTCCGGATCGCCCGCTGGGCACCCTTGATGTCGTAGCGGACGCGCCGGAACTCGAAGGTCTCATTGTCCACGTCCCAGACGCCATAGCTGGCCATCGGGCTTCCGTCGCGCGGCTGGCCGACGCTGCCAGGGTTGACCATGGCGGGCCCCTTGAGCGGGATCGTGTCGACGCGATATTCGTGCGTCACCTGGCCCTCCGCGAGCCCGAATATGCCGGGCACATGCGTGTGCCCGTGGAAACAAACGCCGCCGTTGAGCAGCTCGAGGTTGGCGAAGGCAACCCCGGTGTCGAGGACGTACTCGTAGATGTGATCGCGGGGGCTGGCATGGACGAGGAGCACGTCGTGCTCAACGTGGCTGTCCGGCAATCCTCGCAACCACTCGATTCGCTCGTCGCCGATCGTGTCCACGGTCCAGCGCACAACTGAGGCGGCATCGTCGTTGAACCATTCGAGGATCTCAGGATCGGTGCATGCCCGGTCGTGGTTACCGACCAAGGTGAGCCACCCGCGCCTGGTGACCTCGTCGATACAGTGCTTGGGGTCGCCGCCATATCCGACGACATCGCCCAGGCATAGCGTTTCATCCGTCGGCGGACAGTCGCGGAGCACCGCCTCCAGCGCCTGCCAGTTGGCGTGGATGTCCGAGAGGATCGCGACCTTCAAGCGGGCTTCTCGTACAGCCGCGGGTAGATGTGGTCGAACAGGATGCGCAGCGTTGCGGCGAGCGGAACGGCCACGAACATGCCCAGGATGCCCGCCCAGCTGAAGCCGGCGATGAAGGCGACGATGATCAGGACCGGCGGCAGTTTCACAGCGTCGCCCATCACCTTTGGGTAGACAAAGTTGAGGATGACGTTGGAAATGACGAAGTAGGCGATCGCGACCAATAGCGCCTTGATCGGCGCCGCCGCCAGGCCGACGAGAATCGCCGGCACGGCCCCGATGAATGGGCCGATATATGGGATCAGCGCGGTGATGCCCGCGATCAGGCCGAGAGCAACAGGATCGGCCAAGCCCAACACCCAGCACGCTATGCCGGAGAGGATTCCGATCATCCCGGCGATGATCAACTGGCCGCGCATGTACGCGTACAGCATCTTGCGGATACGGCGCCAGATCTGGTCGAAGTCGGTGCGATAGTCGGGGGGCACGAAACGCCGCAGCACGCGCTTGATGGAAGCGGCATCGAGCGCAAGGAGGAAGGCGACGATGAACGTGAGCAGGATCTGGAGCAGGGTGGTCAGCGCTGTGAGGCCGATGCTCACAGCGTTGCCAAATTGACCGAGCAGAAATTCACGGGTGTGCGAGTTGATGCTGTCGGTCGCTGCCTTGATATCGATCTTGAAGCCGAAGATCTCGACCGGGGAGCCCTGCAGGCTATTGATCCGGTCCTGCGCGGCTGCGGCTAGACCCGGAGCCTGGCGCTGCAGCTGCGCGACCTCGCTGACGCCGAGCGGAACGACCAATAGAACCAAGCCGGCAAGGGCGGCGATGATGACCAGAAACATGACTCCGATCGCCGCAGCGCGTGGCAGGCCGAAACCCATCAAGCGCACGACGCCAGGCTGGATCAGGAAGGCGATGGCGGCTCCGAGGACGAACGCGCCGAGGAAGTCGCGTAGGAGATAGAGGACGATGATCGCGATCGTGAGCGCGGCGAAGCCGAACGCGACTTGCAGATAGCGTCGCCTACGCTTGGGATCGAGAGACCACGCCGAGATGCCGACTGCGGTTAATGGAGTCGGTTCTTCAGGCTCGCTTTCAGGGGCGCTGCCTCTAGCGCGGCTGGGGGGACGAACGTTGCGCAATCAGCGCAGTATGACGATGAAGAGCGCCATCAGAACCGCTTTACAGCGGCGTTAAGTGACCTGGCCGGGGCCGTGCGCTGCGGCCGCTCGGACCTGGGCTTCTTCGTAAGCGGCGCCATGGATCGGGTTCACGGTGCTGCGCCCAGCAGCCAGTGCGTACAAAGCCAGCAACACGAGTCCGACACCAAGAACGCCGTATGCCGCAAACGGGCCGCGTGCCGACGTCACCAGTCCGCCCAGCGCGGCACCCGCGATGCTTGCGGTCTGAACGAGGCCGAAACGCGTCGCCATCACGCTGCCCCGGTTTGAGGCGTCTGCCGCTTCCATCAGGGCGGTCTGATTGGCGACCGCATAGATCGGATTGCCGATCGATGCCACAAATAGGAACAGTGCGATTATCGCCAACGACGGCTTTATCGAGATCGCGAGTGAGAAAACACCGGTCAACAGGAGGCCTGCACCGACTGTGCGCATGCTGCCAATCGCAGCGAACCTCCCGACAACGATCGAGCCCGCAAATATGCCGACCGTGCCGATGACCTCCAATAGTGAATAAATCTGACCTCCGTTGCCCGGAACCTGGTAGGCAAGGGCCAATAGCGCTGGGAACGAAATTGGGATAAGAAAAGCGGCGAGCGTGCCGATTACAAGGTGCGGGCGAGCAGCAGCAATTGCCCACGTTCGCTTCAGCGCCCCAGAGACTCGCGATGCAGCCGTGCCTCCACCAAGGCTGGGGATGCCGAACACAATCGCCGCTGCGAGCGCAAAGGTGGCGGCGTCGGCCAAGAACAGGATCATGAGTGACGACGACAAGGTTAAAATGGCGCCGGCCAGTGCGAAACCGATCGCGCCTGCGAGCATGCTTGTAGCCACCAAAAGGGCATTCGCCTTCCCAACCTGGCCGGCGGGCACGAGGCCAGGGATCGCCGCTTGGCGCGCGGGCTGTACCACAGCGTTAATCGACGCAAGAACAAACAGAATCGGGATGATGAGCCACCAGCGGTTACCGGATGGCGCGACAGCCTTGTCGACCTGAGTCAATGCCGGCGTGGCGAGCAGGATTGCGGCTCGAAGCAACTCCAACGTTACGATCAGTGGCTTACGGGACAGCTTGTCAGCGACACCGCCAAGGACGCTGCTCATGACGATGGTCGCCAGAGCTTGCACTATGAAAGCGAGGGCGACTATCCGAGCGTCGTGGTTGGTGGCGGTGTAAATCAACACTAGCGTCGCAACTTGCGTCAGTGGGTCGCCGATGGACGAGATCCCGATCGCGGTGAGCAGGCTGCTGAACCAAGGATTGGCTCGCAAGACTCGCAAGCTAGTGATGCGGCGGGGGACCTCGGACCGGTTGGCCAAGTCGAGCGGTTTAAGCCCATGCAACTCACGAAGCGCGTCGACTACGTTGGGGTCGTACCAATGGTCCGCTCGTCGGCTGATATCCTCAACGCCTTCGAGCGGTGTCATCAAAGACTGCCGATAAAGACGGGGTCCAGTGATGGTGTCAAAGGAGTCCGCCACAGCCAATATGCGGGCTCCAAACGGAATCACGTCGCCCTTTAGTCCCGCCGGATAACCAGATCCGTCCCATCGCTCGTGATGGTGTCGTACGAGCGGCGCCACCTCGGCCAGGGCGGAGTGCTGAGCGATCATGTCAGCGCCAATGTCCGGATGACGCCGCATGATCTCCCACTCTTCTTCTGTAAGTGGTCCAGGCTTGTTGAGAATGTCGTCTCGTACTCCGATCTTCCCCAGGTCATGGAGCGAGCCGGCGGTGCGGATGAGCTCACACTCTCGGTCACCGAGCTCGAGTTGCTCGCCCAATCGGCTAGATAGCTCTGAGACGCGTATTGAGTGCGACTCGGTGTAACGATCGCGAGCGTCCAAGGCCTGTGCGGCTAGATCTAGGGTCTGTTCTTTTAGCTCACTCTGGCGCTGCGCATCCGCAACGTTGCCTCGTGTCGCCAAAACAAATCCGAATAATCCGGGCGCCATGATGTAGCCGACCCAGTTCGGAGCCAAGAGCAGGAGGTACAGGATCCCTCCTGCGAAGCTCAGCGCCAATGTCGCGAATGTGGTCGATGCGCCAACGTTCTGAGACACCGTAGTCAAGAAAGGCGTGCGCCTCACGTAGGAGAAGAGCAGAGCGGTGAGGAAATAGTTGAGACCAATAGAAGCCGTTGCGTACAAGGCGGTGCGGAGTGGCAGAGCCCACCAGCTGCCCTCCCCAATCGATGCTACTGCGAGCGAGGGAACTACGTGCGCGGTGGCTACCATCGCGCGGTTGTAGAGAAATGCCCACCACGGGATCGTTCGTCCTGGAACTCGACCATCAAATGTGGCGAGCCAAGCAACAAGCCCAATACCAGCACCTGGGGCGTACAGCCCAGTTGCCACAAGCAGCGGATCAACGACAGACTGGTGGCCAGACTGCCAGGGGATGGGCCGAAGCATCGCTATTTGGGTTCCAACACCCAGATACAACAGCGTGGCCGCCGCGACTCCTGTCGAAGGAACTGGTCGGATCAGCCAGCCCAGGGCAAGCGAGGCGATTCCGATAACAATTACGGCGACAAGGTAGATTCGCGCCGACCAACTGAGGGTTCGGAACTGTGGCACGACGGTGGAATTTTAGACCGCGAGATCGGCAGCTACGCCACCCGTAGCTAACCTAAGCCCGCAACCCGCGCCCGCCGCGGGTTGCTCCTTAGTTCGGCCTTAGTAGATCCACAAGCCGTGAACGCGTGCCTTGCTCCCGCCTCTAAGCAACCGCTTCCAAATTCGCAACATGACTAATCCCCCTCTCTTCCTAGATTTTCGAGTTCCGCAGCGACCATGTCATTCCTTAGAGTCTCGCGACCGGGACCTCGGTTGGGTATCGTCAATTCCCTCTATCGGGCCCCATGGGGATCCATAGGTACCGCCCATGGAAATCCACTAGCAAGAATTTGAGATCTAGAGATCACCCAACGTGATGATTCCTATCTTCAGGGCTGTGCTCACGGCTTCGCCGCGGTTGGCAGCATTTAGCTTCCGGAACAGATTGTGGAGATGGGTCTCGACTGAGGGCGCCCGGAGACCGAGCTGCTGCGCCAGCCGCTTGGTTGGGATGCCCTTGGCTATACCTCGTAGGATCTGCATCTCCCGGGATGTCAGCGCCACCGTACTCGTGCCTTGGGATAGGGGGGTCTGTTCAGTTACACGCCGGAGAACGTCGGGGATCATCTTCCGTGGCACTGGACTCTCGCTTCGGACGGCCGACCAAAGTGCCCGTTGCAGCTCAGCCGGCCCGACGTCCTTAAGGACGTAACCCGAACAGCCGGCCCGCATCATCCGCAAGAGATCGTCACTCGACTCCGATACTGTCCATGCAATGACTTTCACCTGCGGGTACTGCGCCAGGATCTCGGTGGTGGTCGCGGCACCATCCATGCCCGGCATGTGGACGTCCATCAACACCAGGTCTGCTTTGACCCTGGCCATCGCCTGGAGCGCCTCGGCTCCGGAAGACGCCTCGCCAACCAGGCGCAAGCCCGTCGCGGTGCCGAGCATCGTTCTGGCAGCAGCGCGTGGCAGCACGCTGTCGTCAACGACCAACACGCGGTACTCCTTACGATCCGATGCAGCCTTCGCGATGCGCGCAGCTTAGCAAGATGGAATTCAAACGGTCATACGCGTTCTACGCCTACCTGGCCGTGCTTGCCGGTCTCGTCTTGGCACTCAACGTATGGGATCGCCCGTTTGATGTATCGCATCCAGACCAGCTTGTAGAGGTTGTTTATCTATTCATCGCGGTGCTTGCTCTGAACCTGGCGGATGTTCGTCTGGATCGCGGGCATTTGACTTTGGGTGGGATCGCAATGGGGGCGGCGATCATTCTCACTAATCCCCTGCATGCAACGATAATGGCGCCCGCCATTGCTCTCGGCCAGGTATCGCGAGGAGCCCGGGCGATGGTCGGCAACGCGATTGTGTATTCACTGATCGCATGTGTGGCCGCGACGGTCGCGGCAGAACTTCGGACTGAAGGGAACCTAGTGTTCGGCTCGCGCGTGCTTG
>WNFB01002520.1_pt1 | contig 16139 bp, 11 predicted proteins | sample 5400501 | NCBI WGS metagenome assembly WNFB01 (sample SAMN13153341, study PRJNA577476) | soil metagenome | isolation source: 200 cm saprolite under Douglas fir tree site 2 hole 1 | place: USA:California | collected 2015-04-18
GACGGGCTTGCGGGGAGGGCTACCGCACCGATCAAGCACTGACTAGAGGGCTTGGTCCGCAAGAGCAATCTTGCCGCCCATGCAGCAGCGATATGGGCTAAGCAATAGGAAAATTCTGGTGACGAGCCGGGAAAGTACCGAAAGTACGGACGGATGCCACCCTAGTCTGTCCCACTACCTACCGTGCCCAAGTAGATGGTCTCGGACCTATGCCTGTATTGCAATCTCGAAGGGTAATTGCACCCGCGCAAGAACGCGGTGGCTCGAAATCGAGCAAGAGTTTTCGCCATTTCTCCTAAAAATGGCCCCCTACGGGGTTCCCGCCTGCGGGCGGCCATTTTTTCCTCCCACCGCCTGAAGGCAGGTGGGTATCCAAAATGGAGACGCTCTATGAATTGGGCGAGCAAGCCAGCTTGCAACCTTGCACTTGCTTGTTGAGCAGGCAAAACGGGGAGAAGGACATGTAGTCCTGATCAGTGGTGAAGCGGGGATCGGGAAATCGCGCCTGGCTGCTGAAGCAAAAACTTATGCCATGACGCAGGGGTTTCTTCTGCTGCAAGGAAATTGCTTTCCGACAGATCTTACCTATCCCTATGCACCATTGCTCGACCTCTTGCGCTCCCTCTTCGCTTCACACGTAGGGACCCTCAGCGAAGCGCGTTTCAATTCCTTCGCGTCCGCGGGGTGGGGCGTGGGATCGCTTGCTACTGAGTTGGAGAGCTTAGCTCGTGACATCTTTCCTTTGCTCCCTGAACTCGTCTCTGACCAGCTTGGAACAGTTGCCCTCGAACCCGAACAAGAGAAACGCCGTCTCTTCGCGGTGCTGGCAAGCTTTTTCATCCACCTGTCAGCACCCTCCCCAATACTTCTCGTCATAGAAGACGTGCATTGGAGCGACAGCACCAGCCTGGACTTTCTTCACTACCTACTTTCAAGGACTGCGCGACGCACAGTATCTCATCCTTTGATTAGCCAGACTGCCGGTAGCTCCCCGATTTATCGTGGGAGTCTGGATCATCAAACTATTCTTCTCCTGGTCACCTATCGTCATGATGAGATGCGTTCGGAGTTGAGAAGCTGGCTCGCACAGCTCAACCGCGAACGGTTGGCTCGGGAGATCCAGCTAGCGCCTCTTTCGCGCAGCGACGTCGATACGATGCTCTCGGCTATCTTTGAACAGCGGCACACTGCTATCGACATGCGCCGCTTTCTACATGGGGAACTTCTGGATACTCTCTACACCCAGACGGAAGGCAACCCCTTTTTCGTCGAAGAAACCCTCAGCTCACTTATTGCAGAAGGCGACATTTTCTATGTACAGGGCTACTGGAATCGCAGATCACTGCATGCTGCGCGCATTCCACGAAGCGTTCAGGATACAGTACAACGACGAACAGAACACCTGGGGGAAGCGGCCAGATACGTTTTGACCCTGGCCGCTGTCACCGGGCGGCATTTTGATTTTGCCCTCCTCCAGCAGCTTACCCGGTATGATGAAACCGTCCTCCTCAAGGTCATGAAAGAATTGGTGTCTGCCCAACTCGTTGTCGAAGAATCTGCCGAACAGTTCGCTTTTCGACACGCTCTGACGCGGCGAGCCATTTACATGCAGCTCCTGGCACGTGAGCGTAGCATGCTGCACCAGATCATTGCCGAAACAATGGAGCAGTTCCCTTCTTCCACACTCGATGCCCATTTGGAGGGCCTGGCCTATCACTTTTATCAGGCGAGAGTATGGCAGAAAACAGTGGACTATGCGCAGCGCGCCGGAGAGAAGGCGTTACGACTGTACTCGCAGCGTGCCGCCATCGACTATTTCACCTGGGCGCTGGAGGCTGCTGATCACCTGTCCCTCCCCTCGGCACCGGCGTCTTACCATGCACGTGGGCAGGCCTATGAGACGCTTGGTGAGTTTGAACACGCACAGCATGATTACACACAAGCATTGGAAGCGGCCCGCGCGATGCATGATCGCGCGGCAGAATGGCAAAGTGCGATTGACCTGGGTTTTCTGTGGGCAGGACGCGACTACGTACAGGCAGAAACATGGTTTCGCCAGGCGCTGGTCCTGGCACAATCACTCAACGATCCCGCGTTACATGCTCACAGCCTCAACCGCATTGGCAACTGGCACCTGAATGTGGAGCAACCACATGAAGCCCTGAGCTACCACCGGGAAGCACTGACCATTTTTGAGGAACTCCATGATTCACATGGAATCGCTGAGACACTCGACCTGCTGGGCATGGGAAGCTATCTTGGTGGCGATCTGATCGGAGGCACTGCTTACTACCATCAGGCTATTGCACTCTTTCATGAGCTTGGAGACAAGCCTGGACTGACATCGAGCCTGGCAACACTAACACTGTGCGGTCCGACATTTCAAACCGATACGATGGTCTCTACGTCGAATTTAGCCGAAGTATGCCAGGATGCCGAACACGCGCTCAAGATTGCGCGTGAGATTGGGCATCGCTCAGGTGAAGCGTACGCGCTCTTGCAGGTGGGACTGTGCCTGGGGTCTCAGGGAGAGTACGGGCGCGCATGCGAGGCTGCGAGGCAGAGTTTGCATATAGCAGAGGAGATCGAGCATCGCCAATGGCAAACAGCTGCCCATGCTGTCCTGGGAGGAGTGTATAGCGGCCTGCTCGCACTTCCACAGGCGCGTGAACACTTTGAGCAAGCGTTAGCATTGTCACGCGAGATCGGCTCATTGTTCTGGACGCGCATTGTGACAGGATACCTGGCACCAGTAGCTATCCTGCTGAATGATTTCGCGCAGGCGGAAACGGTCCTTCACATTGCACTCAGTTCTGATACGCCTGCGCAAACGATGGCGCAGCGTATGGCCTGGTGCGCATTCGTGGAACTCGCACTCGCGCAGGGACATCCAGCTCATGCCTTAGAAATGATCGATCAGTTGATCGCTTCTGCTGCCAATACGCCTGCGAACCAAAGCAGCCTGCGTATCTTAAAACTGCGCGGCGAAGCGCTGGCAGCATTACAACGACCAGACGAAGCCGAAGTTGCATTCAAGAGAGCGCAAGAGATTGCCAGGATGCAGGGAGCGCGACCGATGCAATGGCGAATTTGTATTGCTCTCGGCAATCTCTATCAAGCCCAGGAACGAAATGCAGAAGCTGAGCAAGCGTTTGCGACCGCCCAAAAATTGATTGAAGAACTCGCTGCTACCATCGCAGATGAACCTCTGAGGGATAATTTCCTGCAGCGAGCGCTTGCCATGTTGCCCCATAGACGTCCACTTCCACCAAAACGTGCCGCCAAACAAGCCTTTGGAGGACTGACTGCCCGAGAACGCGAGGTAGCAGTACTGATTGTCCAGGGTAAATACAATCGTGAGATAGCTGACATACTGGTGGTGAGCGAACGGACCATCGAAACCCACGTAAGTAACATCATGTTCAAGTTAAGCTTCACCTCACGTCGGCAGATAGCAGCCTGGGCTACCGAAAGAGGATTGACCGCAACCAGGTAAAGCTTGTTTCTCTTTTGCAGCAATCCTCTCTGCAAGAAATCTACGTACTCCTTTCGCTCAATCTCCGTACTCGTCCACGATGGCAGGACAAGATGATCTAGCTATAATGAGTTTGATGATCCTGACCTGCTGCGGCAGTCGGGCTAATCAAAGAAAGTCAGCAATAGCCATCTCTACGGCAAGGTCCCACGATGAATCGGGATACCTGCCCCCCAGGCAGGGTTCCTACAGTAGCCCCCCGATTTATCGTGGGGGCTGCCAGTAGCGAGAGCGTCTGCACCCTTTCCTTTTGAAGGGCAAGAGGAACATGCCAGGCCTGTTGGCGTTTTTATGGTAAACCCGTCATGTTTAACCTTTAGCGCACACATGCCTAAAAGAAAGGAACACCTTCCATGTTAAATCAAGAACAAAAAGGTCAGCTTGGCAACAGCACGACGATCGCGGTTCTCGAGAAAGCACGTATAGAACCCTTGAAAGCCAGCCTGCGAGGAGAACTTATCGAGCCAGGCGATGATGGCTACGAAACAGCACGCAAAGTCTACAATGGCATGATCGACAAGCACCCCGCCCTGATCGTGCGTTGCGCCGATGTCGCCGACGTCATCGCGGCAGTCAACTTTGGCCGCGAGAACGGCCTCCTCGTTTCAATCCGGGGTGGTGGACACAACGCCGGGGGGTTGGGGGTCTGCGATGACGGCCTGGTCATCGATCTCTCGCTCATCCGCTACACGCACGTCGATCCCGAAGCGGGAACCGTCCGGGTCGGGGGAGGCAGCACCTGGGGCGACGTCGACCACGCCACCCACGCTTTTGGCATGGCTGTCCCCAGCGGGATCATTTCCACGACCGGCGTGGGCGGGCTGACCCTTGGCGGCGGGCTGGGATACTTGACCCGCAAATACGGCCTGGCGATCGACAACCTGATCGCCGCCGACGTCGTGCTGGCCGACGGCCGCCTGGTGACGGCCAACGAGTCACGCAATGCGGATCTGTTCTGGGCGCTGCGCGGCGGTGGCGGAAACTTCGGGGTCGTCACCTCGTTCGTGTTCAAGGCTAACCCGGTCCATACCGTCTATGGCGGTCCCATGCTGTGGGATATGGAGCAGGCACCCGCGGTAATGCAGTGGTATCGGGAGTTTATCATGCAGGCACCCGATGACCTCAACGGCTTCTTTGCCTTCCTGATCGTGCCTCCGGGACCGCCGTTTCCCGAGCATCTTCACAACAAGAACATGTGCGGGATGGTGTGGTGCTACACCGGGTCGATGGAGCTGGCCGAGGCAACCTTCAAGCCCATCCGGGAGAAGTTCCCGCCGGCCCTGGACTTCGTTGGCCCCATCCCGCAGCCGGCGCTCCAGAGCATGTTCGATCCGCTTTACCCCCCGGGACTCCAGTGGTATTGGAAAGCGGACTTTGTGAATGAACTGAGCGACGAGGCGATCCAGTTCCACGTGAAGCACGGCTCCCAGATGCCGACCATGCATTCAACTATGCACCTCTATCCGGTGAACGGAGCAGCGCACCGGGTGGGCAAGAACGACACAGCGTGGAGCTACCGGGATGCCACCTGGGCCGAGGTGATCGTGGGAGTCGATCCCGATCCTGCGAATAAGGACCGCATCGTGGACTGGGCCAGGAAGTACTGGGACGATCTGCACCCCTATTCGGCGGGCGGCGCGTACGTGAATTTCATGATGGAAGAGGGTGAGGAGCGCGTCAAAGCCTCCTATCGGGACAACTACGAACGCCTGGCGGCCATCAAGAGCAAATACGATCCCACGAATTTCTTTCGCGTGAATCAGAATATCAAGCCCGCTCTATAAGGGTCCAGACAAGGTTTCATAAGAGTCAACAGCGTCCATGTAAAATATGGAAACCTTGCAGGAAGTGATTATCGCTTACCTTCTCGTTAATCTCCTGCTCATGGGCATTTGGTGCAACCCGCTCATGAGCAGGTCACATCAGAGGAAAGGAACATTACATGAACGCAACGGACATTTTGAAATATGGACAACTGACGGTACTTCAGGCTATCAATGGCTTCCCCGAAACTGCGTGGGAAACAGCAGGTGCATGTGGGGTCTGGTCAGTCAAGGATATCATCGCTCACCTTGCTTCCTACGAACAGGTGCTCATCGATATATTGACTCCTTTTACCGGTGGTGGCCCTACCCCTGCTTTGAACGCCTTTATCGAACAGGGAGATCAATTCAACGATATCGAGGTGAGCAGGCGTAAAGCGAAGACGATACAAGAGGTTTTGGCGGAGTTCAATGACACACATACCCAGGTGATGTCACTGATAGCGAATATTCCCTCCGAAACGCTTCGCCAAAGCGGAACGCTTCCCTGGTATGGCATGGCTTACTCCCTGGACGATGTCCTTGTCTATATGTATTATGGGCATAAACGCGAGCACAGTGCTCAAATCGCTGCCTTTCGTGACCGCTTGAGATAAGGCGGGGTGATAGAGGACAAACGCCGCTCTGTCGAGATTCCCAACATCATGCACCTGGCTGTCCATCCTCAACTCGTCTAGAGTGTGACCTGGTTCTATTCCACCTACCGTTTTACTTCTGGTGAGAGAGTCGTTTGGTTGAATGCGTATAGATTATGATCATGGGAGCCAACGTAGACGACCCCATCAGCCACCGCCGGTGAGGAGACGATACTGCCTCCAGTAGTGAAGCTCCAGAGCTTCTCGCCCGCCTGAGCACTCAGAGCATAGAACGTGTGATCTTGCGAGCCGACATAGATGACCCCCTCTGCTACCGCTGGCGAGGAATCAATGCGCCCGCCGGAAGTGTAGCTCCAGTACTCGTCACCTATCTGAGCATCAAGGGCATGCAGCCGATGGTCATGTGAGCCAACGTAAACGATGCCATTGTCAACCGTTGGCGAGGAGTCAATGCTATCTCCTGTCTTGTAGCTCCACCGCACCTCACCTGTCCTAGCGTCCAGGGCATAGAGCGAGTGATCCTTCGAGCCGACATAGACGACTCCCTCTGCCACCGCTGGCGAGGATTGAACGCTTCCGCCGGTGGTGTAGCTCCACCAAAGAGCCCCGGTAAACGCATCCAGGGCATAGAGCGAGTGGTCCTGGGAGCCGACGTAGACGACCCCTTCTGCCACCGCTGGCGAGGAATCAATCGGCCCCCCTGTGGTATACCTCCAGAACTGCTCACCCGTGTTCACATCAAAAGCATAAAGCGAGTGATCCTGGGAGCCGACATAGACCGTTCCATTGGCCACCGTCGGCGAAGAGAGAATGCCTCCCCCGGTCGTATAGCTCCACAGCCTGGCTCCTGTGCTGGCCGCGAGGGCATAGAGCGTATGATCAGAGGAGCCGACGTAGACCATCTCATCGACGATGATTGGTGAGGAGTAGACGGCGTTACCTGTGACGTAGTTCCACTGTTCCACGCCAGTAGCGACATCAAGGGCATACAAGCGATGGTCGTGTGAGCCGACATAGACGATTCCATCAGCCACCGCTGGCGAGGATTGAACGCTTCCGCCGGTGGTGTAGCTCCAGAGCCTATCACTGGTGAATGCGTAGACGATGCCGTCTTGTGAGCCAACATAGACGAGCTCGTTGCCAACGGCAGGCGAGGAGACAATCGCGCCACCAGTCGTGAAGCTCCAGAGCTTTTCACCCGTTATGGCGGCAAAGGCATACAAGGTGTGGTCCTGCGAGCCAACATAGACGACTTCATCAGCGACGACCGGTGAGGAGTCGATGGCACCTCCGGTCCTGTAGCTCCAGCGTTCATTACCCGTGCGGGCATCAAGGGCATGGAGGGTGTCGCGATGCGAACCGACATAGACGACCCCATTGGCGACTGCTGGCGAAGAGAGAATGATTTTCCCGGTCTGGAAGCTCCAGAGCTTTTCGCCCGTGCTGGCATCGAGGGCATAGAGTAGATGGTCCTGCGAACCGACGTAGACGACCCCATCGGCGACGGTCGGCGAGGAGCTGATGCGGTCCCCAGTAGTGTAGCTCCATACCCTGGCACCTGTGCTGGTATCAAGGGCGTACAAATTGTGATCCCATGAGCCTACGTAGACGATCCCCGCGGCAACAGTCGGTGAGGATTGAATACCAGCCGCTGTCGTGTAGCTCCAGAGCTTATCACCGGTGTCTGCGCTCAGGGCGTACAGAATGTGATCCGTGGAGCCGATATACACCAATCCGTCCTCGACGGCAGGGGAGGATACGATGGCATTGCCCGTGGCGTAGCTCCACAACAGAGCGCCTGTCCGGGCTTCGAAGGCATAGAGTGTTGCATCCCGCGAGCCGATATATACGACATCATCAATGACTGTTGGTGTAGAGTAAATAGCGCCTCCCGTCGAGTAGCTCCAGATTAGCTTGCCGGTCCTGGCGTCAAGGGCATAGAGGGTATGGTCCTTTGAGCCAATATACACGATCCCGCCTGCAACCACTGGCGAGGACTCAATGGCATCTCCTGTCGTATAGGTCCAGGCCTTTCTCAAGCGAGCTACATTTGCTGGATAGATCACGTTATTGAGAGGGGAATTCTGTGTCATCCTGATCTCCTTAGTTTGCTGCGGCAAGGTTCAATTTGAAGAAAAGTACTTGACAGTTTGAACAGTCACACTGTGTCACCCTGAGCGAAGCGAAGGGTCTGTCTCGATAGGCAGAGAGATGCTTCGCTGCGCTCAGCATGACAGGGCTGGACCTTGCTGTTGGTTAGGAACTGTCAAGTTCATTTGAACCATGCCTGCGCATCCAATCGGCCTGTTGGGGCCGGTATTTGTAGGGAATGTTGTTGCAGACATGATTGCCATCTTCATATAGCCAAAGTGTAGCCTCTCCACCCGCCTCGGCAACTATCTGCTCTGAGTCTTCAGGGGGGAAGAGCCGGTCTAAACGTCCAATGATGACCAGCAGAGGGCACTGTACTTTCCCCATCACTCCTTGTAGATCGAAAGCCTTCAGCAGTGCACGTGCGGTCGACTCGTCTGGAGCCTTGAGGCGATAGATGAAGGCTTCCTGTGTCAACAGCGGATAGCGCTCAAAGTGTTTAGCCAGGTTGTATGCCCCAGCAAGGCAAATGGCCGCTTTGACACGATGTTCAAACGCTGCAGCGCGTAGTGCAAAGTAACCTCCCAGGCTCACTCCCATCAAGCCTACACGTGTAGCATCGACATCTGGACGACCTTCGAGGTAATCGATGGCATAGCGCATCGGTACTTCAAAGTCATGGCGAAGGGGATACTCAAACTCCATCTCTCCTTGTCCTGGCCCGTCGATGGCTAGAACCGCCATGCCTCGCCTCAGGAAGTCGTCTCCATAATTGTGAAGCTCTTCCTTCACGGAGTCAAGGCCAGGCAGGAGAATTACAACTGGGGGTTTAGGTGTATGCCATGGTTTTCTCAGGATGCCATACATGGTAGCTCCCCCTTCGTAAGGGATAGCTACTCGCTCTCCCGGAAAGTCAAAATAAGGCAGGGCTTTTTGGTATGTACGGACGACATGCTCGTGAGCTCTGCGCAATTCTTCTGGTCGATGAACAAATAAGAACTTTCCGAAGTGGTAGGTTATCGCTGCGTGAAAGTAGTGATATGCAGCCGATTGATAACACCTTTGCGCCTCGGCATCCTCGCCCATACGCTCATGCATGGCTGCACATGCAGACCATTCCCGGCTCCAATCATCCCAGCGTTCTATGCGTTTGGTAATTCGTTGAAAGTCGTTGGGATCGACCCCATTGGCAAGGAATCTTGGGGCCCAATTGTCAATAGCGATCTGCACACGTTCTTCTGTTGCCATATGTTGCTCCTTAACACCCGCAAGGGCTCCTCACATCCACCCAACCACCCCGTGGACCCACAATAAATCGGGGTCCTACATTATAGTGTCCCACCAAGGTAGAGATGACCGATCTGCGGATTGTCCAGAATTTCTTTATGCGTTCCCTCCAGGCGCACCTGCCCACTTTCCATGACGACTCCGCGCGTTGAAATACCGAGACCTTTACGTACATTTTGCTCGACCAGTAGTATCGTTCTGCCAGTACTATGCATCAAGATAATGGTGTCAAACACCTGTTTGAGGGTCTTTGGATCCAGGCCCATCGATGGTTCATCCAACAGTATGAGGGTTGGATCAAGCATTAGGCAACGAGCAAATTCGACTAAACGTTGCTGTCCACCCGAAAGGTTTCCGGCCTTATCTTTGGCTCGCTCTTTCACTACCGGGAAAAGTTCTTCCACTTCGCTCAAACGTCGCTTCACCAGTGCCGTGTCATTCAGCATGAACGCGCCTAACCTGACGTTTTCTCGGACTGAGATGTCACGAAATAAACTATGGTTTTGCGGCACCTGCACAATTCCTAGAGACAGGACCTGTCGTGGCTTCATGCCAGCAATTGAGTGCCCGTTAAAGCTAATCTCGCCAAGACGAGGTTTTAACAGACCACTAATGACCCGCAACACAGTCGACTTTCCAGCACCGTTAGGCCCAACGACGCAGGTAATCGATTCCTTCTCGACATCAAGGTCGACGCCCTTGAGCACATCGCTCCCGTCATACCCTGCAATAACATTATACAGCCTTAATAGCATACTTCAATCTCCAATCTCTTAAGTCATCGTCCCTGTTGACCTGCATTCGAGACAGGAACCTGATTAATAGCATACTTCAATCTCCAATCTCTTAAGTCATCAGGGCCTCGAGCACCGCCGGGTTGTTGCGCACCTCTCCAGGAGTCCCCGCTGCAATTTTTGTTCCGCGATGCAGCACCATCACCGTATCGCACAGTCCCATGACAAATTCCAGGTTGTGCTCAACTACCAGAAAGGTCACTCCGCGTTTGTTGAGTGTGCGAATATGCTCTGCTAAGTAGTTTATCATAGTCGGATTAATGCCTCCAGCCGGCTCGTCCAGCAGAAGCATCTGCGGCTCTGCGATCAGGACGTAGGCAAACTCGAGCAGTTTCTTTTGCCCGTATGACAGGTTTGCCGCCGGAACATCCTTGAGATGAGTGATACCAACGAAATCCAGCAGTTCCAGAGCGCGTCGCTGCTCATGTGATGAACTCCAACGACTGAGTAATGCCCTGGTGCCCCGGCGCTGCACCGCAACATGCATATTCTCCAGCACGGTGAGCCGGGGAAAGATGCGGGTCAGTTGAAATGTCCTTCCGACGCCTAACCTGAACACCTTATCCGGTGTCGCATTGGTGATGGATTGGCCATTAAAGCGGATATCTCCCTGATCGACCTGCTCATAGCCCGTGATGACATTGAACAATGTGGTTTTGCCCGAGCCATTGGGGCCGATCAAACCCGTAATCGTTCCCTGCTCAACGGTGATCGAACAGGCATCAAGGGCGCGAATACCGCCAAATGCTTTGGAGACACCCTGTGCTTCCAGCAGGTTCATAGATTTATCCCATCCTTTCTGCCTGGATACCTGTCCCCCAGACAGGGTTCCAGCAAGGGCCCCCCACATCCGCCCAACCACCCCGTGCCACTACCTTCAGGCGCTAACGTACACCGATGGGTGCAGCGTTGCCTGAGAAGCCCCTGCGTAAACGCAGGGGGAGTTGTCACATTTCCTCCCTGGCTTGTGGGTGCCAGGCCGGGGTGGTTTTCGTATTCTTGCGGGAGGCTAGCCACCTGAACCACAATCGGCGTATAGTCGGTAAGATGCCCTCGGGCAGGAAAAGCATGATTACCAGGAATAGTATGCCGTAAATTATGAGGTAATACCCGTTCTCGCTGAACTGTATGGTAAAGTATTGTTGGGTAGGCACCAGGACGATGGCTCCGAGTATCGGGCCCGCCAGGGTTCCCAGCCCTCCCAGGAAAGCCATCAGGGCAACAGCCACATCAAAGAGCGCGTCGAAAGCGAAGGCAGGGAAGATGGAACCGATGAAGTACGCGTGTAGGGCGCCAACCATGCCGACGAAGAAGGCGGAAATCACGAAGGCTATCAGTTTGTACGGGCCTGTGTTCACCCCCAGTCCCAAAGCTCTATCCTCGTCGTCGCGAATTGCCAGCAGCCCAAGCCCATACTTTGAGTTGCGCACCCACCACGATGTGCCAAGGGCAAGTAGCAATATGGCGAGAGCGACGAAGTAGAAGGGCAGGTTGTAGAAGTCCCCGCCCCAGTCCGGTGGTGGTATGGGTAAGCTCAGCCCTGCCGAACCATGGGTGATGCTGCGCAGATTGTAGGCCATGAGCTGCATGATGAAGAAGATGGCAATCGTAATCACGACGAAGGTATGCCTGCGTGTGCGCAGTGCGACCCATCCTAGCGGTATCGCGAACACTGCGGCGACAAGACCTGCCAGGGGTACGAGGTAGAAAGGCGCGTACCCACCGGGAATGTTCCAGTCCTGGCACATGAGCGCAATAGCGTAGGAGCCCACGCCGAAATAGGCGGCATGACCAAGTGCAATATAGCCTGTGTAACCAGAAAAGATGTTCCAGCCTGTCGCTGCTGCCGCGAAAAGCACGGTAAAGACTGCAATGTTCGTGGTAGCAGGGTCCGGGAATACGAAGGGAAACGCGATGGCTAAGGCAAGAAGGGCAATAAGCCCGAGTATTCTGACTATCCTCATTGCTTTCTTGCCTCCAACTGTCCAAAAATGCCCTGGGGACGAACCAGTAGGATGATAACCAGTAACGCAAAGAAGGCTGTGCTCGCCCATACCGGAGATATTAAGACAGAGGTTACATCCTCTATTACAAGCATGGCCACGGACGCAATGAGCGCACCTCGCAGGCTTCCCATGCCTCCAAGAATGATGATGACCAGCAAGCGCGAGATCAGGTCGTAGTGGCTAGCTGGATTGAAAGCGGTCGTCGCTCCGAAAGCCATGCCCCCTGCTGCTGTAAGCGCTATGCCAATGCCAAATGTGATCGCAGAGACCTTCTCCACATCGATACCGATGAGTTGGGCCGATGTGCGGTCCTGCATGGATGCGCGCAGGCTGTAGCCGAATTTCGTACGATACAAGAGCACGTAGAGGCCTGTTAGCAAGACGACGCTGAGAGCAAAGCCGAAAACGTAGATGTAGGCAAGATAGTAACTGCCTATTTGAAATGACGCATCGATATACCAGGCATGTAATTGCACGAAATTCGTACTGAAGAAGAGCCCTAACACACCTTCTATAATCAGCGCAATTGCGAAGGTTACCAGGATGGATAGCATCGTGCGATCGCGTTTGAGCGGGCGAATGAAGACTGTTTCGATGAGGACGCCGAGTAGAAACATGAGGGGCATGGTTATGAGCAGGCCCAGGAAGAGGTCTATGTGGAAGTTTGTCAACAGTATATAGCTCAGGTATCCTCCCAGGATAACGAACGCTCCCTGTGCGATGTTGATGATGTCCATCACGCCAAAGATCAGCGTCAGCCCTGATGCCATTAGGGCGTAGACGCCTCCGGTTAGTATGCCCGTGATGATTGCATCGACGATTAATTTTATCATAAAACTCCCAGGGCTTACCTGTCCCCTAGACAGGGCAACCGCAAGGGCCCGCCCCCCACAGCCACAGGGCGGGGGCAAGCAGGGCGACCGCAAGGGTCGCCCCTACCATACGACGACGGCGCAGTCGTGGAGGGGAGTTGCCCCTCCGCGATGCGAGGAATTTAGGGCCAGTTGGGTTTTGGATATTCGGATTTGACTGCTCCTGCTGCGTTTGCTGGATATATGGGTACTAGTGATCCGTTCTGCCATTGGAAGAGGTATGCAAGCGCCGCAACATTCTGACCGGTATCGTCGAACTTTACCGGGCCTTGAACGGACTGGAAGGTATCTCCCGAGTGAAGTTCAATGATGAGCTTGGCGTTGTCGAGGCTATTCGTCTTCGTCACAGCTTGCGCCACGACCTGCCCCACCGAATATGCTTCTGCGACGTCCGAACTAATGCCATCGGGGGTGCCCCCATACTTAGCGATGTAGGCCCGGACCATCTGGGCGTTGCCAGGGTTGTTGGACCCAGGATACCAGCCGTTCGGAACCATGATCGCTTCCGCAGATTTGGCCCCATTAATGGCCTTGAGAAACTGGGTGCCCTGGTCGGGTCCGGCGGTGGCGATCATCGCCTGCGGGTTATAGTGCTGTTGCTTGAAGCGCTGGATGAAAGCGCTGATATCGGGCAGCAAGGTGCCAAAGATAGTCACCTGCGCGCCGGAGGCTATGACCTTATCGGCGATGGGGTTGTAGTCTGTGGTCTCTGCCGGGTACACCTGGTAGGAAACGGTCTTTAAGCCTCCTTGTTCCAGCAACTTCCTGGCCAGGTCCACCTGCGGCTGCGTAAATGGATCATCTTCGGTCGCGTAGGCTGCGGTTGTTGGTCGCTGACCTGGTGGTAGTGACATGAGATACTGCGTAAAACTGGTCAGGTTATTGGCAACCGGGAGCGAAACGTCGAAGACGTTATGCAACCCGCGGGTAAAGACGGAGGGACCACCACCTGCGCCCTCCACCATCGCGTATCCATAGCGGTTGGCGATTAATGATGCAGGTTTCGTCAGAAGCGTGGAGAATGGGCCAAATACCAGGTCATCTTTATGGACCGTGATCAACGTCTGGTAGTTGGTCTGGACCTGGTCGGGGCTGCTGGCATCTGAGACGATGTCCAGCTGGACCTTGCGACCGAGTAATCCACCGCTCTTGTTCACCGCGTCGACCCAGAGTTGATAGCCCTGTTCAAAAGCCATGCCATCGGCGGAGAAATCACCCGAGAAAGATAGCGAGATGCCGATTTTTATGGGCGTGGTGTTCTGGCCGCTTGGGGTGGTGGTAGTAGTAGGCTGCTGACCACCACAGGCAACGATAAGTACGAGTATCAGGCTTGCAGTAGCAGAGGCGAAGAGGGGTTTCCTAAGCCATGCCGCGTATTTTCGAATCACTGCATTCCTCCTTTTTCAATGCTGACAATACTAGGAAGAGCCAGGGCGGAGGCAAGCTCACGCCCCTACTAATCCGGGTTGGTAGGGGCGTGAGCTTGCCTCCGCCCCTTAAAAATAAGAATGTCTCCAGGATTAGACCGATGATCTTAATACGCATGTGATCCTGGATGTCATCACATGCTCTTTTGACGTGCTGGATAAATCCGCACTCTACGTGATGAAAAACTCAATGTAAGAGTCCCAATGGTTCTTCTATAAGTTCTGCCAGGACAGCCAGAAATTGGGCTCCCCTGGCACCGTCTACTACACGATGATCGCACGAGAGACTGAGTACTACCATGGGTTGCACGGATGGCTGACCGGCGATGGGCACAACGCGCTCAGCTATGCGACCCACTGCAAGAATGGCGGCCTGAGGCGGGTTAATGACGGCGTTGAAGGCATCTACCCCGTACATACCCAGGTTGCTGATGGTAAAGGTGCCGCCCTGGATATCCTGCGGCCGCAGCTTGCCTGCCTGTGCCCGCGTAACCAGGTCCTGGCGGAGTCGTGTGATGTCATGCACGCTGAGTTCGTCTGCCCGGTGGATTACCGGCACAACCAATCCCTGTTCGACAGCGACGGCCAGCCCGATATGTATCTCGTCGTTCAAGATGATTGAGCCTGAACGCCAGGAAGCGTTGAGCCGCGGATGCTCGCGCAGTGCCGCCGCGACGATTTTTACCAACAGATCAGTGTACGTCACCTTTTCAGGTGACCGCTTCTGAATCTGTTCGCGCCAGCTAATCAGACGACTCGCATTGACCTCTCGGACAAGATAAAAGTGTGGTGCGCTGGTCCAGCTCTGGGTCATGCGCTCGGCCATGATGCGCCAGGTGTTGCTCACAGTGGCGGAGGCACGGACGGAGGCAAGGAACCCTGTCTGGGGGACAGGTATCCCCTCACCACCCTGCCCTACCCCCGTCCCTACTGCCAACACATCTGCTACCAGTACCGCTCCAGCTGGTCCGGTGCCCTGGATTGCCGCAAGGTCTTTCCCTTGCTCCGCAGCCAGTCTGCGCGCTTTGGGTGAAGCTGGTATCAGACGTGTCAGGCTTGTTGTGGTTGATTCTCCTTCGATGAATCGGGCTCCCTCGATAAATCGGGGAGCTAGGGCAGTCACGTGTCCATCTGTAGGGGTTTCCCCATGCGCAGGCCCTACCTCGGCTACAGCAGGTTCTTGCGGCGATTCGCCGGGGGCCAGGATAGCGGCTATCACCTGTCCTACCGGGATTTCAACGCCGACAGCGCCGGTCACGTTGGCGAGCACACCGGAGGCAGGCGCTTCGATTTCAACCGTGGCCTTATCGGTTTCGATCTCGACCAATGGCTCGCCTTTTGCGACTTCCTCGCCCTCGTTTTTGAGCCAGCGCAGTATGGTCCCGGTTTCCTGCGCTATGCCCAGCGCTGGTAAGATGACCTGTGTAGCCATGAAGGATCTCCTGTATTGGATTAGCCAGGGCGGAGGCAAGCCAGCCCCCCAGCCCCAGGGCGGAGGCAAGCTCACGCCCCTACTAACTAACCCGGATTAGTAGGGGTGTGAGCTTGCCTCCACCCTGGATTCGGGTTGGTAACCATTACCGTGGACATTCAGCTGGGATTGGGTTTCACGCGTTGTGGGCAACGGACCGTCAACGGTGTAATAGCGTACACCTGCTACAAGCAAATCTTCTGCTGGAAAACGGGTAATGACCTCGCAGCCATCCTT
>WNFB01011014.1_pt1 | contig 16124 bp, 13 predicted proteins | sample 5400501 | NCBI WGS metagenome assembly WNFB01 (sample SAMN13153341, study PRJNA577476) | soil metagenome | isolation source: 200 cm saprolite under Douglas fir tree site 2 hole 1 | place: USA:California | collected 2015-04-18
AATGCTCGCCGAGGTACTTGATTGACATGGCGCTGCACTCGATATGCCAGCCAGGAAAACCGCGCCCCCAGGGGCTATCCCACGCCATTTCGCGCCCAGGCTCCGCTACCTTCCACAAAGGAAAATCCTCCGGGTTACGCCGGTCTTCGACTACCCCTTCGCGCACACCCGCCAGCATATTCTCCAATTGATTTCCCGAGAGCTTACCGTAATCAGGGAAGCGTTTAATATCGAAGTACACATTGCCGTTGACTTCATAGGCAATGCCTTTAGCCTGTAGACCCTGAACGATAGCGATCATTTCAGGAATATGCTGTGTCGCGCGTGGGAAGATCTTTGCAGGCTCAATGTTCAGTTTCCCCTCATCCTCGTGGAAGGCATCAGTATAGAACTGCGCGATCTGTAACGATGTTTTGCCCTCCTTGCGCGCCTGGGCCAGTATTTTATCCTCACCGCGATCCACCACCTCCTGCCGCATATGGCCCACATCGGTAATATTTTTAACATGCAGCACCTCAAAGCCACGGTACTCGAAAGCACGACGCAGCCAGTCGGCCATAGTGAACGTGCGCAGATTGCCAATATGAATGTAGCGGTAAACGGTGGGTCCACACGAATACATCTTGATCTTGCCCGCCTCTATAGGCACAATCTCTTCAACTTGACGGGTCAGAGTATTGTAGATCCTCATTGCAGTGTCATATCCTCAACAGGTGGCACGACGGAACAGCTTTACAAGCTGCCCACAGGATGATGAGTACTTACAAAGGATAAGCATTGTTCAATTTTATATCGTACGAGCGTGTATCATCCTTTGTCAAGTCCATCCGCCTACCCTTAAAGCGGGAGTGCAGAGGAGCGCAACCCCTTTGCCGGGGTTCCAGGGGTGTCCCCTGGCTCCTTCGCTAAGGCGGGTAGGTGGGGACTAAGAGGAATTATGAGTGGATGCCATAGTTCGCATCTTGACACGGTCAAATATAATCTAAGTAGACACCCATACCAGGGGGGTATGGGTCTTGCAGAGAAGTCTAAGCGTTAAATAAAAGCGAATCTATCAAGAATGAGAGGCGAACTTCCATGCAGATAGTACAGGGTCTCGCTCAAGCGTTATTTACTGCTTTCAGCATGTTCTGGGAAATACTCTGGCCCTTAATTCTTGGCTTTACCCTCTCCGGGATTGTCCAGGCCGTGGTGTCGCACCAGGCAATGGCAAAAACGCTGGGCTGTGATGGCCCGAAATGTCTCACCTTTGCCACGCTTTTTGGGATTGCTTCAAGCTCGTGCTCCTACGCGGCCGTAGCTCTTGCCCGTTCCATCTTTCAAAAGGGAGCAAGCTTTACCTCGTCAATGGCGTTTGAGCTTGCCTCCACCAACCTGGTGATCGAGCTTGGCATTATTTTAATCGTGCTGATGGGATGGCAATTTGCGGCAGCGGAGTTTGCCGGCGGTATACTGATGGTGATCCTCATCGGGCTGATCTTCCACTTTACCTTAGCACCAAAGCTTGTGCAAATGGCGAAAACACAGGCTGAGAAAGACCTCGTGGGCAGAATGGAAGGGCACGCGGCAATGGATATGAGCGTGTCTGCCGGATCGCTGTTTTCACGGTTGTTCAGTGGGAAAGGGTTTACCGCGGTCAGTAACTACTTCGTCATGGATTGGGCCTCGGTATGGGTCGATATTGTGCTTGGACTGCTCATTGCAGGGGCACTGGCCGCGTGGGTTCCAGACTCCTTCTGGCGGGCATTTTTCTTCACCAACAACCCAACGCTGGCAAAAATCGAAGGCCCATTGGTTGGCCCGCTGGTTGCCATTGTGAGTTTCGTATGTTCCGTTGGCAACGTCCCGCTAGCAGCAGTGTTATGGCGAGGGGGGATCAGTTTTGGTGGTGTCGTCAGTTTCATTTTTGCAGACCTGATCATCTTGCCGATTCTCGACATTTATCGCAAGTACTATGGCTGGAAGGTGATGGGCTACATCCTGCTCACCTTTTACATTACGATGGTAGCCGCCGGGTATATTGTAGAGTTCCTTTTCGGTGCGCTTGGCATCATTCCACAAAACCGCAATATTGCTGCTTTCACGGGGGGGATACAGTGGAACTACACGACGATCCTCAATATCATCTTTCTTATTCTAGCGGCCGCGCTGGTCATTCGATTTATCCGCACCGGCGGCATACCGATGCTTCGCATGATGAACAAACCAGCTCAAGAAATGGCACATCACGAGATGTGATAAACAAAAGACGAGCCTACTGCGTCATCTCCCTTACAATTCGCTGCACCCGCGCCCCATCAGCACGTCCCTTCGTCTCCTTAATAGCCAGCGGCATGACTCGTTTGAACTCTTTCCCTTGCTCCTCGACCAGCCCGGCTACCACTGCGCGCAGCTCATCATCGCTTAATTGCGAACCCTGTAAATAGTTCTGCAATATCTCCATCTCGTGCTGTTCTTTGTCGACCAGATCATTACGACCACCCTGCTTGTAAAGCGGAATTGCCTGGCTGCGCTTCTTCACCTCCTGCTCCAACACCTTTACGCAATCGGCTTCGGTTAGCGGCTGCCCATACTCCGGGTTTTTGCGGTCGGTGCGTGCCACTTCGAGGTTATGAATAGCTCCCAGGGCCATACGCAGCGTATCGAGCCTGACTTGATCGCGTGCCCGCTGCGCATCCTGGATATCTTTACGCAGCTGCTGCTCTATTGGAAATTCCTGTCGTGGTGCGGCCATGAAATTACCTTCTCCTCCACTAGCTGTAATGATTCCCAGTATACAACGCGGGGACAGAAAAATCACTGCCGGGTAAGCTACCGCATCACACGAACGCCCACTTTACTTCGTGTGCAAGAAGCCATGCTGCTTGCTTTGCTAACATGAGGGGTCTACTCATGCAGACGTAGGCCTGGTCTGGATCGTGGATGGCAAGGAACCACGACTCGGCAGGGCGTAAAGGGAAATTCCGCATCTGCTCTCGCAGGTTCACCGCGGGATCGAAGGAGATTTGCACCAGGTCATAGGTCACATACCGAAACGACTCGATGACATGCCGTTGGCGTGCCTGACTAAGGGCCGTCGCATCTTTGCTCACGCTTGCCGCCGGCGGGAGCCGGACCATAAGCAGGGCCTTGTGGGTCACCTCGATGACGCGACGACCAATGAGCAGACCGCCTGTTGCTCTGCAAAATGCTTCTACGGCCACCTGCGCGAACTCTTCCTGAGAAACGGAACAAACAATTTCAACCAGGACGGCCATAGTGGACCTCCTTACCGTGTCACGAACAACACTGCGTAGCATCCTGATACTCCTCTCAACAACTCGTAATTCCCCCTTGGAAGAAGCTCTCGACCTTTGCGGTCGTTTCCAAGTTCGGATACATACCCGGGTAGGTGTAACCGACTTCTCGTAGGCATACAACATCTTCATGTGCTATAGGAGAGAGCAGGATCAATCTCGTAATCCCATGGAGAAGGGCTGAACGTTACACTCTCTACATTCACCGATCCAAAAAGTTCTCTCAGAAGAGAACACATGCTTTTTTCTACTGCACGTTTCATGTTCTCCTCTGTGTGTGGAAGCAACACGAAGCTGTGGCAAAAACACTGGGCATGTATGTGGATAGAACAATGGTGGAGACCCACTGGCGGGCTAGAAGTGAAACAAATAGCCACGTCATCTACCGCCCCCTCACCAAAAAGGTCAAGCAGGACACGGCTCACTCCATCTTCTACAGTGAGTTCAGCATTCTCCACCTCATCTGGTGAGACTTCAAAGAACCTGTCTGAGCACTGCACATGCATCTGAAGCATACACATGGCCGATTCCCTTTCTCTATTGATTTGCCGTTTTAATTTATTGGTACTACCTTTCGAGCCTGCTGACGCGAAGCGTAGCACGAAGTGCGTTGCAGGCTCGCATTTCAAGGTACAACCATAGTAAGTGGTGGAAGCCTGGTGAACTGAGGTGATTTTCATGGTTTTTCACCCTTGACCACCGTTTAATGTGGCTCTACCAGTTGTTCTTGCCCGCTGCTGATTATGTTTTAGGTGAAAAAGTGATTTCTTGAAATATCATACTTATCACTTTTGTTGCTTCTACATTTTTCATTTATATCTTTCAGCAAGGCAATCAAGACCCAGAACATAACGTCACCAACGATAGCAAACACAAAACCTTCCAAATTGCCCAGGAAAAACCCCAATGCCGCCAAAGGACCGCAGGAGAAATAGAAGCCTGCGAGTGTTCCTGGGCTTTTAGGCAGAGTAAATGGCTCGGCCTTTTTCCTTTTGCCGAGCTTTATTTTGGTGCACCCTCTTTGTCGCTTCAAGTTCGCTCCTAAGCTAATTGAATAGCCACGTGTAAAGTGTACATTTACATATTCAAGTGCTAAAATATCATTATTATCATTCGGCATATCATTTCGTGGTGAGACAAGGGGATTGAAGCTTCTCACCTGCTTATTAAGCGAGTCGTAGTTAGTGATGAAAAAGGCCGATGGGTATAGAAAGGTCGAATGATCTATTGAGGGCCGCGCGAGAAAAGCGCGGTTGGACGCAGGCCGAGGTCGCTGAAAAGATTGGGACGACGAGTGTCAATGTGAGCCGTTGGGAGAATGGCATCACCTTTCCTGGCCGTTTCTATCGCCAGAAATTAGGTTCATTATTTGGTATTAGCGCCAGCGAACTGGGACTAACGCACGAGAGCGGAGAGCAGGACATTCCTGGCGCTGCCGCAGCTGTATTTTTATTTAACGAGCCGCTGCCGGCACCAGGAGAACTCTATGCAAGGCAGAAGGAGCGGAAAACGCTTCTTTCCCGTACTATCCGCAAAGCCTCAACGTCTATCGTCGGTCCGCGCAGAATTGGTAAAACCTGGCTCATGCACTATCTCCGATTGGTAGCGCCGGAGCAACTCGGCTCTCGCTTCCGTATCGGGTACCTTGATGCTATGTCACCCAAATGTAGGACGGTGAACGGTTTTGTCAGTGAGGCATTAAACAAGCTTGGGTTACCAGTTCCTGACGTCATTGAGGGACTCGAGACTCTTGATAACGGTTTACAAGAGATGCTTGCGAAGAAACTCATTCCTGTCCTCTGCATCGACGAATTTGAACGTATCGGCAGCAGGGAGGAGTTTTCTCTTGATTTTTTCGAGGGATTGCGTGCGATGGCGGGAGCGTCTGACCTCGTTCTGATTATCGCCAGCAAAAGCCCATTGCGTCAGATCATCGATAACAGGTCGCAGGGTAGCCCATTTTTCAACATATTCGAACAGGTGTCGCTCAGGCCATTCGATTACACTGATACGGAACAGTTTATTTTTGAGAAAGGCAACATCGCCAGGCTAGAACCCTCTGAGCGTCAATACCTCTGGACATACGGACGAATGAGCGAGGGTGAGCAAACCTGGTGGCCTTTGTGCCTGCAACTCGCAGGCAAGATCCTCGTCGAGGATCTGGATCAGGCCAGGAAAGATTCGAACTACAAGCAAATATTTGAGGAGCGGTTTAACACGCTCTTGCAAGCGGTGATGTGAACTATGGCAGAGAAGAAACGCGGCATATGGTATTTGTTCGTGCTTGAACCTTATCACTGGTTACAGAGCTGTTTTTTTCAACCTGTACGCTTCAAGCATGACTTTGAGACGCTGAACCTTTCTCAGCGTCTTGTCATGATGCTGAGATTGACTCCTCTGCTCTTTTTCTCCTCGTATACCCCAGCGTTGATCATTCGCATTGTCATTTTCATTCTTAGACCTGATCTCTACCCGCATTATGCAATCCACACGTTCGTCCCGCTCAGCCCGGACATTGGGCGGTTCTTGTTTGATGCGACCTGGGCAGTTGCCTTGAGTTGCCTGATCGCCGGTATATTTGCAGGATTGTTTAGCATTCGCTTCGGCATAGCCGCAGCCCTGGCGTTGAGCCTGGCGAATGGCATTATTGTCAACACCGGCGATGATACCCTGGTAGGCATTGTTTTCGGTATCGCATTTGGCATCGCGCTCGGCATCGCCTTTAATAGCGCTCACGCTCTCAAAGAGGGAGGGCTGGAAGGCGTGACGATTGCCAGCGCCCTGGGTATTCTCGCGGGGCTGGTGATCGGTTTTCTAACAGGCACAGTCGGCGGTTACTGGGCTGGCTTTGCACTTGGCACTATCGATCCGGCGCTGCGAAACGCAGACATCATCGGAGGGAGCATCGTTGGTCTGGGGGTAGGAGGCATATCGGGCTGCCTCCTGGCTGCACTTCTGGGAATGATTGTGAGGAGATGTATCAAGGGAAGAGAGGAGGTTGTTTCCACCGGCATTCGGGTGAGCATCGCGGTGGCGGCGGCCTTTGGACTGGCGGTAGGTATCCCAGTCGGCGATAGAGGAGTGTACGACACGTTCGTGAACGGTATATACAGCGGGCTGATTGAAGAGTTAATCGTAGGCGCCGGTTTCCTTTTCTTTTACCTGATAAGCTACTACCGGCTGCCCCTCTACCCGGTCAGCGCCTATTCAGCGATTCAGGCCTATCGCTCGAGTAAAAGACAGCCAGAGCGAACGTTGTACTGCTTGCGTCATTGCTCCCTCCACTGGGATGAATGTGTCTTTCTCCCCCTGCCATACCTGAGAAGTATGTTATTACTTGCCTCGGAAGAGAGCCTGGATGGAACATTGAAGGAAATCAACTTCATTGTGCACGAACGACCGCAACAGCGCCTGGCTGCGCAAACAGCTGCATACGAGCTGGCGCTGCGCGAGCTGGAGAAGCGCACCATTCTGCGAGATATTGGTCAGGCCCATCAGCAACTCGCGAAACTCGTGCCGCTGGAGGTGAGAACCTTAAACTCTGGAGCGGAAAAAGTCTTTCACTACCTGGACGATGCGAGCAGGGAGGCGGCCAGCTATCTCGCACAGATCGATAAAACAGATCGGTACGAGGCTCTTGAGCGCATGACCCACTCCTTACAAGCGATTCGCCCATCCATGGCCTTCGGTAACGCTGGACTGAATCGGCACCTCAATACAGTGGTCAGCCAGTGGAGCATGCTGGCAGAACAGGGGAAAGACACGCTGCAGAGCGTATCAGGACGACTGTACATCGAAAACCCCTATGTGCCCGGCAACCCATTGGAACTGGGCGACCCTTTATTTGTAGGGCGAAATGACATCGTCCAGAAATTGGGCCAGGCGCTACAACAAAAGCACCGCCCCACGTTTCTGCTCACTGGTGAGAGAAGAATGGGGAAGAGCAGTATTCTAAAACAGCTCCCTGTGCTGCTGGGTCCTCGTTACCTCCCTGTTTTCTACGATTTACAAATGCCTGGTATGATTGCCAGCACCGCTGCATTTTTCGCCACCCTGGCAGCAGGTATAGAGAAGCAGCTCAGGAATAGGGGCCTGCCGGTGCAAAAGTTAGAACGAGGGCAACTCGACGAGGCCCAGCGACAGGACGAGATCAAGGTCTACGATCTCTTTGAACAGTGGTTCGCTGAAATAGAGCAGACGCTTGAACAGGTCAATCGCATGCTTATTCTTACCTTCGATGAATTTGAAAAGCTCGAAGAGGTGGAGAAAAGAGGAGCGTTCAACCTCAACCTGCTCTTCAACTGGTTTCGTAGTATCATACAAAACCGTTCTCACCTGGCGTTGCTCTTTAGTGGCGCTAAGATGGTGGGTGACATGGGTCGAAGCTGGGCCGGCTATTTCGTCAATGTAGAGCGCATCAAGGTAAGCTTCCTGCATGCAACGGATGCACGCAACCTCATTGTACTCCCCATCCCGCACATTTTCGATGATGAGGTCGTGGAGAAGATCATGCGCATCACCCATCGCCATCCTTTCCTCATTCAGGCTATGTGCAAGCATATCATCGAAATCCTCAACGACGATTCACGCGATCGGGCAACAGTAGAGGACGTATCGGCAGCGACACAGGAAGTCTTTGAAAGTTGGGCGGTCTATTTTTGGGATCTCTGGGATCGCAGTGATCAGGATCAGCGCATCATTTTACAGTCGCTGCCGGCCATTCAAGCCGCGACAGTCGATCAAATGGTCGAGCGCAGTGGTCTCAATGAGCAGAGAGTATTTCTCTCTTTAGAAAAGTTGCAGATACGTGATCTCGTGCTGCGAGAAGGAAGTGTCTATCAACTTGCGATCCCGCTCTTCGCCCAATGGATTGAGCAGAACAGCTATCTCCTCATGCCTCCCAGGTTATGAAGCGAAAAACGCTGCAAAGCGCAGGCATGCTGAAGGCCGAAGAGGGAGCTTAAATATTCTTTGCGTACTGGTAGCAGCATTATACGGCATGCAACAAATGTCACAAGTGCGACAACGGCTTGACTGGGGGATTGCTCTCCCTTATTTAGCAAGAGTCGCCACCGAACCGCTGATTGCTGGCCTACCGGTCACGGTGTTCCAGCATGCGTTTGGCGACCAGGGCGGTCAGTCCAACGGCGCCCGCGACCAGCACAGGATGCGCAAAGATGCGTTTGCTCACATCGGGCCGCTCTTGTCCCATCCGTTGAAAGCCTCGCGCCATTGAGGAGGGGTCATTGGGATTTACTCCATACTCAGGAGGCATCTGCTGTGCTAGAAGCGCCCGTTGATCGGGAGGCATCTGGTTAAAGTGCTCCATAAAGATCTGTTGCTGCACTTCAGGAGGGGCACTCTGCATAAACGCTTGCAGTTGCCCCGCAGCGTGATTGGGATCGATGTTGCTGTAGTCGCCAGTGTTGTAGGCCTGTGTATACTGCTGGTACATTTGTTGCTTGTTCGAGTCAAAGGGCCACATAAGCTTTCTCCTTTTCTCATCGGGCGAAAGACTATCTTCACGCCACACCCATATACACGTCTCCCCTGAAGAAAAGGTTACTCATCTCTGCACCAAAGAAAAGGAAAAAGTGCGACAAGTGCGACAAGTGCGACAAGTGCGACAAGTGTTACAATGGCAGAGAGGGGACATGCTCGTACTGCCGATTTTAACCGATTACAGCACCCGTCTCCCTAACAACAGCTTGCTGCGTTTCACAATCGTCTCTTTCCCCACCCGTCCAGCACTAGCAATCACCCCTAGCACCTCGCGCAGTGCTTCCTCGCCCGCTGGAAGACGCAGGCGCAGCACAAACTCTTTGCCAGTGCCCAACCCCAGCTTGCGCTGCCAGAACGAAGCATGTATCAGGTTAGTTTGCTCGCCAACATACTCCAGCATGGCCGAGACCTCCTGGCGGAAAGGGCTGTACTGGACGGGGCCTTTGCCGAAAACAAATGTGACTTCCTGGGTCACCCGATCATCGGCTAGATCGGCAGTCAATCCCTCGCCAAGTTGGTAGATGAGGTTGTAGGTGCCAAAGGAGACACGTCCGACGTAGGCTATATGGTCGCCATGACTACTTTTGTAGATACCGATGCGGTCACGCACAGCATGCTCTAACATGTCGTAATGAATGGAGCTGCGAAAGAGCAGCCATGCCTCGTGCAGCGGACCCTGACCGGGCTTAAACCCAAGCGAGGTTAAATACTCACGCCCATCCACAAAGCACTTAGCCAGGTCGGGATCAACGGGACCCTCCTCCACAAAGACCTCTTCGCCTGAACCCTGCATACCCAGCAGCGACTCCGTCCCTACACGACTTGCCAGGCGGCCGTAATCACGCTCCAACGCCTCCTGCACTTTCCCCTGCCCCAGCCACCGGTGTAACTCCTCACCCATCGCCTGCGCCTGCTGACGAATATCCATGTGTAACGCGGTTACTGTACGCGTGAAATCTTCTTCCGGTACTACTGGACCTGCCTGGTGCATCACTGTAAAGAGCAACTGCGGCACATCTGCATTGAGTGCGCGATACACGTCCATGTGAAGTTCCTCCCTTACTTGACTGGCTATCAATCGCTCGTATTACGATTGTACAAGTATACGATATACGCCTGACACGATAAAATACTGTCGAAGAGATACAGCCTTCGCATGCACCGTAATGCTACAATTGTCCTACGAACAACTACTTAGCCCAGGAGAACGCCGCATGGACAGCTTCATCTTCGACCTCATGGAAACTTACGATTACGAAAACATTTTCTTCTGCCAGGAGAAGACACTTGGACTCAAAGCCATTATCGCCATTCACGATACTACGCTCGGTCCTGCCGCCGGCGGCGTACGCATGTGGCCCTACGAAACGGAAGCAGACGCCATGAGAGATGTTTTGCGCCTCGCACGTGGCATGACCTACAAGTGCGCAGCAGCAGGCCTTTCCTATGGCGGAGGTAAGTGTGTAATCATCGGTGATCCCAAACGAGATAAAACCGAAGCGAAATTTCGCGCCCTCGGTCGATTTATCCACCGTCTCAATGGCCTGTTCATAACCGGCATCGATGCCGGTACCAACCTGGATGACATGTTGATGATGCGCATGGAAACACCCTACGTCGTCACTGTGCCCGAAGCATGGGGTGGCCCTGGAGATACTTCGCAAGCCACCGCCTCTGGTGTCATCCAGGGTATGCGTGCCTGCCTCAAAGAGGTCTTTGGAAGCCCCAGCTTGCAGGGTCGCACCGTTGCCTTGCAAGGCGTCGGTGCCGTGGGAAAACACACCTTAAAATACCTGGTAGATGCAGGTGCAATCGTAACACTTGCCGACATCGACCAGCAGCTAGCTGAGCTTGCCGCCTCCGAATACAGGGCACACATCGCCCGCCCCGAAGAGATTCACCGTCTCAACGTGGATGTATATTGCCCTTGCGCACTGGGCAATGTACTCAACGACCAGACGCTTCCAGGACTACGCTGTAAAATCGTCTGCGGCTCCGCCAATAACCAGTTAGGCGAGGAACGCCACGGCGATGTACTGCAAGCGCTGGGTATCCTCTACGCGCCGGATTACATTGTCAACGCCGGAGGCCTGCTTGCCGGCCTGGATAGCCTCAACCCCGGTGGATTCAACCGTCCACGCGCCATGGAGAAAATCTCCCGCCTCTACGATGCGATGGAAAGCGTGATTGCGATCTCCAAAGAGCAGCACATCCCGACCTACCGCGCTGCAGACGTGCTGGCCGAACAGCGCATCGCATCTATTCGACAGGCCAAAAGCCTGGCAACTGGCAGTGAGTGGAGGAGAGCATAGCAGCCGGAGAACGGCAGCAGCTAACGCTTCTCGCTTTATAACGTTGATATCCTCGCCCGAACGCTTTACAACAGTTTGCAATTATGTCCAGCACTTTAAGGCTATGCCGTGTTACTCAGAGCGCGTTGAAGCGTTTTGTTGCTGGGGGGATAATCCGCAACGCGAAGGGGAAGTCAATGTCTATGCAAAAGCGGCTCCGTTTTCTTTCAGCAGGAAACAAGAAGAATAAAGTCATTTTTACTTTTGCCGTAATAGCGCTTATTTTCATCCTTTTGCTATCCGTACTACATAGCGGCAAAAATCAACTAACAACATCTGCAGTTGCCTCTACTACAGGAAATGCGGCTGGCTCTGCCTCCTTACAACGCACAACATCCTCGGGTACAACATCCTCAGGCTCGCACAACACTCAGCTATCGGCAAACTCCTCCGCAAATATTACTGTCGACTTTAGCTCCAGGCAGAACAACGCATATCCGATACCATCCCAATTTCTCGGTATCGGAGGCATAGATATGGCTATTGCCATCCAGAATAATGGCGGGAAGTATGTGCCTCAAGCGGGCTTTCACTTTACAAAACTCGGCGATTACGACTACATGTCGGAAATTTTTCCTACCTCAGCCAGCATGACGAACTCCTCCCAGCAGAATTGGGCACACTTCGACAATCAATTGACGCTCGCCATACAATATAATTTGCAGCCTATGGTCACCCTGGCCTATACACCCAGCTGGCTGCAACCGCAGAACCAGAACCCTAAGCAGACTAACCCTTGCCTGACGTACAATCCACCCATTACTTCCGCAAACGTGAAGCCAATGTATCTTGTAAACGGGCAAGATAGCGGACCGCAGACCTGGGGCAAATTGGCAGCCCTCATCGTCGCGCACGTAGATCAGAAATTTTCCCAGGCACACGCACTCTATGAAATCTGGAATCAGCCCGATGGGAACCAATTCCTCTGCATGCCCAAGGGAGATACAAACGCCGACGCGGATAGGGTCACAGCCTATAAAGTCATCTATGCCGCTGCGGCTCCCTTGATGCGCCAGCAAGCAAACAAAGATGGAGTACAGATCAAAATAGGAGGCCCGGCGCTGGTCTATGCCCTGCAAAAGCACCTGCAGATGTGGCTCCCCGCCCTTTTAAATGATCCATCAATCTACCCTTACGTTGATTTCATCTCCTATCACCGCTACCTGTATGGAACCACCTTTAACGGGGGAAGTAGTTCGCTTGTTACTAACATGCAAGACCCATTATTAGGCGTCAAGGCAGAATACGAACAGGTCGCCAAAGCTGTCCGCGCAGGCAAACAACCAAATGCTGCCAGCACACCCATTTATGTAGACGAATACAACATGAATCCTTGTATCCCTAATGTGTGCCGGAACGACCCGACTTACTCCCCGCTTGACCAGGGATTGTTTGTAGTCGATTACCTGAACGCCGTAATTGATACGAACTCCCCCTATGGAGCAGCAGGAGCAGTCCCCGCTGGCCTGGCCTACTATACATGGTTTACCCCGCAAGGTAACCTCTGCATGTTCGGGGTGATCGACGCCAATATGGACTGCGGTAAACAAGGCAGCACGTTACAACCATATCCCCAGTACTATGCCTACGAACTACTCGGTGGGTCAAATTATCTCAATATAGTCAACGGCGGGCACGTAGCAAATGTTGCCTCTTCCAATCTCTCGGGCGTGTACGTGGCAGGTTTCTATACGCAGTCGCGGGACAGCCTGGTGATCGTCAATACTACTTCAACGGGCTACACCACTTTAAACATACTTGCCCAGCATCCGGGGAAGGTAACCGTTTCGCAGGCCAATGTCTATACGGTCAATGTTAATCTCAACAACCCTGCCAGTTCCATTACCACCCAGCAAGTAAATCTCGTGCAAGGGACAAATGGATATACCATGATCGTGCATCTCCCTGCCAAAACTATGATCGGCATTTCATTCGCGGCACAGTAAAAGATCACCACCTCTGTCTGGTTTGAACTTTTTCTCCCCTCATGATAGAGTAGTGCCTATTGGAGTATTTGGGAATCAGAACATACAAAGGTTGCGGAGTTCGTACAGGAGCGTCTCCATGTTTAATACTTCCAGAATGTACATCTTGTCCTTCCCAGCCAGTAGTTAGTCCAGGTAGCTTTTGAGGCAGCAATGTAGTGACCCTCCTTTTCCTTGCGTCTCACCTGACCCGCAGGGTAGCTGCGCAGCAGCGTTGGTGAGACGGATTAGTGCCAGCGGGGGGTCAGGCCTCACCGCAATATGCACGCTGGCCTGGCCGCTAGCAATTTTTTGCAAGGGATGCCAACAATGTGTATCTAGCATCCTTTAGGTCGGTTCCGTCCTGAACTCAGAAATGCAAACACCCGTCGATATGATATGATGCACTACATAGCTTTGTGTTCTGTGGACTAATGCTGCGTTCCTCAAGTCGTGATAGAAAACGGATTAGCCTATCGAGCCAATCAAAGCGACGTTTAGCCTGCTTTAATTGTTACCGCATTTAAGGAACTGAGCACTAAGAACAGGAAGGCATTGCATGGCAACATCATATCGTGGCGAAGTACGAGCGCCCGACTTTCCTAAAGGCCTTGACTGGATCAATAGCGATCACCCAATCAGCATCAAAGAATTGCGCGGTCACATTGTGATCCTGCACTTCTGGACGCTGTGCTGAATTAACTGTATGCATGCACTCGCGCAGTTGCGTGAGCTTGAAACTACTTTCCCCGAGGAACTCTCTATCGTGAGCGTTCACTCGCCGAAGTTCCCACGGGAGCAATTTACGGAGAGCGTCCGCGATGCCGTGCTGCGTTACGGCATCGAGCATCCCGTCGTCAATGACAGGAACATGAACCTCTGGCGGCAATATACTGTACGTGCATGGCCCACACTGATGTTCATAGACCCGGAAAACAGAGTTATTGCCAGGCATGAAGGAGAAATACAACCAGAGGCTGCCAAAGGGCTTATTCAGGGAATGATTCAGGAATTCGACGCTGCTGGCTTGCTCAATCATCGCCCATTGCGTTTCGCTCGCGAGACGGCACCAGAAGCTCTGATCGCTTTTCCTGGCAAGGTAGCAGTCGATGCCCAGGCTAATCGCCTCGTCGTGAGCGACTCAGGGCATCATCGCTTGTTGGAGATGGACCTGGGCGGCAACGTACGACAGGTGATAGGATCTGCGGAAGCAGGCAAAGCTGATGGTTCGTTCACGCAAGCCCGCTTCAATAGACCACTGGGCGTTACGCTGGCAGGTGATCTCCTCTACGTGGCTGATACCGAAAATCACTTGATTCGGCGCATTGATCTGGCGACGCAACAGGTGGAGACGATAGCAGGGACAGGTGAGCAATACGGCATGGTGCGTACACCCATACAAGGGCCAGCACGGAGTATTGCGCTCAACTCACCCTGGGACATTGTGTGCAATGGTGATAATCTCTACATTGCGATGGCTGGTTCGCACCGCATCTTCATACTGCATCTTGAAAGTGGTATTATCGAGCCGTTTGCAGGTGCGGGTCCCGAAGCATTACGCGATGGCAGCTATGAAGAGGCTCTCTTCGCACAACCCAACAGCCTGGCGCTCGACGACAGCCGTGTACTGTACGTAGCGGATAGCGAGACGAGCGCGGTGCGAGCTATCGCCCTGACAGGCGAAAAACAGGTCACCACGCTCGTCGGAACCGGCCTGTTCGACTTTGGTGATGCCGATGGCATAGGAGAAAAGGCCCTCTTGCAGCATGTACAGGCTGTATGTTTTGTCGATGGTCATGTCTACCTTGCAGATACGTACAATAATCGCATCAAGGTACTCAACCCACAGACACGCGAGGTGAAGACTCTTGCCGGGACAGGCGAGGCGGGCTTCAAGGACGGCGCGCCGGATAGCGCGCAGTTTAACGAGCCTGCCGGTCTCGCCGCGGCCGATGGCAAGCTCTACGTGGCTGATACGAACAATAATGCCATCCGTGTTATTGACTTAGCGGAAGGCATTGTAAAGACTCTCAACGTACAGATATAGATTTGGAGGTTAGATAATGCAAATCGGTATTGGTTTACCGGCGACAATCCCTGGCGTGCAGGGAAAACATATACTGGACTGGGCTAAAAAAGTAGACACCGGCCCATTCTCCAGCCTGAGTATCCTTGACCGTCTGGTCTATCCCAACTACGAGCCGCTGATTACGCTGGCAGCAGTCGCTGGCGCAACACAGCGCGTACGCCTGGTGACCACGGTTTTGTTAGCGCCCTTGCGTAATACCGCTATTCTGGCTAAACAAGCCGCTAGCCTGGATGCACTCTCTGGAGGTCGCCTCACTCTCGGCCTGGGTATCGGCAGCAGAGAGGACGATTTTCGCGCGGCACATGCCGGGTTCCATAACCGGGGAAAACACTTCGAGGAGCAACTGGCAACCATGAAGCGTATCTGGTCCGGTCAACCGCTCGCTGATAACGTAGGGCCAGTTGGTCCATCCCCAGCGCGACCAGGAGGTCCCGAATTGCTACTCGGAGGCTACACGCCAGCCGCGTTACAAAGACTTGGCCGCTGGGGAGATGGCTACGTCGCCGGTGGCGGAGGCCCCCAGAGGGCTCAACAGTTTTTTAAGCTGGCAGAAGAAGTCTGGAAAGCCGCAGGTCGGCCCGGCAAACCACGCCTGATCGGATGCATGTACTTTGCCTTGGGTCCAGATGCAAAAGAACGCGCAGGAGCATACATGCGCAATTACTACGGAACGGGACCAATGGTCGATTCGATGATCAACGCTCTCCCTACAACGCTTGAGGTTATCAAGGGAAGTATCCAGGCCTATGCAGATATTGGAGCTGACGAATTTATACTCTGGCCATGCGTCCCTGACCTGGAGGTAATTGATCAATTGGCCAGGTTAATCACATGACGAAATACCCCGGCCAACCGTAGGGGGCCGATTATGCACATTGACGAAATACTCCAACCAACCGTAGGTGCCGATTTATCGCGCACA
>WNFB01002461.1_pt1 | contig 16122 bp, 13 predicted proteins | sample 5400501 | NCBI WGS metagenome assembly WNFB01 (sample SAMN13153341, study PRJNA577476) | soil metagenome | isolation source: 200 cm saprolite under Douglas fir tree site 2 hole 1 | place: USA:California | collected 2015-04-18
CATGTCGAAACGGCACTTTCCCGGTGAAGTGCAGCCCCAGCATGATCATCCGTGCCACCCAGAAAAACAGAATCTCGTATCCGGTGATCAGCACGCTCGTCGGGTAGTACGTCCTGAAATCCGCCGTATCGTCCGGCCACCCCAGCGTCGAAAACGGCCACAGTCCCGAGCTGAACCAGGTGTCCAGCACATCCGGATCCTGCTCCAGCTTTGCCGATCCGCACTTTGGACACCTCGCCGGCGCTTCCCTGGCGACGGTAATCTCTTTACAGTTCCCGCAATGCCAAGCGGGAATCCGATGTCCCCACCAGAGCTGCCGCGACAGCGTCCAGTCGCGGATGTTCCTCATCCACTGGAAATACACCTCGCGCCAGTTTTCGGGAATGATCTGGACCTCGCCGCGCTCCACTGCCGCAATTGCCGGTTCTGCCAGCGGTTTCATTTTGCAGAACCATTGCGTCGACGCTCGCGGTTCCACAATCGTGCCGCATCGCTCACACAAGGCTACGGAGTGCGTGTGCTCCGTGACTTTTTCGAGCAAACCCTGCGCCTTCAAGTCCTCCACAATCTTTTTTCGCGCTTCAAAGCGCTCCAGCCCCGCGTACCCCCCCGCGGCTGTGTTCATGCGCCCGTCGTCGGTCATCACGTCGATCTCGGGCAGATTGTGTCTCTTGCCAGCCTGGAAATCGTTCGGATCGTGCGCCGGCGTAATTTTCACCGCCCCCGTCCCGAATTCCCGGTCCACCATCTCATCCGCGATAATCGGAATCTCGCGATTCATCAGCGGCAGCAGAGCTTTCTTTCCAACTAGGTGCTTGTACCGTTCATCCTCCGGGTGCACCGCCACCGCCGTGTCGCCCAGCATAGTTTCCGGCCGCGTTGTTGCCACCACTACAGATTCCTTCGTCCCCGCCACCGGGTATCGGATGTGCCACAAATGCCCTTGTCGCTCTTCGTGCACGGTCTCGAGGTCGCTCAGCGCCGTCAGGCAGCTCGGGCACCAGTTGATCAGGTAGTGCCCCCTGTAGATCAGCCCCTCTTCATACAGACGCACAAAAACTTCGCGCACCACCCGCGACAGCTCCGGTGATAGCGTGAATTTCTCCCTCGACCAGTCGCAGCTCTCCCCGATCTGCCGCATCTGTTCCGTGATCGTCCCGCCGCTTTCTTCCTTCCATTTCCACACCCGCCGCTCGAACTCTTCCCGTCCCAGTTTCCGGTAATCGATCCCCTGCGCCGCGAGCTGTTTCACCACCACGCGCTGCGTCGAAATCCCCGCGTGATCTGTTCCCGGCAGATACAGCGTGTTGTACCCGCGCATCCGGTGCCATCGCGTCAGGATGTCGATCTCCGTGTGGTCCAGCATGTGCCCGATGTGCAGCGAACCCGTCACGTTTGGCGGCGGAATCACAATCGAAAACACCGGCCCCGGCTTATTCGGGTCCGCCTTGAACAGCGCTTCTTTTACCCAAAACTCCGCCCAGCGCGGTTCAATCTCCTGCGGTTCGTAGGCTTTGGCGATTTCTCGAGCCATCCGTTGGCGCTCTCCTCGCAGATCCTTCGCGCGGCGCGGCCACACGGCCGCTCCGTCGTGTTCAAAGTAATCTTCGACTATACGGGTGAAAAAGCGGCGGCGTCAATTCAGCCGGTCAATTGCTGGGAACATCGAAGTCGAATAAGGGATGGAATAATTACTTCTTGTTATTCAGTTCTTCCCGCACTATCGCCGCAACAACGGGCTTGAGGATTTCCCGCGTCACCGCTTGCAACATTTCAGGGCTCAGCTTCGCTAAGACTTTTGCGACAAGATCGTCGGTGGTGGCTTCGGGGCTTTCTTCCGGCTCTTCGCCCGGTTTCGCAGCCGGCGTCTCCTTGAAGGCGCTTTCCGCCAGATGTGCCGCTTCCTCGCGGATTGCCTCGACCGTCGACGCGGGAAGTACAGCCTCTTCCATAGCCGCCGATTCCGCTGGCCCCTCCTCTTCGACGAAGGTCATTTCCGCCGGCTCCGCCACGTCCCGAGTTTCGCTCGGTGCCGGCGCACTCGCGGCCGGCACATCCCAGGCCGATGCAAGCTGGTTCGCCTTTTGTGCTTCCCCATCCCAGGGACTACTCGCCGCCGAGTACCACGAGTCCGCCGCAGGCTTCTCCGGCCCTGGCGCCGGAGCCTCAATCTTTGGTTCAGTCTGGCTCCCCGCCTGCGGTTGAGGTTTCGCTTGGTTTGTTCCAGGCGTGCTCGCTGCGTTCCACATATCTCCAGCGTACGGTGCGGCAGGCGTCGGTGCCTTGGCTTCTGGAACCGCCGTTTCCGTCACCACTGCGGACACCTTCTCATCCGTCTCGGCCGCTTCTACGAACCCCGTCTTTTCTTTGTCCGGCGCCCAGGCATGAGGGTGATGCCTTCTCGCCTCCTTCGCGGGCCCCGTCGTCTCCTCTTCCACGAAGGCCTCATTCACGGCGTCCGGCCGCCACGCAGAACTTACCCCTTCTTCATCCTCGGCCACTTCCTCTTCGTCCTTCGCTCCCCAATCGCGGTCCGGCGCCGTTGGCGATTGCCCCGGAGCGATGAAGCTAAGGTCTTCCTCTTCCTTCGCGGGAGATTCCAGCAGGCTTCCGAAGGCCAGCGGTTGCGAACCTGGCTCTATCTTCACGGGTTCAGGTCGCGCCGGGATCGGATCTTGCACGGGTTCGCTGTCAACCGTCGGAACACGCCTCTGCGGTGTTATTGAAGGAATCTCTCGAAAAACGACAGAAGCTGGTCCGGGGCGCGGCGAAATCATTTCCGCAGCCTGCAGTGGTGGCGGTTGAGTCGGCGCTCCAGAAATACTCACTCCCGCCCGGGCCAGCGCCGACTTCACCATCGATATCAGTGGGTCCGGTGGTACGAACGGTTTCTTCAGCACTCCGTCGGCCCCCACGCGCTGTGCTTCTTGTTCGTCCAGCGGGTCGAACGCTCCCACCAGCAAAATAACGGGGATATGCGAGAGTGCTGAATTCGTCTTTACGTACTGGCAGACTTCATATCCGTTGCGAACCGGCATGAACACGTCGGCGAGAACCAGGTCAGGACGCACGTCGGAGATCTTGCGCACAGCCGCCTCGCCGTTGCCAACGGCCACGACGTCAATACCCTGATCTTTCAGGGCCAAGCTGACCATCTTCTGGATGTTGCTGTTGTCGTCCGCAACCAGGATCTTGGCCACCGAACGTCCTCCAGAGATACCACACCAACGCCTCACACGGAGACTCCACAGTATTGGAGCATTCGCCGTGGGGGGCGTCAATGATTACACGGTACATGTGTGTCGGAAGTGGATATGGCTTTAACGAGGCCTTTTCCGGGGAGACGAGCCTCAAAAAAGAGGGTGCGCCTCGTCGCCGCACCCTATCCTGGCTCCAGAATTCTTAGTCTTTCCCTTTACCAGGGAACAATTTTGCGCAAGCCTTTTTTCTTCTTGCTGCTGGATTCCTTGTTGTTTTTGGCGTCGGCACCGTTCGGGGAACCGCTTTGCGCATCGGTCGGCTTCGCCGCGCTGCCATCCGAAGTCGTGCCGGCCGCCGAAGGACCAGCCTTTGCATCGGCTCCCGTCGTCCCTGTCCCTCCTGCCGCGGAGGGGACCGCTCCGTTCGTCGCTCCGCCGCCATTGGTCGCCGCGGACGCCGCAGCCGGGTCTGCCGGTGACGCAGGATCCTTGGGCGGATCGCTCCCGGCAGGCGGGTTTACAGAACTGCCCTCGGCAGGAGCGGCCGTGTTCTCAGCCCCGCTGGTCGTTCCGTTCGAACCGCCGCCCGCCGTCACCGTGGCCACGATTCCAGAGGTGGCCCCGCCCGCGCCAATTCGCGATTGTCCCCCGCTTGCCAAAATATCGCCCGTAGAAGTCTCCGTGTCCGGCTGTAGATTCGGCGGCCCCGTCTTCGCGGCCGCTTGCAGTTCCGCTCCCGGCCCATTTTTCAGAATTCCCAGTGGCTTCTTGACCAGGCTCGTCCGCTTCCTGGGCGTATTCTGTTCTGCCCGCATCCACGCCACTGCTCTCGGATCAGCCTGCGGCACCGGAGCGCCGAGCGCCGTAAGCCTGTTCTTCGCATCCGAAGCCAGTCCTGAGAGCGGATAGTTCTTCAAAATTTGCGCGTAATACTGCGTCGCGAACTCTTTGTGTTCGCCCTTCTCGAAGATCTGCCCCAGCATCCACAGCGCGCGGTCAGACTGGCTGTACAGGGGGTACCGCTTCGTCAAGGACATCAGCCTCCCCGCTGCCGCCCGGCTGTCGCCCTTCACGTAGTAGTACGACCCGATTCGAAAATCGCCTTCCGCAAGTACTTGCTGCACCTCCCGCAGGTGCTGCTCCGCCTGCGGTGCCAGCGGATCATTCGGATACTTCTGGAGGAAAATCTGGAATTCTTCCTCGGCCGCCCGCGCGTGCGTCCGGTCGCGGTCCGGCTTCTCCATCTGCCGGTAGTGCGTCATCGCCACCTGCATTTGCGCGTAGGTCGCCTCGGGAAGAAACGGGAAGAACACGCCAAAGTCTTTGTACCCGGCGATGGCCTGTGCCATGTTTGCCGATCCGCCCTCTTTGAAATACGAGTCGGCAATCGCGAGCTTCGCTTTGGCCAGGTATTCGCTGTCCGGATACGTATTGATCAGCGTCTGCATGTTTAGCCGGCCCACTTCCTGGCGGCCGTGCTTGATGTCTTCCAGCGCCTTGTCGTACAAAATCTTGTCCGGCTGCGCATTATTGTCTGCGCTGGTGGACTTATTCAGCCTTTTCTTTCTGTGGAGGATTTGCGCGTCGCAGGTGGCGGCGCTCAAGAGAAATACGGTCGTGATCAAGGCCACGGTGAATCGCTTCGCCGTCGTGCAAGCCAGAATACGTCCCAAACTTCACCTCTCTTCGGAATCTCGCGTTCTCAGCCGCAATCGTTCGAATGACCCCAACGGGAACTGCAAGCGTCTCTCCAACTTCCTTCGGCCCGGGATAATCAAGTATAACCCGAACGAAAGGCCAGGTAGAGCACTAAGTTCGCTCTTTCGCTCGGGTACGCGCTCAACCTACCCCACCCTCTCTGATGCCCCGTTGCGCCCCTCCGGGTTGCCTTGCCGTTTTCCCCTTAGCTCGCAACATGGACGGCCCGGAAACATGGCCTGCCCGGATTGAGCCGCCCTCCTCCTGCTCACTATCTGGCCAGAAAACTCACTCAGATATTGCCGTCCAAGCAGGGAAGCGCCAGGCAAGAAGAACTCGGGATGGAGGAATCTCCGCGAGCGCAATTCTCCGGCTTCCTATGACGACCCTCGCGCCGCCATTCTCCCATCCGCCACTTTTTTCTTGGTCGGATTATGCGGGTTTTTTCTCGCCTCGCGTCTCAACGTACACAAGCTGGAATAGGCTGCCTTGCCCGTTCGGCGTGATTCCCACGATGCGCTGTCTTTCCTTGGTTCCGGACTTGAGCATCATCCCTCCTGGTTCCGGACGGTCATCTTCGCAAGTGAGCCGGTTCGCCGCGCTGTTCTTGCTCTTATCTTCTTGCGCCGATGAAGCATTGCTGCAATTCAACACCGTGCCGTACTTCGCCAGCGCCTTTTGATAAAACGCCGCAATCTTTTCGGGCGAATCGTTCGATTCCAGCTTCAGCACTACCAACTTGAATCCGAAGGAACTCCCCCACAACCCCAGCTTCGCCGCCGGTGAATCCTTCGCGTCATCCTTGTGCGGCCGCGCGCCAGGGTACATCGGCAGCCCCACCTCTTTTGCTGTTGCCTCCGCGCTGATGATCAGCCCCGCATCGCTTCCGTCCTTGCCCTGCACCGATACGTTGATGCCCCCTTTTTCTTGGGCATTTAGAGCATGGACGGCAAGGCCAAGGGCTCCGCACAACACAATCCGCAGCACAACTCCACGCCCGAACTCTGCTCTCCACGCTTTCCCGCCAGCTAAGTTCTCGCGTTTCACTTGAGCCTCCTCTGGGCCCATAACGGCCACGACTTCTTATGCCCATTGGTACGGCGTTTCGATCCGCAATGTTCCACCATCTTTCGTAGTTTACGGCACCAGTGACCATCGTTGTGCCATGCTCCTCGCAATGTCGGGAATTTTCCTGAACCTGGGCGAGTATTACCGCGCAAAAAGGTGTAACCTAAGTGTGCGCTCGCATGCGAATCAAATCAGGAGAGTGCCGATGAATCGTGCTTTGGCCGTCATGCTCTTGCTCGCCGCCACGCCAAGTGCTCTGCCCGTAGCTCAGGAAGTCCAAAAACCCCAGATCGCAAGAATTTCACTGAAAGTCGGTGATGCCGCTCCAGACTTCACTCTGGTAAGCAATCAGCGCACGACCGTTAAGCTCAGCGACCTCCGCGGCAAGAAAAATGTCTTTCTTGCCGTTTACGTCCTGGCCTTTACCGGCGGTTGAACGAAACAACTTCAGGCGGTCCAGGCTGGAATCGCCTCGGGAAAGATCGACACCTCGGACACGGAAGTTTTTGGCGTGAGCATTGACAGCCCCGCCGCCAACGCGGCCTTCGCCAAACAAATCAACGTCTCGTTTCCTCTTCTCAGCGACATGAATCACAAAATGCTTACTGCCTACGGCATCCTCAAAGCCTACAGCGTTCAGAGCGAGACGTTCGAGTGGGCTCAGCGCGCTAACATTGTCATCGACAAAGACGGCATCATCCGCCACATCGAAGAAGGCGACAGCGCCGTCGATCCCAACACCGCTGTCACGGTTTGCACCACCCTGCACAAGAAAGAGCCCGCCGCCAAGTAGTGGCGAAAACTGCTCTCTCTTGTTTGCTCACGCACTCTTGCGTGATCCGCCGGAAAAAGATTGCGTGCCGCGGTTTCCCCCAGGAAGCTGCGGCATTGTTTTTGCATTCGGTGGTCGTCAGATTTGCGCTTTAGCTTCCGAATCGCAGCGCTCTTTGAGCTGCTAACCTTTCAACACTCTTGGCCGTTATTTTGAATCCTGAAATCTCCGACCCGTCGTAGGATTTACAAGATGCCCCACTGGAGGCTGAAACCATGAGCCAGGAGCGCCGCCGCGCACCCCGCTACCAGTTCATCGCCAGCGCCGAATTGATTGAAGAGAAGTCGGACGTCCGCATTGCCACGCGCGTGAGCGAACTGGGGCTCCTCGGATGCTACCTCGATATGATGAATCCTTTTCCGGTGGGGACCATGGTGCTCGTGAAGATTTCCGCCGGAGATGCTTTCTTCCAGGCAAAAGCCCAGGTCGTCTATGCCCAGCCCAACATGGGCGCAGGCGTCGCCTTTCTGGCTGTCGAACCTCCCAACCTTGAGGTTCTTGAGCGCTGGCTCGACGAAGCCCAGCGAGAAGTAGAAAGACAGAAAGGCTAATTTCACGATTCATTTCCGAACCTTGCCGTTAGTCGCCCCGCTGGAATTCCCCTGCCGCCGCACAGTAAAGCCGATGCTTCGGTTTGAAAACCAGTTCTAAAGAACCTGGAACTTTCGTTTCACCCTTTCCCTACCTTTGCTCCATTGTCCGCAACACGTGCGCCCGCCAAACTTATCCTTAGCGCCGCAATAGCGGCCGCGGAAATAAATCTATGAGACTCCGCATTCTCACCTGGCTCTTCTTTGTCGCCCTCGCCAGTCTTGGCTTGGACGGCAGCCCCCGGGCCTTTCATAGCCGCTCCCACTGCATGTGCGGAGATATCTGCACCAAGGCCGCTCCCTCCGACCGCTGCCAAGTTCATGGCTGCAACGGCGCGCATGCGCGGTAGCTCTTTCCTCCGCCGGTTAACACCACAGTCTCGACTTCATTGCCACGCCGGCGCTTTAGTGCGCCGGGCCGCCTGTGCCATCGAGAAAGGTGGTGACCGCGGCGAGGAATTTCGCCGTTTTTTCAGCGGGCGGGACTTGGCCGCACTTGTCAAAGCTGACCAGCATCCGGGGCGGGCACTTCTTTTTGAATCAGCTACGGCTTTGTGTCCGGTACATTCGCATCCGTATCTGACTTCGCAGATACCGCCTCAGGGGCTTCCGCCGATGGACTATGCCCTTGGCGGGTGAGATAGAGAATGAAAGGTGTGACTTCGAAGGGCATCTTCTCGTACTCGGCCACCATGCCCGCCGACTTGGACTTGAGGAGGCGCAACTGATCGTTGAAGGGCTCAACTTTGATACGCCCGCCGAGGGGTAAAGCGACGATCGAGGTGGTTGCCGGCACATTGGCGGTCTTTTCGTTTGGCCGCTGGGCGGAGGGCGCGCTGGAAGCAATGGTCCAATTTGTGGGGATGCTGTCTCCTAGATGCGGACTGATCAGGTTAGGAATCTCCTTGGAGCGGTTATGGAGGGCCTGGAGAAAGAGCTGCGCGGTGGCGAACTGATCCTTGTAAGGCGACTTCATCAGCAGCTCTGAGCCCTTCTGGTTGGCCGCAAGTTCCTCTTCGGGTGGGCGAGAAAAGCCGAAGTGGCGGAAGGTGTCCTTTTCGTCGAAGCGGAGGCGATTGAGGAACCCGAATTGGGTATCCATGCGGCTCCCAAGCACGACGTGACCGAGCTCGTGTGCAAGGATGGCGGCGAGACTAGCCTCGTCGGGAAGCACGTCCACCAAGCCGCGACTCACGACGATGGTGTGGCCCATGGTATAGGACTCCAGGGTCGAGGTCATGAGCACGCGGCAGCGGACCTCCGGCTGGATGTCGAGATCATTGGTGACTTCGAGGTTGTTGACCACCGCCTCGAGGATTTTGTCGACCTCGCCATACGGGGCCATCAAGCCAAGCCGCTCCAAGCTTGCGGTGACGTTATCTTCCGCCTGGCGACTCCAGGAGCGCTCCGCCTGCAGCGGCGAGTAGTCGTTGGCGTTTTCCGTTTGATCCCTCACTGGCGTTTCCACGAGGACTCTACTTAACTCTTGCTCTTCTCGAACGTGGCCAAGGGCGTAGCCCCATAGGCGCGTCTGTGCCCGGAACGGCGATATCTGGCTCTTTGCCGAAGAGTACTGCGCATTACCTTCTTCACTGAAGATAAAGGCAGGCAGCCACTCGTTTTTCCCAGCATTCTGACGCCAGCTGTCGAAGCTGAAGTAGTAGCTGGTCTTGGACGAGCCGTTGTAGGTGCCATTAAAGCGCACGATGTGGAAATCCTGATCTTCGACCCAGATACGGCCTACAAAGCGTCCTTTCTCAGACTTCACTCGAGGATCGACGTCGAAAACCAGACACCGAACTTCGCCCAGGAACTCGCGGCGGAGATAGGAGAATTTGTAATGGCTGCGGTCAAAGCCATTCATGTCCAGGTAGATCATTTGCAGAAAGCCGCGCGGAACAAACTCCATGGAGAAGAAGTTCGCGAGGCCGCCGAATAACTTGTTGTGTTTGGTTCCCGTGCCCTGAGTCAGCGGTTCCAACTCCACGCCATTAGCCAGCATCGCGCGGCCGAGAAAATACTTGTCACCGCCTGGCGCTACGCCCACACGTTTGTCCATGCGGCGAATCTGGATGTAGGTCTCTACTAATGGGGAGTATTGGCGAAGGGACTGCATCTCCACCTGTTCTTGCGCAATAATTTTGTCGACCACTTCTGCTTGCGTCAGGGTGGTAGATTGCTGCGCAGATAGGGCCGGAGGCATCGCAATGAGCGCCAAGGCGACCGGCAAAATTTTCAGAGCGCGCATAACTCCTCCGAAAGCGGATTTAGAAGCAGGGCGGCACTTGCAGGTTAGGCGGTGGAGAAGGCGCTGCCATCTGTACAGAGGAACAGTTTAGGGACAGCATCGGTGAATGTGCCAAGGCTTCCGGGATGGCCGCCATCTCGCTGTTCCGGATGACGGAAGAAGCCTCAGGCCTCAACTGCGGCGCCGGAGGGTGGGCCAGGCTGATGCGCGGCGCCCCATACGGACAAGACTTATCGGCCTCGCACTGCAGAAGCGGTGCGCCTTATGATATAAGGGCATTTGTCGAAGGGACGTGGGGCCTTGCCGCCGGACGCGCCAACCGCTAGCCAATCCGCAATACCCGAACGCCGGAGGGGCAGTCGCTTTCCTGTGGTCGTGCCTGTTGAGGCCAAGTGGCAAGAGCCTGGCGGCAAACCGGCGAAAGAAGCGGCTCAAGCCAAAGAGGTAAATGCTGTCGGCGGGCTGCTGGACATGAAAGTGTGCCCCCGCAGCGGTACCCAGATAGAGTTAACCAACCTCCTTTCGGGGCAATCCATCCAGGCGCGCGTCGTGGCCATGCGCCGGTCCAAGGAAGGACAAATTCTCGGCGTTGCGGTCGAGCTTGTGACTCCCAGCGAGACGTTTTGGGGGCTAAATTTCCAGCTGAGGAAAACCAGCGCCGATCTCGTCAAACTCAAGGAAGAGATGAAGTCGGGCGGAATAGATTCGCGCATACTGATGGAGTTCCGCGATGCCGTGGATTACGTGCGTAAGACGGCATGGGCCGTCCAAGAATGGCAGGAGCGCCAGCTACAAAAGCATGATACTCAGACCGTGCTTCCACTGCTCACCGCCGAGCGCATTCGCCGCGGCGCTCAGCTCAGCAACGCAATCGCCGACGACCTGGCCGCCCACGAAGTAACCCACGAAACTACCGGGATTGATGAACTCTTTCGGGCCGTCGGACGTGTCTACCAGTGCCTGGTAGACCTATTTGGAGAGCGAAGCGGTCACTAGCCGGCAGGCCCGAAGTCCTCAGGGTGCGCGGGCAAGCTTGAAGAGAGCACAGAATGAATTCCGTGCTACCAAGAGCGTGCGCCGAGAAATGACCTTCCGCCTAGTTTGTCGCTACGCAATGACTGACAACCGCAAACTGGAAGCCGCTTGGGCTTATCATGACGCGACCAAGCACTCTTACGAGAGTGTCCGCGAGCACGCCCATTTCCTGGACTGGGACAACCAGCCCTTGCCCTTCAAGATTTATCCGACGCTCGAACCTATGCGCTTGCCCGACGCGGTGCGCCAAACCGGGGTCGCCGCGCTCTCTGCCATTGCCGAGAGTGTGCCGGCCCAGACAAACGCGGCGCCGGATCTGGAGGCAGTGGCGCAATTGCTCTATCTCTCCGCGGGCATCACGCGAAAGAGGAGCCATGCGGGCGGCGAGATCTACTTTCGCGCGGCGGCGTGCACCGGGGCGTTGTACGAAGTGGAGCTTTATCTGGTTTGCGGTGAGCTGGCCAACCTGCAGGCGGGCGTCTATCACTTTGCCCCCGCCGAGTTCGGCCTGCGCAGACTGCGCGCGGGAGATTATCGCGGCGTCCTGCTCGAAGCCACCGGCGGTGAACCGGCCATCGCGCACGCGCCACTTACGATCGCGTGCACCTGCACCTACTGGCGCAATGCCTGGAAGTATCAAGCGCGCACGTACCGGCATTTCGGCTGGGACAATGGCACGCTGCTCGCCAACATGCTGGCCGTCGCCACTGCCCTGGGACTGCCCGCCAGGGTGGTCTGCGGCTTCGTGGACGAGAGCGTCAACCGGCTGCTGGATGTCGATACGCAGCGTGAGGTGGCGTTCTCTCTCGTGGCGCTCGGCCATGAGGCAGGTCTCCCGCCGCAATCCGCTGCGGGGATCTCTCCTCTTGGCCTGGAAACCGTGCCGCTCTCGCGGCGCGAGATTGATTATCCGCTGATGCGGGAAATGCACGCCGCGTCTTCGCTCGATTCGGCTGAGGAAGCGGAAACATGGCGCAGCTCCGTGCCTATGGCTGACTCTCCGCCGGTTGCCGGACCAATCGTTCAGTTCGCTGCCGTTCCGCTCCAGCCATCGTCAGATGCGGAGATGCCGCGCGACCCCATCGAGCAGGTCATCCTGCGGCGCGGCTCCAGCCGCAAGTTTATGCGGAGCGCGATCAGCCTGGCGCAGCTTTCCACCATGCTGAACCGAGCGGCCCGCGGCGTGCCGGCAGATTTCCTCGATCCGCCGGGAACGCAGCTCAATGAGCTCTACCTGATCGTGCATGCGGTTGAAGGGCTCGCTTCCGGAGCTTACGTCTTCCACCGCGATGGAGGCTCGCTGGAGTGTCTAAAGCAGGGGGATTTCCGCACGCAGGCCGGTTACCTGGGATTGGAACAGGAGTTGCCCGCGGACGCAGCCGTGGACATTTTTTTCCTGGCAGACTTGCGGCCGATTTTGCAGCGCTTTGGGAATCGCGGATATCGCGCGGTGCAACTCGAAGCGGGGATTCTAGGCGGGAGGCTGTATCTGGGGGCCTATGCGCAGCGGCTGGGCGCCACCGGCCTCACGTTTTACGACGACGACGTGATCCGTTTCTTCTCTCCCTACGCGGAAGGCAAGAGCGCCATTTTCCTGGTAGCGGTGGGAAACAGCCGGGGGTTGCCGGCGCGTGGAAATTAGAAAAGGGAAACTTGGAAAAGGGGAAGAGTAAAGACGCCACTCATGCTGCGGATGAGTGGCGTAACCGGCTCTAAGCGGCGGAGGCGGAAGAGTCGGGCGGGCGCTCGAGCGAGGGGCGGTCCCAGTTGGCGAGGCGAGCGCCGGCTTCGTAGGTGCTCTCGCAAAAATCGAGCAGCGCGCCGCTGGGGGATGGAGCCGTGCGCACGTCTTCATACATGAGGAGGAATTCGCCTAACTTCTGGTGATAGAAGGCCGCTTTCGGCTTCACGTGGGATTCCGCAAACCCTTGCGGCTGAGGGGCCATGTAGGAATAGAACGCCGGGCCCAGGATTTCGCCGCCGCCGGGCCAGAAGCCGACGCTGCTCACTTCGTGGGAGTAGGCTTCGCGAGTGATGAGATCGGCGCCGGTGCGTTCGGGTGCGCGGCGGCCGGAGAATCGGGTGACGGCGAGGTCGAAGCTGCCCCAGAAGAAATGCACGGGACTGCTCTTGCCGATGAAGCGGGAGCGGAACTCGTTGAAGACGCGATCCACGGAGAGGAGGATTTGCCAAAATTTGCGGACGGATTCGGGATCGTAAGAGGCGTGGACACGGTCCTCGTCAAAGGGAATCGGATTCGGGATTTCCACGGGCATCCGCCAGATTTTGACGTGGATCCCTGCGGAGTGAAGCAGAGCGAGAAATTCCCGGTAGAACTCGGCTACGGAGCGAGGGGCGAGCGGGAGGGTGTTGATCAGGCCGTCGTTCGTCTGGAGCGCGAGGATGTGGTCAATAAAATCGAACTGGATTTTGAAGACGCCTCTGCCGTAGGGAATGGCAGAGGTGGTGAGGCCGCGAGCGGTTACGTACAAAGGCACATTCCACCAGTGATTCACTAACGGAGTGAGCGCGAGGCGGACCTTGCCCACAATTTGGGCCCACATGTGGAGGGTGGCGTAAGTATCTTTCCAGGATTCGAGCGGCAGAGCGGGCCAGCACTCCGGAAAGTCGCTCATGCTGGTCTTGATGGAGCCGCTCATGTGAGTACTCCCCGATGTTCAGCTGCCTTCGAGTGAAGAGAAGGGATAGGGCGTAGATTATCGCAAAAGCCCGGGCCGCAAAAGCGGCGATTGGGCACGAGGCGCCCGGCCAGGCCACGCAACGGCCCGGATGACTCGTGGGGGCCTGCTGTGGAAAGAAAAAAGTACTAAGGTGATTACCGGATTGTTGACGGCCTATATGGGTGTAACGATTAAGTGGGATGCGGCGCGCTGAGGGCGCTCAAATGGCGTGAGCTGAAAGCTAAGGCAGCGCCAAAATCAGGAGCAGGCCCCCAGCCGCCCTGAGTGCCGCAATGGATAAAGCAGCTAAGCCGGAGATTTCACACGAACCGAACCCGGGTTTGGAGAACCGTGAGCCCGGCTGCAGCTCAAGCCACATGCGCTTCACACATTCACTTGAGGGGCGAAAAGAGAGACGGCTGCCGATCGCGATTCTAGTGCGGCTGGTGCACGCGCGAACTGCGCCCGCTGACAACGAAGAAAGGACGTACACGGAAAACGTCAGCGCGCACGGAGCCTGCGTGATGTCCAAGCGTCCCTGGCAAGCCGGCGAAGAGGCAAAGGTCACGTCTTTGAAGGATGGAATTCCGCTTTGCGGTAAGGTGGTCCATTGCCAAAGAATCGAGGATGACAAATTTTACGTCGGATTGAGCTTCCAAGAGCAGCAGGTCACCTGGTCCAGTTTCAGCAGGTATGACGGCGCGTAATCGACCGCAACGTTCAAGCCTCCAGCACGCCAATCCACAGAAAAGAAAAATAAGGGGATAAGCCAGACGCGGCGCTAATTGGCGACGGTCAGCTCGATAGTGGCGGAAGAAGGAAGGCGCTGGCCGGCGAGTGGAGCCTGATCGATCACGGCACCGTGGGGCCACTGCGGGGCGGTCACGTAATTGACTTTGCGGCGCAGCCCAGCCACGTCAAGGCGGTGCTGTGCGTCGGACTCGTTCAGGCCCACGAGGTGGGGCATCACATAGGCGGTTTCGCGCTGGCCCTGCGAGACCAGGACGTCCACGCGAGGCGTTGCTGCGCCGGAACCCGGCTTTGGATTTTGGATTAATACAGTGTCCGCCGCGGCGTCCGGCGTCGTGACGGCGGAAACTTCGCCAATCTGCAAGCCTTCGCGTAGCAGCTCGATGCGGGAGGCGCGGAGGGAATTGCCTTCGAGCAAGGGAATGTGCAGCTGCCGCTGCCCCAGGCTCAGCACGACGTGAGCCTGCTGGGAGACCTTCATAAGCATGCCGGGAGGCGGCGTTTGGCGCACGACGACGTTGATGGGGAGATCAGTGTACACGCGATCGGCGACACGCAAGAGGAGTCCGCGCGAATTCAGGAGCTTGCTAGCTTCAGAGACATTTATGCCGACCAGGTTGGGCATCGTCACTTCGCGCCCGTGAATAGCGATGCGCATGGCCGTGATGGCGCTCAAAAACGCCGCCGACGCCAGGATGAACACCAGCAGCGCCATCCGGCCCACCTGTTCCAGCCGCTCTTTCAGCGTCATGCGCTCGGCTGCTTCAGGGGTCGCGTCGAGGCTCATGGATCACTTCTTCGCGAGCGGCGGCGCCGGATATTCCGGCAGCTTATCTTTGCTCGTATCTGCGCGCTTGACTTCCAATTCGTCGAAGAGCAGCGACGGACTGATCACGGTTGTGGGCACTCGGGCAAGGCGATTGCTCACGAGCGGATCGTTACCGACGGCGATCAAATCGCTGCGGAGAGCGCGGACGTCCAGCTCGTTGAAGACCGCGCCGCGCACCAATTCCTCGTGGCCGTCCTTGGCGTAGACACGGTACAGCAGCCGGGGCGCAGTTGGGGATCCCATCGTGTCCACGCGGTAGGCATAGGGCTTGCCCTGATCCTTCACCATTTGGATCACCCTTTTCTTCAGCTCATCGGGCGATTGGGCTTCCGCGCTTTTGACCAGGAGAACCCCGAGGCTCGGCGCCGGGAAGCTGCCCGGTGCGGCGCGGCCGTGCCCATTGGAAATGGGAAAATCGCGGATGGGCTGGCGGCCAAGCAAATAATTGCTCAATGTGCCGTTCTCCACTACGTTGACGGCCTGGGCTTTTACGCCTTCGCTGTCCACGTCGTAGCCGCCGACGAGGCTGTGGCCTTGAAAATCTTTCAGAGTGGGGTCATCCACGAGCGAGAGAAAACTGGGCAAGACGCGCGTCTTGTAACTCGTCGCAAAGGCGCCGGTGGTGCGGTTGGGTTTGCCGAGCTGCGGTTTTTGTCCGACGAGGTTGGAACCAACGAGAGAGACAATGACGTCGTTGGCGGCATCGGGGGCGAACAGCACCGGCCCGCGATATTCCTCTTCGACGATGGGCGCTTTCTTGAGGGCTTCCATGGTCTCCAGCATGTTTTTGGTTTCCGCCAGGAGCTTGTCGCGCGAAGGAAGCTCTTCGGCGCGCGCGACCATCCAGTAGGGATTGCGGTTGAGGCGCATGCCGTCATCTGCTTGCGCTGCGCTGTTGAGCGTGACGTTGTAGGTGGTTTTTCCGCTTCGCGTAACGGTGCCTTCCGAATTCACGTAGTATTCGTTGACGGCTGAGAAGCGGAGCGAGGCCGAAACCGATTGGATGTCCGGATACTGGCGAAAAAGATTTGCCGCATCCTCAAGCGTCTTCTTCCACGAGGTTTCGTCTACTTTGAGCTTTACGGTCGGCTCGACGGCGGTGACCACCGGCTCCTTGGCGAAATCGTCCACGGGATTGGGGTCCGCGCTGAACTGCTTCATGGCAGCCTGTTTTTCCGCGAGGGCCTCTCC